>Ga0182739_1000345_pt1 | contig 67968 bp, 52 predicted proteins | sample eDN5th30CBELigBY_FD_128873 | JGI IMG/M metagenome (GOLD analysis project Ga0182739, IMG submission 128873) | Enriched backyard soil microbial communities from Emeryville, California, USA - eDNA 5th pass 30_C BE-Lig BY (version 2) (version 2) | ecosystem: Environmental > Terrestrial > Soil >... | reverse complement strand
TTTCCGATTCTCCGGCGTTGCTCGTTGCGGTCGGTATCTTAGGATACCGCCCTTACTCGCGCCTTGGAGAATACGAAAAATCACCTCGAACTTTTTCAAGGAACTAACCTAACACGACACTAGCAGGACATGGCCATCCTCTTCATCTTTTCCTGAGCCCCGGGGCGGTCCATCCGCCCGGCGCGGTCCCTTCAGGATCTCTCGCAGTTGCTCCTACGAATACGCCGCGTCGGCTTCGAGGAAGCCTTCGAGCTGGCGGATGCGGGTCGGGTGGCGCATCTTGCGCAATGCCTTCGCTTCGATCTGGCGAATGCGTTCGCGGGTCACTTTGAACTGGCGGCCGACCTCTTCGAGCGTGCGGCTGTAGCCGTCCACGAGGCCAAAGCGCTGTTCGAGCACCTGCCGTTCGCGTTCGGTCAAGGTTTCGAGCACGTCCTTGATCTTCTCCTTGAGAAGCGTGATCGCGGTCATGTCGCTCGGGTTCTCGGCCCCCTTGTCTTCGATGAAGTCGCCAAAGCTGGTGTCGTCGCTGTCGCCGACGGGCGACTGGAGCGAAATCGGCTGCTGCGCCATCTTGAGGACGGCGCGGACCCGTTCCACCGGAAGCTGGATCTCCTCGGCCACCTCTTCGGGGCTCGGTTCGCGTCCATACTCCTGCACCAGTTGCTTCTGGACGCGCATCAGCTTGTTGATCGTCTCGATCATGTGGACCGGGATGCGGATCGTCCGCGCCTGATCGGCGATGGAGCGGGTGATCGCCTGGCGAATCCACCAGGTGGCGTAGGTCGAAAACTTGTAACCCCGGCGGTACTCGAACTTTTCAACCGCCTTCATCAACCCCATGTTCCCTTCCTGGATCAGATCGAGGAAGGAGAGGCCGCGGTTGGTATATTTCTTGGCGATCGAGATAACCAGCCGCAGGTTCGCCTCGACCATCTCGGTCTTGGCCTTGAGCGCCTTGCGCAGCCACGTCTTGAGCGTGTGGTGCTCGGCGACGAAGTCATCGGGCGAAAGCCACGAACGCGACTGGAGTTCCCGCTGCTTGGCTTCGTACACCTCGCAGCTTTCCCCAGCCTTGAGCTTCTTGGCGATCGTGTCGCGCAGGATGGTGACGGTCCGGAACTGTTCGTCGGCGATGTTGACGAACTCTTCGGTCACCTTCTGCTTGAAGTAAAACTTCGGGTAAAGCTTCTGGAGCGTGGCGTGCGCCTTGGAAAATTCCTGCACGACCTTTGCGTCGGGCTTGCCGGTGGCGGTCATCAGCACCTTGTACGCCTGTGCCGAATCGGTGGCCGCTTTTTCGACCTGCTCGCAAAGTTTCGGGAGCGCCTTCATGTAGCGCTCGCGGCTTTCGATCTTTTTATCGAGGATCACGCGGTCAAACCGTTCGCGCCCTTCGTTGAGCTTGTTGGCCAGGTCGAGGTAGGCGCGGGCGATGAACCCGAACCGGTTGACATGCCGCTGGACGTTGAGTTCGGCCTCCTCGATCCGCTTGGAAATCTCGACCTCCTGCTCGCGGGTCAGCAGCGGGACCTGTCCCATCTGCTTGAGGTACATCCGCACCGGGTCATCGAGGATGTCGAGCTTGGAATCGACCTTGTCTTCCTCCTCGTCGTCGTCGGAATCCTTCTTGCCGTCCTTGTAATTGTCGACCTGCGAGGCGTCGATGATGTCGATCTCCAGCCCGCGCAGGCGGTTGAGGATCGTCTCCATCTCATCGGGCTCGTTGACGCTGTCGGGGAGCGCTTCGTTGAGGTCGTCGAAAGTGAGGTAGCCCTGCTCCTTGGCGAGTTTGATCAGTTCGCGGATCTTTTCCGCCATTTCGGGGGCATCGACATTGAACGCGGCAACGGCGGCGGTCAGTTCGGCCTCCGTTTTCGGCGTTTCGGCGCCGATCGGCGGCGTTGCGACGGCAGGAGCCGGGGCGGTCGGCGCGGCATTCAACGCCTCCTTTTTAACGTCCGATTTCTTGGCCGACGGCTTTTTGGCGGCGACCGGCTTGGCGGCGTTTTTTTTGGAAGGAGCCGGTTTGGCAGCCTTGGAAGGGGTCTTGGCGTTCGCCTTGACCGGCTGGTCTTCGGTCTTTGCCTTGGGCGCTCCTTTTTTGGCGTTTTTCGGAGGAGCCGGTTTGGCAACGGGCGCCTTGGCGGTCACCACCGGGGCGATTTTAATGGCCTTGGGCGGGGTGGCGGCATCAGGGGCGGCAGCGGCGGGGCTGTCGGGAGAGGAGGCATCGGCGGACGGCATCGGTGGTGTTACCGATACGCCGGAATCGGCGGAAGACAAAGTGGGTTCCTGCTTTTTTGTTGTGCCTGGTGCTGATGTCGTTGAAGAAGATAAAGAAGAATCAGTCAAATTGGTCATACCCACGCGGTTTCAGACAGTGGCCTTCCCTCAATTAAGAGTTTTGTGAAAATGAAGACAAGGGCCGCGTAATATGGGTAAGCTCTCGCGTCAGGTCAAGGACTTGTTTTTGCAACGCGACGATTTCCCCCTCGGCGAGCCCCGGCTGGCGCAGCCGCGCGGTGATCGCGTCGCGCCGGTTGACGAGGCTGGTGCGCAGCAGGTCGCGCCAGCAGTCGTGCGCCACGGCGAGCGGGGCGGACGGCTGCGGGCGCAGGTCGAGCAGTTCGGCGGCGAGCCCCTGGTCGGCATCAGAAAGGGTGGTCAGGAAAGCGGCGAGCGAAGCGGCGTCGCCCGGCTCGTACGTTCCGGCGAGCAGCAGGAGCGGGAAGTCGCCCTCGGGGACTTCGTTTAAAAACAGTGCCGGGTCCTGGGCGGCGAGCCACGTTTTCACTTCCGGGCTGACCAGCAGCAACTGGCTCAGCAGGCGCACGGTGTTGCCGAGCGGTCCGCGCCGGCGGCCTTCCTCCGGCCCGGGCGCGATCGGTTCCTCCTCCGGCTCCTCCCGGTAACGGCTCGCGCTGCGCCGGTTTGGCTTGAGGAGCGCGAGAAAACGTTGCGGGGCGATCTCCAGCCGCGAACTCAAGTTGTTGACCACGGCCTCGCGCAGGATGGCGTCGCCGATCAGGGCGACATTTTCCGCGATCTTCCGGGCAAAGGCGGTCTTTCCCGTCGGGGTGGCAAATTCCGGGGTGGCGGCAAAGGTTTCGAGCTGGAATTCGAAAAAATCGCGCGCGCCGTCGATCACCGCGCGGAAGCGTTCCGGCCCTTCGGCGCGGATGAGCGAATCGGGGTCGTGCCCCGGCGGCATGGCGGCGACCCGTACGGAGAGGCCGACGCCGAGGAGCGCGGGAAGCGACCGCTCCGCCGCCTTGAACCCGGCCGCGTCGGCATCGAAACAGAGGACCACCTCCTGCGCGAAGCGTTTGAGGATGCCCGCCTGCTGCCCGGTAAAGGCGGTCCCCTGCGGCGCGATGACGTTGCAGATCCCCGCCTCAAACGCCGTGATCAGGTCGAGCTGCCCTTCGCAGACGATCGCGCTTTCAGCCCCGATGATCGCCCGTTTGCTCTTGTGCAGGCCGAAGAGGACCTTTCCCTTGGTAAAGAGGGCGGTTTCGGGCGAGTTGACGTACTTCCCGCCATACTGCTCGGCCTCGGGGTTGAGGATGCGTCCGCTGAACGCGATGACGTTGCCCAGATCGTTGCAGATCGGGAACATCAACCGGTCGCGGAAGCGGTCGTAGAAATGTCCGGGGCGATCCTCCTTTACGGTGACGACCCCGGAGGCGATCAACTCCCGCTCGCTGAACCCTTCCGCGCGGAGGTGGCCGCTCAAGGCATCCCAGCTTTCCGGCGCATAGCCGAGTTGCCACGTCTTGGCGACTTCTCCGGTGATGCCCCGTTTTTTCAGGTAATCGCGAGCCCCCTGGGCCGCCCTGGTCCGCAGGAGATTACGGTGAAACCACTGGGCGGCTTCGGCATGAAGCGCCAGCAGCCGCCGCCGGAGCCGCTGCTGCGCATCCTCCTCCGGGGAGAGCGGTTCGTCGACGATCCGGATTCCTGCTCTCGCGGCGAGCCGTTTGACCGCTTCGGGGAAATTGACGTTTTCGTACAGCTCGACGAACCGGAAGACCGGTCCCCCGGCCCCGCACCCGAAACATTTGAAGGTCTGCCGCGCCGGGTTGACGGTGAACGACGGCGTTTTTTCGCGATGAAAGGGACAGAGCGCCTTGTAGACGACACCGGCCCGTTTCAGCGGAAAATAGCTGCTGATGACATCGACCACGTCGTTGGCTGCGGCCACCCGTTGCAGGACTTCTTCCGGGATCATGGAAGCGAAGGGATATGGACCGGTGCCGCGCCGAGTTCCTGGAATTCGATCTGAAACCCGCTCGGCGTCAGGAGAGCGAGAAGCTGCTCGCGCATCTGCCGCCGCGCTTCGTCGAGCAGGGCGGCATTGCCTTCGGCGGCTTTGCGGGCGTCGTGGTGAAAGGAGTTGAGCACGGTGGTCTGGTCGTGGTCGGTAATGGCGTTCCACCACCCCCGGTCGTGGGTGATTTCGCTGGAAAGCAACTCCATGGAAAGGACTTTCGGCGCGGGGTGGACCACGTAGATCGTCTTATTTTTGGAATCAAAGGAAACCGAAAAACGTTCCTTCAGGTCAAACCCGACGCTGACCGAAAAATCGCCCGCGATGACGATCTCCTTCGTGCTGTGAAACTGCGTGGAACTCCAGCGAAGCTGATGCGACATCCGCTTTTTGAGGGAGACCAGCTCCATCACCGGCGTGCTCTCCTGAAAGACCACCGTGCGATCGACCGTCACCAGCGGCGTGAAGTTGAGCTTCTCCTCAATCAACCCCGCAATGCTTCGCGCCGTCTTTTCCGTTTTGCTCTGGGTCAGGTTGACCAGGTAATGCACGCAAAGGGTCGCCGTCACCATCACGAGGCAAAGCGCCACGGCGGTGCGGAGGATCAGGCTCTTGGACATGCGAAAAGAAATAGCGGCGGTTCTGGTCAAACCGTAGCGTATCAGCTTTTGGCGAAAAACAAAAACCGCCAACCGCGACTTTCTTTGAGCGGGGGCGTCGGTCCTATTGCCCCCAAAGCTCGGTTTCCACGAGCGTGAACGGTCCCTCAGCCGGATCAAACCGGAGCCGTACGAACCGGGCCGCCACTCCCTTGGCTGAAAGCGGGAGGCGCTCCAGCGCCACGGTCGGCTCGTCCGGGAGCGCCTTGGCCTTCCACGCCGCCACTTCGTGCCACGTCTCCTCGTCCGCAGAGACCTCGCACCGCCCGGCGGGAAGCCGCTCGGAATAGAAGAGCCGGAGCACCGTCGGCGCGACCGGCTTGGCAAAACGGTAGGTGACGACCACCGGCTCCTCTCCGTTCCAACGGAGTTGGTAGGCGTCGAGAGGAGGGTAGGCTTCCCGTTCCTCTTTGGAGCCGCCTTTTGCCCCGCGCAGCCGGTCGGTCAACCGTCCCATGGCGAAGGCGATTTCCGAGCCCGCCGGTTCCGTTTGCCCGTCTGGAGCGACACTGAGGCGGTAGCCCCCGCCAAAAGTAGCGTTGGCCATCGGGGTCGGCACGCTCAAACGCCATTGAAAATAGTTCCCGGTCAGGCAAAGCCCGTGTTCGGGCACTTTTTCTTCGGTAATCGGCGTGACGGGAAGACGAAACCGCCAGACCGGCTGGTCTTTCGCGGCTTCGACCCGTGCCTGCAACCCGGCAAAGAAAGCGATCCAGGCCGGATCGCCGATGATGTTGGAGAAGAGGGGATTGGTTCCGAAAAAGACCACCTTCCCCTTGCCGAGATCGTTCTCCCCCACGGCGTCGCTCCCGTCGGGATAGGTCGCCAAGGCGCGGTCGGAGCGGCCATCGAGCGGATAGGTCGGGCGAATCCGCATCAGTTCGCCATGGTCTTCGCCGAGCAGGCTGGTGAGCGGCATCGGCCCGCGCGGCTTGCGTTTGGCGAGAGGGGGGATGATCGCGCCCGTCTCCCTCCGGGTGCCGTCGCTGCGGAAACCGAACGCGAGGGGATCGCAGATCACCAGGCTTCCCCCGTTGCGGACGTAGGCTTCCAGCGCGGCGACTTCCGCGTCGTCGGCAATCGGCATATAGGGGATATAAATCTGTTTGAAGCGCGACAAGGCTGCGGGATCGCGTGCGGTGATCACTTCATCAATGAACCGGAACGCCCCGCCCAGCCTCGGCCCGAGGATGGTGTAGAGCCATTCCGGTTCGTTATTGGCCGAATAGGTCAACGAATGGCCGCCGCCGGGCCCCGTCCCCTGAAAGCTGGTGTTGCTATAAAAGATCGCGGTATCGGCCTCCGGCTGGCGGACCTTAAAGGGAAGCTGCTTGATCACCGATTGGACCACCTGCCAGCGTTCCGGCGCACCGACGCGATCCGTGACAAAACCGCCCTTCCCCTTGCGGCCGTTCATGGTATCGGCGCTGTAAAGATGCAGCCCGGTGGCTCCGTTGCGGAAGACCTGGCTCAAGAGTTCCTCGGTTTCATCGGGCCTGAAATTGCCTGCATAGTGTTCCACATGCGGCAAGGGCCACGTCTCGGCAGAGCCTGAGAGGTCGTGATAAAAGCGGGTGACAAACCCGAAATCCTCCCGCAGGGGATTCATCGACGGGTAAAGCTGGAAGGTGATGATGTCAAAAACTTCGCCCCAGCGGCTGACGGCGTAGGGCCGGTGCCCTCCGATGCTATCCCATGAAACCAGCTTCATCTGCGGCGCCCGCTCGCGGATTGTGGCGCGGACGCGGCGCTGGATCTCCAGCATCCGGTCAATCTCCCAGCGAAAGGTCGCAATCCAGGAGAAAGGATCGTTCCCGGTGGCCGATTTCGGCAGTCCGTATTTTCCGAAGCCGTATTTTTCGCGAATCTCCCGGTCGATCGCCATCAGTTCGGGATGGCGTTCCTTTTCGTCGAGCAACTCCAGGAGCCGACGTGAACACTCCCCCTCCCAGGTTTCGTCACCGGCAAAGATATAGCGAATGTTGGGGTAGTCGCGCGCTTTCTCCAACGTCTTCTCAAGGTCTGCCAGATAAGCCGCGATCACGTCCTGCGTCAGCGGCCAGGGACGGACCGATCGGGAACCCTTCGAGCCAAACAATCCTTTTCCATTGAGCGCGGGGCGCGGGTCAAGGAAGGCGACAAGCCCGACATCGTGCTTGGCCAGAAGGTCCATTTTCATCCACGGCTTGCCCCAATGGCCGGTCAGCGAAATCAATGAAGCCCGGTCGCGGGCATACTCCCGCACCGGCAGCAGGGGGGTGTGCTCCGCCCCCGTGCGCACCGAGAAGTTGTAGAGACCGGGCATCAGATCATGCAGCCAACTGATCGTCCCGTGTCGGCTCAACCCTTCGGGAAAAGGCTCCCGCAAGGTCTCGAAAAGCGGTTGCTGTGTCACGGCGACCCGCTGGCGCTCCTTGGTCCCCTTGCGGACTTCATACGACGAACGGTAGATTTCCCGCCCCTTGTGTTTCAACCGACACCGGGCCATCGCCCGCGCTCCTTTTTCGCTGAACTCCACCCGCAAAATGTTTCCCTTCGGCGCAAGCCTGCGAGGCGTCGCGGCCCGACCGGCCGTGGTGGAGGAAAAAAGGGCTTCATTCTCCTTTGGGTTCCATTTCCCGGCGATGACCGCAAACTCCCATTGCCCGGGGACACCGGGGAGAAACGGCCCGCGCCGCGTGGAGACGAGCCGGGTGTCGCCTGCCTCCAGCGGCCCCTCCACCAGCAGACGGGGGTAGGCATCGGTCGCCAGATACGTCCCGCTCCCTCCGGCAAGCCCCTGCAACCGGGGCGGGCGAACGGTGCGACGGTTTCTGGCGACATTCAGGGCAACGATCTCGCCGCGCTCCCAGACATGCCCCAGAGTGGAAAACGGGATCGCGATCTCCGCGCTCCAGCCGCCCGGTCGAAACCCGGTCCTCACCACCGCTTCGGAATCCCATCCCGAAGGATGAGCTTCCCCCCGGCGCACCTCCCCGTCGTAGTAAGTCCCCCGTGTGTTGGTAACGAGTTGAAAGAGATGTTCCCCGTTGTTGCCGGGGTCGAGAAAGATTTCCACGCTGTCGTCATCCCAGACGGCGGCCTTGCGTTCTTCGACCAGCGTGTTCGTCACGATCGCCTCGGGCTTCGGCTCGTCGCAATCCACGGCGACATAGACATAGGTGGCATCCATCGTGATCCACGCCCGGGTCAATGGCATGGCCTCCCCTTCCTCACCGCCAAAGCTGCCGAGCGATACCGCGCGACTCCATTCTCCCCTGGCCAGCTTTCCGTCGATTTCAGGCGCTTTTTCAGTGCGCGACAGGATGGGGGGCAACTCCCCCTTGGCCGGATAAAGGGTAGCGATCAATAAAAGACAAAAAAAGACGCGATGAATCATAAAGATATTTTGTGAGACCAAGAGACTAATACTGGCTCTTGACCACCCCTACCGGGGAAAGAGCCAGCACTCCCTCGTGATCAAGTTGCTCGACATGGCCATCAAGAAAAACCACATGGGCGCGCCCCTGATGCCGGAGGGCAATTCTGGAGCGGGAGGTGAAATCATTCCAGACCCGGACCGAATCCATATTCCAGAAAGTGGCATCCATGAAGACCGGCACCCGCGATTCGCGGTTCCTATAAGCGCGGAGGTTCTCTGTAGAGCGTCCCCCTGAACCGTAGAGGTAGGAAATACTGACCGCGTAACGGTTGGTCCCGTAGGAGATCCGCACCTTGCCGAACTCGCGGCCGTAGGATGTGCCATCCGATCCGGAATAGTCAATCCACGCGCCCTCTTCCTTCCGGGTCGCCGCCGGGCATTGCATCGAGCGGGCTGATTTGATCAACCCTGCTTCGTAGAGCATTCTGCTGGGCCGGATATCCCGCACGCTATGATCCCAAAGCTGATCGTTGCGTTCCTGACGCCAGAGCCGGTGGCAGATCCCCAGTTTCCTGAGATTGACCAGGCAATGAGCGGCTTGCGCCGAGGCCTTCCCTCTCGAAAACGCCGGTCCCGCCAGAATCAGCAGCACGATCACCAACCCGAGGGCGACGAGGAGTTCGCTCAGGCTGAAGGCGTTTCGGTTTCCAAAGCGGGTCGTGCGGTTTTGTGGCATTCCGGGAGAATGAGGGAAGGTTCGGGCCGGTCGGTTGAGCCGGGATCAACCCTTGGCGCGCCGACGCGCCAGGCGGCGACCATGGAAGCAGAAAATCGCGCCTGCGCCCAGCAACATCGCCAGGGTCGACGGCTCCGGAACGACGGTAGCCGTCAACTTCCAGCCGTCGTCCTGATTAAACAGGGAGGTATCCCAGACGGGATCAAGGCCGGTGAGGTCAAAGGTGATGGTTTCGGAAATTCCCGCAGTCTGGCCGGTAAAGACCTGCCAGGTTCCGCTGCTTGTCGGCTCGCCGAGGATGTTCAGCTTGATGCCTGTCCCGCTCAAGGTCGCCCCCGCGAGGAAATCAATGCTATCCATTCCTGTTTCAAACAGATTCAATTCCAGAATTGCGCCCTCGTTGAAGGTGACGGTGGAACCCAGGCTCAAAATCTGTGGTGCGCTCCCGCCTGCTCCGTCTCCGACCGCCAGGGTGCCTCCGCTGTTGATGGTCGCGCTGACGGTGGATTCCAAACCGCTTCCCGCAGCTTCAAAGCGCGCCCCGTTCGTGGTGGTGATGGAGATGGCTTTCGCTGTATCGTCAGCAGCATTGCGTCCGTTGAGCACCCCCCCTTCCTTCAGGGCGAGCAGCCCGCGGTTTACAATCGTATTCGCCGAAGAGAAAGTGCCAGCCGATTCGATCACGATCTTGTTTCGACCATCGTTGTCACCGCCATTGGAATCAAAGGAATAAATCTGGATGGCCGTCGTCCCGTTGGCTTTGAATTGTCCCCCGTTGGAAATCGTCAGGGAATGTCCGCCCAGATTGGTGGACGTTGATGCGCTATCCCCGATGGACACGGTCTTGGCGGAGAGAAAAGCATCGGCTCCGGTCACCTCCACCTGATTGGATCGCTGTTGGTGTTTTGCTCCGATATTCAGCGTGTCCGTTATCAATGTCGATCCGGCTCGAACGGTCGCCTTGTTATAGGAAGCATTGTAAGTATTACTGGTGTTGGTCGTCCCGATGTCAACCTGGGTCGCCGTTATTTTGGCGCCCTCTGTGATTTCCAGCCTGCCGTAAACATTAGTGGCCGACGAGAACCCTACGGCCAGTGAGCTGGCGGTGACCTCAAGTTTGGCGCCGGTCACGGTCAGGGACGACCCGATCGGGAGCGTCTCCGACCAACCGCCTTGAATCCAGAGAGGAGTGGTAAACGTCACGGTGGCCACATTCCCGCTCTCCGGGCCCCTAAGGGTGAGCGCGGCCGGGCCGGTTCCGGCTACGAAACCGGTCGTAGTCGATTGCCCTATCCTGGAATATCTTGAGCTTCCGCCGCTGAAGGTCAGCGTTGAATCATTCGCCATTTCCAGAGTCAACGTCTGGCTGCGGGCGAGTCGCATATCCGAGGCCGTCTGGCTGCCGGAAACGTTGACGGTGATGTCATCGTCAAGCTCATCCCACTGGAAATCGGTGTAGTAACTACCGGTCGGCAAGGCGGAATTCCAGTTGCCCGCCGTGCCCCAATCGCCATCGCCTCCTTTCCATTTGGTCTGGGTCTGAGCCTGCAACGTTCCCAGAGCGCAGAAGAAAAGCACATACCGTCCCAGAGAAATCCAGCGGGGGGGAGAGGTCTGTTTCATATCTCCGAAGGTGACACAAAACCGGGAGTAAAGCATTCCATAATCTTGACTTACCTATTCAGTTTTTTGATATTATCTTTCCCTCCACTCCGAAAAATAGATTCTGATTTTGACATTGCCATCCTCACCCCCAGTCCCGATCGTGCATCACAAGCAGCTTCTTACCACCCTCTACGCCGTCTACCGCCGACGATTGATGGGGCCGATTGCCTACCCCCTTCATGACCATCGCGACTTTGGCGAGATTTTCTGGTGTGACGGCGGCTCGCTGGTTCACCTGATCAATGGCGAGGAAGTGGTGATGCAGAAGGGGGATATGGTCCTCATCCGCCCATGGGATCAGCACAGTCTGCTTGGCGATCACCAGCCGTTTTACATCGGCGTCGTCTGCTTTGCGTGGCATGTTTATGACTACCTTAAACTGCGGTACTGGAAGGGGGACGCCTCCGTTTATGGCGAAGATTTAAGCCAGCCGCGCATGTTCCGCCTGAGCGGCAGCCAGATGCAGGTGCTGCGCCACCTGTTTTTTTCGCTCAAAAAATCGTCCCGCTCGCTGTTGCATATCGAAAGTTTTCTCGGGGTAATCATTGCGGAGTTCTGCATCGTCCCCCCGGACACCCGGATCGACGAAGAAGCCCTTCCGGACTGGCTTCTGAACGCGGTGCGCTCCATCCGCCAGCCGGAACATTTCCGCCTCGGCGTGCCCCGTTTCTATGAACTTTGCGGCCGCTGCCCGGAGCATATCACCCGGCTTTTCCGCAAGGCGACCGGTGTGACCCCGGGCGCTTACATCCGCCGGCTCCGGATGGCGCACGCCGCCGCGCTTCTAAGCAGCACGCCCCGGAAGATTTTCGACATCGGGCTGGAGTGCGGGTTTGAGAACGCCTCCCTTTTCTACACCACCTTTCGCAAGGAATACGGCATCACCCCCGGCACCTACCGCACCCGGTTTCTCGATGGCCTCGCGAGGGAACAGCCGATCGGTCCCCTTCCGGGCTTCGGGCCGTTGGACGGAAAATAAAACCGCCAACCGGTTTCAAGGTGCTTCCCGATTTCAAGGGTGACGGACCCTGGCTGGAAAGGGGGAGAATGGGAGCCAGTCGGGGTTCGTCGCCTTTTGCTTCAATTCATAGGGACGCTCTATGCCGTCGCCATCGGCGCAGGGCGCACCGAACCGTCTTCCTCAATGAATTGCGAAGGCTGCCAGCCGATTTCGGCGGCGCTGCTGAAATCGAACTCGCACCCGGGACAGTCGGAGACGATCGTGTAAACGCCAAAGAGCGGCCCGGGGGTTTCCATGGCGGCCTGGACGGAGAGGGCCAGGTCGTCGTAGGTGACGAGGGTGCGCCGCCGGGCCGGTTTCGCCAGCCACTTGGGAAACTGCGGATTTTCCCGCCACGGGTGCGGCGTGCCGAAGCGGAGGCAGAGGACGCTCAGGCCGTACTTGCGCGAGAAGAATTCCCCCAGTTGTTCGCCCCAGAGTTTGGTGACGCCGTAAAAATTGCCCGGCCGGGGAGGGAGGCCGTCGTGGATTGCCGGGTAGGCCGGAGCGCCGATCAGGACCGTCAGGCTGCTGCCGTAGACCACGCGCGCCACGCGGTTGCCGCGCGCGGCTTCAAAGAGGTGGTAGGTCCCCCGGATATTCGTCTCAATGGAGGCTTGATTGAACGCCAGGTATTCCTCGCCCTCCCCGGCATCAAAACGCGGGCTGTCGGTCACGAAGCTGCGGGCCTGGGCAATGGCGAGGTGGAGAACCGCGTCGACTCCCCGGGTGGCGCTCACGACGGCCTGGTAGTCGGTGATGTCCAGCGGTTCAACCGGGTGCCCTGCCACGTTCCCTTCCCGGAGATCGGTCAGCTTCAGTTCATAGCGGCCGTTAAAAAGAGGGACCAGCCGCGACGCAATGTGCCCGAGGCTGCCGGTGATGAGGATTTTCATGAGATGAAGGGATCGGGAGTGGCGAAATTCCGCAATGGCGTGCCGAAAATCACGATTATCAATTTTTTATTAAAGCGATGAATCGACCGGTAAATCAAGGCAAAACCAAGAGTTTTTCGGAAGTTGCCTTGAATCTTAAAAATTAGTTTGACTTGGTTTTATAAAACAAATATCAAAGTAATCCGTAAATTATCAAGGTTCTATCATGAGCAAATCTCCCTTTCGAAAAGTAACCCAGAAGGATGTGGCCAAGGCGGCGGGCGTTTCTCAGGCGTTGGTGTCGCTGGTGCTCGGGGGAGAGGCCGCTGCGGAGATTTCTTCGGAGAACCGGCAGCGGATTGTGGAGGTGGCCGCGCAACTCGGGTACAAAGGCAGGAGGAAGCAGACGGCGGATTCGAGATCAAAGCTGCTGGCTCATATCTACCCGGTCGTCAAGCGGGTGCTTCATGCCGAGGAATGGATTTTCAAAGGGTATGATGAATTTTACGACATCCGGCGCTCGCGTCTCGAGGCCGCAGTCCAGGCGCGCGGGTATAGCCTGATGTCGTACGCCTTTGACGGGGAGGATTCCGCCAGGCTGACGCAGTGGTTGAGCGAATGGGAGATCCAGGGCGTTTTCTGGAACAGCGAAGAAACCGGGATGGCGGAGTGGATTCAAAAGCGCCTGCCGCTGGTTCAGATCGACCGGAGACAGATCGAGAAGGCTGATGCGGTGATGTCCAACCAGGGCGGCATGGTACAGGAGGCGCTTTCCCACCTTTACGACAAGGGGCACCGCCGGATCGGTTTCGTCTCAAAGTTCCCTTACGAAGATTTTCCCTCGCAGCGACGGATTGCCCGATACCGGGAGTTTGTGCAGGAGCGCGACCTGGAGGCGTTTGACTATACAGGGCGGTTTGCAACCGAAGGCGTATCGGCGCTGGTGGAGATTTTCCGGCGCGCACCGGGTGAAAGGCCGACGGCGCTCGTTGCGGCGGATCACCACGCGCTGCTGCTCCAGAAGGCTCTTTTAAGCGAAGGCTGCCGCCTGCCGGAGCATCTCAGCCTGGTGGGGATCGACAACATCCCGGCCAGCGCGCTGATCTACCCCGCATTGACTTCGGTGGATGGCGAATATGGCGAAGTTGCGGCCAGCGCCATGATGCTGATGGAGGATCGCCTGGCCAACCCGAAAAGAACGGTGCGTACGATCGAAGTCAGCCCAACGCTGGTCGAGCGCGAATCGGTCCGCACGTTGACGCCGAAGCCTTCGGCGAAAGCGGGGCAATCCTCCCCTTCCTGACAAGAGGCGGCAGGAAGCCGCCCAGGCCGGAAGTGCCCAAATTTTGAACAGGCACCGGGATGGCGAAAAGCTTTCCCGGGCGCAAGCTTACCTGAAAAACCCCATGAAAAAGAGACACCCCCTGATCCCCCTGCTCGCCTTGATGATGGGCAGCGGCTCCCTCCATGCCCAGCTTTACTGGAATGCGACCGGTCCCGGGCCGCACGACTGGAGCGATACGGCGAACTGGGTTGATGACACCGACGAGCCGACGGCGCCGCTCGCGCCGGTGGAGTCGCGAAAGATTTACTTTGGCGCTTCTCCGGGAGCCACCGCCGCCAATAGCTATACGGTGCGCCTTGATGCGGAGGGGGGCAGTCAGACGCTGGAAGGGGGGATGGTGTTCAGCGGCAATGCCAGCGGCAGCGGCACGACGGTGACGATGGATCTCAATGACCAAAGCCTGATCCTGAACGGCGGCGAACTCGGCTGGTGGCGGGAGGCGGCAACGCAATATGGCGGCAATACGATCCGGTTTGAAGGGGGAGGAACGCTTCGGGTGGGCGCGGTCCTGGCCGCTTCCATTGATCTCGGAAGGCGATACGCGTCGTTCTCCACAGCGAATCAGACAACGAACAATACCCTTGTGGTGGGTGCCGGAACGACTTTTGACACGGCCAATACCTCCAATATCTGGGTCGCGGCAAATGGCGAGAATTTCCATCACAACTATACGCTGGATCTACAGGCGGCGACGTTGCGCTCGGGCTCTCAGGCCGATACACTCAAGGTAGCCAACACCATTGGGGCGGGCGTGGCGCTGGCTACCGCGACCAATGGCAATTCATCCAAGAACGGCGTCATCAGGCTGGGGAATCTTTCGCTACTGGAAATCGGGAACGACCTGATCCTGGGCCAGAGTAACGAAAACAAGACCGGCTATTCCTATGGCGGCACTTACCAGGGCGAACTGGTCTTCTCGCCAACGCAGGGAACCACGCCGGTGACGGTCAGGATCGGCAGGGATCTGCGCCTCGGCGTGGAGGAGAACTCGACCGGGGTGATCTCCACGCCCGAGGTGATGCATTTGAGCGTGGGAAGCGCGGAGACCCGGGGAGGAAAGATCCTCGTGGGGCATCGCGCGATCGTCAAGACAGTGGCTGCGGAACGGGATGCCGTGGGGTCGCTGGTCGCCAAGGGAGGAAGTTTCAACGCCTACATTGAGGAACTGAGCGTCGGGTTTAATGCGAACACCCATGAAACCGAGGGGGAATCAACCGCGGGAACGGCAACGGGAACGCTGGACTTTTCTTCCGCCGAACTGGGAGTGCTCGACATCAGCGGCAGTGCGCGGGTCGGCGTCGGCAGAGAGGCCGTGGGAACGTTGCTGCTCGCGGGCGGAGAGGCGCGCTCGGCCAGCCTGACGGTAGGCAATGCCTCGCTGACAGCCGCGCGCTCCACGCTGGGGCTGGATGAAACCCTTTGGAGCGTCAGCGGCGATTTCCTGCTGGGCGAACTTGGCGATGTGCATATTTCACTCGGTTCGCAACCCGCAGGGCTGGAGGTGGAGGGGAGTTTCCTGATCGCCGACGGAGGGGTCATGACGGTTGATTTTTCGTCCCTGGGCGGAGAGGGCTTCCTCTGGGCCCTGAAACTGGCGGGTGAGCAGCAGTCGCTGCTGGAAGGCTACCTTCTGGATGGGCAACTGGCAGGCACGGGAGAATATGCTTCGCTGGCCACGGTGGTTCAGGATGGAGGCTATACCTATTACGGCATCGCAGCCATTCCCGAGCCGGGGACTTATGTTCTCCTGTTCGGCGGCACCCTGCTCGGGCTGGCGTTCGGGCGCAAAGGCAAAGGGGAGCGCGGTTAACCGGGGAGCGTGTTTCATGAACGATCTCATCCGGTTTTTAATGGCGTTTCTCTGCCTTGGCGCAACGGCGCTCCATGCGCAGGATGTGGGCGCCTGGGGCTGGCGCGGCTCGACATGGGTGGAACTGCTGCGGGAGCGCTGCGGCATCGATGCGGAGGTCCTTCAGGGAGAGGGCGCTTCTCTTCCGGTGGAGGATTTCGAGCGCTACAAGGTAGTGATCATTTCCCAGGGCAAGCCCGCCCCGCTGACGGCCGAACAGCACGAAAAGGTGCGTCAATACCTGGAGAATGGCGGTTTCCTGCTGGTCAATACGATCTCCATCGCCGGGATGGCCGCCGGGGAATCTTCGGGCGATCTTTCTCCGGCAGAGAGCTGGCTCGGGGCGACCCGCTACGACTATGGAGCGATCGACGCCCAGGTGTTTGAAGCTGACAACCCAGCGCTTGCCGGCCTGGGCGAACCGGCATGGTTTCGCTCGCAGCCGGGCCTTTCGGGGCTGACAACGGGGCGGTCTCTTCTCGGCTTGCCTGATCGCGCCCGGGTCCTGGTGAACCGTGTTGGCAAGGGCGGCCTGCTCTTTATCTCGGCGGAAGTCGGCGAAATTTACGCGAAGATGAAAGAGGAGGGCGCTTCGCCGGATGCCGAAGCGCTGCTGGCGATGGTGCAGGTCTTTTTGAAATCAATGTTGACAGACGACCCGCCGGTGGATGCGGTCTTCGGCCCTGTCATTTCAGCGGCCCGGCGGCAGCAGCAGCTTCGCGATGCCATGCCGCAGGTGCGGCTCGGAGAGCGGAAGGAACCGTTTGTCGTGCTCACTACCGGGTCGGAAAAAGAGGCGGCGGGAGCGCTGACGGGATTGTTGGGGCGTTCGCTGGAAAAGAAGGTGGAACTCGCCCGGGAAGCCGGGGACTTCTTTGCGATCCACGTCGGGCGGACGCCGTACGTGGAGTCGCTGGGCCTTGATTTCGACGGGCTGCATCCCTACGGCTACTTCATGAAGCTGGTGGACGGCAGGCACCTGGTGCTCGCGGGGAAACTGCCTGCGGGGACTACTTATGCCGTCTACGATTTCCTGAAGCGCTACATGGGCTATCGGTATTTCGCTCCGGGGAAGCTGGGCGTCATCCTGCCGCAGCATGCAGCGATTCCCATGCCGGAGACACTGGATCTCCGCGAGGAGCCGTCGGTGCAGTCTTTTACCAACGCGGGGCTTTATGGGGGCAATGGCGCGTTTTCCCGGAGCTGGAGGACGACCCTCTTTGCCACCCACGTTCTCGGCTCGATCATCTCTCCCGCAAAGTACGGGAAGAGCCATCCCGAGTATTTCCCGATGTACAACGGGAAGCGTTTTATCCCGGGCGAAAAGCTCGAGGGGACGTGGCAGCCGTGCGTGAGTCACCCCGATCTCCCCCGTCTGGCGATTGAATGGGGGAAGGATTATTTTGCCAAAAACCCGCAGGCTCAAGCCCTGCCGCTGGGAGTCAACGACGGCGGGGGCGATTGCCGCTGTCCCGATTGCCTGAAAGCAAAGGAAAAGTACGGCAATCAGTATCTTCCTTTCTACAATGAAACCGCGCGTCTGGCAAAGAAGGCTTTCCCGGGCAAATATGTCGCCTTTATCGCCTATGGAGGAGCGCGCAAAGCCCCCAGGGGGATTGAACTGGAGGATAACCTGCTGGTCGAGATCGCCAGCGGACTAGCCAACGGCATGCGACCCTTTCAGGAATGGCGCGAGGCGGGGGCCAGGCATCTCGGCCTGTATGACTACCTCTACGGCGGCGGGCAGGTGGTGCCGCGTCACTACCCGAGGGTGATGGCAAAGGCCTGGCGGGATGCATCGCAGGAGTACGGCATGAAAAGCCTCTGGATCGAGTCCTTCACGCGCTCCTGGTACTACGACGGTCCGCGCCAGTATGTGCTCAACGAGGTGGCATGGAATCTGGACGCGCCGGTGGATGCGTTGCTGAAGGATTATTTCGAAAACTTTTATGGTCCGGCCGCCGGGCCGATGCAGGCGGCGTTTGAACGGATGGAACAGGTCTATCTTCGCCGTCCTGATCCGCTTCACCCGATGAGCGACTGGAAGCGGCCCGAGCAGCTTGCCGACTTTACGGATGAGGACCTCGCCGCGATGCGCCGTCTTCTGGCAGAGGCCAGGGAACAGGCCGGAAGCGGGGATTGCGGCGAGCGGGTCGCCCTCTTTTCGCAGCTCTGGGACCTTTCCGAACGATTGATCACCTCCTGCCTTTCGGTGCAGAAGCTCGACAGGCTGAAGGGGGGAGAGCAGGGGTGGGACCGGATCGTCGTCAACGGTTATGAGGCGTTGCGGAAGATCGAGGCGTTTTCGCTACCCACGGAAGTGGAGAAGGCGCTCTTCTCTCATGAAGGGCTGGAGTCGTACAAGGGGATGGAACGGCTTAAAATGCGCCCGGAGCTGGAGATCGCCGCCGACCGCTTCTTTCTGCGGACCGACCGGGCGCTCGGCGCGGAGGCCGGGGCCTTCTATCAGGCGGAACTGGCGCGGGTTCCGTCGGAGGAAGCCCGCTTTCTGCTGGAGAGCCATCTACAGGAACAGAAACAGGGCGAAAAGCGCGAAAATCTCTTTGCCTTGAAGGCGGACGATGTGGAAACGGGCGCGGCGTCGGCCGACTGGAAGAGCATTTCGGACCGGATGCCGGGATGGTCCACCTGGACCTTTCCAAACTCGGTGACTCTCTTTGAGATTTCGAACGAAGGAGTGCCTGATGGCGGGAAAGCGATGGTCATCCGGCAGAACGACATTGGCGGCTGCTTCCTGCGCAATCGTTCCGTCCGGGCCGGAGAACGTTTTCGCCTTCGCCTGCGGGTCAAACAGTCCAAGGGAAGCAACCCGGGGAGCGTGAGCATCCGCTGGAAAGACCGTGATGGCCGGTGGCTGCCGGAGTCCGGCGAGGGGTCCCGGTCGCCCGTGACGATGACTTTCCCGACGCCCGATGAAGAGTGGCACGAGGCGTCGGTGCTCTTTACCATCCCGGAAGGCGCGCGAAACATGACGCTGCTGCTTTCCGCGCCGACGCAGGGAGCCGACGAGGCGATCCGCTTTTACGACGTGGCCCTATACAAGGTTCATGATCTCCGCGAAAGCCGCCGGAAGGCTGCCGGGCTGTAACCCCATGAGAAAAAAGCTATTCTATTTTGGTCTGGCCATGGCTTCGATGATTTATCCTGAAAAACCTGCATGCGGGCGCGAAGAGGCAAAGGTTTCTGTGGGCGTGGAGGTTGCCTTTTCGGGCGATCCGCAGGTGGGCAGGGCGGTTGCGTTCACCGAGCGCCTGCTTTCAGGGATGGAGGTGAAAACGCCCGGTACGGGAGCGTGGAAAATTACCGTGCGCCGCACGGAATCACTGGCAAAGGGCGGCTATCAGCTCAAGGGGACTCCGGAGGGCGCGCTCGTGGAGGCAGGAGACGCCGAAGGGGCCCGCTGCGGGCTGATGGCGCTGCTCCGTCGGCTGGGCGTGCGCTGGTATGATCCCTCCGCGCAACCGCTGCTACCCGTTCAGGCAGTAGCGCCGGAGTCCTTTGAAGAGAAGCGGACCCCCTCCTTTCCCTACCGCGGCCTGCATATCTGCGGGGTGCCCCACCATTACGATGAACGGCTGGTGGAGTGGATGAGCTTTCAGGGGATGAACCGGAAGCTGACGCACGTCGGGCAGCTTGAACGGGTGGGCGGGGCCCTGAAGGCTTACGGGATCGCACCTGATACGACGGTGCATAGCTATAGCGAATGGGTCCCGGAGGCGAAATACTTTGAAGAAAACCCGGAGTTTTACGCTCTGCTTGATGGAAAGCGGGTCAGGCAAACCGCGGGCGGGCAGCTCTGCCTCTCCAGCGCAGGGATGCGCAAGGTGTTCCTGCATGAAGTGCGGCAGTTTCTCGACAGCCATCCCGGGATGGCGGTGATCGGGATCTGCCCGAATGACGGCTACGGCTGGTGCGAATGTGAGGCGTGCGCAAAGCTCGATGCGCCGGAAGATCGCGAGGGAGGGAAGGTGAACGCGCGGGTGGCTGACTTTGTGGAAGAGATTTGCGCCGGGCTGGCAAAGAGTCATCCCGATGTCCTGGTCGGGCATTATTCCTACAGCAACTTCAGCGATTTTTACCGCTACCTCAGAAAGACGCCGGAGAACCTGATGGTCAGCGTCACGACCTTCCGCTGTTACCGCCATGCCATCGACGAGGCATCATGCCCGACCAATCAGCCGCTCTTTACCCGGTTGCAGGAGATTCGCCGCCGGATACGGCACGTCTATGTCTATGACTACCTTTACTACCGGTGGGGCGGTCTGCCGCAGCCGCAATGGCGGGTGACGGCGCGGGACGTGGCCGCTTACGCAAAGCTGGGGCTGGATGGTTACATGACGGAGACCGGCCCGGCATCGTCGCCTGATTTCGCTGCGGGGCACCTGCCGCTTTACGTCATGGCGCAGTTGCTCCGCGACCGCGGGACCGACCTGGACGCCCTGCTGGATGACTATTGTCAAAAAAGGTTCGGAGCGGCGGCGGAAACGATGCGGCGTTACCTGAAACGATGGGAAGATGCCGTGACCGGGATGGAGGGATGCCTGACGCGCAAGGAGGGCGACGATCTCGAGCGCCTGATGCCACCGGAAATGCAGGCCGAAGGGGAGCGGCTGCTGGCAGGCGCGATGGAGCAGGCTTCCGGGAGGGGGAAGGAGGAGGTGCTCAGGGAGGCAGGGGAGTTCCGCCGCTGGGTCGGGGTTTTGAAGCAGCGGGCCGAAGCCCGGAAGGTGGGCGGGGTGAGCGTCGGCACGATGGAAGCCTTCCGCCGGGAGATGGAGCAGGGGGAACCATCCGGCCAGGGGGCGCTGTTCCTGGATCATACCTTGAAGGTCATTCCGCCCGACGGCCGGACCCGGGCGCGGTTTTATGCCGACGCCGAAAGGTTTGGGATCGTCGTCGAATGTACGGAGGAGGAGATGGGCAAAGTGGCGGACCGCCCCGGGAACGCTCTCAGCGCGGTTTACGGCAGTGAAAACGTGGAGATTTTCCTGAGGGATGGCGCGAACGGGAAGATCATCTATCACGCACTGGCGAGCCTCTCGGGAGGGCACTGCGCTTCGGAGTGTGAAGGGACGCGCTGGAACTGGGCGTGGGATGGCGGCTACACCGTGAAGGTAAGGCGCGGTGAAGGAGGCTGGACCCTCTTTTTTGAGATCGCGCTTTCCAGGATCAACGCTGCCGACACCGTGGCGCTCACGCTGGTCCGCAACCGCCATGTCGACGGCTGGAAGAAGTCAGGCATCCCCAACGGGGGCATGTTTTTCAATTCGAAGGAGTACCTGGAAATCGCCTTACCCAAGGAGGCTCCATGAAAAGGGAGTCGGGTTTTACCCTGACCGAGATGATGGTCGCCCTTGTCCTGCTTCTGGCGCTCTCGATGCTGGTTTCCTACGGCGCTCAACGCCTGAGGGCCAATGCGAACCAAAGCCTCTGCCTGACGAACCTGCGCAACCTCAGTTCGGGTCTTTACTCCCACGCGGCCGATCATAACGGGAGCCTCATGCCGCGGGTCGCGGGGTCGCTCGTTCCGTGGCCGCCGGTGATCGACGCTTACCTCGGCGGGAACGGCCTCTCTTTCAACGCGCACACCATCACCTCGCGCACCTGGGCGTGTCCCGAGAACAAAACGCTCGTCAATGCCTTTCAACGAAACGGGCGCGCCGAAGCTTTTAACACCGGCTATCCGATCAACCGGCATTTGACCAAAAGCTCCGATGGGTTTACCTACGGCATCCCGATGGCCCAGGTCCGGCAGCCGGCGCAGAAAGTCTACGTCATTGAAAGCTGCCGTTTGAGCGACGGCGCTTTCGGGCCTGCCACGACCATGGCCTACACGCCATACGGTTATTCGGGCTGGATGAAGCAGGTGCATCCCAGGGGCAATCATGTCCTCTTTTGCGACGGCCATGTGGAACCGGTCGCCGCCTCCCACGAGCTTTGTTCAAAAACCGTCTCCGTTTCCGGCCCCTGGTGGCTCCCGTGATGAATCGCCGTCCGTAAGGCGATGTGCGGGGAAAGGCATCCGGGAAACCGGGCTTTAAGGGCCGCCGTCTGGTGATTGCCCGCTCATAAAGAGGACCAAGGCCGTCGATTTTTTCGAAAGGGTTCTTGAAATGCAAACGTCGCCTCCAACACCCCACATCTATCCCGGCGAAGCCGCTTTCAACGCCTTGACGCCGTTGGACCGCCTCGACCGGGTCCTGACTTCACTCTCTCCGGGCCATCCGGTGCGCTCGGAGCTTCTCGAACTCCGCAGCGCCGTCTCCGAACAGGAAAGCACGATGGCCGAGGCGCGGGAGGCGATCGAGAAGATGGAGCAGATCATCAACAAGCTGACCGCCCCGGCCAACCGGATCGGCACTTTCCTCGGCACCGCCGACGGCGAAACGGCCCAACTGGTAGTCGGCGGGGCCGACTACTACTGCAACGCCGACCCGCGCACGCCGCTCGCCAGCCTGAAACGGGGGACGCGCGTGCTGGTCAACGAAGCGTTTGTCATCGTCGGCGACCTCGGCTACGGCACCTCCGGCCCGGTGGCCAAGGTGGTCGAACTGCTGCCCGAGGAACGGCTACGGGTCGGGAGCGAGCACGGCATCCAGAATCTGGTGCTGGAGCGGAGCGCCGACCTGGCGGGAACGACGGTGCGGACCGGCGACGAGGTCCGTGTCGATGCCAACTTCCGCGTGGCGCTCGAAGTCCTCTCCAAGGGGCAGGGGGACGACTACTACCTCGACGCGGTGCCCGAACTTCCGTGGGAAAAGGTCGGCGGTCAGCACGAGGCGCTCGACGCGATCCGCGACGCTGTGGAAATGCCGCTGCTGCACGGCGAACTGTTCAGGAAATATGCCCACGCGGCTCCCAAGGGGTTCCTCCTCTACGGCCCCCCCGGGTGCGGGAAGACCTTGATCGGCAAGGCGACCGCCTACAACCTGACCGCCCGGCTCAAGGAGAAGGAGGGGGTCGACACCAAGGAATACTTCATGCACATCAAGGGGCCGGAAATCCTTAACATGTGGGTCGGCGAGAGCGAGCGGATCGTGCGCGAGATTTTTTCGACCGCGCGGGAGAAACGGCGCGAGGGATACCTCCCGTTCCTTTTCATCGACGAGGCGGAGAGCATTCTCGGCACCCGCCGGGCGACCCGGCAGTCGAGCATCCTCTCGACGCTCGTCCCGATGTTCTGCGCGGAGATGGACGGGATCGACTCGCTCAATGACGTCGTGATCATCCTCGCCTCCAACCGGGCCGACCTGATCGACCCCGCGATCTTGCGCCCGGGGCGCATCGACCGGAAGATCAAGGTCCGGCGACCGACCCGCGAAGGCTCGGCGGAAATTTACCGCATCTACCTCGAACCGACCCTGCCGTACGCCCCCGAACTGATGGCCGCCGCCGAAGGCGACCCGCAGCGGGTGGTCGACGGGCTGGTCGAAAAGCTGCTCGACTGGCAGTTCGCCCGGACCGACGCCAACCGCTTCCTGGAAGTCACCTTGAGGAGCGGACGCAAGGAGGTGCTCTACCGGGGCGATCTGGTGAGCGGCGCGGTGATCGCCTCCATCGTGGAACGGGCCAAGGCGCTCGCCATCAAGCGGGCGATCGCCACCGGCCAGCCGGGGGGGATCAGCGAATGCGACCTCCACGCCTCGCTCGACGCCGAGTACCTCGAAAACGACATCTTCCCGCCGACCGACATCACCGAAGACTGGCTCAAGCTGATCGACTACGACTCGGAAAACGTCGTCCGCGTCGCCCCGATCCGCTACCGGCCGATGATGCAGGGCAGCAGCGAAGTGATCTGATATGAAGCGCGTTTTTGGCATCGAAACCGAGTATGGCATCACCGTGGAGGGGAGGGAAAACCTCGACGTCGTGGCCGAGTCGATCGAAATCGTCCGCAGCTATGCCGAACATGGCGTGGTAATGAAGTGGGACTATTCGCTGGAAGATCCGCACCAGGATACACGCGGCTTCCGGGCGAGGGAACTCCGGCAGGATACCGACGAGGCGGCCTTCGCCGAGATCGACCGCCAGCGCCCGCTCTCCTTCGAGGAGATCAAGAGCGATCTCGTCCTGACCAACGGCGCCCGTTTTTACAACGACCACGCCCACCCCGAGTACAGCACCCCGGAGTGTACGACGCTGGCCGAGATCGTCGCCCACGACAAGGCGGGGGAGCGGATTCTGTGGGAATGCGCCGTGCGCCGCAACCGGCAGTTGCCCGAGGGCGAAGCGGTGCGCCTTTACAAGAACAACACCGATTTTCTGGGGCATTCCTTCGGCTGTCACGACAACTACCTCCTTTCGCGGGACGTGCCGTGGGAGGCGGTGGTCCGCGCGATGGTGCCGTTTCTGGTCACCCGCCAGCTCTTTGCCGGGGCGGGAAAGATCGGGCAGGAGGCCGAGGATGTCGCCCCCCTGCCGGGGATCTACCAGATTTCACAGCGTTCGGATTTTCTGAGCGTCATCGCTTCCATCGACACGATGGACCGCCGCCCGATCGTCAACACCCGCGACGAACCGCACGCCGACCGCGACCGCTTCCGGCGTTTTCACGGGATCATCGGCGACGCCAACATGAACGAGGTGGCGACCGCGCTCAAGATCGGGACGACCGCGCTCGTGCTCCAGTTGATCGAGGAGGGGAAAGCCCCCGGCCTCGAACTCGCCGACCCGGTGGAAGCCGCCAAAACGATCAGCCGCGACGAAAGCTGCCAATGGGTCGTCCCGCTGGCCGACGGGCGGACGATCTCCGCGATCGACCTTCAGCGGCTCTACCTCGAAGCGGCGCAACAGGCGGCGGAGCCGGACGACGACACCGCCTGGGTATTGCGCGAATGGGAGGCGGTCCTCGACGATCTCGCCGCCGACCCGATGCGCTGCATCGACCGGGTCGACTGGGTCGCCAAGAAGTACCTCCTTTCCACCTTCTGCGAAGAGGAAAAGCTTTCATGGAGCGACCCGTGGCTCACCTCGCTCGACCTGGAGTACCACAACATCGACCCCGAACACGGGCTTTACCACGAACTGGTGCGGCAAGGTTCCGTCCGCCGGGTGGTGAGCGGGGAGCAGATCGCGGAGGCGATCACGACCCCTCCGGCAACCACCCGGGCCGCCTTCCGGGGCGGCGTGGTGGCCAGGTTCAGGCCGGAGATCGTCGCGATCCAGTGGGACGGCATCGTCTTTCGCACCGCCCGGGGCAAGCAGACCGTCTCGCTCGCCTCCACCTTTGGCCGCGAGGCGGTGGAAGAGGCAAAGCGCCTGCTCCGGAATGCCGAACGGGTGGAGGATCTCTGGAACGAGCCGTCGGTGGTGTAGAAGTTTCAGCCCCAAAGGGGCGGCCATCCCTCAGCCCAGGGCAAGGCCCTGGGTTTGATGAACAGAAGAATCCAGCCCTGAAGGGGCGGCCTATGGTCAAAACACGGTGACCCCGGGAATCGCGGTCCTTCAGACCGCATCGTTTGGCGGGACGTATCCTCAGGGCGTTGCCCTGGGCTGAGGAATTACGGCCCGTTGGGCCTTTACAAAGGGCTGCGCCGTTTCGAAGAGAAAAAAATTAAAAAAGAAGCGCCTTCTTCATCCTTTCTAAAGGTTGGTTCTGGCACGATGCTCTCCAATCGCTGCCATGATGCCCACCTTTCCCCGGACCCTCCGCCTTGCCCTGCTTGGAACCGCGTTGCCGCTGCTTGTTTCGTGCGTCGGCTCGCGTCCCGCCTCGGAGCGGAGCGGCGTCCCGGTGCCTGCCGCGTGGCGGGCGGGAGGCGACGGGGCGCTGGATGTCGCCGCGCTCGCCCATTGGTGGCGGCGGTTTCGCGACCCCGTGCTCGACGAACTGATCGCCCGCGCTTTTGAGGGGAGTCCCGACCTGCGCACCTCCGTTTCCCGCATTCGCGAAGCGCGGGCGCGGCGGGGGCTGGCGACGAGCGCCTTTTTCCCGACCGTTTCCGGCCGGACGAGCGGCCGCACCGAGCGCTCCAAAAACCACGATCTCAATATCGTCACCGAAAGCGAACGCTACAGCGCTTCGCTCGATGCGAGCTGGGAGATCGACCTCTTCGGAAAACAGTTCGAGCAGTACAAGGCTTCCTCAGCCGACTACCGGCAGGCGGTCGAAAATTTCTTTTCCGCCCGCGTCTCGCTCGCCGCCGAGGTGGCGGAGGTCTACATGACCCTGCGCAGCGCCGAGGAACAGGCGCGGGTGGTGGAGCAGAACCTTTCGCTGCGCGAAGAGACCGTGCAGTTGACCCGGTGGCGCGCCGAGGCGGGGCAGACGAGCGAGCTTGACCTGCAACAGGCGATCAGCACGCTCGAACAGGCGCGCGGCACCCTCCCCGCCCTTCGCCAGAGCGTCTTGCAGAACCGCAACCAACTGGCGCTCCTGTGCGGGTTGACCCCCGGCGGGCTCGACGCCGTGCTCGCCAAACCGCGCGGCCTCCCGAAGCTGCCGCCCCGGCTCGCCGTCGGCATCCCGGCGGAAGCGTTGCGCCAGCGTCCCGATGTCCGCGCCGCCGAAGAGGCGCTGCTGGCCGCCACCGCCCGGACCGAAGCCGCCTGGCGTGAACGACTCCCGACACTGAGCCTGAGCGGCACCATCGGCATCGAAGCGCTCAAGGCCGGGCGACTCTTCTCGCCGCAGAGCAGCGCCTCGAGCCTGGTCGGGACGCTCGCCGCACCGATCTTTGACGCGGGGCGCATCCGGCAGAATATTCGTATCCAGAACGAACAGGAAAAACAGGCGCTCATCGCGTATGAGGCAACCGTGTTGCGGGCGCTTTCGGAGGTGGAGAACGCCCTGATCGCCATCCGGCAGACGGCGGAGCGGCTGGCGGTCCTCGACAACGCGCGGGCGGCGGCGCTGGCGGCGGCCGTGCTGGCGCAGCAGCAGTACGAAGCAGGGCTGGTCGACCTGACCGTGGTGCTCGATGCACAGCGGGTCCTGCTCAGTATCGAAGAACAACAGATGACCACGCGCGCCAACCAACTCAGCGCCCACATCCAGCTCTACAAGGCGCTGGGGGGCGGCTGGCAGCCGGAGTAATTTTTCTTTTTCCGTATGAAATCAACGATTGAACCTCACAGCGCTTCTTCCACGCCGACGCCCGATCTCAAGACGGTCCTGGCGGGGCATTCCCGGCGGGGGAAGGGGTGGATCTGGCTCCTGCTGCTCGTCGTGGCGGCGGGCGGCGGCGCGTGGTGGTGGAGCCAGCGCAACGGCAGGGAGACGGCGGCCCCGCCCTTTGTGACCGAACCGCTGGAGCGCGGCAACATCAGCCTGACGATCACCGCAACCGGCAACCTGGAGCCGACCAATCAGGTGACCGTCGGGAGCGAACTTTCCGGCACGGTGCTGGAGGTTTTTGTCGATTCCAACGACCAGGTGAAAAAGGAGCAGCCGCTCGCCCGGCTCGACACCAGCCGGCTCGACCGGCAGATCGAAGGGGCGCGCGCCGGGCTCGCCTCCGCCAAGGCGCGCGTGGCACAGGTCGAGGCGACCGTGCGTGAACAGGAGGCGGCGCTGGCGCGGCAGAAGGAACTCCACCGCCTGAGCGGCGGCAAGGTCCCCTCCAAGGCCGAAATGGATGCCGCCATCGCCGCGGCGGACCGGGCCAGGGCCGACCTCGGCATGGCGCAGGCGTCGGTCGGCGAAGCCGAGGCGCAGATCCGGATGCACGAGAGCGAACTGGCCAAGGCGATCATCAAATCGCCGATCGACGGGATCGTGCTGACCCGGAGCGTCGAGCCGGGGCAGACGGTCGCCGCCAGCTTCACCGCGCCGGAATTGTTCGTGATCGCGGAAAAACTTGAACAGATGAAACTCAAGGTGGCGATCGCGGAAGCCGACATCGGCCGGGTCGAGATCGGCCAGCGGGCGACCTTTACCGTCGATGCCTGGCCGGACCGCTCCTACCGCGCCAGCGTCACGAAAGTCTCCTTCGGTTCGGCGGTGACCGACAATGTGGTCACTTACGAGACCGAACTGGAGGTGAGCAACGACGACCTGAGCCTGCGCCCCGGGATGACCGCAACGGCGGACGTGGCCGTGGCCGAGCGCAGCAACGTCTTCCTCGTGCCCGCAGCGGCGCTGCGCTTCACCCCCGCCCCGGTCGCCGGGGAAGGGCAGGCCGCCCCCGAGGCGCAGCAGCGCGGCAGTTTTGTGCAGAGCCTGGTGCCGATGCGGCGGCGCGGGCCGCGCGGTTCGAGAGGCGGCGGCGAACAGCGCCGGGGAGGCAACCGCCCGTCGCAGGTCTGGACCGTGAAAAATGGCGAAGCCCAACCGCTCAAGGTGCGGATCGGCATCAGCGACGGCCGCCGCACCGAAATCGAAGGCGAGGGATTGAGTGAAGGGTTGCCGATCATCCTCCGCCAGACGCCGGCCCCCGTGGCACCGTAACACCCTTGCTTTTCATGAACCGACAGGAACCGCTGATCCGCCTCACCAGCCTCCGGAAAACCTACGGAGAAGGGGCCGCCGCCTTCGAAGCGCTGCGCGGGATCGACCTCGAAATCCGCCGGGGCGAGTTTGTCGCGGTGATGGGACCGAGCGGCTCGGGAAAATCGACCCTGATGAACCTGCTCGGTTGCCTTGATACGCCGACTTCCGGCAGCTACCGGTATGAGGGGATCGCGGTCGAATCGCTCGACGCCGACCAGCGCTCCCTGCTGCGGCGGCATGCGCTCGGGTTCATCTTTCAGGGGTTCAACCTGCTGGCGCGGACCAGCGCCCTTGAGAACGTGGAACTGCCGCTTCTTTACCGCGGCCTTTCGCGGCGGGAACGGGCGCGCCTCGCGACCGAAGCGCTGGCATCGGTCGGCTTGCCCAACAAACTGCGCAACACCCCGGCGGAACTCTCCGGCGGCCAGCAGCAGCGGGTGGCGATCGCGCGGGCGATCGTGACCGAACCCGGCACCCTCTTTGCCGACGAACCGACCGGCAACCTCGACTCGACCACCACCCGCGAGGTGATGGAACTGTTAACCCGGCTCAACGCCGAACGGGGGATCACCATCCTGCTGGTGACCCACGAAGACGACGTGGCCGAATACGCCCAGCGGGTGCTGACCGTCCGCGACGGCCTCCTCGCCGACGACATGGTCCGCCACCCCGCCCCTTTCAAGCCATGATAGCGATGATCTGGAACGCCTTCTTCATTGCGCTGCGTGAAATCCGGCGCAACCTGATGCGCGCTTTTCTCACGGTGCTCGGGGTGATCATCGGCGTGGCGGCGGTCGTCACGATGGTGACGCTCGGCCAGGGGGCGACGCAGGCGATCAAGGATCAGATCTCCAACCTCGGGAGCAACCTGATCATGCTCCGCCCCGGGGCCGGTTTCGGGCCGCGCACCGGTTCGGCAGGGGTGCCGAGTTTTACCGAAAGCGATGCGGTGGCGATCGGCGAACAGGTCTACGGCGTGGCGGCGGTCGCCCCGGTCAGCAGTTCCTCCTACAGCACGATCTACCTCCAGAACGCCCGCTCGACCTCCGTGGTCGGCACCACGCCGGAGTATTTCCCGATCAACAAATGGAAGCTGGCCGAGGGGCGTTTCTTCAGCGAGGCCGATCTCCGCTCCGGCCGGGCGGTCTGCGTGATCGGCGACACCGTCTGGAAAGAACTTTTCGGCGGCGAGAGCCCGGTTGGCGCAAAAATCCGGATCGGCAAGGCGTCGTGCGAAGTGGTCGGGCTTCTGAGCGCGAAAGGGCAGTCGGGCATGGGCAACCAGGATGACACGATCATCGTCCCGCTCACCACCATGCAGCGGCGGCTCGCCGGGCGGAGTTCCGTGCGCCGGATCAACCAGATCGCCATCTCGGCGCAGGACGGCGTGGAGAGCGACGTGGTTCTGGCTGACCTGACCTCCCTCATGCGCCAGCGCCGCAACCTGCAACCCAACCAGGACGACAATTTTTCCGCCTTCGACACCCGGCAGATCGCCGACGCGCTCAGTTCCTCGACGAAGATGATGACGACGCTGCTGGCCGCCGTCGCTGGGGTGAGCCTGCTGGTCGGTGGGATCGGGATCATGAACATCATGCTCGTTTCCGTGACGGAACGGACGCGGGAAATCGGCATCCGCCTCGCCATCGGGGCGCGGGCGCGCGAGGTCCTCTGGCAGTTTCTCGTCGAGGCGATGACCCTTTCGTGCGTCGGCGGGTTGACCGGGCTGCTCCTCGCCTTCGGGTTGTGCCATACGCTGGCAAAGGTGATCGAAGTGCCCTTTCTCTTCGATCTCCGCATCAACATCATCGCCTTTGTCTTTTCGGCGGTGATCGGCGTCGTCTTCGGGCTCGCCCCGGCGCGGCGTGCGGCGCAGCTCGACCCGATCGACGCCCTGCGACACGAGTGATCCGTTTATGAAAATCCTCATCATCGAAGACGACCCGCTGCTTTTGAGAAGCCTCGCGGCGACGTTTCGCGAAGAGGGGTACGTGGTCGGGACCGCCGCCGACGGGGAGGAGGGGCTCTACAAGGCGCAGGAGAGCGGGCTCGCCGCGATCGTGCTCGACGTGATGCTCCCCCGGCTTGACGGGTGGGAAGTGCTGGAACGGCTGCGCCCCGGGGTCGCCACGCCGGTGCTGATGCTGACCGCCCGCGACACCATCCCCGACCGGGTGCGCGGCCTCAATGAAGGGGCGGACGATTACCTCACCAAGCCGTTTGACTCCGACGAACTCCTCGCACGGGTCCGGGCATTGATCCGGCGCGCGGCAGGGAAGGCGCACCCGGTGGTGACGGCGGGGCCGCTGGTCGTCAACACCGCCACGCGGCGGGTGGAGGTCGAAGGGCGCGAAGTGGCGTTGACCGCGCGCGAATACCTCCTGCTCGAATACCTCGCGCTGCACCAGGGGGAGGTGGTGAGCCGGACCACCCTTTACGACCACCTCTTCGGCGACGAGGAGACGACGCTTTCCAACCTGCTCGATGTCCACATCTCCAACCTCCGCAAGAAACTCGGCGGCCAGTTGATCACCACCCGCCGGGGACACGGCTATTCTTTGATGGTCCGGGAATGAAACGCTTTCTTCACTCGATCCGCTGGCAGGTGCAGGTCTGGTATGGGCTGATCCTGCTGGCGACGCTGGTGGCGTTCTGTTTTACGGCGTACCGGCTCGCGTGGGATCACCAGATGCGCGGGGTCGATCGGGAACTCGGCGAATCCGAACGGCGGCTGATCCGTTCGCTCGTCCGCGCCGCCCATCCCCCCGGCGACCACGACAAGGAGTTCGTCCCGATGCCGCGAAACGAATGGATGCGGCAGTTGCGGGAGGGGAAGATCGCCGTTTCCACCGAGACGATGCAGGGGTTCGAGGGAGCCGGGGAGCCGGGAGGGGCCTACTTTGCGCTTTATGAAAGCGACGGCTTCCTGCTGGCAAAATCGCCCGGCGTGCCCGAAGGGGTTGCCCGGCGGTTCCTGCCGGTGCCGGAGCGGGGGTCCAACGAAGCGCTCCGGAGCGAGGGAAAACGGCGGGAACTTTACCGGAGCACCTCCTATGGGATGCAGGGCGTGGTCGGGCGCAACATCGAGCCCGAACTGGAGTTGATGCGCCGGTTTGCCTGGTCGTTGAGCGCGGCGGGCGGGGCGGTCTGGCTGCTCGGACTGCTTGGCGGGTGGTGGCTCGCGGGGCGCGCGATCCGCCCGATCGAACTGATCAGCCGGACGGCGGCCCGCATCGCGGAGGGGAACCTCCAGGAGCGGATCGCCATCGCCCGGCCCGGCAACGAACTCGACGATTTGAGCCGCGTCCTGAACCGGACCTTCGAGCGCCTGCACGACGCCTTTGAGCGGCAGAAGCAATTCACCGCCGACGCCTCGCACGAACTGCGCACCCCGGTCACGGTCCTCCTTTCCGAAACGCAACGCATCCTGAAGCGGGAACGCACCCCGGAGGAATACCGCGAAGCGCTGGAGACGTGCGAGATGACCGGGCGGCGGATGCGCGGGTTGATCGAAGCGCTCCTCCTGCTGGCGCGGCACGAGCGGGGAGGCGCGCTGCCGGAGTCGCAAGGCGCGGGCGATCTGGTGCAGGTCGTGCGCGACACGCTCGACCATCTTGCCCCGCTGGCCGACGAGGCGGGGGTGACTTTGCGCGGCGAACTGCCGTCGCAACCGGCGTGGTGTACGGCGGATGCCGGGGCGCTCGGCGTGGTCGTTGCCAACCTGGTCCTCAACGCGATCCGCCATCCCGGGCCGGGTACGGAGGTGCGGGTCGCCGTCGAACCGGAGGCGGAGGCGGTTCAACTGACCGTCTCGGACAACGGCGTCGGGATCGCCCCGGAGGAGTTGCCGCACCTTTTCGAGCGGTTTTACCGGGTCGACAAGGCGCGGACCGGCGACGGGGCGGGGCATACCGGGCTGGGGCTTGCGATTGTGCAACGCATCGTGGAAAACCACGGCGGAAGCGTCACCGTGGCGAGCGAACCGGGGCAGGGGGCCTGTTTTGGCGTCCGGCTGCCGCGATCCTCGACAGCCGGGGCGGTTCCAAGCTAAACAAGGGGCATGGCGTTGGAAACAGAGCCGGGAAATCGCGGGTTGGCCCGGGTGTTGCGAAAGGCCGGGCGTTGGCTGGGGCTCGCCGCCTTGTTGATCCTCGGCGTGGCGCTGCGGTGCTGGAACGTGGCCGATGTCTGGATCGGCGGAAAGCTTTATTTCGTCGACCCCGACGGCTACTCGCGGATGACCCGCGTGGCGGCGGTGCTGCGCGAGCCGGGGAGCGTGTTGCGGCAGCATTTTTTCGAGAACTGGCCGCTCGGCATCATCCCGCACACCACCGCCCCGCTCGATTACCTGATCGCCGGGCTGGCGGTGATTCTCCGTCCTTCGGACCCGGCGGCGGCAGCCGACTGGGCGGGGGCGCTGATCTCGATCGGGTTTGGCGTGGCAACGATGATCTTCCTCTGGTCCTGGGCCGGGCCGCGGCGTTACCGCGCGGCGATGCTCGCGCTTTTTGCCGTGAGCCCGATCCTGGTCCATGGGACGCTGTTCGGTCGCCCCGACCACCAGTCGGCGTTGATCTTCCTGCTCGCCGTCGCGCTCGGGGCGGAAGCGGTGCTGTTGCGCGAAACCTCGCGGCGCTGGAGCGTGACGGCCGGGGCGGCCTGGGGCGCGGCGCTCTGGGTTTCACTTTATGAACCGCTCCTCCTGTTCGCGGCGGTGCTTCTCCTGGGCGTTGCGCTCCGGGGCAGGCGTTACTTCGCCCGGGAGCGGTGGGCCGGGTGGGGGACATTGCTGGTAATCCTCCTGATCGCGCTCGCCATCGAACGGTGGCGACCCCTCTTGCCCGATGCGGAGGTGATCCGCTATTTCCCCGACTGGAGCCGGAACATCGGCGAGCTTCAACCCGCCTCGTTCTCCACCCTGTTGCGGTGGTCGCTGGCGTGGCTGCCGCTGGCCCCGCTGGCGCTTTGGGCCGCCGCCCGGCGACGGGAAGGGGGCGACCCGTCCGGCTGGTTCTGGCTCGGGCTGCTGCTCGTGACGGCGGGGCTGACGTTCTGGCAGGCGCGGTGGGGGTATTTCTTTTCGCTGGTCTTTGTGATGTCGCTGCCGATGCAGGCGGCGACGCTGGAACGGTGGCTGGGCGGGCGGCGCTGGGCGGTGGCGGTGCTCGGCCTTCTGGCGCTCTGGCCGGTGGCACGCGATTGGGACGACCGCTTCAACGAAGGCGAACTGGCGCGGCGGGCGCAAGCGCGGCAGGAGCACGCGGCGTTGCGCGACGTGGCATTGCGGATCAAAAAACTGGCCGCCGACCGGCGCGATGGCGAGCCGGTGCCGATCCTCGCCCCGTGGTGGCATTCCCCGGCGCTCGCCTACTGGTCCGGGCAGCCGTGCGTGGCCGGGAGTTCCCACCAGAGCCTGCCCGGCACCGTTGCCAGCGCCCGCTTCTTCCTGCAAAATGACCCGGAAGCGGCCCTCAAGCTGCTCGGGGAGCGCGAAGTCGGCGTCGTGGTGGTCGACGATCCCGTCCGCGTTCTGCAAAACTCCGCGCAACTCCTCGGCGAGCCGCCCCCCGCCCACCCGGAAGCCCCGCTCGGCTACCGCCTCTACACCCGCCCCAACCAGCCGCCGCCGGGGCTGGAGCCGGTCTACCGCAACCGTGCCTTTGTCCTGATGCGTCGCACGGCGTGGTAGCTTGAAGGGCTGCGCCGGAGCGGACCTCCGCATCCGCCGCAGGGTTGAATGCCGCGGTGAGTGAATGGCATGCTCCGATCTCCGAGCTTCGGCTTGACGGGCGAGGGAGGCGACGGGAGGATGTGGCCCATGTCCTCCCGTTTCTGCGTCCGTCGTTTCCGGTTGCTGTTGTGGTCATGGAGCTTTGTGCTCGGGCTCGTGCCCGGGTTTTCCGCGTCGGGCGGTTGGGCGGAGCCGGAGCATTTTTTTGAAAACGAGCGGATCAAACGGCAGGAACTCGCCCCGGGCGTGACGTGGATCGCCGCGAGCGGCACGCGGGAGGGGCGTCCGCTTCGCACCCAGATCCTCGCCGTCGATCTTCGCGAGCCGTCGCTGAGCCTCCGCACGCTGCTGGGTAGTCGACAGGCAAGGGCTGCAAGCAGCGAGATCCTTCGCCATAGGCTTGCTTCTCATCGGCACCGCGATCCCGGAGCATTCATTCGCCAATCGTCGTCGGAACTCATCACGCTGCTGGGCGAGCCACAGGCCGATGTCGCCAACGGCCAGTTCTTTCTCCGTTCGCGCGTTTCGCAACTGCGCCACGATAACGGAGCCTTGGCGGCCATCAACGCCACTTATTTCGACATCAAGGCCACCCAGTCGCCGACCGGCCTCGTGATGAGCAGTGGCATGCTCATCCGCGAACCCGCATCCAACCGGCCCTCCTTTCTCTACCAGCCCGGCGGTCGGGCCACGGTGGCGACCCCCGGCTGGAAGGCGCAGGTGCGCGTCGGGGATCGCCGCCGACCGCTCGCGGCGGTCAACCGTCCGGCATTGACCGGCGACGAAGTGGTTCTCTACGTCCCGCCGTGGCTGCGGACGCAAGGCATCCGCTCCAAGCATCTTGAAGGGGAAACATTGGTCGAACTACTGGTGGAAAAGAGCGGGTTTTTTCCGGCAAGGAAGCCGGGTGAGTCGAGCCGTTTGTTGGGTCGGGTTCGCGAGATCCGCCGCGACCAGCCTTCCACGGAACTCGGGAAGGATGAGTTCCTGCTGGCCGCCCCCAAAGCGGCCGCCCCTTTTTTCCGCGACGCCAAAGTGGGTGACGAGGTTGAAGTCCGCTGGGAATTGCTCGATACGCCCGGGGAGTGGTACGAATGGACCGAAATCGTCTCCGCCGGGCCAATTCTGTTTGAAGGGGGCGGGTGGAAGCCGCGCGAAGGCAAAAAGTGGGTGCCCCGTCACCCCCGCACGGCCATCGGGATCGACAAGACCGGTCTGCAACTCTTGCTGGTGGTGGTCGATGGTCGAAGCGAATTGAGCGCCGGAATGGGTTTCAACACACTCGGCGAATATCTCCATCACCTCGGCGCTCACGACGCAATCAATCTCGACGGCGGCGGTTCCTCCGCCATGAACGCCATTGTGGAAGGGCGGGCGCAAACGCTCAACCACCCCTCCGATGCCACGGAACGCTATGTGCCGACGGGGCTGGGCGTGTTCGTCAAAGGAACCCCTTAGCCTCGATGCCGTTCACCTGGCGGCACTGGAGGGTCGGCCTCCGCGCCGACCGCGTCGTTGGACTTGGGTAGCACGTTTGATTTCGTATCCATCTCCAACCCCGCGGCGCACGCGGAGGTGCGCCCTCCAAGGCGCTCCCGCGCCTTTAGCCTGCCGGAGCTTCGATTTGATCATTCGCCGCAATACATCCGCAGAAAAAGCCGACGATCCCTACCAACGCGGTCAAGGGCGGTATTCATCGTCTACAAAACCCGAAGGGTTTACAGCAAAATAGCCGGGGGTTGAGCAAAGCGACACCCCCGGAGAAAATCGTGGAAGGAAAACCGACCCCGGAGGTGGTCGTAGAAGACAAAATGTCCTATTTCTGCGACCGCCTCCGGGGTCGATGATAGATGTTTTTATAAACCGGGGGTGTCGCTGCGCTCAACCCCCGGCTGTCCCGCTGTAAACCCTTCGGGTTATTCCCCTGTTCGCTCCCGCGCCTTTAGCCTGCCGGAGCTTCGATTGGATCGTTCGCCGCAATACATCCGCAGAAAAAGCCGACGATCCCCGCCAACGCGGCCAATGGCGGACCCGCGAGTGCTCCCAAAAGCCCGCCGAACAAGGTTCCGGCCGAGGCGTAGAGAATTCCGTGTTGGAAGGGAACCTTTCGGAGAAAAAGAAAAGATCCGATGGGGAAGAGAAGCAGCCCGAGCGGCGCTCCGTAAAACACGGCCAGGCCCGCCGCCGCCAAAATCTCCGACAACAGCCCGGAGGAACCGCCGGTTCCCACGTTCCCGCTCCGCCCGATGATGACTCCAAAGGAGAGCAGGAGGAATCCGAAGGACCATCCTCCGGCCAATCCCAAAAAGAGTGCTCTTGCGAGACGAAACAGGATCATCCCCAAAGTGCGCCACATGGAGCGGGATGGTAGCGCCTGCAAGGACGAGGATCAAGAGGAAGCGCCGCGGGGTTGGAGGTCGAGGCGAAAGAACGAAAGTCCACCCCTCCAAAAACCCAAGCGCCGGAGACCACCCCCCCGTGGCCTCCGGCGTTGGAACCGTTTCGGACAATTCGACTAATCCGAAACGGAGATTTTTCGCGGTTTGATGCTTTCGCTCTTCGGGAGCGCCAGCGTCGCGACCCCCTGCTCGATCTTCACCGAGATCTTGTCGGTGTCGATCGACGGGTCGAGGTCGAAGACGCGCCGGTAATCACTCTTTCTGGATTCCTGGTAAAGCGACTCTCCTTTAAGAGGTTCGTCGCTGCGATGCCCGGTGATCGTCAGCTCGTGGTGTTCCACGGTGACATCCAGCCCCTCCTTGGTGACGCCCGGCATCTCAAGGACCAGCAGGTATCGGTCCTCTTCCTCGCGAATCTGGGCGCGGGGGACGACCCACGTCTGCTGCTGCGGTTCGGCATGGGCGGTTTTCCCGTTGGACAGTTCAGTGCTCATAATGGGTGAATTATTTCCTTTCGACTTCTTAAAAAAACAAACGGTTCAGCGGTTTTTTCAGGCGCTGACCTTGATCTGCTTCGGTTTGGCTTCCTCCGCCTTCGGCAGTTCCACGGTGAGAATGCCGTCGCGATACGTCGCCTTGATCCCTTCCGGGTCGACCATCGAAGGGAGCGTCACGCTGCGCGAGAAACGGCCAAAGGTCCGTTCTTCGCGGAAGATTTTTTCGTCTTCCTTTTTGCTCTCTTCGTGCCGTTCGCCCGAAAGCGTCAAAACGCCTTCGTGCAGCGAGAGGTTGATCTCGTCCTTCTTCAGGCCGGGAAGCTCCGCTTTGACGTAGATGTTCTCCTTGTCCTGAGTGACATCAAGCAGCGGGTTCCAGCCGCTGATCAGGCCGCCGCTACGGGCAAACCCGGAAGTCCCGTCGAAAAGACGGTTCATCTCCTCACGCAGGCTTTCGAGACCGCGAAAGCGGGAAAGCGAGAACTCGGGTTCACGATAACGAATGATGTTCATAATGATTTTTTACTTCCTCCTCACTAATGGGTTTCGGTTGACGGCACTCCTTTCAGCGTATTCTGTGCCGACTTTTTTTAGTTGTTTTTGAAAACGTCATAAGTCGTTGATTCCAAGATATTTGTGTAGGGACGAAGGAAGGAGCTTTGGAATGAAAAATAGAGACATATTGTCTCATTTAGAGAAAAGGTGTGACAGAAAACTGTGAGACAATATGTCGCAAGTAGCGGGGTGACTCTCCCTGGGTCGGCGACGCTCGCTGGTTGCACTTTTTCACCAACCGTTTCACTCTTTCCCCTGCCATGGTCTCTTCCACACCGATCCCGCCTGATGAAACCTTCATGGAACTGGCCCTGCTCGAAGCCCGCAAGGGGGTCGGGCAGACGAGCCCCAACCCGGCGGTCGGCGCGGTGATCGTCGTTTCCCGCAACGGGCGGCCGGAAGTCGTCGCCCGGGGGTGGCATCGCCGGGCGGGAGAGGCGCACGCCGAGGTGGAGGCGCTCCGGGCGCTTCCGGAGGCCTCGCTGGCCCGGGGGGCGACCCTCTACGTCACGCTGGAGCCGTGTTCCACGCACGGGCGCACCCCACCCTGCACCGGGGCGATCATCCGCGCCGGAATCCGGCGGGTGGTGATCGGCACGCTCGACCCGAACCCCGCCCATGCCGGGCGGGCGCTCGGCCTTTTGCAGCAGGCGGGCATCGAAGTGACGCATGGCGTGCTGGAAACGGCGTGCCGGAGGCTCAACCGGGCCTTTAACCACTGGATCGTCACCGGCGGGCCATGGGTGACGGCGAAGGCCGGATTTTCCCTCGATGGAAGAATCACCCGCGCGCCGGGGACGCCCCGCTGGATCACGAGCGAGCTTTCCCGGGCCGACACCCACCGGCACCGGGCGGAGGTCGACGCCATCCTGATCGGCGGCGGAACCTTGCGCGACGACAACCCGCAACTGACGGTGCGGGGGGTATCGGGTGCGCGCCAGCCGTGGCGCGTGGTCGTCACGCAATCGGGAAACCTTCCTGCCGACGCGACCCTGTTCACCGACGAACACCGCGAACGGACGCTCGTCTTCACCGGCAAACCGCTCCGCGAAGTCCTTGTCGAACTCGGTCAGCGAGGGGTGACCAGCGTCATGATCGAAGGCGGCATGCGCGTGCTCGGCGAAGCGTTTGACGAACGGCTCGTCCACGAAGTCTGCTTCTACATGGCTCCGCTCCTGCTGGGCGGGCCGAAGGTGGTGATCGGCGGCGAAGGGGTCGGGAGCTACGCGGAGGCATGGCGCATCGTCGATCCCAAGGTCGTCCGCCTCGGGGGCGACCTGAAGCTCTCCGGAGAGCTGGCCTGGGGTGAACGCCCCTGAAAAACAGCCATCCCCTCCGGGTGATCCGAAACCGTTTACGGGGCCAAGTGCGGTCGATTTCCTTTTTTATGTATGCGAAACGGTTTCGCATGCGGGCCGCGCTGCTCCCCGAAAGAAAGAAGATCACCATGAACACCAAAGATGAATTGATGGATTGGCTGCGCGACGCCTACGCCATGGAGCGCGGGCTGGAGGTTTCGTTACGCAAGCTGGCCGACTCTGAAGAGACGCCGTTTGCGTTGCGCGAGCAGGCCCGCCTTCACCTTCACCAGACCGAGGGACACGCGGAATCGGTCAAACAGGCGCTGGAAGAACTCGGGAGCGACACTTCGGCGCTCAAGACCGGCCTGGCAAAGACGATGGAGAGCCTCAAGGGTCTCGGCACCTTTTTCGCCAAGGACGAGGAGATCAAGGATGTCCTTGCCGCCAACGCGGCGGAGCATTTCGAGATCGCCTGTTACAAGGCGATCCGCACGGGCGCTTCCCTGCTGGGGCTGACCTCGGTCGAAATGATGTGCGACCGCATCCTGTTCGAGGAAGAGGAAATGGCCAAGTGGCTCGATGAGCACCTGCCTGAAATGGTGACGCACTACCTCCATCGCGAGGCGCATGCGTAACTTCGCAGGGTGAAACCTCCGCCCGGGTCGCGCCGTTTGGGGACGGGGGGCGTGCGGTTTTTCCGCGTCGGCCCCGGACCCCACGGCGGACGGGGCGCTTCCGCGCCGGCCCTCCCCCCCCTCTACGGTCGGCTTTTCGCCTCCCCATTCTTTTTCCCGGCAAAATAATCCCGCGCCCGCCCCAGCGCCTGAAGCGGGAAATAATGCCGGTAGAGATTGTAGTTGATCATGAACCCGCGGGCGAGTTCGCGCCCCTGTGCGAGCTTGAAGCTGTCTTTCTTGAGGTTGATCCGTTCGCCGATGCCGTAGCCGGGAAAGCCGCACCCGGTGTAGTGCGGTTCATCCCAGGTTCCTTCACGCTGGTGGGCGACCAGCCACGCCACGCCACGCCGGATCGCCGGGTCAAAACGTTCATTGCCGATCGCGAGCAGGCCGATAAGCGCCCACGCCGTCTGCGAAGCGGTGACGGGGCCGAGCCCGCGCATCGCGTCGTCCATGTACGATTCGCACGATTCGCCCCAGCCGCCGCTCTGGTCCTGACGGGCGATGATCCAGTCGCCCGCCTTGAGCACCCGGGGGTCGTTCATGTCGAACCCGATCGCCTGCAATCCCGGGAGCACCAGCGCCGTGCCGTAGAGATGGTTGACCCCCCAGCGGCCAAACCAGCTCCCTTCGGGTTCCTGTTCGGCCATCACGTAGTCGACCGCGCGGCGGATCGCCGGGTCGCTCATGGTGTAACCCATCAGGCCGAACGCTTCGAGCTTGTGCCCGGTCAGGTCAGCGCTCGGCGGGTCGAGGACTTCGCCGAAATCGCAGAACGGAATCTGGGTCAGAATCCAGCGGTTGTTGTCCTTGTCAAAAGCGCCCCAGCCGCCGTTGGACGACTGCATCGCCCGCACCCAGACTTCCGCGCGGCGGATCGCCCGGTCGATCCGTTCCCGGTAGCTTTCCGGGAGCATCGGGCGCAGCCGCACCAGCACCGTGAGCGCCACGGCGGTGTCGTCGAGGTCGGGGTAAAAGGTGTTGGCCCGTTCAAACGCCCAGCCGCCGCATTCCACCCCTTTGACCGTCCTGGCCCAGTCCCCCTTGACGAAGATCTGCTTGCTTAAAATCCAGTCGAGCGCGGGGAGAAGCTGCGGGTAGCTCCCGACCGTCTCGCCGCAGTCGAGGATGCCCTGCATGGCGAGCAATGTGTCCCAGATCGGCGATTCGCTCGCCTGAAGGTAGGTGGCCCCGTGCCGTTCGTACGACCAGTGGTGGTTCCAGGCGTCGATCCCCGCATGGAGCACCGGGTGGTCGACCGCGTACCCTTCGATGTGGAGCGCCATCAGGCTGTAAATCCACGGCGGCTGGATGCCGCCCCACGCCCCGTCGGCGTCCTGGTGGCGGATGATCCACTCCAGGCAGAGCCGGATCGCCTCCTCCCGCCCGGGGCGCAGCGGGTAGTGAATGTAACGGTGGAGCACCTTTTCGATGAACCGGAAACAGCTCGGCCAGAAACCGCGCAGGCGGGTCGGCATCGAATAGTCGAAGCGATCGCGCCCATCGGGGAAAAGTTCGTCGAGGCGGCTTCCTTCCGGCAGCGGGCGGACCGGTTCGCGGGCGGAGACGATCGCCAGCGGCATGATCGTGGCGCGCGCCCAACTGGCGAACCAGTAGATGTTGAAGGGAGCCCAGGTCGGCAGGAAGATCATCTCCGGCGGAATGGCGGGGGTATGTTCCCATGGCCATTCGCCGATCAGCGCGAGCCAGATGCGGGTGAAATTGCGGATCTTGCGCAGCCCGTCGTTTTCGAAGATCCATGCGCGCGCCTTGCGCAGCGGTTCGTCTTCCGGGGAAAAGCCCGAGCAGCGCAGCGCCGCGTAACACTCGACGGTCGTGTTGATGTCTCCCATCGGGGCGTTGTAAAAGACCTCCCACGAGCCGTCTTCGCGCTGTTCGCGCAGGATCGCCCGGATCACGCCGTCGCGCTTCGGATCGTCGGTGATCCCCAGAACGTGCATGCCGAGAATCCACTGCGCCTCCATGCAGCAGTTGGACTGCAACATCCCGGCCCAGAAGCCGTCTTCGTTCTGCTCGGTCTTGAGCCAGCCGAGGGCATCGGAAACGGTCCGGTCGAGATCGGTCGGGAGCGGGAAGGCGCCTTCGGGTTCCGCAATGCGGGAGGGTGAAAGCAGATCAAGGGAGCGATTCATGGTCACTTCGAAAAGAGGTCAAAGGGGGGAAGGTTACGCTTCCGCCGGGGAGAGCATGCGCCGGACGTGGGAGGTGAGCGTCTCCAGCAGCGCCTCCTCGCGTTCTTCGGGATCGAGGCAGCGGCGCGTGATCGCTCCATCAAGCAGGGCGATCAGCCAGGCCGCCCCGGTCTTCGGGTTGAACTCGCGGGCAAGCCGCCCCATCGCGACCGCCGCTTCGAGAAGCCGCTCCAGCACGTCGCGCAGTTCGCGGTTGAAAAGAAGGTAGGAGCGCCGGACCTCCTCGTTGCGCGAGGCTTCGGCAAGGATCTCCGTCCAGAGGCGGCTCTCCCGGTGGTGACAAAGGTGCTGGGTGCAATGGAGCATGATCTGCTCCACCCCCTCCACCGGGTCGGCGGAGGAACTGCGGGCTCCCAGTTCATGATAGATCGGCATCACCTCCTTACGGGTTTCGTCGACAATGGCGAGAATGATCGCCGATTTGCTCGGAAAATAGCGGTAGAGGTTGCCGGGGCTCATCCCCGCCGTTTCACAGATCTCCGCCATGCCGGTGGCGTGGAACCCGTGGCGGGCGAAGCAGTCGCGCGCGGCGTCGAGGATCAGGTCGCGTTTTCCGGTTTTCCGGCCGGGGGCCGGTGGCGTCGAAGTCGGGCTCAAGGTGGCGGTACAGGGTTGAAAAAAGAGAGAGAGTGATCGTTCGCTCTCTTTCAGACGGTTCCGCCCTTTCTGTCAAGCGGGAAAACGAAGGCGAACTCCCGGGGGTCCCGGGGGTCAACTCTTGAAACTTGACGTCTGACGCGTCAAGTTTCAAGAGTTGACCCCCCCTGCACGTTATTTTTTACGCCTTTGGCGCGCCTTGTCGGCCAGTTCCTCGTAGTAGGCGTGGAGGCGGTCCAATTCTTCATCGTCGAGGTCTTCGGCGTCGGAGAGATCGATCCGGGCCCCTTTGGTGGCGCGCAGCAGTTCGTCGAGCTTGATGTGGATCGCCTCCGTATCGCGGTTCTGCGTGTTCTGGATGAGGAAGACCATCAGGAAGGTGATCACCCCGGTGACGAACCCGAAGAGCTGCTGCCAGAGAGGGTGGTATTCCATGAGCGGTCCGACGACTAACCAGGCAATCAGAAAACCGGCGGCAAAACCGAAAGCGATGGGTCGCCCGGCATGAACGGCGACGGACTGGGCAAAGCGCGTAAAGCGGCTGGAAGGTTTGCGTGGCATGGCAGCGAGACCGTAGCTTCAAAGCAGGGGAAGGCAAGCCTGATTGCCTTGTCGGACAAAGCACGAATTTCATTAAAAATGGTGATTTCTGCTTGATGTCGGAAAATGAAGCGCCGTATCTTGTTTTCCCGGCGGGGCGGATGCCTTGAGCCGGCGGTTTGAAAAAAAGGGTAGTGATTCCGATGGCTGTTTCATGGGAAAAAACTAGCTATCCTTTATGGAATGATCAAAGAAACCAAAAAACACCATTTCCAGAAATGATCAGGGCCTGTCGTGACGGTTGATGCCGTTCACGTTGACAGGCCCTTTTTAATGAACATGAGACCAGAAACCATCAGCCTCGTTCGACACGGAGAAAGCATGGCCAATGCAGACAAGGCAAACTACCAGACGGTCACCGACGATCTCATGGACCTCACCCCCCGCGGCGAGGAACAGGCGAGGGGGGCCATTCCCGTCCTCCGGCAGCTTCTGGGCAGCGAGCGCACGCTATTCTATCACTCGCCCTACCTGCGGTGCCGTCGCACGGCGGCGATCATCCGCTCCGGCTTTGAGCGGGAACAGATTTCGCAGATCGAGGACAACCACCTGCGGGAACGCAAGATCGGCAATTATCTTTCGTTGCAGGAATATCAGGAAATCCATCGGCAGTTGAACGAACAGGGGTTTTTTTATCGCCCGCCCTGTGGCGAATCGGTCGCAGAAGTCTTTACGCGCAGCGAGCTTTTCCGGGCGACCCTGCGCAGCCACTGGGAGTCGGACAACTACCCGCGGCACGTGGTCATCGTCGGCCACAACACCGCGCTCAAGACCTTTCTGATGGCGGAACTGCGGATCAGCGCCCTTCATTTTTCCAAGCTCAAGACCCTTGGCAACGCGCAGGTCGTCACCCTGGAACCTGCCAAAACCGACGCCGGGGTGCAATACATCCCCACGGAACTGCCGATCGGCATCACCCCGGAACTGATCAACTCCACCCTGTCGTAAACACTTTTTCTTTTTTTAAGCCATGTCTTCATCTCCATCCACCGGGCGGCGCGTTCTCATCATCGGCAGCGACGGGATGCGTCCCGACGCCGTCACCCCGGAAAGAATGCCGACCTATTCGCGCCTGATCCGCGAGGGGATGCTTTTCAAGCGGTTCCAGGCTGCCTACCCTTCCGAGACGCGGGTTTCGATGACGACGCTGACCACCGGCGTCTATCCCGGTCGGCATGGCGTCATCGCCAACTGGCTCCATCTTCCCCGTTTCGGCGAGATGGGGTTGCAGACCGGCAATCACCAGCAGCTCTTCGACTACACCCGAGAGACCGGCGAGCAGGTGGTCTTGAGCCCGACTTTGGGTGACCGGCTCGCTGCCGCAGGCATGGAACTCGGCGTGGCCGGGGCAAGTTCACCCGGCGCGGGGCTGCTCTGGAACATCCGGCGTCCCCGGCAGGTCATCAATGTCAACACCACCTACGACCTTCCCGAACTGGAGGCGATCCATCGCAAGGTCGGGCCTGCGCCGGACAAGGGGCGGCACCGCGAGCGACTGGAGTGGTCGGTCAAGGCGCTGCTGGAAGCGGCCTTGCCCGACCCGCGCAACCGGGCGCTGGTGCTCTGGTTGCCGCAGCCCGACAAGGCGAGCCACGATCACGGCCTCGGCTCCCCTGAATTCTGCGAAGCGCTCGGATGGGTCGACGCCTGCGTGGCCCGGGTGCTTGAAGGGATTGAAAAACGAGGCGAGGAGATCGATATTTTCTTCATCAGCGACCACGGCCATTCCACGGTGGATGCGCAGGGGCCGCTCTCGGAACACCTCGCCAAAGCGTGCCGGGAACGTGGGATCGACGTGCCATTCGACGTGACCGGGAAAATGATCTTCGCCAAGGCCCCGATTGCCGACGAAGCACTGCGCGAGCTGATCGCGTGGCTGAAAACCGAGCCGTGGTGCGGCGCGGTGCTGGCGCATCATCCTTTGGCGCGCGAATGGGGCGCTTTGCCGATCGAGACCTTGTATGGTCCGCTTCATCACGAACGCGCGCCGCTTTTGATCGTCAACCCGATCTGGAGCCCGGAGTGCAACGAAGCCGGAGTCCCTGGGATCGTCCGGTTTGCCGTCGGCCCGAAGAGCCTTGCGACCCATGGCAACGCGGTACCGACCGATCTGAGCGCCTTTTGCCTCGGTTACGGCCCGGGCTTCAAGGCGGGGGCGGTCTCCGAAGTGCCGTGCGGCATTGTCGACATCGCGCCCACCGTCTGCCATCTGCTCGGGCTCGACCGGGAAACCGGCTTCGACGGGCGGGTGCTTCACGAGGGGTTGAGCGGTTCCGCGTCGCTCCCGCCGCCGGAAAGCCGCTTCGAAACGCACGGAGAAGGCACCCAGCGCCAGCCGATCCGGACCGCCGAAGTCAACGGCACCCGTTACCTCCTCGGGTAAAACTGCGGGGTCAACTCTTGAAACTTGACGTCAAGTTTCAAGAGTTGACCCCATTCTCTCGGGGCAGGGGCCGAGCGTTTCGCCCGGGATCAAGTCCGGGATGATCCGGTGGGCCATGGTGGCGAACGGTTTGCCGCCGAGGCTTCGGATGACGAGCCGGGCGGTTTGTTTGGCGAGCGCCCGGATGTTGGCGTCGTAGCGCGCCGGTTGCGGAGTGGAAAAGCTCTGCCACGGCTCGGCATCCTGGCTGATGAGCGAGATTTCCCCCGGAATGGCGACGCCGTGCTTGAGCAGCCGCATCATGACCGTCATGAAATGCGGGGCGACGGCCACGATCCAGCCGGTCGGCCTTGGCGTGCGCTGGAGGAGCCGGTCGGTGACGGCGCAAAGATCGGCGGCGCTCCCGTTGTGGTACTCGATCGAGAGGGTCATCTCCGGGTGTCCCGCCGCCAGCACTCCCTCGCCCAGGCCGAGGATGCTCTCCTGGTCCGCCCCGCGCTGCCGACGGTGGAGGATGAAGACCAGTTCGCGGTGCCCGAGCTGGGTCAGTTGTCCGACGGCGTGGCGGCAGAGCGCCCGGTAGTGAATGTCGACGCTCGGGACGCCGACTTCCTCGTCGACCGTGCCCGCAATGACGGCCGGGAGCTGGTGCCGCGCCTGCCAGGCGAGCGCCTTAGGGCTCGGGAAGGCGAGAATCCAGCAGTCGTGCGGGACGTCGGTGGCGAGCTTGCGAAACAGGCCGGGACGCCGGAAGTAGCCGTCGTAGACCTCCAGCCTCACGCGATGTTGAAAAAGGAGCCGGCGGATTTCGTCCACCCACGCGAGCGTCCGGTAGGTGGTCTGCTCCATTTTCATCGGCACCAGCAGCCCGACACTCCCCGGCTGGGCGATCCGGTGAGCCTGCGCCCGGCGCACCCTCCTCCCTTCCCGCCCCTGGGAGGCGAGGATGCCCTCCTCCTCCAGCAGCGCCAGCGCGGCGCGGATCGTGTCGCGCCCGACGCTGTGTTGCGCGGCCAGGAACCGTTCGGAAGGAAGCTTGGCCCCGTAGTCCCCCGCCAGGATCATCTGCCGGAGGTATTGAGCGACCTGCACGGAGCGCGGCCGGTACGCCGTCGTCGAGGGGGAATCGGGATTCATGGTCGTTTTTTAAGACCAATAATGAGCCCTTTGGCAATCCCAAAAGAGAGGGTAAAGATAGGAACCATGAGATCACACTCCACCCCCCGCACCGGAAAGGCAACCGGCCTTTTCGCGCTCTTGATCCTCTTTTTCGCGGCGTTTTCGCTTCACCGTGCCGGGGCGGCGACCCTGGTCTTTGAATGGGGGGGAGATTATGTTTCGGAGGCGACTCCCTTCACCGTCGAGCCGGTCGACCCTGAAACCACGCCGGGCATGATTGACTATCGTTATTCGTCCACCGCGCCGATAGGCACCGCAGGCGGGAAGCTGTACGGCGCTTTTCTGATCGAGGAAGCGGGGGCGACGCCGACCTTCAGCACATTTGGCTATACTTCCTCAGACGCCATCGCCCTGGCCACGGGAGCCGGCACCAACCAGCGGACGATGCGGGGGCTTTATTACTTTACACGGGACGATTTCCTGGTCCCCAACTCCGTGCCGATCACCTTTGATGACACGAGCAGTTTCTCCTTTACGATCACCTCGTCGGGCGGTTCGTCCAGTTCTCCCGCCATGCGCCAGTCGGGGGTATTGGTTTATGCCCAGGTCAACGGTGTGTGGAACTGGTATGTCTCCTCGTTGGGAAACAGAGGGTCCGGGGATGGCAAAACCCCCACGGTGATCAGCGCACTGGGAGATGTCAGTTGGAGCCTTTACACCTTTTCGGGCGATGCCCCGTTGCCGGCGGCGGTCACGGCGGCGGAGACGATTGCCGGTTCAGCCTTTGAAGATATCGGTGCGATCGGTCTCTATTTCAATTACCGGAGAACCGGTGCGAGCATGTCGTTTTATGTCAACCAGCTTTCGCTCACCGCCGAGGCCATTCCGGAGCCGTCGGTGGCGCTGCTGGCCGGTGCGGGGCTGGTCCTGCTGGGCTGGTGCCGTCGCCGGTCGTCTTGAAGATCGGTGGTTTTTCTTTTCCCCATGAAATTCCCCCTCGCCATCTTTTCCCTTCTTCTGGCTGCCGGTCTTCTCGATGCCGCCCCGTCGCCCCTTCTTTTCCGCGCTCCGTTTGAAAAAACGCTCGACGCTTCGGTTCACGGCGGACCGGGAAAGCCGATCGCGCAGCAGCGGGCGGCGCTGGCGGAAGGGCCGGACAACCGCCCGGCGGTGAGCATCCCGGTCAACGGGCAACTGGTCTATGAGGGGTCGGGGAATTTTTACCTTCCGAGCGGCAACGTCAGCTTCTGGTGGCGGCCGGACGCGCCGGTCCAAAGCAAGGAGGCCGATGTCCTTTCCCTGAGCGGCATGCAGCGCTTCTACTTCTGCCGCTGGCTGCGGATCGCCACTTCACGGCAGCGGCTGATGGTGGCGCTCTATCATGGCGACTGGATCGACGGCATTGACGACGCCGGGGCGGTGCCGCCCGCTCCCAAGCCGAGGAAAAGCCTCCGTTATGAAACCTGGCTGCCGACGCCGCTTTCCGCCGGTCAATGGTATCATGTTTCGATCAGTTGGGACATGGCGCGCGGCCTCGCCTGTTATCTCGACGGGGAATTGGTCAAGGAGATCCGCAGGCCATGGTTTTACGGGGGCAATGCCAATCACATCAGCCTTGCCGCCCGTTCCACCAGCTACTCCAAACCGGCCGGGGCGACATTCCCGCAGTCGTTTGCCGATGTGCAGATCCTCGACCACTGGATCGACGGGGACGACGTGGCGCGCATCATGCAGGGGGAAGCGCCGGTCGGCGGGGAATCGCTGGAGCCGATGCTGGAGGAACGGGCCAAACGGCTCGGTCTCGGGCAGGGGCTTGCGGTGCCGCAGGCCGGTTCCGGTGAAGCGCTCTGGCTGACCCAGGCGGGGCTGCCGGTCGGCTACGATGTGCTGCGCCGCTCGCACGGAGCGCTCGATGGCGACCTCGGGCGGGCATGGCCGATGTACCAGGGCTACCGCGATTCGGGGAAAACGCTTCTGGTCGATCCCGTTCCCGGGACGAAGCTCAACATGCTCCAGACCCTCGGTTCCGGCGAGATGTCGGTCGCCGCGCTCGACGCACAGGGCAACGAGACGCCGCTTCTGGAGTTCAACGCCGGCGGGGTGGCCGTCGCCGCAGCATACCGGCCCGGCGAAGCGCTTGCCCCGGCGCGGCTCAAGGTCCGGCGGGAGAACGGCGCGCTTTTTCATCTCGGCGCGTTTGAGGCCGGATACCGCGCGATGCCCAAAACCGGGAGCGACGGCTGGAGTTCCCACCTGCTTTCCCCCGGAGTGGCGGCCGAGGCGGGGGAACCGCTGCTCCAGAGCGAATACCCCCCTTACGACCGGACCCTCCTGACCACCACCCCCGCGAAGCACGCGGCGGCCACGCTCCGGCTCCCGGCGCGCCGGGCCTCCCATCTGCTCGGCCCCGTCTTTGAAGAACAGACCGGCCTGGGCGCGATCGCGCTTTCGCTCGCCGTCGAAAAAGCGCCGAAGGAAACCGACCTGACGGTGATGCTGGTCGACCCGGTCAGCTACGAGCGCAAGGCAATGGTCGCCACCTTCCGCGCGGTCGCCTCCACCCCGGGGAAGGGGATGCGGCTCGAGGCAGTGCTCGACGTGCGCGATCTCGTTTACCCCAAAGGGAGCCGCCCGTGGCTGATCATCTACCCGGCGAACGATCTCGACCTCCAGCCTGGCGGTTCCACCCTCGCCGTGCGGACCGTGCCGGTGGCGGTCGCCAAAAAGGAGTTTGTGGAAGACCAGATGGCGCTCATCAACGACGCGTTTCAGGAACGGAGCGAGGGACGCCCCTGGTCGCGCAACCCAAAGCAGCTCAAACTGCTCGGCTCCCTTCTGGGGCAGATCGACTACCTCCGGGCGCTGGAGCCCGACAACCAGACCCTGCTCGGCTACTGGCATTGGACCCACCCGAAGGAGCCGACCCCGAAGGTGAAACTCCCCCCGGTGCCTGAAGGCGTCCCGCCATGGGCATTTTACACCGAGCAGGCGACACAGCTTTTCCGCAAGCAGGCGCATTGGTGGATCGACCACCGGCAGACGCCGAGCGGCGAATTCGGCGCGCCCGACGGGATCAACGACGACACCGATCTCATTCAGGACTGGCTGGCGATCGACCTGATGAACGGGCCGGATGAAAAAATCCGTCGTTCCGTCGAAAAGGTGGCCGACATCTCGTGGCGGCTCTGCACCACCGACGGCGTTTCCAACCAGGTCACCGACACGCTCCATATCTACGAATGGGGGATCAACGCGCAGACGCTCGCCTTCCTGCTCAACTATGGCGACCCGGTCTATTACCAGCGCCTGCTCGACTTCGCCAGCCGCTACCCGGGCCTGATGACCGAAACCCGCGATGGCAAGCACCTCCATTTCCGCTCCTGGTACTTTGGCGCGAACCGGACCATCACTGAAGGGATCTATGGGCGCGACCTGACCATCAACGCCCTCCTGCTGCAACCGGCGATGCTCCTTGGCTGGTACAACGGCGACGCCAACGCCACCGGCATCGTCTCCCGCTGGACCGCTTCCATGCGCGATCACATGCTCGAACAGGCGCCCAAGACCCAGCGGACCCCCGGGGTGGCGATCGAGATCCCCTCGGAGAAAGTGATCGCCGAACCATTCATCCGCCTCGCGTTTTCCGATGCGGTCTGGGCCAGCTACAAGCTTACGGGCGAGCGCTCCTTCCGTGATTTCGCCGGGCAGATGATCGATTGGGAAATTTCGCGCAAGCCGACGGAGAAGGTTCATGCCACCGCATCGCTTCTGGGAGCCTATCTCCGCGAGACCGGCGACGACCGTTGGGATGAAGAATGGCGGACGCGCGCCAGCGATCCCGAGCTTTGGAAGCGTTCGCTTCACAACAACAATTACAAGGATCTCGACGCCTTTTACGCCGCCTGGCTGCGGACGGGGGAGAACCGGTGGCTTGATGAAGGCTCGAAACTCGCCCTCTACCACCTCACCTGGTCGATGCCGATGCTGACCGAAGCGGAGGCAACCACCGACCGCGTCTGGCTTCCGCAACGGCTTGCCAACCAGACGACGCTCGGCGGGTTTTCGATCCTGCGCAACCAGATCTTCCCCAAGCACGCCATGAGCTGGGAAAACGCGAGCGGCCGGTTCGCGCCGCTGGTCCGCGTGCAGACCCCGGAGCGGCTGGAGGCGGAGGTCTGGAACCTGGAGGCGCGCGAAGTCACCGTCAACGCCCGGTTCTGGGCGCTTGCGGGCGGGCGTTATGAAGTGATCGTGACGACCGGGGTTGACACCGACGCCAACACCGCGCACGAAGTCGCGCGGAGCGAGGCGACGCTGGAACGTTATTCATCGCTCCCCCTGAAACTTCCCGCGGGCGGGGTGGCGCGGCTGGAACTGCGCCTCAAGGAACCGGGGAGCGACGTCCGGCAGCGGGCCGACCTGGCGATCAGCCCGCTCGATTCCTTTTACGACGCGGAAAAAGGGACGTTGACCTGTCAGATTCACAACATCGGCTCCAGGCCCAGTGCCCCGTTCCGCGTGGTGGTGAGCGAAGGCGGGAAGGAACTCCTTTCCCGGGAGTTTGAGGCGCTGCCGCCGCCCGAGGCGTTCAAAACCGCACGGCACGCCGTCGTGATCCCGATCCAGCGCCCCGAAGCGCCGCTGGAGATCACCATTGCGCTGGCCAAAGACGTTGACGAGATTACCTTGAGCAACAATCGCCTGACGATCGTCCCCCAAAACCGGACCACTCCCCCTGCCTTATGAACCGCTTCCCCCAACGGCTTCGACGCGACGGGTTTACCCTGTTGGAACTGGTGATCACCCTGGTGATCGTCGGCGTCCTCACCAGCCTTCTGTTTCCATTGCTCAAGGGCGCCCGGGAGAGCGGCGACGCGGGGCGGTGCACCTCGAACCTCAAGCAAATCGGCGTGGCGGTCGGCTCCTACATGAACGATCACCAGGGAACCTTCCCGGTCAGCCGGTTGCAGTACACGATGGATAAGAACGGGAGCAAGAAAACGGTCTCGTTTCTTCCCGATCTCCTCAAACGTCTCGACTACCTGCCGGTTGAAGAGATCAACGCCGTCTGGTGGTGTCCCGGGGACCGGTTGCGCCCGGAAAAGATGCGCAAGTATTCCTATGGCCTCAACCAGCAGCTTGGTGGCGGCAAGGCCAATCCGTTGACCTGGGACGGTCAGCCCAATCCCGAGTACGACGCGCGTTATGCCAGGCTTTCCGGCGTGGTCGCGCCGCTCTCGCGGATCATTTACGCGGTCGATTACGTGGACCGGCGCGACGAGGGGAAATGGAGCAGCGTCGTCACCGGCGGGTGCTGGCCGCTCAAAGCCAAGTCGTCACCCGAGGCCGACCTCATGATCAACCAGATCGACATGACCCGCCACGGCAAACGGGCCAACGCGCTTTTCCTCGACGGTTCGGTCCGCGCCCTCGGTTACGAAGAGATCGCCGGAACCGCATCGTATCATATTTCGCCGGAATAGGGCCTCCGCGCCGACTGTCGGCGTTGGACTTCGCTCCGCGCGAGTCCCTCTCCCCCCCAGAGTCCCACGAAAAAGGCCGCTTCCGGAGAAGCGACCTTTTGACAATCCAAAGGGTTGCTTTTTCCCTTACAGCACCCCGGCGATGTACTTCTCGAGCTTCACGATGTCGGCGGCGAACTTGCGGATGCCTTCCGCCGTCTTTTCCGTCGCCATCGCGTCGTCGTTGACGAGGTAGCGGAAGGTCTTTTCGTCGAGCGCGAGTTTTTCGATGTCGCTCGCCTTGGCGGTTTCGGGATTGAGCTTGCGTTCCAGCGGCTCGTTGCTTTCCGAGAGCTTGGCGAGAAGGTCGGGGCTGATCGTCAGCAGGTCGCACCCGGCGAGTTCCACGATCTGGCTCGTATTGCGGAAGCTTGCGCCCATCACTTCGGTTTCGTAGCCGAACTTCTTGTAGTAATTGTAGATCGTCGTCACCGACTGGACGCCCGGGTCTTCCGCGCCGGTGTAGTCGCGCTTTTCGGCGGCCTTATACCAGTCGTAGATCCGCCCGACAAACGGCGAGATGAGCTGCACCTTCGCCTCGGCACACGCCACGGCCTGCGGGAGCGAGAAGAGGAGCGTCAGGTTGCACCGGATGCCTTCCCTGGTGAGGACTTCGGCGGCGCGAATCCCTTCCCACGTGGAGGCGATCTTGATCAAAACCCGTTCGCGCGGCGTCCCGGCGGCTTCGTAGAGGGAGATCAGGTGACGCGCCTTGGCGATGCTTCCTTCCACGTCAAACGAGAGGCGGGCGTCGGTCTCGGTCGAGACGCGGCCCGGCACGATTTTCAGGATTTCCTGACCGAAGGCGACGAGCAGGTGGTCGATGGTGTCTTCGATCTGCGCCGCGCCGCTCAGGCCCGCGCCGCGCCGGTCGGCGACCACCTTGTCGAGCAGGTAGCGGTACTCGGCCTTCTGCGAGGCGGCAAAGATCAGGCTCGGGTTGGTGGTCGCGTCCTGCGGATGAAACGCGCGGATGGACTCGAAATCGCCGGTGTCAGCCACAACGGTGGTGAAGCCTTTGAGGGCGTCGAGCTGGTTGGTGGCGGTGGCGGTATTGGCAGGTGCACTCATGGTCGGTTAAAATTGGATCGAAAAAACAAGGTTGTTAAACAAAGTCGTGCGCGAGGCGTCGGGCGACCTTCCCCAACGTAGCGGATGCAGCGCGTTTCCCGCAAGTTCTCTTTCGAAGGGCGGGGCCGGTCCGCGTGTGGAGACGCGACGGGGCGATCAATCGCCGGCGGAGGACGCAAAGGAAAAGGTGATGGAAAAACGTTTCCGCTCCCCGGCTTTCCAGACGGTCGGCAGGGCGAGCGAGAGCGGGCGCAATAACGTCGGCCGGGTGGCGTGGAGGGCAAAGCCTTCCGCCCCGGCCCGCCGGACGGTGCGCGGTGGGTCCAGCCGGAGGTGATGAATCCCCGTTTTTTCCGAAGCCTTCAGGCGGAGGGCCGCCACGTCGCTCACGGGTGCGGCTTCGATTTCCTGCATGGCGTCGGTCCTGGCCTGGATGGCGAATTCCTTTTCCTGCGTGAGAGGAAGGGTTTCCTCCAGTGCGTCGAGGGTGATCTCCCGCGAGGCGGAAATCTCCAGTTCGATAGCGATTTCTTTCGGGCCGAACCGATAGGTGCGCGTATAACTCAAGGGAACCCCGAGCATTTTGCCTTCCACCGTCACAGTCCAATCCTCGGGAGAGACTTCGCGGACCTGTGTGGCCCAGTAGTCGTTTTTAAACGGTTTGCCTTTGTGGGTGGCGATGAGCGAATGGGCGGCGTAGGAGCCGAGATTGCGCCCGATCAGCGTCGGTCCGGCTTCCCGGCTCCAGAGCAGCCCGAGCCCGCCGCCGTTCTGTGGATACTGTTGGCGGATGTCGTCCTTGACCCGTTTGCGCATCCACTCGGGCATCGTGCTTCCGGCGTAGACCATGGCGTAGTAATCTCCCCTGCGGACACAGAAGAACTCGTCGCCGAAATTGCGAAAGAACGCTTCCTTTTCTTCCGCAGGGAGGCGGCCTTTTTGGATGGTCGCCGGAAAGTATTTCCAGACGGAGTACTTCCCCAGTGAACGTGCAAGCGTGGACGTCGGGAGGTCAAAAGCATTGGCCGGGTTATACCTGAACCGGCTGCGGAACTGCTTCAGAGCGTCGGGAGCTTCCGGGCTGATGAAGTAGCCAAACCCGGCGCGCAGACCGGCTTCGGGCAGACGATCCGCCATGAAGACAAACCCCGCGCCCCATTGCGGCTTCCACCAGCTCCCTTGCGTGCGGTGCGAAAAATCGAAAGCACCGTAGCCCGGTTGGTGCGGGTCAGTCGGGTGGGGGACGATCGTGTGGTTGAAAAAGGCGTAGGAGCGTTGGACTGAACGGACGAGATCGGGGTCGTTGAGGTCCCTGGCCAGTTCGGCAAGTTCCTTTAAGGTGATGCCGTTGTAGGTGGCGTCGGGGCCGCCTGCCTCGGTGTGATAACCGGCGGGCTGGAGGCCTCCTCCCGCTTCAATGTCGGTTTGAACGCCGTCGCCGGTGGGGCTTCCGTTTAAAATCCAGCGCAGATGCTTCCGGGTCCAGTCGCGGTAATGCTCGTCGCCGGAGCCTTTCCAGACCTGCGCGATCCCGGCGGGCAGATTCAGCCACTGGTTGGTAACCAGCCCGACCCGGCCGACCAGATGGCGGTCGGCCAGCGCGTGCATGGCCTGGTCGATGACATGTTTTTCCCGCTCGGGCAGCCATGGGCCGATGATGGAATACGCCCGGGTCGACCAGTTGAAATGAAACGCCCGTGCGCCGCCGTAGTAACCGAGGACGCTCGGTTCGAGAAGTTCGCTCGGGCGGATCATCATGACATCCTGTAAAAGGGCGATGACGATGCGGCGCAACAGGGCGGGGTGCCGGTAAAGTGGATTGAACGGCTCGTCCATGACATAGACGGCGGCGAGCATGGTCGCCTGTCGGGAGCCTTGCTGGATGCCGAGACTGCTCCGGACCCGGCGTTCGAAATGGGTCGCGCCGCTGCGAAAATCGTCGCCGAAGGCTTCTTCCCGCCGGTAAAACTGTGCGGGATGCGCGGAACGTTCAAGCCCGGTGCCGAAATGTCGCCAGACGTGGATCGCTCCAAACCATGGGCTCTTCGGGTCGAGATTCTGGGCGGCGGTGACCGGCTTCAGGTTGGCGTAATCGCCGCCGGGGCCAAAGAGCTGGAGATTGCGCGCCGGTTCGGCTTCCCACTCTTTGGCAAACTGCGCCAGATCGGGCAAGGGAACCTCGTAGTCGGCGGCGGGAAGCTGGCGGTATTCCTCCAGCAGACGCCACGCGGCTTCCTGCCACGGAAAGAAGCAGAGGATGCCGCCATCAAGCTGTTGGACCGCTCCGCCGACCGCTTTGGCCGCTTCCGGAGAGGCGGCGAGCGGCACCGGGGCGGCTCCGGCAAAGCCGAGGGTGGCGCGTTTGCCTTTGGCGCTCACGCTCACGCTCCAGATCTCCCCGACATGCCCGGCGACCGGCACGGCGGTTCCTCCCTCGGCGAGCGGGACCGGCTGGCCTTCGGCGTTGAGGATCTCTTCGAGGTTGGCCTCTTCGTCGGGCACGAAAACAAGCTCTTTCATGCCGGGCGGAACCACGAAATAAAAACGGGAGCGCCCTTCGGGCAGGATCAACCCGACGGGGTGGCCGCTGAAAGCCACCGGGAGGTTGACCTCCACTTCGAGGGTTCCCTGAAAAGCGGTCCACGTCAGACGGTAGATGCCGGGCCGGGCGGCGGGGATCTCCACTTCCCACGGAAGTTCCTTGCCGCCGGTTTCCACGAGATCGCTCTCCAGCCGCCCGACGACCTCGCCGTCCGGCGCTTCGATCCGTGCGACCACCGGGTCAAACGGCTCGCCGTGGCTATGCGTGGTCCAGCGGGCTTTGAGCCGCAGCGGCGTGGCGCCGTCTGCCGCATAGTAGAGGGTGAGGCCATCCCGCATACGCAGGGAGAGGGTTTCCGCCCCACGGGCGGGGAGCAGCATCAAGAGGAAGAGCAACAGGGCGGAAAGGCGGGGGATGGGAGGGTGCATGGCGGTCGTGAAAAAAAGAGGCTTTCTGTTATTGGGGCAGGTGGGTAATCCCCATCGGTTTGCCGCCACCGAGGTAGGCGGGATCGGGTTCCCTGCGCTGGATGGCGTAGTACCACCATTGATGATAAAGGCGGCCATCCCCGGCGGAGATTCTTTCCACATGCCCGTCAAGGAAGGCGCAGTGGATGGCTCCGTTGTGGCGAAGCGGGAGGTGCGGTTTGCCCGGCGTCCAGGTGCCGGTGAAACCGTCCCAGAGAAGGGGCCGCTCTGAAGGGCGGGTGTAGAAGCTGGCGTAGGCGACATCCTTGTCGGGAGAGCAGAGATCGTAATCCGGGCCGCCGTTGGGGCTGGTGGTGAGTTGGTTGAAGCGGACGGAGGGACAGACTTCCGTCGGTTCAAAAAGGTAGCCGCCGCCCTGGGAAGCGGGTCGCCAGATCCAGTTCGGCGTTCCGGGGCGGTAGTTGCGCCGCAGGAGCCGCACGCCCTGGCCGCTGTGGCCTTCCGCCTCCGGGTGGGAAGAGCCATGATGCATGGGCGGCGGTTTTCCGTTGTGTTCGTGTTCATAGAGCCGATGGGCCGTCGCCAGCCGCTTGAGGTTGGCGATGCAACCTGCCGAGGCGGCGTGGGAGCGGATCATGCGGATCGCCGGAAGGACCAGCGCTGCCAGGATGCCGCCCAGGGCGAGGACGGCCAGCAGTTCGCCCAGGGAAAAAGCGTGCCGCCGGGCCGTTCCGGGGAGAGGGGGCGGGTTCATGGCGAGCGAGGATTACCAAAAACTTCCTCAAAGGGAATCCCGCGTGGGGAGCATCCCTTGAGCGCGGCATAGGCGGCGGCCTTCCCTGCGGCTTCGCCGGTGGCCACGGCATTGCCGGTGACCCGGTAGCTGGCATGGGCGAAAAAACTGCCGCTGATGCAGCGCCCGGCCAGGAAGAGGTTGTCGAGATCGCGCGCGATCAGGGCGCGCAGCGGGATGTCGTACGGCAGGTGGGGGATGCGCTCGTGCCCGTAAGAGCCGCCCTCGGACCGGCGCACGCTGTGGACATCGACGCCGAAGGTGGCTCGGGCGACCGCGTCGGGGTGCTGCCGCCCGGTACTTACGTCGTCGTTGTCGATCCGGTAATCGCCATGAATCCGGCGGCCTTCGCGCACGCCGATGTGCGCTGCCGTCGTCACCAGTTCCACGTTGCGCCAGCCCTCTCCGGGGAATGCCTTCATCGCGGCGACGACCCGGCGGATCTCGCGGCGGCCTTCGATGCTGGCGCGGGTCAGGTCGCGGGCGTCGAGCGCCGAACATTCGTAGGCATGGTGGATCATCAGGGCGGTGGTCCCGTTGGGTAGCCGGAAGAGGCTCGGGCAGGTGTAGCTCGACGGAGCGCCCGCCTCGCATAACTTCCGGTAGAAGAGCTTTTTATCGACGCTGTAGGGGCTGGTCGGACTGACGAGCGGGGGGTGGCGCGCCTCCTGCGGCACGTTGGCAATCAGCGCCATGAGGGTCATCGGCTGGGTCAACCCATCCTGCGGGCGGCCGAGATCGAAGCCGCACCCGGCCATCGCACCGAGGTCGCCGTCGCCCGTGGTGTCGATGAACTGCCGCGCGCCGAGGGCGAAACGGCCCTCCTTGGCTTCGAGGATGAGGTGCCGCAGGCGGCGGTCCTGCGTCTGCGCCGCTGCCAGCCGGGTGTAGAGGCGGACTTTGACCCCCGCGCTTTCGCACAACTCTTCGAGGAGGACCTTCATCGCCTCCGCTTCGTAGAGATCGCGGTCGGGCTGGATCGCTCCCATGGCGCGGAGCCGCTCGCGCAGTTCCGGCATCAACCCTGTTTTGTTGCTGCCATCAAGGATGATCGAAAGGAGACCCGAGGTCCAGACGCCGCCGAGGCACCCCTGGGCTTCAACCAGGCAGGTATCGGCCCCGGCGCGTGCGGCGGCGATGGCGGCGGCCACCCCGGCCGGTCCGCCGCCGCAGACGACGACATCGTGAGTGGCGGCAACAGGAAGGCGACGGGCGGGTTCTTCGATCAGGGGCGGGCGGTGGTTCATAGGGCGTTTCGGAAGCGGCGGCGGGTGATGAGAAAGGTTCCACCGGCAGCGACCATCAGCAGCCACCCGGCGGAAGGCTCGGGGATGGCTTGCGTGACCCCTTCGAGTACGAAGTTGTCCATCCGGAGCCAGCCGCTGGTGGGGATGGTTTCGAGGTAGATGTGGAGCCGGAAGGTAATGGAGGTCAGGTTGTCAAACTGATCCCCCAGCGGGACCGCAAACGCGGAATAGACCGGCGTGGAGTTCCCCTCTTCGATGAGCCGGGAGGCGACGGTTCCGCCCCCGGCGAGCGGCAGGCTGGCGGCAAAGCCGTCGACGCTGGTGCGGATCTCGACATGGACGCTCAGGTCGGCATCCCGGGCGCTCCCCCCAAGGTCGAAATGGAAGGCGTCGAGCCGAAGGGTAAACCCGTCTTCGGCCTCCACGGTAAAGGTCAGGTACTTGCCGGAGTCGAAGGCGGCGATTTTGTTGGTCGAACCGACGTAGGCATTCCCCGCGCTTCCGCCGAAACCGTAGGTCGGGGCGACGCCGACCCACGACGGATTGCTTGCGGAGAGACGGGCGTCGTAAACGACCGGCGCACCGCTCGATACGTTGACCGGGAAAGGGTATTCCACGACCACGGCGGCGGAAACCCATTGGCAGAGGGCCAGGCTCAGAAGGCAGAGGAGGAAGGATGTTTTCATGAGAGGGGAGGAACGGATGGTTTCGGACGGATGGTTGCCGCCGTGACTCTTCACCCCGGGCGATGTCGGGAGAAAGCGATCTTTCATTCTTATCAATGAATGAAACCTTGAAATCGGGGCGACCGCCCACCATGGTGTCGGGTCATGGCCGGAAGCGTCAGCATGTCGGATGTCGCCCGCCGGGCCGGGGTGCACCAGAGCACGGTCTCCCTTGCCCTGCGCAATGATCTGCGCCTGCCGGTTGCCACCCGCGAACGCCTTCAGGCGCTCGCCCGCGAAATGGGGTATCGGCCCAATCCGCTCGTTTCCGCGTTGATCTCCGAGAGGAAACGGCGCGGCGCAAGAGGGGGCCGGGGAAGTGTGCTGGCGTTCCTGACCAGCCACCAGGTCAGGGGGCAGTGGCGTCACTCCCCCGTCTACCATCAGCTTTTTGAGCGGATGGTGGCGTGCGCGGACGAGCGCGGCTACGGGTTGGAGGAGTTCTGGCTCGGGGAACCGGGGATGACCCCGGGACGCATGAAGCGGATTCTGGAACACCGGGGCATCCGCGGGATCGTCGTCTGCCCGCTTCAGGGGACCAGCCATACGCTGGATTTCGACTTCTCATCGTTCGCGGCGGTGGCACTCGGTTATACCTTGCGGGCTCCGGTGCTCGATCATGTCTCGCCGGATTACGGGGCCAACATGACGCTCGCCGTGACGCGCCTGCTCGAAGAGGGTTTCCGGCGCGTGCTCTTCATCACGACGCAGGATATGGAGGAGCGCGTCAACCATCTCGCGCTGGGGGCTTACCTGGTGCAGCGGTATTTGCGGCCGGGGAAGGTGCTGGCTCCGCAGGTATTGCAGGAATGGTCGAAGGCCGCGCTTTCACGCCGGCTCGCGGCACAGCGTCCCGAGGTGATCTTGACCTCCATTCTGAGCCATAAGACCGCCTTCAAAAGCTGGTTTGGAGAGCGTTACCCGGTCGTTATTCTCGATTGCCACTGCTCCTCCGTGGTTCCGGAAGGGATCATCCGTTCAGTGGACGAGGAGGCGCAGGCGGCCATTTCATTTGTGACCAGCCAGGTGGAGCGGGCGCGCTTCGGGCTCCCTTCCAGGCCGCGCAGCATTCTTATTTCGGGCCGATGGAGCGACAATATTTTCCCCGTCGACCCGCACCCCGCGGCAAGCCACGGCTCACGGTGAAAGGACGGTCTCCCCGTCTTCGGGCGTCGGCGATGGCTCATCCTCCGGCGGGACATAGCCGAAAAGCCGCCGTTCCTTGATCAGCTTGGCCACCGGCGGCGGCACCATCGCGGCCCAGGAGGGATCGCTCTCGCGGATCTTGCGGTACTCATCGCGCGAATAGGTGTTCGCAATGCTCGCGTCGTAGCCGACGATGGTGTCGATGTAATGGTTTTCGAGCAGGTGCTGGTAGAGGTTCTGGAGCCGGGGGGAGACCTGGAGGTTCTTGGCGGTGATCATCACCTCCGCCGCAAACGGGTGTTGCGAGGGGGGGAGCAGGCAGAGGTCGAGGCTCCCTTCGAGGTAGCGGGAGTAGACATCGTGCCGCATCGGGTAGACGTAGAGCCGCACGGCGTTGCGGAAGAGGCGGCCGAACGATTCCAGGATGCCCCCTTCGAGGTGTTCGTAATACTTTTCGTTGAACAGCTCGACGATATGGTTGACCCCCATCACCATCCCGATCATCTCCTTGGTGTAGCGGCGGAAGTACGAGGCGAGGCGGTAATATTCGCTGTAGTTGGAGACGAGCACGTTGTTGCCGAGCGCGGAGAGGGTGTCGACCCGGGCGAGGAAGTCCTCGGGATCGATCTGCCCGGAGGAGAGGAGGTTTTTCATGGTGATCTCCATCAGCACCACCAGTTCCTTGTCGCGTACGGCCGATTCCTGCACCATCTGCGCACAGGCGCATTTGAGCATGTCGACGTTGACGCGGGTCACCGGGCGGAAGGAGCCGCGTTCGACCAGGAGCGCCTTTTTGTGCAGCGCTTCCGATGGCTGGAGGACCTGGCCGTTGGGGCCGAACATCACCGCGTTGGTCAACCCGTAGGAGACCAGTTGCAGGCTCAAAAGCCGGTTGTTGACCTCCTTGAAATCGGGTCCGGCGACGTGGATCATGTCGACCTCGATCCGTTCGCGGGAGAGCTGGTCGAGGAGCGAGCGGACCAGCAGCGACGGGTCGTCCTGATGGTAGAACGCTCCGTAGAGGAGGTTGACGCCGATGATGCCGAGGGCCTGCTGCTGGAGGACGTTCTCCTTGTCGAGCATCCGGACGTGGATGCTGATCTCGTTCGGTTCCGCGCACGGTTTGCTCTGGAAACGGACCCCCATCCAGCCGTGGCTCTCCCCGTCGCGCTGGTAGCTCTTGGCGGCGACCGTGTTGGCGTAGGCGAAAAAGGTACTCCGGTCGCCCCGGGTGTTCCAGAGCCGTTCGAGCAGGAGGCGGTACTCCTTGTTGAGCATCGCCTCGAGCCGGTCCCGCGAGACGTAGCGCATCGTTTTCCCGTAGATCTCGTCGGAAAACTTCATGTCGTAGGCGGAGATGCTCTTGGCCACCGTACCGGCCGCGCCGCCCGCCTGAAAGAAGTGGCGCACGACTTCCTGCCCCGCGCCGATTTCGGCAAAGGTGCCATAGCGTTGCGGGTCGAGGTTGATCTTGAGCGCCTTCCGGTTGGTCGTCAGGAGGGCGGCTTCGTTTTGGGCGGTTTCAGTTTGGGCGGTTTCCACTGGCTCGTCCGTCATGGCTCGGGAAGGTATCAGAAGGCGCGGAGTTTTCGGAGACTTTTTGAAAGGGTCGGGCCGTCGAAAAGAAAATATCGTCCGCGAGAGGTGAAAGGGTCGCCTTTTTTGGGTTTGACGCCAACCGGTTTCCTTAGGAAACTGACCGCCTTTTCCAATGCGTCATACTTTATCGGTCCTGGTTGAAAACAAGTTCGGGGTGCTGACACGCATCGCCGGAATGTTCAGCGGTCGCGGCTTCAACATCGACACCCTGAACGTAGCGCCGACCCTTGATCCCGAAAAGTCCCGGATGACCATCGTCGTCCGCGGCAACGACGCCGTATTGGAGCAGGTCATCAAACAGCTTCACAAGCTGATCAACGTCCTGGAGATCCTCGATTTCCGGGGCGACGACGCGATCGACCGCGAACTGCTCCTGCTGCGCGTTGCGGCCAACGCCGGGAGCCGCTCCGAGATCATGCAGATCTGCACCATCTTCCGCGCCAGGATCATCGACGTGCAGCCACAAAACGTGGCGATCGAAATCACCGGCGACGAAAGCAAACTGGAGAAATTCCTCTTCCTGATGGAGCCCTTCGGCATCATCGACCTGACCCGCACCGGCAAGGTTTCGCTGGCGCGCCGCCAGTAAAGAGCGCGGTTTTTCTCTCCTTTATACCCAAGGGAAACGTCCAACCCTTTTTTTAACGAACCCAATTCCATCCATTCCTTTTATGCCAGCTAAAATCTACACTGACCAAGACGCCAGCCTTGAGCCGCTTCAGGGCAAAACCGCCGCCGTGATCGGCTTTGGCTCCCAGGGCCACGCCCACGCGCTCAACCTCAAAGACTCCGGCGTCAACGTCATCGTCGGTCTCTACCCCGGAAGCAAGTCGCGCCAGGTCGCGAAGGAAAAGGGGTTTGAAGTCTGCGACACCGCCGAAGCGGTCAAAAAGGCTGACATCATCTTTGTCGCCGTGCCAGACACCAAGATCCCGGCCGCTTACAACGCTGACATCGCCCCGAACCTCGATTCCAGCAAGACGCTCCTCTTCAGCCACGGCTTCGCGATCCATTTCAAGACGATCGAAGTCCCTGCCGATGTCGACGTCATCCTCGTCGCCCCGAAAGGCCCTGGCCACATCGTCCGCCGCCAGTTCACGGAAGGCAAGGGGGTTCCTTCGCTGATCGCCGTCTACCAGAACCCGAGCGGCAACGCCAAGAACGTCGCGCTCGCCTGGGCCAAGGGGATCGGCGGCACCCGCGCCGGGGTCATCGAAACCAGCTTCAAGGAAGAGACCGAAACCGATCTCTTCGGCGAACAGGTCGTCCTCTGCGGCGGCGCGAGCGCCCTGGTCCAGACCGGGTTTGACGTGCTGGTCGAAGCCGGTTACTCGCCGGAAATGGCCTACTTCGAGTGCCTCCACGAGCTGAAGCTGATCGTTGACCTCATGAACGAATCGGGGATCGCCGGGATGCGTTTTTCCATCTCCGAAACCGCCAAGTGGGGCGACGTGCTCATCGGGCCGCGCATCATCGACAACTCCGTGAAGGAAAGAATGCGCGAAGTCTTGAAGGAAATCCAGAACGGCAAGTTTGCCCGCGAATGGGTCGCCGAGTACGAAGGCGGCTACAAGAAGTACAACGAACTGCTCGAAGCCGGGGAAAAGCACCCGATCGAAGTGACCGGGGAACGTCTCCGCGCCACCATGCCGTGGATTCAGAAGAAGAACCTCCGCGGCGCCCAGGCGGCGTACTAAGCGGAAGTTTCTTCGGGGTAGGATAAACCCCGACCTCCTTTTAAGGGCAATCTCGCGTGTTCCGACGCGGGATTGCCCTCGTTTCGTTCCCGGGTTCGTGGTAAATTACGATCATGAAAAGCGCACGCATCATCGGCATCATCCTGATCGCACTCGGCGTCCTCGCGCTGGCGATCCCGGTCTTCAGCTACACGGAAGAAAAAGAGATCCTCAAGCTCGGGCCGATTGAAGCGAAGGCGGATGTCGAACGCAACGTTCCGGTCCCGCCCGCGGTCGGCTGGGGGCTGCTCGTAGCGGGCGTCGGGGTGGTCGGGTTCAGTCTGGTAGGGCGACGGTAGTTTTGGTTAATGCGAACGGCATTGGCGGATGTTGGAGGGCGGACCGCCGCGTCCGCCGTGGGGTTGGATGCCCGATGCGGGCGAACGGGATCGACCCGATCCCATGCCGGATTCGCCGGGGAGCTGCTCGCGACAGGGTGAAGGTGATCGGGTTCAGCCGGGCGGAGGCTGCGACGGAGGGTCAGGAGCGACGACGGCCTCTCCTTCCCGACGGGTCGGGTAGTACGGTTTCTTATGCTCCAGTTCATAGAACAAGGTTCCATGAATACCCTGTACCTCCGGTTTTCGCACGCGGCGCGACCAGATGTTTTTGAAAGCTTCATCGAGCGCCTGTTCAGGCTCGCGCGCCACCACTTCGTCGATGAAGGCGATGTCTTCGCCGGAGGGAAAGATCAGGGCAAATTCATCTTCGGTGGCGGCAAAGATGTCGTACACGCAGTTGAGTGCGCCGTCGATGACCTGGATGTTCTTCATAGGTTCCAACGCCACATGCTTTTATGGGCATTTCTCCGCGCATTTTTGGCAGATGATATAAACACCTCCATTTTCATGATCGGCGGTATAAGACAAACCTCCGATATGGATGTGCTCATGACAAAACGAGCAATGTTCATGATCCCATCCTTTTTCTTCTCTTTTGAAGTCTGTCCCCAAAGCAACATTTCCCGTTTCCAGTAATTCTTTCACATGCCAATAGGGAAACTTGATTTTCCAGCCCGTTTCGGTCGGGTAGAAACGATGCTGCGTGGAAAGATCACTGAATAGCTCCTCCAATTCTTTTTGAGGTAGCATTTTCTCAACGAGCAACACGGCGGCGTCAGTACCCGGGAAGATATATTCCTCAAGATCGGAGCGGGGTATCTCGGACAGGCTTTTCATTGTTCTGTCATTAAGGAACCGCTGATTTAAGCAAGCTCGTTCGTAAACTGGTCATTTTTGCGTCTTTTTGGCCCGATTTGTCTTGGAAAAGGTTGCGGAATCATAGTCACTTCAAACTGTCGAAAATCAATGTGAAGCTCAAGCCGGCAGGAACGCCAATTCTTTCCCGCTCTGCAGTGAACTTCGTCTCATCAAGCGGGCCGGTTAAGGTGCCATCCGAAACTCGCAAGATGTAAAAGTAAGTGATGGATTTGTCTCCAGCCGGATGCTGCTTGGCGATGATGTAATGCTCATCCCAGCCAACGGCAAAAACTGTCTCATTGATGACTCCTACTCCACCGCCGTCGGGCAGCATCTCGCAGACCGACATCTGCTCAAGAATATCGACCGCTACCAATCCATACTTGTCGGAAAGTCGCTCCTTATAGGCAAACCCAATACCGCCGCAACCCGAAAGAAGCAGTGCTGGCAGCATTGCGATGAGAACAAATAAAGGTGAAATTGAACGCGACATGCTGAAAATGTCTGATCGCTCAATCATGTACAACTTGCAAGATAGGTCAAACCCTATCGCTTGCTGAAAGGCGGGATGATCGCCGAACAGACGCTCGGAGTTTGCATCCTAATGCGGAGCCAACATGTCAAACGACCGGTTGCGCAACCGGTAGGTCTTGGGCGTCAACCCGACCTCCGCCTTGAACCGGTTCGAGAAGGCGCTGGCGTCTGAAAAGCCGCATTCGACCGCGATCTGTTTGATCGGCTGGGAGGTGGAGACCAGCCGGATGCGGGCGGCGCGGAGGCGTTCGCGGATCAGGTATTGGTGCGGCGTGGTTTTAAGGTGGCGCGCGAAGCTGGCGAACAGATAGGCGGGCGACCAGCCGACGGCTTCGCTCAATTCGTCAATGCCGCACGGTTGGGCGTAATGGTCGCGCAACCATTGCAGCGCCATTTGCAGCGGGCGCGGCAGCGCGTCGGCGCTCTGGCGGTGCTGCTCCATGCGGAAACGTAGGGAGGAGACGATGTAGTCGCACAAGACGCCGGGCGCAAAGCTCTCCCGCACAAAGGCGGCGAGCGTCTCCCGGCAGAAGCTCTGGACTTCCTCCAGATCAGGCCAGCGGGTGAACCTCGGCATGCCGAGGCCGTCGCGGCAGGGGGTGAGCAGGGTGATCGCCAGGCAGCGGTACGGGTCGTCGAAGGTGCTTTGGCCGATGGTCCGATCGCCCGGCTGGTTCCAGATCAGGTCGCCCGGCGTGATCGGTCGCCACCGGTCCCCGTCGAGGATCGCGCCTCCCCCGGCGGTGACCAGTTCAATCCGTTCGTGATAGGGCGGGATGGTATGGCCGCCCGGATGGCGTCCGGCCTCCTGTTGATAGAGCGAGATCTGCTTGAGCTTGAGGCCCCGGAGATCGAAACGCGGGGGCGGGGAGGAATGGGACGGGAGCATCACTGGAAAAGAGAGCAGAGATTTTAACAAGGGAGTGGAGTTTTTTTCAATCTATCGCGATTGATCTCAAGCTCAAGGTAAGGGAGAAACTTTCATCGTTGGAGATTTTTTAACAACTCAAGCCTCATCTACCCCATGTCTACGATTCGTTTCGGATTCCTCGGCGCAGGCCAGATTGCCTGGACCTCCGCCGCTTCCATTCACCGCCACCCTTCCGCACGCGTCGTGGCGGTTCAGGACTTGAACGCCGCCCGTGTCCGCGAGCTTTGCGAGAAGGAAAAGATCGCCAAAGGGTACGCCACCGCGGAAGAACTGCTGGCTGATCCGGAGATCGACGCGGTCTACATCGCCGTGCCGAACAAGTTTCACGTGCCGCTGGCGATCGCCGCGCTGGAAGCCGGAAAGCATGTCGTTCTGGAAAAGCCGTTCGCCATGAGCTACGCCGAAGCGTGCCAGGCGGCGGAGGTGGCGCAGCGGACCGGCAAGGTGCTCAACCTCGGGATGAATCTCCGCTTCAACCCCGCCGCACAGCGGGCCCGGGCCCTGGTGGAACAGAACACCTTTGGCGAAATCTACCATGCCAAGGCGTACTGGTTCCGCCGCCGGGGGATTCCCAAGCTCGGCACCTGGTTCAGCAGCCGGGAACTCGCCGGGGGCGGATGTCTCTACGACATCGGTGTGCATCTCCTCGATCTTTGCCTCTATCTGATCGACAATTTCGAGCCGGTGACCGTCTCCGGTTCCACCTACACGAAGTTCGGCAACCGGGGCCTCGGCGAAGGAAGCTGGGGACATTCGGAGCGGAGCGATATCGCGTTTGACGTGGAGGATTTTGCCTCCGGCTTCATCCGGTTCGCCAACGGGGTGTCGGTCAGTCTCGACGTGAGCTGGGCGGCGCACCTGCCGACGGGGAGCGCTTCCGACGTTCAGCTTTTCGGAACCGAGGGCGGGATTCATGCGTTGAAAGGTGAAATCTACCAGCAGGATGCGACGTCCGGCGACTACCTCGTGCGTCAGGATCGCAAGGCGGCGGCCCGCTACCCGCATGGCGACCGGTTCCACAACTTCATCAACCACCTGCTCGGCAAGGAGGAACTTTGCGTCACCCTCAAGCAGGCGCTGGTGGTCCAGCAGATCCTCGACGGGCTGGCTCTTTCCTCCGCCAACGGGCGTGAAGTGGTCCTGTAACCCCTCATTGACCATGAAAACCATGATTGACTTCGGGGTTCAGAGTTACTGCCTGCGCCATTTCAAGGACCCCGCCGTGGTGGCCGAAAAGGTCCGCGCGATCGGCGTCGACAAGGTGGAACTCTGTGCGGTCCATGCGGATTTCGACGACCTGGAGGCCTTCGGCGGCGTGGTCGATCTTTTTCGCGCGCAGGGGGTCTCCATTGTCTCGCTTGGCGTGCAGGCTTTTCACGGCGAAGAGAAGGAGCGGACCTGGTTTGAGGCAGCCGTTGCCGCCGGGGCGGGCCATATTTCGGCCCATTTCGCGATCGACACCTTCCAGAGGGCGATCCCGAAGGTGCGGCGCTGGAGCCGGGAATTTGGCGTGCGGGTCGGGATTCATTGCCACGGTGGCTACGCGTTTGGCGGCCAGCCGGGGGTGATGGAGTACCTGGTTTCCCTCGGCACGCCGGAAATTGGCGTCTGCATCGACACGGCGTGGGCGCTCCAGATCGGCCCCCGGCAGGGCAACCCGGTGGAATGGGCGAAACGTTTCGCCGGACAGGTTTACGGCGTCCATTTCAAGGATTTCGTCTTTGACCGCGACGGCCAGTGGCACGATGTGGTGGTCGGCACCGGCAACCTCGACCTCCCCGCATTTGCAGGCGCCTTGCAGGAAGGGGGCTTTGACGGCATGGCGGTCATCGAATACGAAGCCGACGTGGAAAACCCCGAACCGGCGTTGACGAAATGCGTTGAGTCGATGCGGGCGGCGTTGCAGTAAGCCGCCTTTCTCCTCCTTCACTATCTTGGGCGTCCGGCAACCACCGGACGCCCCTTTTTGTTTCTTTCCACGGCGTCTTCAAGGCGCATGCTGACTCCAGCGGCGGGGGGAGCGCGTGGTCTTCTTCTTAAAGAACCGGCTGAAGGAATAGGCGGAGGCCATCCCGATCTGTTGCGCAATGGCTTCCAGGGTATAGTTTTGTTTGAGCAGTTCCTTGGCCCGCTCCAACCGGGCCTGGTCGATATATTCCTTGGGGGGAGAGCCGGTGTACCGGGTGAAGAGACGGTGAAAAAAGAAGGG
>Ga0182739_1000344_pt1 | contig 67998 bp, 51 predicted proteins | sample eDN5th30CBELigBY_FD_128873 | JGI IMG/M metagenome (GOLD analysis project Ga0182739, IMG submission 128873) | Enriched backyard soil microbial communities from Emeryville, California, USA - eDNA 5th pass 30_C BE-Lig BY (version 2) (version 2) | ecosystem: Environmental > Terrestrial > Soil >... | reverse complement strand
CCCAGGTTTCCGCGCACACGCGCGTCAGCGCCGCCGTCAACGTCGTCTTGCCGTGGTCCACGTGACCGATCGTCCCTACGTTGACGTGCGTCTTCTTACGTTCAAATTTTTCCTTCGCCATCGGGTGCCTCCGAACTATTTCTGGGTCTTTGCAGACTTGCCAACTGGGACTATGAAGAAAATGGTGCTCACGCCCAGAGTCGAACTGGGGACCTCATCATTACCAATGATGCGCTCTACCACCTGAGCTACGCGAGCCTTGTTCACACCTGCGAAAGGCGCCTTCGCCGTTACCGGCCTGGCACCCCCGCCTGACGGCAGCCTGGAGCGGGTAGCGGGAATCGAACCCGCATGATCAGCTTGGAAGGCTGGAGTTCTACCATTGAACTATACCCGCGCAAAATCCAACCCGCGCAAACCACCGGCTGCCCCGCCCTGACTCCAAAAAACCAGTTAAATCAATCGGTTCGTTGGACGGGCCCGTCAGCTACAAAAAACAGAGGACAAATGACATCTCATCCGGAAATCCTTGGGACTAACGGTCAAAGGGTATTCCAGCGCGTTATCAGCAGGTCAGAGATATCGTTCGTCCACTGTTTTCTGTAGCAACTCTATAAGCCTGGGGTAATCCCGGCTCCAGGCATCGTACTGGCCCCGGGCGCCGTGTCGCACATGAGCTGAGACTGGTGGAGGGGGGTGGATTCGAACCACCGAAGCTTGCGCGTCAGATTTACAGTCTGATCCCTTTGGCCACTCGGGAACCCCTCCAGCAAAGCGTCAGACAGTTCGTGCAACCCCTGGCTTTTACAGAGGGCGGCATTCTAGGGTAATTGATTGGCCTCTGCAACGCTTCCGCAGACAAATTCTGCCACCTGCGCATTGCCGTGCGCGGCCAGGAATCCGGCCATCCCACGCGCCTCGTTCAGGGCCGCCACGGAGGCCTGCGCCACCACTTCGTACAGGGTGCCCATGCGGAACACCTGCTGGATGTTCGCGCTGTACCCGCGCTGAGACAGGCTCTGCTGGGCGGCCTTTGCGCTGGCCTCGCGCGAATACACCCCAAGCGAGATGCCGCCGGCCAGTTCGCCGGTGCGCATATAGTAGCTGTCGATTCCCTTTTCCTTCAGCTCGGCCAGCATGCGCTGGGTCAGGGCGTCGGTGGCGAAGGCCGGCAGGTACACCCACCAGGTGGAACCGGTCTGGGTCTGGCGCGGTTCCATCCGGTTTTCGATGCCGGCTGCCGTCAATAGCTCCGCCAGCTCCGTTGCCGCCGCTTCCTGGTCGAGGCCATCGACCTTGGCGCACTGGCGGGGCATGGGCGTAACGGGTTGCGACCGGGTGGGAGGCGGCGCCGCAGGTTCAGGCGTGGAAGGCGGCGGCGCGGCGGTGGCCGGCGCGCCATCCTCGCCCGAACGCGCCGTGACCACGGGCGTTCCCGCGCTGATCTCGGCCGCCAGGCGCGCCGATTCCGGCAGTTCCGACACCAGCACCAGGGATTTGGCCGGCTCGGGGTCCGGCGGCGGCGCGGGCACGGCGGGCGAGAACGCGGGCGGGTTCAGCGCCGCATCCAGCGCCCGCAGTTCGCCGTTGTGGTAGCGCCAGCCGAAATAACCCAGGTTGGCCAGCACCATGAGGATGAAGAACGTCCGCATGCGTCAAGCTCCAGTTCAAATGATCAGCTACGGCGCGGCGCCAGCACCAGGCCGTCGAGCACCAGGTCGGGCACCAGCTCCGCCGGCTGTTCCAGGTACGGCAGTACCAGTGGCGCATCGCCGCCGGTGAGGTACCAGCGCGGTGCTTCCAGTGCCGGTGGCAGGCTGGAGGGCAGGTTCCGCAGGAAACCGCTGACCAGCGCCAGGATGCCGTGATGGATGGCGCTTGCGGTATCGCGCCCCGGCGCCACTTCGCCAAACGGCAGTTCGGGCGTGGCAAGCGCGCGCGAACGGTTGGTCAGCACGCCGCGCATCATCTGCAGGCCCGGCACGATGTAGCCGCCCAGGTGCCTACCCTTGGCATCCACCATGTCCACGGTGATCGTGGTGCCGCAATCCACCACCACGCAGGCATCCTGGCAGCGCGTGTAGGCGGCCAGCATGGCCAGCCAGCGGTCCACGCCGAGCCGCGTATCGTCCTCGTAGCAATGCTGCAGCGCCACGCCCTCGGAGTTCACCACCACGAATTCCGAAGACAGCGCCAGCTTTTCGAACAGGAAGGATGACAGCGCCTCCTGAAAGCTCGGGCCGCGCACGCTGGCCACCAGCACACGGTCGATGTCCTGCAGCGGCAGTTCATTGAACTGCTCCCGCATGCGCAGGAAGGCGGAAGGAATCTTTTCCGGCGCCATCAGGGCGTCGCTCGCCAGGGTACGCCAACCCTGCCCGTTTTCCTGCTGGCGCAAACGCCACTTGATGCGGGTATTGCCCGCATCGAACTCCAGTTGCAACAACCGCTCTTGCGACTTGCTCATTACGTTGTGCTCACACCTTTACTGCCACTACCCCCCTGCTCCCGCAGGCGCAGGCTTATCTCGCCGCCATGAAAACGGCGCAACCCCTGCGGCGTCGCCACCAACAGCGCACCGCTTGCATCCACGCCCTGCCCCGTGCCGGTCACCACCGCTTCTCCCTCGAACACGTCCAGGGGCTGCGCATAGCCGAGGTCCAGGGCTTCCCAACGCGTCAGGAACGCGGCAAAGCCGCGCTCGCGAAACAGCGCCACCGCATCCACCAGCGCATTGAGCAGGGCCGCCACCAGCGCGTTGCGCGCCTGTGGCGCAATGCCGTACGCGGCCAGATCCGTCCACGGCTGCGTCACCTGTTGCATGTCATCCACGCGCGCGCGCAGGTTCAGCCCCACGCCGATCACCACGTGGCAGCGGCTCTGCAGATCGCCGGATATCTCCAGCAGCACGCCGCCGATCTTGCGCCCTTCGCACAACAGATCGTTTGGCCATTTGAGTCCCACGCCGCCCAGCCCCCGCGCCTGCAGCGCCTCGGCCACCGCAATGCCCACGGCAAGGCTCAGGCCGCCAAGCGCCGCCGCGCCGCCTTCGAACACGGCCAGCAGGCTGAGGTAGATGTTGCTCCCGAAAGGACTCACCCAGCCGCGCCCGCGACGGCCGCGCCCCGCGCTCTGGCGCTCGGCCAGGCAGACGCGCAGCAGTGCCGGATCGGCTTCCACGTCGCCGGCCTGCACCTGGCGCAGCAGCTGCGAATTGGTGGAATCGATCTCGGGCAGTATGTCGATCCTGGCCAGCCGCGCCGCCACGTCTGCACGCAATGCCGCGCCGATGGCGCCGGCCGACAGCAGATGCAAGCGCTCGCTCAGGCGATAGCCCTTGCCGCGCACGCAATGCACTTCCAGCCCAAGCTCATCGAGCGCGCCCACCGCTTTCCATATCGAGGTCTTGCTCACCCCGAAGCGCGCGCCAAGCGCGGCGCCGGTATGAAACTGGCCATCGGCCAGTACCCCGATCAATTGTGTGGCAAGCGCCTGCATGCAACGTCCATAGAAACCACGGCGCACCGCGCGCCCGTAATCAGGGGCGCAATACTACATCGTTTGTCGCGCCGCGGACCCCCGTGCCGCCGGTTATCGCAACAAACTCCACCAACGCGCATGCGGCCAAGTAGTGCAGCGCGGGAACCACCGTGGTGCAGGTGGATTTTTTCCTGCCCCGTTTTGGCGCCACCTCGCCCCCGGATACGCTGCCGTTTTTATCTCAGACCGCTACGCCCCTGATTTAACTACACAAAATTTTCTGGCACATGCATTGCTTTGCTCATTTGCGTGTAGTGCCACATCACCCGATCAGACGCAACGACGGACCAGGAGACAGCCCCATGAAAATGATCAACGCGATCATCAAGCCCTTCAAGCTCGATGACGTCAGAGAAGCCCTCTCGGAGATAGGCGTGCAGGGAATCACCGTTACCGAAGTGAAAGGCTTCGGCCGCCAGAAAGGCCATACCGAACTGTATCGCGGCGCCGAATACGTCGTGGACTTTCTGCCGAAACTGAAAGTGGAGGTGGCGGTGGCCGATGGCGCGCTCGAGCAAACCATCGAGACCATCGCCCGCGCCGCCAACACCGGCAAGATCGGCGACGGCAAGATTTTCGTCTACGACCTCGAACAGGCGATTCGCATCCGCACCGGCGAAACCGGCGACGACGCCATCTAACGCACGCAAATACAAGCTTCTGGAGATGAGTATGGAATACAACCTATGTGAATCCGCCGCGCTGCGGCGTTCCGCACCCCGCAAGGGCGTGCTTGCCGCCCTGCTGGGCACTAGCGCGCTGTTGCCGCTTCCCCTGCTGGCACAGGATGGACCCGACACCGGCGACACCGCCTGGATGCTCACGTCCACCGTGCTGGTGCTGTTCATGACCATCCCTGGCCTGAGCCTGTTCTACGCGGGCATGGTGCGCACCAAGAACGTGCTCTCGGTGTTCATGCAGTGCTTTGCCATCACCGCGCTGATGACGGTGCTGTGGATGGTGTACGGTTACAGCCTGGCCTTCGACACCGCCGGCATGGCGGCGGGCACGCTCAACTTCAGCTCCATCGTGGGCGGGCTGGGCAATGCCTTCATGAACGGCGTGGGCTTCGACTCGCTCAGCGGCACGATTCCGGAAAGCGTGTTCGCCACCTTTCAGATGACCTTCGCCATCATCACCCCCGCGCTGATCGTGGGCGCCTTTGCCGAGCGCATCAAATTCTCCGCGCTGCTGGTGTTCATGACGCTGTGGTTCACCGTTTGCTACGCCCCCATGGTGCACATGGTCTGGGCCGGCGACGGCGGGCTGATGTGGGATTGGGGGGTGCTCGACTTCGCCGGCGGCACCGTGGTGCACATCAATGCCGGTATCGCGGGCCTGGTCACTTGTCTCTTGATCGGCAAACGCAAGGGCTTTCCCACCACGCCGATGCCGCCGCATAACCTGACCTACACCATCGTCGGCGCGGCACTGCTGTGGGTGGGCTGGTTCGGCTTCAACGCCGGGTCCGCCGTCAGCGCCGGCACCGGCGCCGGCATGGCCATGCTGGTGACGCAGATCGCCACTGCCGCGGCCGCCCTGGCCTGGATGTTCGCCGAGTGGTTCACGCACGGCAAACCCAGCGTGCTGGGCATCGCGTCCGGCGCCGTGGCGGGCCTGGTGGCCGTTACCCCCGCCGCCGGCTTCGTCGGCCCGCAGGGCGCGTTGCTGCTTGGCCTGATCGCCGGGGTGGTGTGCTTCTTCGCCGCCACCAGCCTCAAACGCAAAATGGGCTATGACGATTCACTCGACGTGTTCGGCGTGCACGCCATAGGCGGCATCGTGGGCGCGATACTCACCGGCGTGTTCGCCGCCACCAGCTTCGGTGGGGCGGGCATGGACAACAGCATCGCCACCCAGGTGTTCATCCAGATCAAGAGCGTGCTCTTCACCATCGTCTACACCGGCGTGCTCAGCGCCATTCTCTACAAGGTGGTGGATGCGGTGATCGGCATGCGCGTCAGCGAAGAAGCCGAACGCGAAGGGCTCGACCTGGTATCGCACAACGAGCGCGGGTACGTGCTCTGACGCAGAACATCCTTCAAGCAGGACGTGCAGGGTCGGAGACAATGCCGCAAGGCAGGCTCCGGCCCCGCAACCAAAAGCCCCTGCGGGGGCTTTATCTTTCCGCCAGCACCTGCTTCATCCGCGCGTAATCCTTCAGGTAGGCTTTGCCCAGCCGCAGTTTCTGGGTATCGCTGAGAATCTTCCCCGACACCTGGAAAAACTTCTTCTCTTCCTCGCGCAGGTGATGGTGTACCTCGTGCGACAGCTTCTTGGCCTTGGCCAGCCAGCTACCGCCAATGGCGTCGGCCTGGCCAAGATCCTCCACCGCCTCGTCGATTTCGTGATGTTCGGACAGGGCATGGCGCGACGAATTCAGGCCCATGTCGTCCATCAGCATCGGCACATACAGAAAGCGCTCCTCGGCCGCGGCGTGCGCCGCAAGTTCGATGCGTAACTGCCGATAGACCTCCTCCCTGCGCCCGCCATGCGGCGGCGAGCGTAGCAGTTGGCGGCACAGCGAACGCTGGGTTTCGTGACTTTCATGCAAGGCATCGTAGATGTTCAACGGCATGGCGTTATCCTCTCGTCGCACAGGTTGCAGCCCATCCATAGCCCAAGGCGCGCGGCTTTGCATCCGCGAAAAGACCGTAATGCCAACCAGGTCATACTCTGCCGGGCAAGCTAGCCCGCGCCGGGGATCCACACCTGCGCCTCTGGCAACAGCCGGGTGAATTCGCGCTTGAGCGTTTGCTTGGCGTCGTCGTCGCCGTGCACCAGGCGGATTTCGCCGGGGCGCTGGCGCATGCGCTTGACGAAGTTCAACAGGTTGCCTTGGTCCGCATGCGCGGAATAGCCGCTCAGCTGATGCACACCGGCGCGGATGATGTAGCGTTCGCCGTCGAGCACCACGTAGGGTTCGCGTCCGTTGGGGCGGCGTTCGCCACCCGCGTAGTCCAGGATGTCGCGTCCCGGCGTGCCGCGCGCCTGGTAGCCCACCAGCACGATGTCGGTGCGCGGCTCCTCGATCAGCGCCTTCAGGTAATTGACGATGCGCCCGCCCGCGCACATGCCGCTGGCGGCAATCACCACGCAGGCGCGATTGGTCTGCTTGAGGTGCCGCACCATGGCCTCGTGCTCGTGATGGCTGCCCACTGTGATCAATTGTTCAAAATCCAGCGGATCACGCCCACTGCGCAATACGTTCAGCGCCTCTTTGTCCCAGAACGGCTTGAGGTAGCGGTAGCTTTCGGTGAAGCGGCTGGCAAGCGGCGAATCGACGATGATGCCAAGCGCCTGCCAGTCCACCGCCTGGCGCTTGCCGCCGCCCGCTGGCGCCTTGTCGCCCTGTTTCCCGGCATCCTGTGGCTTCTTCGCGGCGGCGCGGCGTTTTTCCTGGGCGATGATAGCCTCGATTTCGTACAGGATTTCCTGCGTGCGGCCGATGCTGAACGCCGGAATCAATACCACGCCCTGATCCGCCAATGCCTTTTCCACCACTGCCTTGAGCAACGCGCGGCGCGTGCGCCGATCAGGATGGCGGCGGTCGCCGTAGGTGCTTTCGATGACCAGCGTGTCGCAGCGATACGGCGATTTCGGCGCCGGCAGCAGCGGCGAATAGGTGGCGCCGAGGTCGCCGGAAAACACCACACGCCGGGTTTGCGCGCGCGCCTGTACCGGCGTTTGCTCCGGCACGGATTCCTGGCCGTGCTTTTGCACCTGCACGTCGCATTCCACGTACGCCGATCCCAGGATGTGCCCCGCCGGCTGCAGCCGCAGCCGCACTTTGCGGTCGGGCACGTCGAGCAGGGTGAACCAGTGCTGGTACGGCAACGCGATGATGCGCTGCTTCAACAGCGCCAGAAAACGCAGCACCAGGTCGGGATCCCGGGTAAAACCCAGTTGCACGGCATCCTCCAGCACCAGCGGCAACAGGTGGGCCGAAGGCTGGCTGCACAGGATCGGGCCCTTGAACCCGGCGGCCAACAGATAGGGAATGCGCCCCACGTGATCGATGTGCACGTGGGTGACCACCAGCGCCTTGATGTGCTCGATGGGAAAGTCGATGCGCAGATCGCCGCTCTCGCGTCCCGCCCCCGCGGTTTCCGCGCCCTGAAACAGGCCGCAGTCCACCAGCACGCCAAAATCGCCGCCAAGCCGCAGCTCGTGGCAGGAACCGGTGACGCCGTTCACGGCGCCGTGGTGATGCAAGCTCAGTGTGTCCATGGTGTTCTTATTGTTCTCCCGCTGGCTGATACATCGTTTCAGTAGACGACAGCTTTCCCATCAACTCCAGGGATGGCGCCGTTCCCAATCCCAGGCGTGGGTAAGGATGGTGTCTAAATTGGCGTAGCGCGGCTGCCAGCCGAGTACCTGGCGGGCCTGGGTGGCGTCGGCCACCAGGCGCGGCGGGTCGCCGGCGCGGCGCGGCGCGTCAAGTACCGCGAAGTTCACGCCCGTTACCCGCTTGGCGGCGTCGATCACCTGCTGCACCGAAAACCCGTTGCCGTTGCCCAGGTTGAACGCGGTGCTCACGCCGCCGGCAAACAGATAGTCCAGAGCCAGCGTGTGCGCGCTCACCAGGTCCTGCACGTGGATGTAGTCGCGGATGCAGGTGCCGTCCGGCGTGTCGTAGTCGCGGCCGAATACGGTGATGGCCTCGCGGCGGCCGGAGGCGGCCTGCAGCACCAGGGGAATCAGGTGCGTTTCCGGCTCGTGGCGCTCGCCAAGCTCGCCGTCCGGATCGGCGCCGGCGGCGTTGAAATAGCGCAGCGCCACCGAACGCAGTGCGTGCGCCTGGTCGAAATCACGCAGTATCTGCTCCACCATCCATTTGGACTGACCGTAGGGGTTGATCGGCTGCTTGGGATGCGCTTCGTCAATCGGCACGTAGGTGGGGTCGCCATACACGGCGGCGGTGGACGAGAAAATGAAGTGCTTCACCTTGGCCTGCACCATGGCCTGCAGCAGCGTCACCGTGGCGGCCACGTTGTTGTGGTAATACTTGCCGGGCAGGCTCACGCTTTCGCCCACCTGGATGAACGAGGCGAAGTGCAGCACGGCGTCCACCTTGTGGCGGGTGAAGACGCCGGCGATCTGCGCGGCGTCGCCGATGTCCACCTGTTCCACCTCATGTGCGCTGACCGCGCTGGCAAAGCCGGTGGAAAAGTTGTCCACCACGATGACGCGATGGCCGTCGCGCTTGAGGCTCTTGGCCATGTGGGAGCCGATGTAGCCGGCGCCCCCTACTACAACCAATGTACGTGCCATGGTCAGATTGTCCTCCATTCAGCGTTGATTGCCCGCAGACGTTCCCGCATCAGGGTGCCGCTGCGGGCGGGGTCGAAGTGGGCGGCGGCAAAACCGCGCACCTGTTTGGCGAATGCGCGGTTGCCGCTGACCTCGCGCGCGGCGCGCAGCTGGCGCGCGGCATCGGCCACCGACGGCTGCGCCCACCAAGGACCGTCGCGTTCGGTCACGAACGGATATTCGCCCGGCTCCACCGCGCGTTGGCGCCAGCGCACGGGAAAGCCGGACTCTTCATTCAGGAAATCCACGTTGCCGGAAAAATCGGTGCCCACCACCGGCTTGCCGAACAGCATCGCTTCCGCCAGCGTGCGGCCGAAACCTTCGCTGCGATGCAGCGATACGTAGGCATCGCAGGCCTGGATCAAGCCCAGCACCTCGCCGCGGTCCAGCGTGCGGTCGATCAGCACGATGCGCGGATCGGCGGCGCAGGCCTTCAGGAAGCGCCGCCACTGGGGATCGTCCGGTTTGCTGTTCATGGTTTTCAGCACCAGGCCCACCGAGCGGTCGTCGTCGGCGAAAGCCTTACGGAAGGCCTCGATAGCAGCAAAGGGGTGCTTGCGCTGCAGATAGGAATTGAAATCGAACACGTACAGGAACAGAAAGCGCCGCGCCGGCAATTGCAGCTGTTTGCGCGTCATGGGCTGCACCCGCGCCACGCTGGCCGGCATAGGCATGAAGGTGACCGGCACCCTGGGCAACCGCGCGCCCTTGAGGATGCCAAGCGGCGCCGCGGCGCGCGCGGCACGGGCCGTGGCATCGCTGTACATGGCTTCGGTAAAGCGGGTGGCCGCCCATACTTCATCGACGAGACCGAACACCAAATCCCAATCGCGCGGCCACACCGGCAATTCCCAGGGCCACCAACCGATGTTGTAGCGCCCGGCGAACAGCGCCTGCCCCTGTTCCAGGTAGGCGCGCGCGGTTTCAAAGCCGGTCAGGCAGAACACGTTGATGGCATAAGGCGCGGGATCGGCGTCCTCATCCGCAGCCACGTGGTCCTGCAAGGCGCGGTCGGCCACTCCGCTGTTGCCGGGATGCATGTTCACCACTTTGAAGGGAATGCCCGCGGCTTCGCAGGCCGCCACCGCCATGCGCACGTCCTCGCCGATCCCCAGTTGGCCAAAGGCGAAACCCACCAGGTTGAGGCCGAAGGGGCGCTTGGGGGCGGCGGCGCGCTTGCGCGTGGCATTGGGGCTTTGCTTGACGGCGGGCTTGGGCGCGGCGTCTTCCCGCAGCCACTGCAAGGCGGGCTCCTGCGCGGTGGCAAGCTGCGCCCAGGCCACCAGGCGGCGAAAGCCCAGCAGCGTGCGCAGGTCGAACGCCTGGCGCAGTTCGTCGCGATGCTTCCACAGCAATATCGCCATGCGCGGCACGGCCAGATCGGTGGGGCCCTGGTGGTCCAGTGCCGCAAGCAGCCACTGCCGCCAGCGCGGATGCAGCAGCGGCAACACTCCATACAGGTTCGCCCCCTCGGACAGGAACCAGCGCTGGTAATGCGCCTGGCCCCAGGGGGTGGTCAGGTCGAAACGGGCGCGCAGGTTGGGATCGCTCAGCCAGGTAAAGTACATCAGCCAGGTGAGCGGCCGCTGCAGCGCGTTATCGGCGCCAGCGGCCGCCAGGAAGGCAGGCGTTTCGTCGAGCGCCTGCAATTGCGCGGCGGGCAGCACGTCCTGCAACCGCAGTTCGCGCAGGCCGTGCACGTAGAACCAGGCAAGCGCGGCGCGGTAGCCGGTTTCGATGTTGGCGTCGAAGGCCTCGCGCAGGTCCGCGCGCAGATCGAGCAGCGTCCGCAGCGCCAGGCTCGCGGCGAAAGGGCCGAAGCGCGGCTGTCCTTTCAAGGGCCGCAGCAGCATGGCGTAATCGACGGGGATGTGCGCCGCCCAGGCGGGGTAGAGTTCGCGCAGGTGCAGTTGCCACCAGTGCATGAAGGGCTGGGGCAGACGCGCGCGCACGGCTGCGCCGGCACGCAGGTCGGGGCGCTGCAGCCACACCAGACGGGCAAAATCGAAGGCTTCGGGGCTCAGCACGGGGCGGCGGTTTCCTGGTGTCCTGAATTTGGCTTCAATGTCATTACCGGTGCCGGTAAAACAGTCACGGCACGATCAACGCGGCTTCCGGATCGGGCACGGTATCCGGCGCCGCGCCCCATTCGCGCGGATCCACGCGGAAACTGCGAATAAAGGCCTCGAAGCGGATATTGTCAAACCGATCGGGGAATTCCACGCCGTTCGAGGCCGCCGCCACGGGGAAGTCCACCAGGGCCAGCTGTGGCGTGCTGTGGACCAGGGTGAGCGGTTTGTCCGGCCGTTCGGCGTCCACCGCGAAGCGCACGGCGAGCAGCAGAAAGTCGTCGACGTAGCGGCGCAGCAGTTCCACCAGCGGCTCGTAGCGCTTGGCGGGAAACTGCATGTTGGTCACCAGCAGGAACAGCACGGGAGCATGGCTATGGCGCAGATTGCGGAAGCGTTCCACCGTGCGCTCGAAGTGGCCATGGTCCTTGGCGCCGCTGGGGTCGTGGTGGTTGAACATGAAACGGACGCCGCAGGTGTCGCGGTAGTAGGCGTGATCGCACACGTTGGCCTCGGGCAACGGCCGCTGCTCCGGCGGCATCACCTGGTACTGGCCCGGGTCCAGGAAGGTCTGGAAATCGTCGCCAAGACAGTGCGCCACGACGTTGAGATTGGTGAACAGCCAATCGAACGGGCCGGAGAACTTGCGGATACCGCTCAGCTTCAGTATCTGCGCAGCGTGGCAAAAATTGCCGAGCGAGATGGCGGCGCGAAAAGTGCGCGCTTCCCAGCCCGGGATGCAGCAGTTGCTGGCAGGCGGGAATTCGCGCTGATCCAGCCGCGCCTCGTCATTCACGCGCTGCCGCAGGGCCTGCAGCTCGTTTGGCGGCAACCAGGGGGCGGCTTCCTCCACCGTTTGTTCCAGGTGCCGGCGCAAGCCCGGCATCGCGGGGCCGGCCAGCAGTTCTTCCATATAAGTCAGCACCCACTCCTTCGGCGCCTGTTGCAATTGCTGATACAGCACCCGCAGCCCTTCCAGCGCCACCTGGCGCCGCGCGTTCTGGGTGATGCAGCCATCGTGCAGCCGCGACTGCGCCTGCACGGCATCGACAAAGCCAAGGCGGTCGGGAAATTTGCGGAACGCGCGCAGCCAATAATCGAAGTCAAAAGCACAGCCCAGGCTCTCGTCCAGCTTGCCGTTCAGAAGCACCAGCGTACGCCGGAATACCACGGTTGGCTGGCAGATGAAGCAGCCGCTTAAAAAGCGCTCCAATGATCCTTCTGGGCGCTGCGTGGGATAAGGTTCGAGCACCTTGCCCGCCGCATCGATGTGCTGGCCATGGCCGTACACCAGCAGATGGGTGGGATTGGCTTCCAGCGCGGCGGCCGCGCGGCTCAGGGCGCCGGGAGTGTAGAGATCATCCGAATTGAGCCAGCCCACCAGGGTGCCCTTCACCTGCGCCAGCGCCTTGTTCAGGGCATTGGCCGGGCCGCTGTCGGGCTCGCTGAACCAGCGCAAACGCGGATCAGCCTCGGCCAGGCGCTGCAGAATGGCCTGCGTGCCGTCGGTGGAGTCGCCATCGGCCACGATCAGCTCGAGATTGGCATAATCCTGATCCAGCACGCTGCGGATGGAACGTTCGATAAAGGCCGCCTGGTTGCGCGTGGGCATGACGACGGAAAACAGCGGTAATGACATGCGGCGGTATGGGTTCCTGGCACTGGTTCGGTGCCAACCTTACCCCAGGCACGGGGGTGGTGTCAGGAACCGGGCCGCAAAAAGGGGAGCCTTTCCCGGCTGCCGCTCAGGCATCCCCGCCGAACAGATCCCGGGTATAGACCTTGCCGCGCACGTCCTCGAGCTCGGGAGTCATGCGGTTGGCCAGGATCACGTCGGCTTCGCGCTTGAAGCGCTTGAGGTTCGTCAGCACGGGGGAGTTGAAAAAGGTGGGGTGGCGCAGCGTGGGTTCGTATACCACCACCGGCACGCCCTTGGCCTTGATGCGCTTCATGATGCCCTGGATGCTGGAGGCGCGGAAATTGTCCGAGCCGGCCTTCATCACCAGGCGATACACGCCCACCACGCACGGCTGCAGCCGCAGCACGTTGGCGGCAATGAAGTCCTTGCGGGTGGTGTTGGCGTCCACGATGGCATTGATCAGGTTCTGCGGCACCGATTTGTAGTTGGCCAGCAACTGGCGGGTGTCCTTGGGCAAACAGTACCCGCCATAGCCAAAGGACGGATTGTTGTAGTGGCTGCCGATGCGCGGATCCAGCCCCACGCCCTCGATGATCTGGCGCGTATCCAGCCCGTGCATGGCGGCATAGGTATCCAGTTCATTGAAATAGGCCACGCGCATGGCCAGGTAGGTATTGACGAACAGCTTGATGGCCTCGGCCTCGGTGCTGCCGGTGTATAGCGTGGGGATATCCTGTTTCCTGGCGCCCTGCTGCAGTAGAGCGGCAAAGGTGCGCGCCCGCTCGGAATGTTCGCCCACGATGATGCGCGACGGATGCAGGTTGTCGTACAGCGCCTTGCCCTCGCGCAGGAATTCGGGGGAAAACAACAGGTTGTCACAGGCGTACTTGGTGCGGCAGCGCTCGGTAAACCCCACCGGCACGGTGGATTTGATGACCATCACCGCCCTGGGGTTGATGGCCAGCACGTCCTGGATCACCGCTTCCACCGAGGCAGTGTCGAAACAGTTGGTGGAGGGATCGTAGTCGGTGGGAGTGGCGATGATGACGAAGTCGGCCTCCGCGTAGGCCTCATGCTTGTCCAGCGTGGCACGCAGGTTCAGCGGCTCGTGTTCGAGAAAGGCACTGGCCTCGGCATCCTCGATCGGACTCTGTCGCCGCCCGATCTGCGCCACCCGGATGGGCAGCACGTCGAGCAGGGTCACCTCGTTGTGCTGCGCCAGCAAAAGCCCGTTGGAAAGCCCCACGTAGCCAATGCCGGCCACTGCTATTTTTGCCATTTGCGATTCGCCTCGCTGCTGCTGTATTTCAAGCGGCCGCAGCCATGGCGCCGCCGCGCGCGAATTGAAACCGAGTGGTGTGGGGTTTTGTTTAAGATTGGGTAAAAGTGCGCGGAGCCTCAGATTAATGTGGCAATAGCGCTCGCGCTGTACATACTGAAAGCGCTTGCATGCAGGTCTGCCAGCCGACCAGCCTGCACATTGATAATTTTCACTTTTCAGGCTTGGCGGAGGGCATGCGGATCATGCCCGTTTCGGGTATAGTTGGCATCGCAAACTCATGGATATCCTAAAGCGAAAGGATTTCGCACGGTGGCAAGCAAGCAGGCGTTTGTCTAATGCCGCCTTGTGCATAGCAATCAGAGAAATAGAAAGCGGCCTGATCGACGCAGATTTGGGTAACTCCCTCTACAAACAGCGGATAGCCCTTCCCGGTCGAGGCAAAAGCGGTGGTTATCGTACGTTGCTCTCGGCGCGAATCGGCAGCCGCTATGTCTTTTTATATGGGTTCCAGAAGAACGACAGGGTGAACATTACGCACGAAGAGAAGAAAGCGCTGCAATATGCCGGTCAGGTAATCTTGGCGCTATCTGCGGATGCTGTGCGGAAAGCATTGCAAACCGGTGTGTTGTTGGAGGTGCATTGTGAGTAAGATCATTGAATCACTGCGCGACGATCTGACCGCGCTCTATGAGGCTGGCTCAATCGATAAGGTGACAATGCGCGAGTTCGATGCAATTTGTCCGCCACCAGTACGGAACTTCAGCGCCACCGATATCAAGCGCTTGCGTGAACGATTGAAATTCAGCCAACCAGTATTTGCGCATCACTTGCACACTACGGCTTCGACCGTGCGTAAATGGGAACAAGGGGAAACCCGCCCCACCGGCCCGGCACTCAAGCTGCTCAACCTCATTGCTGACAAAGGTTTACAGGCCATTATGTGACGCTCCGTATGTCCCTCTTTGTGACGCATATCGCCTTTATGCCGTGGTTTTGTTTTTAGCATGTCCTTTAATGTTCACGTGCCCTATACCGGCATAACCGCATGTCGTGGAGGTAGTTGTCATGACCCAGCGGGAAGAACGCGCCATGGCGCTGCGAGCGAGCAATCGCTTTGGCTACGGCCCGCAGCCGGGCGAGCTCGAACGCATCGGCAAAGACCCAAAAGGCTGGCTGAAAGCGCAGTTGGAACCTACCGCGCCCGAACCGCAATTCGCGGCGCTGCCCACCACCAACGCCATGTTCTGGCAGGAAGAGGCCTGGCGGCTGGAACGGACGGGCATCGAAGACCTGCAAGCCAAGCGCAAGGTTCAGCAAGCGCAGAACAAGATTCGCAACCGGCACCAGCTGATCCAGGCGGCGTTGCGGCTGCAGCAGGCGGCGGAAACCAAACGGCCCTTTCGCGAACGGCTGGTGCGCTTCTGGTCCAACCACTTCACGGTGGCGATGACCAAGCAGATTCTATTCGCCGTGGGCGCGCCTTACGAACACGGCGCCATTCGTCATAACCTCGACGGCGACTTCGCCACGCTGCTGCTGGCGGCGGAACAACACCCCGCCATGCTGATCTACCTGGACAACGACCTTTCCACCGGCCCGAATTCCACCGCCGGCAAGGCCGGCAAGCGCGGCCTGAACGAAAACCTGGGCCGGGAAATCATGGAACTGCACACGCTGTCCGTGCATGGTGGCTACACGCAGGCGGATGTCACCAGCCTGGCCACCCTGCTGACCGGCTGGGGCGTAGCGCGGCGTCCGAGCGAACCCAACCTCAAGGTAATGCGACAACCCGGCGATTTTCAGTACACCGCCGATCGTCACGAACCCGGCGAACACACGCTGCTCGGCAAGCACTATAAAGAAGCGGGCGTGAAACAAGGCGAACAAGCACTACGCGATTTGGCCACACACCCCGCCACCGCCCGCCACATCGCCACCAAGCTGGTGCGGCATTTCGTTGCCGATACGCCTCCTCCAGCCGCCGTGGACAAGATGGAACGTATATTCAAGGAAAGCGAAGGCCACCTGCCTACGGTCCACGCCGAGCTGGTGGATCTGCCCGAGGCCTGGCAGGCAGAACACAAAAAGCTGAAAACGCCCGAGGAACTGCTGATATCCACCACCCGCCTGATCGGCGCCAAAGCCTACAAGCCGGGCAAGCAGAACGTCTACCTGCAGCTGGCGCAACTGCAGACAGCACTGAGCCAGCAGCCCTTCATGGCCAACTCTCCCCAGGGCTGGCCCGACAACGCCGATCACTGGGGCAGTCCCGCCGCGGTGCTGAAAAGAGTCGAGTGGGCAAACACCATTGCCACGCAAAGCCCGGCCACGTTGGACCCCATGCAGTTGTACACCACGCGCATGCCGGAGAACGAAACGCTGCAGCAAGCCATCGCCCGCGCCGAATCGCGCGCGCAGGGGTTGGCCCTTCTGTTGGCCAGCCCCGATTGGCAATGGCGGTGAGGAGTGTATCGCCGCCACGCCAAACGGCCCGCCAATAGCGCCATATTCGAGAGGTAAGAGATGCACCGGCCTACCATCGACCACAATCGCCGCCGCCTGTTGCGCGGGCTGCTTGCCGCACCAGGCGTCTCACTCTTCACCGCGCTGCCTGGACTGACCCTGGCGGCGTCGCCGGCAAACGATGACAAACGCTTCATCCTGGTGATACTGCGTGGCGCCATGGACGGCCTGGCCGCCGTAGCCCCCTATGGCGATCCGGCACTGGCCAACTTGCGCGGCGCACTGCTGGTCCCCAGCGAACAACTGCTCAAGCTCGACAGCTTCTTTGGCCTGCATCCAGCATTCACCAATCTGCACGACATGTACGAGCAGAAAGAATTGCTCGTTTGCCACGCGGTGGCCTCGCCCTACCGCGAACGCTCGCATTTCGATGGGCAGAACGTGCTGGAAAGCGGCCTGGGCAAACCCGACGAATCCGCCTCGGGCTGGCTGAACCGCTGCATTCCCCTGCTTGGCGACCAAGAAGCAGGAGCCGCGATTGCCATCGGTCAAAGCATTCCCGAAGTATTGCTTGGCGATAACGCGGCGGCCTCATGGTCGCCCCCACGCTTTCCCGCCTTGAACGAAGGCACACTGGACCGATTGTTACAGTTATATGGGAACGACACCTTTCTGGAAGAACGCCTGACGCAGGCACTGCAAACCAATGCCAAAGCAGGCGCAAAACCAGCCGAGACGGAGGCAGCCAAGCAAGAATTCGACGCCCTGATCGATGCCACCGCCAACTTCCTCAAGCAGGATAAAGGCCCCACCATGGCCGTGCTGGAACACAGCAGCGGCTGGGACACCCACGCCAACCAAGGCGGCAGCGAGGGGGCCCTTCCCAACCGCTTCAAGCAGTTGGACGCCAGCCTGGCCCGGCTGAAACAGAAACTGGGGGAACGCTGGCAACACACCGTGGTTGCCGTGGCAACCGAATTTGGCCGTACCGCCGCCGTGAATGGCACCAAGGGCACCGACCACGGCACCGCCGGCGTGGCCCTGCTGCTTGGCGGCGCGGTGAAAGGTGGCCGCATCCAAGGCGAATGGCCAGGCCTCGCGCCCGGCATGCTGTATCAAGAACGCGACCTGGCGCCTACCACGGATTTACGCGCGCTGTTCAAGACCGTGCTGCGGGATCATTTGGGTGTGGAGATGGAACGCATAGAACAGGAAGTGTTTCCTGGCAGCGGCAAGGCGGGTTATGTGAAGGGAATAGTTTAGCAAGCCTTTCGTCTCCGCGTTGTTCAATACGGCACGCATTGACCACTTGTACGAAGTGGGCGGAGGTTAGCCATCGGCGCTTCGTGCTGCACCATGGCAACCTGACGGATTCTTCCCCTCTGCTGCGCATCATCCAGCAAGTAAAGCCGGACGAAATATACAACCTGACAGCACAAAGCCACGTGCCGGCAAAACCACGGCGCTATTGACCAAACGGTGTGAAACCGGTCACGCCTCTCGTCCGGCGAAAGCGGTTATGGTAAGCGCAACCCCCTTGGCCCGGTGCGATAACAAAAGCCCGAAAGCCCCCATCGGTGGAACGATTAAAGGGGAAGTGCTCGTGTCATTCCGCGCGTAGTCGCGGAATCCACTCCAAAGGACGCCCCCTGCCTCGTTTACCCTCGTCCATCCCCCCCATGCGCCTGGGACGCTAAGCCATCAAGAATTCTGTAATCAGTTGGAGCAGAAGTTACCGATGCCGTAGATCAATAATTTCCAGGAGGCCGTCATGGCAACGAACAAAGGCAAATCCGGTCGCGCCACCAGCGATCAGGCCGCGGTGGACACCGCCTACTTCAATACCGATAGTGCACCCGCGTTGCCACCGGACAAAACCGCCAAACACCCGGCCCTGAAGCAGGCGCGGGCCGTGGGCGAGTTGGTCGATAGCCTGCCGGCCAACGCAAACAAGGCCAAGGAATACGGCGCCGCCGCCACCGTTCCCCCAGTTGGGCAAACCGCGGAGGCGGAAGACGAATCCGCCCTGGCGAGCACACTCTCGGAAAAGAACAAATCCGGCAAGACCAGCGGCAAGGCAAAGGCCGGCATGAACATGGCGGGTGGGGAGCTGGCGCGGGTACGCGCGGACGGCAGCGGTTGCGTCATGACGACCAACCAGGGCGTACCCATTGCGGACAACCAAAGCTCGCTCAAGGCGGGCTTGCGCGGGCCGGCGCTTCTCAAGGATTTCATTCTGCGGGAAAAGATCACCCACTTCGACCACGAGCGGATACCCGAACGCATCGTGCACGCACGCGGCTCGGGGGCGCACGGATATTTCGAATGCTACGAGGCCCTGAGCGAGCTTACCTGCGCATCGCTGTTCTCGGAAGCGGGCAAGCACACCCCGGTTTTCGTCCGGTTTTCCACGGTCGCCGGCGAACGCGGCTCCAAAGACACCGCCCGCGACGTGCGCGGCTTTGCCGTCAAGTTCTACACCGATCAGGGCAACTGGGATCTGGTGGGCAACAACATTCCGGTGTTCTTCATTCAGGACGCCATGAAGTTTCCCGATCTGGTGCATGCGGTAAAACCGGAACCCAACCACGGCATGCCGCAGGCCGCTTCGGCACACGATACCTTCTGGGATTTCATTTCGCTGATGCCGGAAAGCATCCACACCGTGATGTGGGTAATGTCGGATCGCGGCATTCCGCGCAGCCTGCGCATGATGGAAGGCTTTGGGGTGCATACCTTCCGTTTCGTGAATGCCAAGGGCAACGCCAAACTGATCAAGTTCCACTGGAACCCCAAGCAGGGAACCCATTCGCACGTATGGGACGAAGCCGTCAAGATTTCCGGCGCCGATCCCGACTTTCACCGCCGCGATCTGTGGGAAGCCATCGAAGCCGGCGAATACCCCGAGTGGGAACTTGGCGTGCAGATTCTGGACGAGAAGCAGGCCGACCGGTTCAGTTTCGACGTGCTGGATTCGACCAAGCTGATACCCGAGGAACTGGTGCCGGTAACGCCCATAGGGCGCATGGTGCTCAACCGCAACCCGGACAACTTCTTTGCCGAAACCGAGCAGGTGGCATTTTGTACGGCACATGTGGTGCCGGGTATCGATTTTACCAATGACCCGCTGCTGGCGGGCCGCATCCACTCCTACGTGGATACGCAGCTCTCGCGGCTGGGCGGCCCCAACTTCCATGAAATTCCCATCAATACCCCCATCGCCCCGGTACACAACAACCAGCGCGATGGCATGCATCGCCAGACGCTGCCCCGGGGGCGGGTTGCCTACGAGCCCAACTCGCTGGCCGGCGGCTGCCCGTTCCAGGCCGGCACCGCCGGCTATCTGCCTTTTCCAGAGCCGGTGTCGGACATGGAATTGCGAGGCAAGCCCGAAAAATTCGCCGAACACTACAACCAGGCCACGCTGTTCTACGAGAGCCAGGCCGACTGGGAACAGCGCCATATCGTCGACGCGTTCTCGTTTGAACTGAGCAAGGTAACGGTGCCCGGCATTCGCCGCCGCATGGTGGCCATGCTGCGCAATGTGTCCGAAGCCCTCGCCACCGCCGTGGCCGCCAAGCTGAGCATCGCCCCGCTTCCGGCGCCACTGCCCAAGGCCCATGCCAAAGCGATACCCCCAGAAGTGACCCGCTCCGATACCCTGTCCCTGACGGCAAGGCCCGGTGAAACCGGGATTCGCACCCGCAAGGTGGCCATCATGGCCGCCCCCGGGGTGGAGGGAGCGGCGGTCGAGCAGATAACGCAGGCGCTGATCGCGCAGGGCGCCGTGGTACGGTTGGTGGGGCCACGCATCGGCCTGATGCCAACAGCCGAGGGCAAGTCGCTGGATGCGGATGCCTCCTTCGCGAACAGTCCCTCGCCGCTGTTCGACGCCATCGTAATTCCCCCCGGCGCAGAGGCCGTCGCGCTGTGGTGCAAGGACGGCCAGGCACTGGAGTTCGTGCGTGATCCCTTCCGGCACGGCAAACCGATGATGGCCATTGGCGATGGCTGCGCGGTGCTGGAAACCGCCGGCATTCCGATTGACGAAAATGACAAAGGCTTGGTGGTGCTGCAGAAATGGGGCAACGCCGGCGCGAAAACCTTTACGCAGGCGCTGGCGCGGCATCGCCATCCGGAGCGGGAGACGGATCCGCCGATTGTTTGAGGAAGCTTGGGGACTACCGGAATGGAGAATGCGACAACTTCAAACGCAGAATTGGCTACAATTCCGCAAGCCAGCAGCAACCTGATTTTGCCGGGTGGCCTGCGGCGCACGCGCCATAACCTGTTGGAACCCCACCATTGACCGTCGAACAAACCCTATGCACCTACGTTATCGTCCACGCCTTTTAGCCGTGGCCACCAATTGCACAAGGCATCCATGAAAGTTGCATTGATAAGCGGCGTTACCGGCCAGGACGGCGCCTACCTTTCTGAATTTCTACTGGAGAAGGGCTACGAGGTGCATGGCATAAAGCGCCGGTCTTCGTTGTTCAATACGGCCCGCATCGACCATTTGTACGAAGGGCCCGAGGTTAGCCATCGGCGCTTCGTGCTGCACCATGGCGATCTGACAGATTCTTCCAGCCTGCTGCGCATCATCCAGCAGGTAAAGCCGGACGAAATATACAACCTGGCGGCGCAAAGCCACGTGGCGGTTTCCTTCGAGGAACCCGAATACACGGCAAATACCGATGCCCTGGGCACACTGCGCATACTGGAAGCCATTCGCATTCTTGGCCTGGAAAAAACCACGCGTTTCTACCAAGCCTCCACCAGCGAGCTATACGGCCAGGTGCAGGAAACGCCGCAAAACGAGAATACGCCCTTTTATCCGCGCAGCCCCTATGGGGTGGCCAAGCTGTATGCCCACTGGATTACCGTCAACTACCGGGAAGCCTATGGCCTGTATGCATGCAATGGCATTTTGTTCAATCATGAATCGCCCTTGCGCGGCGAAACCTTCGTGTCGCGCAAGATCACCCGCGCCCTGGCGCGTATAAAACTGGGCCTGCAGGACTGCCTGTACCTGGGCAACCTGGATGCACGGCGCGACTGGGGCCACGCCCGCGACTACGTACAGGCCCAATGGCTAATGCTGCAGCAGGAAAAGCCCGAGGACTTTGTGATCGCGACCGGCGTGCAGCATTCTGTGCGGGATTTTGTGGGCATTGCCGCGGAGGAACTAGGCCTTGCCCTGCGTTGGCAGGGGCAAGGCCTGGAAGAAAAGGGGTTGGATGCTGAAGGCCGCTGCATCGTGGCGCTGGACCCGCGCTACCTGCGCCCCGCGGAAGTGGACAACCTGGTGGGCGATGCCACCAAGGCGCGCCGTGTGCTGGACTGGTCGCCGCAAACGGGCTTCAGGGAAATGGTGGCGGAGATGGTGCAGGCGGACCTTCAGGCTGCCAAGCGCGACAATCACTAGCAACGCCCACCCGCCGCCTCAGGCATCCCCGCCAAAAAGGTCGCGCGTGTAGACCTTATCCTTGACGTCCTCGAGTTCGGGGGTCATGCGGTTGGCAATAATCACATCCGCCTCCTGCTTGAACGGCGCCAAGTCGGCCAACACGCGGGAATTGAAGAATTCGGGAGCGTTCAGCGCCGGCTCGTACACGATGACTTCCACGCCCTTTGCCTTGATGCGCTTCATGATGCCCTGGATGCTGGAGGCGCGGAAATTGTCCGAGCCGGATTTCATCACCAGCCGGTAAACACCCACCGTACGGGGTTGTAGCTTGAGCACGCTATCGGCGATGAAGTCTTTACGCGTGGTGTTGGCATCCACGATGGCGTTGATCAGGTTTTGCGGCACATTCTTGTAGTTGGCCAGCAACTGCTTCGTATCCTTGGGCAGGCAATAGCCACCATAGCCAAAGGAGGGATTGTTGTAGTGGCAGCCGATGCGCGGATCCAGCCCTACGCCCCTGATGATCTGTCTGGTATCCAGACCATGCATTGCGGCGTAGGTATCAAGCTCGTTGAAGTAAGCCACCCGCATGGCCAGGTAAGTATTGGCAAACAGCTTGATCGCCTCCGCTTCGGTGCTGTGGGTAAACAGCACCGGCACATCCTGCTTCACCGCACTTTTCTGCAACAACGCCGCGAAAGCCTGCGCGCGTTCGGAGCATTCGCCCACCACGATGCGCGAAGGGTACAAGTTGTCGTACAGCGCCTTGCCCTCCCGCAGGAATTCGGGGGAAAACAACAAATTGGCGCAGTTGTACTGCGCGCGGCAGCGTTCGGTAAAACCCACGGGGATGGTGGATTTAATCACCATCACCGCCGACGGATTGATCGCCATCACATCCTGTATGACGGTTTCCACCGAGCGGGTATTGAAGTAATTGTTGTCCGGATCGTAGTCGGTGGGCGTGGCGATGATGACGTAGTCGGCACCACTATAGGCTTCCTGCTTATCCAGCGTAGCGCGAAGATGCAATGACCTGTTGGCCAGATAGTAGGAAAGTTCTTCGTCTTCGATGGGACTTTGCCTGGCATTCACCTGCTCCACTTTGGCAGGCACTACATCCAGCAGTACCACTTCATTGTGCTGGGCCAACAGCACGCCATTGGAAAGGCCCACGTACCCCATGCCTGCAACTGCTATCTTCATCTTTCACCATTCGCTACCAAGAAATCAGGCATAGTAAAACGCACCCACTATACCGACGCGCCACTGTGAGCACTTCCCCCCTTCAGTTCAACAAGATCGATTTAAAAGTTCGTTAAATTCCACTTTTTGTGCCGCCTGATCACATCTCGACCATGACTGCCCACAAACTTACAAAGGCGCGGTGAGGGGTGAAGTACCGAAACATAGTTTGGCTTGAAAGGCTTCATACAAAGCCATGGCTGCCTTCTGCATACGCTGGAGCTTTTCCGGTTGTTCCCGCAAAAGCGCATCGAGCCTTGTCAGCAAACCTGCAACCTCATGGCGTTGCACCCAGATAACCGCCTCTTCCCAGGCAGGCGCGCCGGGCGGCACCAAAGGCGGCAGCCAGTCTTCCACTATCACCACCGGGATGCTTCCCGTGGCAAGGGATTCCCACAGACGCAGCGTGTTGGGGCCTGCTCCCTCCGGGCAAAGGCTGAACACCGAATCGGACAACATCGCATTGTAATGGGAGGCAGCTGCGGCCTCGCTTGCCGCCACCTGGTCCGTCCGGGGCTTGCCTGCCACCTGAAAGTCATAAACCAGCTCATTGAAATGCCAGTTGTCGCCCAGGCTGAACAGCAATGGCAAATCCGAATGCTTGGCTACCTCCTGCGCAAGGGCAAGACGCACTTCGGAGCGGTAATGCGGCATGTGGGCACCAATGAACGAAGCCAGCAAGGAACGGTGCGCCAGAGGCCTGCCCGGCGTCCACCCCGTTTGCCGATCAGAATTCACCACATTGGCAGCGGCCAATGGCCAGGAATGCACGCGCAAGCCATGGGCTGCCGCGGCAGCGCTGGAAGCCGGTTCGCAATGGGAGAGATGCAGGTCGGTAATGCCCAGCTCCTGCCACAGGGGCAATAATCTTTGCCAATAGATGTGCTGGCATACCGTATGCACGCGCACGTCCTCTCCCCACACGAACCCCCAATGCTCCGCCAGGGCGCGATAGCCGCTCAGGCGGGTTTTCAGAACAGGCTTGAGCAGGGTGGGCTCCTTGCCTTTGTCGATATACGTAGCCCAGGGCTGCCCCACGTAAGTCTCAACCGGCGCATTACCCGGCAACGGTTGTTGGCGTAGCGGCAGCGCCGCATGCCGTTCCCAGGCGAGTTGTTCGGTAATGGCGGGATATTGCCAGAACTGCAGATCGTCCGCGCCACCAGGCCGGGTGCCGATGCGCATGGGTACCTGCGCAACATACGGCGGAATGAACATGGACAGCGCGGCATGCCGTCCTTCCTGCGTGTCCAGCGCGGGGCGCGGGCCAATCCACTGTTGCGTGGAACCAAGTGACAGCGCATCCCGAAACCGGCAGGTGGTGCCGGCCTCCACCCGCTCTTCCACGATGAAGAAACGCTTCAACTTCAGGTTATCGAAACTGATAGTGTGTGAAGCGGCAGGATCAATCACGGTATTCCGCCTGATGATCCAGGAACCACTGATAAGTATCGCGCAGCCCTTGCTCCAAGGAGATGCCGGCACGCCACCCCAATTGTTCCAGGCGCTTGCAATCCAGCAACTTGCGCGGCGTGCCATCCGGCTGGCTGGTATCGAAACCGATCCGTCCTTGAAAGCCCGTAACTTCCGCCATCAACCGAGCCAGTTCGGCAATGGAGCATTCCACGCCGGTGCCAACATTGACATGCGTGGGCACCGGCAGTGTGCGCTCCTTGTAGCTGGCCTCGGGTATGCCCATGACATGCACACAGGCATCCGCCAAATCATCTACATGCAGAAATTCCCGCAGAGGCGTACCGGTACCCCAAATGACCACCTCCGCCGCCCCAGCCACCTTGGCCTCATGAAACCTCCGCATCAACGCGGGAATTACATGGCTATTGCGCGGATGAAAGTTATCGTTGGGGCCATAAAGGTTGGTGGGCATCAAGCAGCGATAATCCCGCCCATGCTGGCGGTTATAGCTTGCGCACAGTTCCAGGCCGGCGATCTTGGCAATGGCATACGCCGCGTTGGTGGGTTCCAGCGGCCCAGTGAGCAATTGGTCTTCCCTGATGGGCTGAGCAGCATTCCTTGGGTAGATGCAGGAAGATCCCAAAAACAGCAATTTTTGCACATCCGTCGCATGCGCCGCATGGATCAGGTTGGCCGCAATCATGAGATTGTCGTAAAGAAAATCCGCCGGGTACCGGCTGTTTGCAGCTATGCCGCCCACCTTGGCAGCCGCCATGTACACTTCATCCGGCCGCTCCTGGGCCAGAAAGGAAACCACGGCGTCTTGGTCGCGCAGGTCCAGCGAGTTGCGGGGTGGGAGCAACAGTTGGCAGTCACGCTCTTTTGTCAGCCGGCGCCCCAAGGCGCTGCCCACCATCCCGGCGTGACCCGCAATATAGATCGTTCTTTTCATGGCTCCCTGAAAACACAAACGGCGGCCCACCCGCGCCCGCCAAAGCAAAACGCACTATACCGCAGGATTGGCTGCAATCGGGTCAGTTGCTTTGTACCAAGTTCCAGCCTATTGCGCATAATCCAGCAGGTGCCGCCGAACGAAATATACAACCTGGCTGCCTAAAGTCACATGGCCGTGTCCTTCTGGGAGCCGGAATATACCGCCAACACCGACGCCATGGGAACGCAACACATGGCTAGAGGCCATACGTATACTGGGCCTGGAGAAAAGACCCTTGTTTACCAAACCTCCACCAGCGAATTGTTCTGGCAAGTTACGGAATCGCCGCAGAATGAATCCACGCCCTTTCCCCCCGCAGCCCCTATGACGTGGCCAAGCTCCACGCGCATTGGATAGCCGTGAACTACCCGAGGCTTGGCACGTATCAAACTGGGTCTGCAGGATTGCCTGTACCTTGGTAACCTGAACCCAAAATGGGATGGGCCATGCGCGGGACTTTGTGGAGGCGCAGTGGCTGATGTTGCAGCAGCCCGAACCCGAGGACGTTATGATTGCCACCGGAGTGCAGCATTCTGTGCACGATTTTGTGAATGCCGCAGTCGCCGCCCTGGAGATTCCCTTGCAATGGAACGGTGCGGTCCGGGGGAAAAGGCATACGACGCTAAAGGTAATTGCATTGTAGCCGTAGATCCAAGGTATCTGCGCCCGACCGAAGTGTATGAGCTAGTTGACGATGCAAGAAAAGCGAAGGAAAAATTGCAATGGGAGCCACGCCTCGGCTTCGATGAACTGGTCAAGGAGATGGTTAGTGCCGATCTAGCAAAAGACTCACGCAATTAAAACGTGACCTGAAAAATCACCAAGCTACCGTATTCGAATATCCAAGGCACAGCCATCTAGCATCATGTTCACAACTTTAAAGAATCTAATAAAAAATAAATGGTTTCACTCGTCCACCCCGGCCACCGCCCAGCAGTCTTCAAAAGAGCCAGCCTCACCCCTACCCTCGACCAAGGGCCAGGAGGAAGCCACAAAGCTGGCTGCCTACCTGAACCAGAGTGGCGAGACCCTATACAAGAAAAACGAATACAAACTCGCGGCTGAGTACTTCTACCGAGCACTTGAGCTCAAGCCGAATAATGCCTGGTACTGCCAAAACCTAGCCGAGGCCGTGGCTCGCCTTAACCACCGCAAAGGTGACCAATGGGAATGTGAAGCGCTTGGCAAACGCATGGACGAAACCGGTAAATGGGATGTTGCCGTGCGCTATTACCGCCACGCTCTAAAGCTGAACCCGGCTCAAGTAGAGGAATGCCAGAAGAACCAGGTTCATAACGTTCTTCCTCCCCAAGAAGGCCAAGTAGACAACCCCATATTCATCGTGGGATGCGGGCACAGCGGTACATCGCTGATGCTTGCTATTTTGGGCAGCCATCCAAGGCTGCACCCAATTCCAAAGGAAAGCGCGATTTTTCTGAGAACAGACAAAATCGTACAAAAGACCATGGAAGAGTGGGATACAGAGTGCGGAAAACAGGGAAAAGCCCGCTGGATAGAAAAGACTCCCCCTCACATCTTTCAAATTCAACGCTTCCTGGCCTTTCGACCAAACGCCAAGTTCATCCTAATGATGCGAGATGGCCGCGATGTAGTTTGCTCCCTTAAACCGCGCATTGGATATGCCGCTTTTGAAGACCGTCTGGATCGCTGGGTTTATGACAACATGGCTGCACGGCCTTATTGGAACCACCCCCAACTCAAAATCGTGAAGTACGAAGACCTGATTACAGATACGGAGCGCGTGCTTCAAGATATCTGTCAATTCATCGACGAGGAATACAGCAAGGAAATGCTTGAGTACCACAAGCAAGAGCGCCACTGGTACAGCGAAAAAATAGAAAAGCCCGAAGTCATAGAGAATCAGAAGGACCACCAAAACAACCGCAATTGGCAAATAAACCAACCACTCTTCGATGGGCGCAACCGATGGGTCACGGAAATGACGGTTAGTGAAAAGACCAATTTCATGCAATCCCCAGCGCATGCGCTTATGGAGGAGCTAGGTTACGCCAGCAGCATTCAAAGCAAGGACATCAATAGACAATAGCAGAGGCAACTGCATGATAGACGCCAACTCATCACCAACCATACGCCGTATAGGCCTTATGATTACCGGTAGCCAATTGCCTGGAAATGATGGCGACAACATCAATGGCCCCTCTGTCATCAAAGTACCCGACTGGGTTGATCAACCATTAGGCCGCTACTATATGTACTTTGCCCACCACAATGGCAAATATATCCGCCTGGCGTATGCCGATGATCCAACCGGTCCATGGAGTATCTACCAACCTGGAGTGCTTCCCCTGGAACAATGCCCAGCGGCTTCTGGGCATGTGGCCTCACCAGACGTTCATGTGGACTCGGTTACTCAAACTATATTCATGTATTTTCATGCCCCGGCAAGAGAAGCAAAGGGCCAACAAAAGACTTTCGTGGCAGTATCCACAAATGGCCTCGACTTCAAGCCGTCTGACGAAATCCTGGGGATCTTCTACTTTCGAGCTTGGTTCTATGCTGGGTACTGGTATGCGCTTGGAAAAGCACGCCTCTATCGCTCGACAAACCCATTATCTGGCTTCCAGCCAGGGCCAGTGGTGTTGGAAGTGCCAGGAAGCAACCTGGAAACATTCAATGAACCAGGGAATATCCGGCACACAGCGGCCGACATCCAAGATGACAGACTTTTCGTTTATTACACGAGACAGGGGGGCATGCCTGAGCACATCTTGCGAGGCGAAATTGACATGTCTAAACCATGGACGGAATGGAGGATTAGCAAGGAGGTTAGCATTCTCAAACCCGAGCTTACCTGGGAGGGAGCAAATTTGCCGCTAGAGGTGTCAACGTCAGGTGCAGCAATGCAATCTCGTAATGAGCTCCGAGACCCATGCATCTTTAAAAGCTCTCTAAAAACCCTCCTCTATTACAGCGTTGCTGGAGAACAAGGAATAGCAGTAGCCGAATTGAGCTAAGAGTTGTCTCGAGACGATTCTTTATTGAGAAAGGACTCAAAGCGCTAGCACCGCCTCCTCTTACAGTGCCACTAAGCTAGTCAATGGAGAGTTGACATACCTAAAGGCTGGGGGTGCTCGTATCCAAAAATTTTATCTAGATTAGGCATATCAAATGGATCCAAAAATGTTTCGCTATTCCACTGAAAGATATAACAGGAGCCTACTTTCTCTTGGCTGCATACGCGTAGGTACATTATATGACTTTAGACAAAGCGAGCACAAAAAGGGTATTGCAGACCCTAATGAGGGAACTAAGACAGTAGGGCACCACATAAATAATCTTTATGTCCCCCACTCGGAAGCCCCTCCCCTTAAGGAAAACAAAGACTTTAGAGCGCTTAGCATTTTTCAAGCGATAGATCTAACAGAATCTACAGGTACTTCCATCACCAATTTCTCGGTGAGTCAATCCTTTGATATGCCAAATTGCTTCATTCTCTGCACATCAAGATCAAAGTCAAAAAATACCATGTCTCAATTCGAAGGCGCAGATAGCTGTGTAGAAATTAGGAACATAGTCCGCTTCTATCAATTACTTACGCTCGCTATTTGTGACATTATTCCCGTTACTTTCTGTGGCATTCATGAAGTAACCTATCAGAACCGTCAAGAGAACTGGAACGGTACAGATTGGGGGCATCACCCATCAATAATAAAAGAAGTGGATTTCCACCAGCAGAACGAAATTCGCGCAATTTGGCAGCCCAAACTCAGCCAGCCCATCCAACCATTGATAATCAGCTACTTTCTCCTCGGCTCATGCGTAGAATCTGTATCTGTCTAGATTGGTAGCTTCGGTAATTCAAATTAAGAGCTTCCTGCAAAGTGCACCTATCTCCTTATGAGGTCCACAGAAGAAATCATTGGTGACGGGGCAAGTCAGCTCCCAGAAACTTGGGGCTATTGGAACGCAAGCTGGGAGCGCAGGCTATTGGCAATTGCGGAAAAGGGGTAGGATTTTTTTGCGGCTAAGTGGATTTTTCAGGAATGACTAACTAACTTATGTATCAAATCAACATACAGCATATGAGTAACCTTCCTGAGATCCATATTATGATTTCTATGGGTCGCCAATTGCTCTCTCGCCATCTCAAAGTCATCGTTGTTAAAAAATTCCTTAATAATCGACATGTCCATTCCCTTATATAGGCCTCCGATAATAGAACTAATCTCTTCCTTCTGCACCCCAAAACAAAGGGGAACATCACAAACCCCAGGCACATCTTTCTCTGACAAATCTGCAGATATCGTTCCGTACGTTTTATATTTCTTAGGGCGTATCTCAACTCCATTCTTCATGGGAGAGTTGTTTATAAGTTCACTTGGAAACGCCCTATCTGGAGATTCAAATGGCTCTGATAAAGCCCACCCACCAAAAGCCGCGAAGGCATCTACAAAAAGCTTACTAGGATGATCCCCCAAAGCTCGATTATAAGCGTCTAGCGACATAAAGCTTTTCTGCATTAGCGGAGTAACTAAAAAAGTCCCCGCCAAAGACTTATACCAATTCCTGCCGCAATGGTGCCTTGCCCTAACTGCACTATAAAAAGACATCATGGCAGTAGGTTCGTCGATATCTACATCCAAATCCTTGAATACGTCTAAAAAATCTTTACTCACCTCGTCTCCGAAAGGTCTATCTGAGAGAAAGGTTCGAATATCGTTGGCGATTTTCTGTGGCTGACCAAGAAATAGACCATCACCATAAAAATGATCCCAACCAGTAGGCTGGTCTCCCGTCAGCTTAATAGCTGCCGACCGGTCTAGGCGTGGCGCGTTTTGAAAATACATAGGAAGGTATGTGCCACAGCAGCTTAGCAAGAACAACTTAAAAGACTCATGGCTTGAAAGTCGCATATTGAGCTTACTAGGCGCACCTGCATTTAGCGCCAATCCGTTAACCTGGCATAGTCGACGAGCCACCCGAAAATCATTGACTTTATGCTCATGACTTGTGACTGACACATTTCCCCAATTATCCGTACCACGAAGTAACATCGACAGCACCAATCTGCTGTCGTACCCTCCTGAAAGAAAAATATTCATCGGCCGCCCAAGAGAAGCAAACGCACCGAGCAATCCACTGCCTTTTTCGATTGTATTAATTAGAATTTCTTCATAATTGAATTTATCGTTCGAAAGGGCATCTTGGATCCTATGCTTAGTCATCTTGCCATTACATGAGTCCACACGAATTTCATAATTAATTGGAAGAATACTAATTTCCGTAATGGCCGTTCTGTGGGTTAATAGCTGCTCACCTATATGAAACCCATTTTTTAAATGAAACCCGACCAAAGCCGGCGCATAAACTGTTAATTTTCTCGTAGAAGATATAAATAAAGCGAGAAGATAAAAGGAATTAGATATCGCCCAATCGCCACCTTGTTCGTAGACGAATAGCATTTCTTGCCCTGTAGCATCACACCTAATCACATAACTCTCACCATCTTTATAAAGACAGCAAAACCTACCTTCGCGCAAATCATTCAGTCTTGCTCCTTCATATAGCAGATAGCTTCTAAAGCCGTCGTTTCCAATCACAATAGAATCGTTAGCCACCCCATACCCGCAAAGAGCAGGCTCAGGCTGCCCCCTATCAAATAAATCTTTAGAATATAAAAATATATTTTGTGGGAGCATAGAGCCATCAGGTCCGTAAAATATTCCAATCAAGCTGGAAATATGGCAAAGAATTATGAGAAGCAAAAACCAGAATTCACTTATTAGCGAATAACGATTCTAGATCGAAGAAATTATATTATGCATTAGACTTTCTTTCATATACAGCCGTATTTCCATGCAACCCCAGGAAAGAAAAGCGAGAATCTGTATCCATGAGCGCTTTGCAAACAAGCTGTACATGACTCGCCTCTATTTGCCTTTCATCGTAGTCTTTAGCGGTTGCAGGTTTTTTAGCCGGATTTAATGTTGGCGACTTCCCTAAGCTCCAATAGTAGTCATCAAAAATCATCAAACCACTAGGCTTGCACAACTCCTTCAGAATACAGGTCGCTGGTGCATCGAGATGAAAAACATGGCCACCATCAACATAGGCCATATCGAACTTAGGTAACAAATTTTCTACAAATCCCCTAGCTAATTCAAAATGGTACCCAGAGTAGGTTTTACTTGGTGACCCCCAAGATGAGTTAATATTCTCGTAACCTTTTCGGCTCAAATCTAACGCGAGCTCAGAAACATCAGCCTCACGACTAAATAGGAGGATTTCTCCGTTGCCACTCATTAATTCCGCAACAGGTAAGGTAGTTGCCCCAATTCCCACACCAATTTCATAGAATACTCGGCGAGGATCTTCTTTAAGCATCTCAGACAAATGTCGCAGCACCGTTTGATCCGGCTTTGACAAGGTTTCGAAACCTGGCGTCCCTATCTTCTCAAGCATGTAACAGTCCTCTACTTAGCATCCTACATCATAGTCATCAAAAATTAGAAAGTTGCTCGACACCAACAGAGTCAAGGGCAATGCCTAGCTACTGTTCGGCACTCTCCCAATCTCCCTTAATTGCCCCCCCCATATCCTTACCAGACTCATCTAATCCTCGCGTATCGATTTCAGCTAAAAAATCGGAACCCAATTCTAAATACTCTGGCGCCAATACACCTTCTGGGTAGCTAAAAACATCTGGCAAATCTTCCAGTACAAGACTCTCATAATGTTTATCAGCAATTTCAATATGGCGCCTGCGCAAACTAAGATTCGCAGATATACTGCCATCTTGCTTCATCTGATAAACATCCGCGGTAAGGTTATCACCATCAAATGGTTGAAACATTACTGGCAATCTGAGCCACGGCAAAACAGATTTACCTAAAAATCTAGTAACTCTTCTAATAAATTCAGTATCTGCATTTCTTTTAATATTCTGAAAGTAACCTACTTTTTTAATCAAATCCGGCCAAAAACTTAGCGTAGCGGTACCGTAACGCTCAACCTCCCCATTTAGGGGCAACGGGACATAATTTTTATCCACACGGACAATGTTAAATAGACAAGCCTCTCTCCCCGTGCCATTGGCCAATGCCGCCAGCTGCAATGTCGAGCGTAGAGCACTACTTACATCATCAGAATCATTGATAAAGAAGACGACGTTATCAGACAAATTGCGCGATATAATTAAATTCCTAATCCAATAAGTTCCACTATTTTTTTCATTTTTACTTAAATCAAAAAAAGAGTTATTTAGTCTCGTTATATGTTGAAAATTGTGTATCTTCTCTAGCGAATCATCCGTGCTAATATCATCAATAACTTCCAGCTTAACATTAGGATGAACCTGCATAGCACAGCCATACAATGCAGCATGCACATACCGACTCTTGTTAAAATTCGACATTATGAACACTGCCTTGTGCTCTAACCGCTGCATCAAATCATCTTTTGAAACTGGGCATCGGCGGCCTACTAAAATCTGACGAGGCACGTCAATATAAGAGCCCTTATTCTCACAGGATGAAGAAGAATATCCTGTAAGCTCGTAAGGAGCTGGCCATATATCAAAAATGACCGTTTTATCCTCTATGACCTCTTGATGAACCGCTTTAATATGCCGCCCGCCACCGAAGGCCTCTTCCCCCGTAACAGAGTCCTCTAAATCAAGTACGGAAATTTTCCGGTACATGGATACGGGAACACCCCCAATATGCATCTGTAATTCTCTGAATCTCGGCATCCCCCCGAGGCGACGAACACCACTAGCAGATACAAATAGGTGAGACGGCGCCAAGTCGGAGCCGAGCGGCCTGGATAGGTCTTTTCCCTCTGCATCACATACCTCACATAGCCGCTGGATATCTTCGCTCCAAAGGCCAGAAAGTCGTCGGCGCGGCACCTTTAAAAGGTCAGACTTCCCAATCTGCAGAAATCGATTTAATTCATCAGAAACTACCCCATCACTAGTTCCGAGATTCTCTACAATAAATTTTAACACCCGAGCTGGGGAGCGTAGAGCATCTACAGCGGTGATAAATATTGAGGCGGCAGCTGTGCTTCTTATGGCCGCACCAACTAAGTCGTTTAAAACAAGACCTTGGCTCCCAGAACATATCGTTTGATCGATCAGCTCGCTTGCTAACCAGCGAGATAGCACTAACAATCCTAGAGGCTCAAAATCCTCGAAACCCAATGTTATGCTAGCGTCAAACCTTTTTTTAAATATTCTTAGAATACTTTCTAGCTTTTCTTCTGTCGAATTATCGAAGCTTTTGTCGACATAAATTAGAATAGCAAGACTTAAGCCTCCCATGTCACCATCTGAACGCTCTGACTTACGCACAGCCGTCATACCAATGCTTCCTGCTCAGATTGAATTAACCATGCCAAATTATACCCATATACTTCTAGAAAATACCTCTCCAAATCTAGGACTGCCACATCATTTTTGTTTTTCGCATTCGAAGAATTGTGCATTGCATATAAGCTAATATTTCTATAAGACTTATCATAATTTACTACAGGAAAGCTTTTATAATCCGAACTGCAAGCTTCTGGATTAAGAATAACGGCCGGCACGCCATTAAGCGCGCAATGCCATTTAATCCACAAGTCATCAGCCGTTGGAGCTATACGCTGAGCATCCTCTAACTTTAGGAAATCCGCAGTAAAAAACTTTGTACTATAAAAAACCCCATCTTTTCCAGTTGGCAAATTATTAAGAGATGGGGTCATTTCCCCCCATTTCCATTTGTCATAAGATGCTATGCCATCCGACCCCAGGCTTATATATCTGCCTCTAAAAGCAATAACACAATCATGTCGCAAATAGCTCTCATACAGTTGTTCAAGAAAATAGCTCGGGTACAAAGTGTCATCATCGACTGTTACGAAGCACCTATCTTGCTTAGGAGACCCAAAGAAATGATCTTTTAAAACTCCCCATATCTTACGATAAGGGCCAGTATTAAAGACCCAATTCACACGCAATAATGGCTGCTCCATAAGATTCAACAGGATGGGATCATTTTCCAGAACCCCTTCATCTAGGAGGTATGGCTCAGCTGAAATATTTAGATCAATATATGTAGGTGGTAGCGTCTGGCTGAGCAAACTTTCCACCACTTTCGGCACGTATTTAAGCCGAGAACGAATCGTGGTAAGGGTGACAGTGATTGCGGGGTGCTCTGCCGCAGTAACCACCTTTCCATTCTTATTGATGTGCCCATCAAGTCGCTTAGAGCACAACAAAATATTCGCACGCACCAATTTAGCCCAGCCTGGACGACTAGCGATCTCTTCGTAAATGGCTAACGCTTCCCGATAAGCGCCAGAACGATACAAGGCATTAGCCGTTGCGATTCTTCCAGTCTCTGGCACCATCATCTTGGTTCCTTACGCATTTACGATTAAAACTTAACTCTTTGGTGGAATGCATATCTTTGCTTATTCGTGCTGCCAAAACTTAGGGGCACAATGAAAATAATGCGCAATATGTAGCGATTTACTAGGGAAACGCCGAATAAATCGGCCCCAAAATGCACCGATTCATATCCGTATTTTTCATCACTTTCACGCTTCGCAATCCGGCAAATCTCGATTTTTACACGTGTCGAGCGCCACTGACGCCTCCATGAGACCTGTTTCGCTCCATTCTCAGGCTGCTCCCACTTTCTCTACCAATCTCCGCCGTGCCATGAAAAAGTTCGCCAATCCGAACAGCACGCACAACTGCGGTGTGTTCTTCTCCCCCGCCCCCGGGTACCGCCCCTTCCGGTCCCGGAACAGGTTCTTGATTACATGAAACAGGTGTTCTATCTGTGTACGGATCTTTGCCTCGCTTTGCTCGTACTGCTTTCTCAACTGGCCAAAGCGGTCAGTGCCCAACGCCTTGCGTTCGCGCCGCTTTATCGCAATATGCCTAGTCACTTTCTTTCAACCCTCCGCCTCGCCCAGAATCTTGACTAGCACTTCCCCTCTCCAACATCCAGGTACGTGATGAGCTTGTTGCAGAATAGCAGCGCCAGGTCTTCGATGAAGTTATAGATATAAGCATCGCTGCTGAACTTCTTCTCTACTTTTGGGAAGGTTTGGGCTTCTCGAAAAAATCGGAACAAGATGCCATCAACGGATTCCCCGCTGCTTGCGCTAGGCTTTCTGCCTGCGCGCAGCCTTCTGTATTATTGGAGACTTGATATCAGGCAGCGCATCGAGCAAGGCCGCCAAGGGATTGGTCTTTTCCGTTATGGGAGAAGCGTTCGCTTTTGACCCGACCAGTTTTCCGGGAGCGGCACTGGATGGGAGTGCGGATGTCAGGAATGGCTGCGTTACCTGTAGCATTCCTTGCAGCATCTTCTGCCAATCTTGCCAAAGGCGCGCCAGTTCCACCCCTTCGCGTTCCAATTGTGCCAACCAGTACGAACTCTGCTGCAGCAGCACGCCCAGAAAAAGATGGTCGCGCTCACTCAGTTTGTTCCACGTAGCTTGGTCCATGCCATGTGGTAGGTTGTAGCGTAATTCCAGCTTAGATCCATGGTCGTCATGCGATTCCACAAACCAATTGTCGAAAGGTGCCTCGCTTACGTCTTGCGGAAACTCCAGTTTTGGATAGACACCGAAACTTTTCGGCGTTACGTGCGCACAAGATATGCGGTATTCGAAACGAGGCCATTGCCTATTCATAAAGCTCAACCCTTCGCACACCAGCCACAAGTGTTCGTAGTCGGGATTCACCTGCTCTTTTTTCAGCGTGAGAGTTTCGCAACGCAGCAACTCAGCCTGCTTTTGCAGCGTTGCTTTGTAGGCAACCAAATCACCCTGCCATTGGGATGCTTCGAACGATTTTGGCGCCTGCAGGCTGGCAGGCTCGACAAGTAGCTTGGTCAAAAAATCCACCAGCGCATTCAAGCGGCGGTAGTCACTGCCGGATAGCGATGGCAACAGTGTGTCGGTTGTTTGCAACAGCAGCGTTGCTTCATTGCCGGCCAGGGAGCGCCAGTTGCCGAAGAAATGCCGGCTTTGCGGCTCTGCGCTGAACTGCAAAGCCAGTGCGCCATCGGGCTGACGCAGAGTAGTAAATTTCAGTTCGTCCAGCTCCTTCCCTACCAGCATAAGCCCACGCAGGCGCCAGTCGGCTTTGCCCGACGTGCTTTCGATGATCTCGGCACTGGCAAATTCCACATAATCAGGGAAGCGCTCCAATAATTGTTGCAGGCGCTGGTTGGTTTTTTTCAGCTTGCCCTGTTGCCCCTGATATTGCAGGAAGTAGTGCTCCAATTCTTCCTGCACCTGATGCAACTGTAGCAGCAGTAATTCATTTTCTTCGTTTCTTTCCTCCAGCTTGTTTTCGAGATTCTTAAAGGCTTGGGCAGGAACTTGATTGTCTTTGATGGCTTTCAGTTGTCCCTGCAGGTTGTCGATCTCGCTTCTGGCTTTTTCCACTTGCTGCTGGCGTTCGGTAACCAGTGCAGTCAGCGCATCGCCTTCCTTGGTCAGCGTGGCTATCTGTATCTGTTGTTCACTGACCAGCCGGACTTGATCATCTCGCGCTTTTACAGCTTGGCTAAGTTGAATTTTTAGTTCCTTTTCCTTTACCACGCCTTTTTTCATGGTCTCTTCGTGTTGCAGAAATAATGCTGCCAATTCCTCCTGCACTTTATGCAATTGCAGCAGCAGTAGCTCATTTTCTTCTTGTAGCTCTTGCTTTTTGCTGCTGATGCCCTCTGCGACCTGTCTTTCGCTTTGGGCAACAATTGCCTGTTGTGCCAATTCCCGTGCCTGACTTTCCAACTGGCCCTTGGCATCCGCCAAACGAGCTTTCAAGCTTTGTATTTGCTCTGCATACTCTCCGGCGCGCGTCTGAAAATCCTGGTAATGTGCCTGATAGTTATTAGTGGCCTGCTGCAGGTGAGTGTTCAACCGCGTATATTGCTCCTGCAGCAATGCAATCTTGCCTTCTTCAACGGAACGGTCCCGCAATTGACGGTAGCTGGCCAGCAGTGGCAGTGCAGCCACCTCACCCTCCAATGCACTCAGATTTCCGATCAGCGGCGTTACCAGCGGCTCGATTTCACGATCCAGTTCCATCAGGTTGGGGTGCTCGGCTAAAAGTTGCCGGGAGAGGTACAGGCTCATGGCGGTTGGGCCTGTTGTTACCGGCTTGCCCACGGTTTCCGCATCCAGCGGCAGGCGCAGCTGATTTTTCAGTAGAGCGGCCAATTCCGCCGGGTACGCCAATGCCTCATCCGCGCGCACCAATAGGCTGCGTTTGGCCTGGCGCTTCTTGAAGGCCAGCAAGGCCTTGTGCTGCTTCTGCCAGGCGGCTAGGAAATCCGGCAGTTCTTCTTCCGGCTGTTCCCCCTCCATGAAGGTCGCCAGCGCCACTTCTGGCGGCTGGTATACCAATAGAAACATCAAGCGGTTTTCGAACTTGCGCCAGTAATCCAGCATGGCGATGCTGCGTGCTTCTGCCCAGCCCCACAGTGGGCGATCCATGTTGACCATGAACAATTCGGCGGCAACTTGATCCCACAGAAGTCCTGGCGTTTGAGCGTTGCCGCCCTCCTCCTGGCGAAGCTGTTCCACTTCCGCATGCCAGCGGGCAAAGGTGAACTCAGGGTTGCTGCGCGGGGGAAGCGGGGACGCCAGGCCGGCAGGTTTTTGTTGCGCAAAAATGGACTGCAACAAGTCCGGCTGAACGCCGGTGATGCATAGGCATTTCATGGGTGGTACCAAACAGCGGGGCTATGGGCGTGAAACCTAAGCCCCACAGGCTTTTCCGTCAAGCTCGCAAGCGTCGGGAACGGCGCCCCCCCCTGTTTGGGTACTGATCGGGACCTAGACAGAAAGTATTAGAAAGCCTTGCGCATCGATGGCAATCTCCCCCAACCGATCTATAGTGAGGCTTCGTCCCTCACTTGAGAAATCCGGTCATGGAAGACCAAGATGGCCTCTGGAAAAGAGGTGCTGGCCAGCGATAACCCCTTTGCTCTGCTGGTGGCGGCACATCTGGCCGCCACCATGAAAAGCAGCCCTCGCCAGCGCGCCGACAGCCTGCTGACCTTCTACCGCCTGGCCCTGCGTCAGCGCCTGGGCAGGAAGAAAATCGAGCGGCTGCTCTTTTTCCTGGAATGGCTGGTTGCCTTGCCGCCGGAAATGGAGAGTTACTATACTGCCGAGGTAAACCGCATGGAGGGCAATACCGTGACGTACGTGAGTATTTTCGAGCGCCGTGGGATCCAGAAAGGGTTGGAGGAAGGGCGCCAAGAAGGAAGACAGGAAGGGCGACAGGAAGGTCGCCGCCAGGGGCGTGCCGCGCAGCTGTTGCGACAGTTGCAATTGAAGTTCGGCGAACTGCCGACCGACCTGCTCCAGCGTGTGGAAAGCGCCGAAGAAGGCGATCTGGATACCTGGGCTGAGCGCCTTCTGTTCGTGGACAGGCTGGAGGCTGTATTCCAGGAGCCCATTGGTTGATTGTTAAACCTGAATTCCCAAAGAATTTCGCCCCACCTATTTCGAAACACGCATCAAGAGCAAGGGCTTGACCGCCACGGCGACGTTCAGGCGTTTAACGGGAGATCAGCTTGCGCTGTTTCAGGTAGTCGATGAGCCTTGCAATGCAGTCGTCCACGCTCAGCTTGGAGGTATCGAGGCTTACTTCCGGCGCTTGCGGCGCCTCGTAGGGCGAGTCGATGCCGGTAAATTGCTTGATGGCACCCGTACGTGCTTTTTTGTACAGGCCTTTGGGATCGCGCTGTTCGCAGGTGGCCAGCGGCGTTTCCATGTACACCTCCATGAACTCGCCCGGCTGGAATAGATCGCGTACCAGTTGCCTGTCGCTGGTAAACGGGGAAATAAAGGCGCTCATTACAATAAGCCCGGCATCGGTAAACAGCTTGCTCACCTCACCAATGCGGCGGATGTTCTCCACGCGGTCGGCGTCCGAAAAACTCAGGTCGCGGTTCAATCCATGGCGCACGTTGTCGCCGTCCAGCAGAAAGGTGTGGTAACCCTGCTGATGCAAGGCTACGTCCAGCGCATTGGCAACGGTGGACTTGCCCGAGCCACTTAGGCCTGTGAACCAAAGCAGGCATGGCGCCTGCCGCTTTTGGTTTGCGCGCTGGGCGCGGCTGATTTTGTGGTTGTGCCAGACGATGTTGTCGGCCAAGTGAGAATTTTTGTTGCTGCGGGCTGGCCGTATGCTCATTTGTGTTTCTCCCGGGGCGGTGCAGAGGACCCCGTTTGGGTTATCACATGGACTTGTCCAGTTTTATCAGATCATTCGCAAGCAACGCTTGGGGGCGGTATTTCTGAATTGCCCTGTTTCCGTCTGCAATGGTCTGTTCGAGTTTGTTCAGGAAATGTTCCGGCTTGCTTGGCTCACACCCTTTGAAGCTGTCGATGTGGTAATCCCACCAGGCCAGCCGCTGGATTCTTTCGATAACCTGTTCTGAGAATCGCAGCTTTTTCACCTTGGCCGGAATGCCGGCGACGACCGCGAACGGGGGTACGTCACGCAAAACAACACTGCCTGTCGCGATAACGGCTCCATCGCCGATGCGGATATTTCTGGCCAGGGCAACGTCCGAACCGATCCAAACATCGTTGCCGATAATTGTCCGGTTTCTCGCTCGGTCGGCGAAACGTAGCGGCAGATCACTGTCAGTGAACTTGCGATCGTAGAAAAGGGATGAAGTGCCAATCCAATCCGTGTAATGCGTCGCACCGAATAACCTGATATTCGAAGCGATGCTGCAGTATCTGCCGATGCTCAGTCCATTGAACACACGGCCATGTGTATAGCTGAATGAGCCCATCGAACACAGTGCGCGCTGGTGGAAAAATCGTGTATGCGGCTCAACCTTCGCTCCCTGCCAAATGGTGATTAGCGTGTCGTCGGTCAATTTATTGCCGATGATCCTGATGTGGTGATCATCCAACACCTGCCGGATCGCGCCCAGCTTCACAAGGGTAAAGGCATCGTGCGCCTGTGTTTCCGTGGTTTCCATGTTAGGCATCTTTTTCCAGAGCGGTTGTATTCGATACATGCAACGTCAAGAGAGGTTAAGCTTCTGCAGGGTAGCAAGCTGATCATCGGTCATTGGGTCGGCGTACGCGCTTAGCTGCCGCAGGAACTCCTGATTTCGCGGATCTTCTTCATAGAAGGGATAGTACATACCACGCACCCAGGACGGATCGTCAGGGTAAGACCGCATCACTTTCTGTTTTATCTTTCCGATGTTTCCGTCGAAATCGATGCCGATATTCTCAAAAATGTATTTCAGGGTTGCGGTAAGGGGTATAACTGCTTTCTCGGAGAGAAGTTCGATACGCTTACTTGCGTTAAATTTAGCAACTTCCGATTTAGTGGGTCTGGTACCGTCCAGAATATGGTTTATGAAACTTTTCCTCATGCACTTTACGCATGCCATGCACGGGCGTTTGAAATGACCAAAATTGCAGGTCAATGTGGCGCCTTGATGTCCGTGGTGCCGCACAATCGACTCGCTGATAAACTCCGACGAACCCGCCAACGGTTGCACGGAATCCAATCCAACTGCCCCAAACAAGTTGAGATGGTGCTTTTTGATCCGCGGTGCAGCAAACTTTCGTTCATCGGCCATGAAAGCCGCCATGATATTGCCCTGCGAAACACCCGATAGGTTAAGGTGCTGAGCCAGCAATACCATCGGAACCGAATGCCACATTCTGTCCGCCCAGATCACAAACCGGCCACCTCGATCAAGGCATGTGTAGGGGAAGTCGGTATGAACCGCTATCTTCGTCATCTCCGGCGGCATTTCAGCCAGAACGTCGCCAACCTCGTTTCCATTATTCCAGGTTTCGATTGGCCCGGTGTCTGGATGCTCCTTCCGCACAAGTGAGATGAGCGGCGTGCCGCCAGGCAATATGTATGCGGCCGCCATACTGTCGGCACCTCCCGAAAAGGCGAGGCCTACTGGTCCGCCGTGAGGGCGTTCCCGCGCCTGCTGTTGGTCTGAGAAATTAACCTGTGTGACATTCGGGTACTCAGTGAGGATCGCGTCAGCCATAAGGCGCGACACTGGTCGATCCATTTCCAGTCGTCTGCCAATAAACGGCGCCGAAATCTTAAGTGCGGCAAACGCGCACAGGTCCGGATGCGGCATCGCTATGGCAAATGGGAAATCGAAGGTGCAACGAGTGGCCGCAAGGCGAACTGGTCTCTTTTTGCTGTTCAGGGAAATGGCTTCGGCTTTGTCGTCCGCTTCAGGCTCGAACTCGAAGTGTAGCGATGACCTGTCGGAGATGGTGCTCAGGGAAACGTGAAACTTCATAACTGCCTCAGGCCGCGGACCCGTTTGCAGGTGCATCCGAAGTCATCTTCTCGGCTTTGCTCTCCATGTTGGCTTTTATTCGCTGCGCTAATGGCAAAGTCATATTTTTATCAGCCACGATTCTTTCGACAAGGCGCTGCTGCCAAGACGGAACAACCAGCTGATTACTCTGGTCACGCTGACATCGATAAGCATCAGGAATGGCAAACAGTTCCGCGCACGGCTCCATGCTGTGACGAGCAAAATACCGAAGGTCCCGTTCGACCGAATTCGCAATCTGATCAAACAGCGCGCCATGAACATGTAGCAATTTGGAAAACCGGCGCTCCTGCGCGGGAAACAAAGCCGAGATAATCGCGCGGCGGGCTCTTACGAGCGGAAAGTCGTAGCTTTTGCGTGCGTGATGCAGCAAACACAGAGCAGTTTCGGAATAGCGTTCATTCGAATACGCGCGGAGCTCGCCACGCGAAATGCCCAAGCGCTGACATAACACGTCCAGAATATTTGACCCATGCCAATCGGACTGTTCGATTGAAAGCATATCGAACGGATTGTATGGAGCGTATAACCTCAGCCTTTCTATAAAAGCGCCATAGCTGAAAAAATCGAACCCGTGGCGCGTGCGGAACTCGGTTGTAAAACCCAAGATGCCGTTATTTTTTGATCGCAAGAAGGACTTTGCCGGTGTGCGGAACATTCCGCCTTTCAAGAACTGCGCATACACAGATTCCACGAAAGGGAATGGATTGCGGAACAACATCAGGATGCGAACATTACTCAAATCGAAGCGAGCATTCAGCGCGCTGATTACATGCCCGGTGATGTCACGATCCCAAAGAGAATTTATGAACTCCTCTGACGATATCAGGATGCGGTCGCAATTGGCTGCAGCGGCTTCGCGAGCAATCTCATCGACTGCTCCTGGCACTTCGGACGGTTGTAGCTTGTGCAACGGTCGATGGCTGAAATAGCCCAAACCTTCTCGATAAGACGTGGGATAGCACAATCCCTCGGTGCGATGAAGCGTGTCATTGCGATGCAGAAAGGATTGTAGAGCCGAGGAAGCGCATTTTGGCATTCCGACATGTAGATAAACCGTGGTCATCCATTACCTCATCAGGAAAGTGGTGGGGTCTCAGGCAGGGAAACGCCCCTCCGCCCTGACGAACGTCGAAATTCATCCCATATTCTCTGGCTTAACGCATGCAAAGCAGACGAAGCCTCGTCCTTGAGTTTCTGGACTTTGGCCATGGGCACCTCAGGAACGCCGGCCTCGATCAAGGTCAACAGCCTTGGATCGGTTGCACCCACTACCAGTTCCTCTCTACCAACGGACCGCATGAACGCCCTTGCCTTGACCACCGGATTGACACATATCGTCGGCACGCCGTACATGGTGCCAACCAGGGTGGTATGCAGCTTCATGCTAAGCAGCAGGGAGCATTCACCGATGGCACGGCTTATGTCGTCGATTTCCTGGCTGAACATGGTTTCCTTACCCGCCACTTCCAACAGTTGCGAGTTTTCAAAATCACTTTTCCCATGCACACCAACGCCGCCGATGATGTGGCGTATACGCCAGCCTTGTGCAACCATCTTTTCGCCTATCTCTTCAAGCTGCTTGTATTCTTTGGCGCTCTTGATGTATCGAGTCACGATTCCCAATATCGGCGGCGCTTCCGGTTTACGCTTTTTCACCTCAGGCAGGGTTAACGCACATGCCAGATCCGGATGCACGCCAACGGAAAGGGAAGGCTGGATATGCTTTTCTATCCATTCTTTCGAGCCTGGATCCCGCGCGGTAATAGACTTGATGTTGGTATGTGTAAGAAAGCCATGCCATTGAGCTACCACCGATGGGTCGATATCCGGCTTGTTTCTCTCTACCCCAATCCCTGCCACGTGCACCGGCCTGCGCAGATAGGCGGGATTGATAAAGTCTCTGTCGATATTTTGGCGATACGGGCACAGCAAGTCGCCGCCACCAAGCACCACCGCGTCCATCAAATCGACATCGGCATTGGCAAACTCGCGAAAGTACAAAGGTCGGGGCAAGCCAGTAAGTAAATGCAGATTTGCCCAATTTCCGAACCATTGCTTATAAACCTTTACATACAGCTCGTCGCCGTAATTACCTCGTCCAAAGGAGCCGGTAATACCAATGCGGGGCCGCAAGCGAACTTCCTGGTCCACACTATCTAATGCCATGGATAAACAATTCCCCAAAAACACTCATAAGAAATTTGCAAGACCGAGTCACGATTAGCCAGCGCACTCGACCTCCCGCTTATACTTGCTCATCGCCGACCCAAGCACCTGATGCATATCGTAGTACTTGTATTCGGCAAGCCGCCCGCCGAACAGTACTTTGCTTTCCTGCTTAGCCAGTTGTTCGTATTGTTTGAACAGCTCGAGGTTGACGGCATCGCCAATGGGGTAATAGGGCACTTTTTCGCGCGCCCAGCTATCGGGGGTTTCCTTGGTAACCACGGTCTTGTCCACGGCCCTGCCGCCGGGCTCGAAGTGCTTGTGCTCGATTATTCGCGTCCAGGGCACGTTTTCTTCGGTGTAGTTGATTACGGCGTTGCCCTGGTGGTTGCTCACCGGCAGCACTTCGCTTTCGAACTTCAGTGCCCGGTACTCCAGTTCGCCAAAGCGGTAGTCGTAGAATTCGTCGAGCTTGCCGGTAAACACCACGCGGTTGGCCTTGGCATCCCAGGCGCTCCTGTCCGCCAGATAATCCACGGAAGTCTGTACGTCTATGCCTTCCAGCATGTTTTCGAACAACTTGGTATATCCGCCAACCGGAATGCCCTGGTATTTATCGTTGAAATAATTGTTGTCCCACGTAAACCGGACCGGCAACCGTTTGATGATGGAGGCCGGCAGATCCTTGGGATCCTTTTGCCACTGCTTTTGCGTATAGCCTTTTATCAGGGCTTCGTAGATATCCTTGCCCACCAGGCTCAATGCCTGTTCCTCCAGATTGGCGGGTTCCCTGTCGAGCTTCAGCCGCTGCTCCTCGATCTTCTCGGCTGCCTGCTCGGGAGTCAGTACTCCCCACATCTGATTAAAGGTGTACATGCTGAACGGTAGGGAATACGCCTTGCCCTTGCACACGGCCATGGGGCTGTTCTTGAAATTGTTGAACTGCGCAAAGCGGTTCACGAAGGCCCAAATGCCATCGTCGTTGCAATGAAAGATATGCGGGCCGTACTTGTGTACGTTTATGCCCTCCACGTTTTCCGTGTAGCAGTTGCCCGCTATGTGCGGGCGCTTGTCTATGACCAGGCAGCGTTTGCCTTCGTCCGTTGCCAGGCGCGCAAACGTTGCGCCGAACATCCCTGCACCAACAATCAAATAGTCGTACATATCTCTCTCTTGCTATGGGTTAAAGCGGTTTTGCCAGGAACTCTTTTGAGAGTTTCGAGAAGTCATCGCGCAGTTCTACAGGCACCCGATCCTGTGCCCACTCCAGTATGTGCTGGGAGAACTTGCGCCAGCTGCTGGAAAACCTGTCGTCCGTCGCGCTCTTCCTGATTTTTTCCTGGGTGTAGCGCAGCGCTTCCAGCACGGTCATGCGTCTGGCGTCGCTGATGTTGGTGATCTGGCTTCTTGCGGAGAACTTGCGGTGGACACAGACAGCCTTGTCCAACAGGCCGATGTTCCTGGCCGTAGCCAGGCTGTGCCAATGGAAGGGAATATCGTTATGGACCACCGTGGCGCCGAAGTAGATGTTCTCGTCATGCAACAAATTCGTTTTTATGATGCGCACCCAGGGGTAGTTGATGAGCTTTACCGCTTCCGCCGCAATGTTGTTGCGATCGCGCATCATCCTGTCCCACACGTCCTTGTCGGCATTGAACAGCTCGCGCTGCTGCTTCTCTTCGAAATTTTCGATCTGGTATTTGAACAACAGCAGGTCGTTGTCGTCCTTGCGCGCCTGCATTACCGCAGCCTCCAGCGCTTCCGCATACACGTAGTCGTCCGCGTCGAGAAAGTAGGTGTAGGTGCCGGTGCAAAGTGGAATCAGGGCGTTCCTCGCCCGGCCGGCGCCTTTGTTGCCCTGCTGGAACACGTGAATGTTGGGGGCTTCGGCTTCCATCTGCTTCAGCAGCTCGTAGGTGCTGTCGGTCGAGCCATCATCCATGATCAACACGTTGAACTTTATTTTCTTGATCTTCTTCAGCGAATTTATGGTATCGGCGATCAAATCCGCGCAGTTGTACGTGGGGATGACGATGGTTAGGTCCAGATCCTGGTAGCTCGCCTTGTACTGGGAAAACCGCTGCGTGTAGCCCTTCCTGACTTCCTTGTGGGGAATTTGGGGCAGGTAGCGCTGGTAAATACGGGAAAACTGCTTTTTGACTATCTCTTTGACCCTTGGGCACTCCTGCCGGTCGATTACCCAGGCTTGCCGGTAGAGATAGTCATAGAATTCATCGACGGTCCTTTGGCTCAAGGCACTTTTGTTCCTGGCCAGTTCCTTGCCAACCGTATTCAAGTGGCTGCACAGCGCCGACAGTTTGTAGGTCGAGGACCCCATGGTCTGGCCGGCCCGAGCCATCCGGTGATACGCAATCACCTTGTCGGAAAGCGCCACGCGCTCCGCCCGGCTCAACACCAGCCAATGCAGGGGATTATCCTCGTAGAAATAATCTCCCTCCGGGTAGCGGATCTGGTAGCGATTCATGAAGTCTCTTTTATAGAGCTTTCTCCAGGGGACGGGAGACAGCCTATAAACTTCGGGATAGTCCGCCGGTGAAAAGGCTTCCTCCAAAGGCAGTTTGTCCCATGCGTGCTTGTCATACGCATCGTCCACCTTGCGGGTGTCCTGATCGAAGTTATTGAAATCGCCAATAACCACGTCGGCGCTGCACTCCATGGCGCGATTGACCAGTGTTTCAAATGCCTGATAGGAGACAAAGTCGTCGCTGTCGACAAAGCCGATATATTCCCCGGTAGCAGCATCCATGCCGGCGTTGCTGGGTATGCCGGCGCCGCCCAGCGTGTTGTGCGGCATCTTGATCACTTTTACGCGGCTATCCAGCCGCCGGTACATTTCTATGATGCTGGCGCCCTCGTCCGTCGAGGCGTCGTCCACGATGATCAACTCGATATTCTGATAACTCTGGTGAAGAACGGACAGGATGCTGGCATCCAGGTACGGGCCAACATTGAAAACCGGCATCACGATCGAAAGCAGCGGCCGTCTTTTTCTTACGGTTCTTGTTTCGCTTCTACCGCCTAGATATTTTCTACATACCCTGATGTTGAATTGAGCGGCCTTGTACATGCCGCTGGTCGAGCCAACCTTCTCATATTCTTTGATCGCAAGCTGATAGTTGCCTGCACGAAATTTTTCGTTTCCAGTTCTAATACTCATTGCTAGGCCCAATTCTCTAAATTGTTTTTGACAAACTTTAGAACTACTAGACGCCAAGCACCCACATGCTCAACTCAGGAAGGGTTATAAAAGCGGGTTTTTCATCCCCTTCCTTGCATTACATTCTTGTACGATATCGATTGCGAAAATTTGTTGCTGAGATAGGCGATATTTGCCCGTCTGAGAAGCGGCGAGTCGTCGATCCATTCATTCTTCTGCTCGTATATTTTGAAGGCTCTATATCCATAACCTTGCAAGAACGGATCGATATCACCCAAGTAAGTTTGTTGTTTACCCTCCAGATTCATACCAACTTCAACGTAGATGACGTCAATTTTCTGTTCCTTCAGCAAATCAGCCGCCCCTTTCAATACATCGATCTCCTCTCCTTCCACATCAAGCTTCATCAGGTTGATTCTTCCGTCTGTAAACAGACTGGAGAGCGCATCCAGGCTCTTGCATTCAGTGTCGAAGACATCCTTCTCACCAGACTCGCCAATATCCACCCGAAGCCGCTTTGTCATGGACTTCGCAGCAAGAAAGCTCGCCGTTCCAGGCTCGCTGCCAATGGCCAGGTGATAGGTATGGCAGGCAGGAACGTTCACGGTGCTGACAGCCTGAACCAGCTTTTCATAACTGTCTGGATTTGGCTCGAACAGGTGCGCTTCCCTGACCTGTATCTTTTTGGAATCCAGGATCTTGAGCAGCACTTCTCCCACATAAGCGCCCACATCCACGTAAGTGATGAACTTGTTATGAAAAAGTAGCGCCAGGTCATCAATAAAATCATCGATATCGGCATCGCTGCTAAACTTCTTCTCTACTTGTTGAGAAGGTTGGGGTTTCGCGAAAAAGCCGAACCAAGAGGCCATTAACGCGCTTCCCTCTGCTTACGCGACGCCTTCTGCCGGCGTGAAGCCTTCTGGATCACCGGAGACTCGAGATCGGGCAGTGCATCGAGCAAGGCCTCCAACGGATTGGCCCCTGCCGCTACAGGAGCAGCATTCGCTTTTGACTTACCCGGCGGTACGGAGGCGGCGCGGGATGAGAACGCGGATGCCAGAAATGGCCGCGTTACCTGCACCATGCCTTGCAGCATGCGCAGCCAGTCCTGCCACGGCCGCTGCAACTCCAGGCCTTCACGTTCCAGCTGCGCCAGCCAATGGGAGCTTTGCTGTAGCAGAACCCCCAGAAACAGATGATCGCGCTCGCTCAATTTGCGCCAGGTGGCTTCATCCATGCCATGCGGCAGGTTGTAGCGCAGCTCCAGCTTGGCGCCATGGTCGTCGTGGGATTCCACAAACCAGTTGTCGAAAGGGGCTTCGCTGGCGCTCTGCGGAAACTCCAGCTTGGGATACGCGCCGAAACTCTCCGGCCTTACGTGCGCGCAGGAAATACGGAATTCGAAACGGGGCCACTGCCGCCCGGCAAAGCTCAACCCTTCGCATACCAACCACAGATGTTCGTAGTCGGGATTCACCTGTTCGTTCTTCAGCTTGAGCGTTTCGCAGCGCAGTAATTCAGCCTGCTTTTGTAGCACCGCCTTGTATGCCACCAGGTCACTCTGCCACTGCGCGGCATCGAAAGATTCAGGCGCCTGCAGGCCGGCGGGGTCGGCAAGCAGCTTGGTCAGAAATTCCACCAGCGCATTCAACCCGCGGTAATCGCTACCCGACAAGGAAGGCAACAGGGTGCCACCCGCCTGCAATAGCAAGGTTGCCTCCTTGCCTGCCAGTGCACGCCAGTTGCCAAAGAAGTGCCGGCTTTGCGGCTGTGTGCTGAACTGCAGGGCCAATGCCCCGTCGGTTTGACGCAGCGTGGTAAATTCCAATTCGTCGAACTCTTTCCCTGCCAACGTCAGTCCAAGCAAACGCCAGTCGGCTTTGCCCGGCGCGCTTTCGGTGATCTCGGCGCCGGCAAATTCCACGTAGTCGGGGAAGCGTTCCAACAACTGTTGCAGGCGCTGGTCGGCTTTTTTCAGCTTGCCCTGTTGCTCCTGGTATTGCAGAAAGTAGTGCTCCAGTTCTTCCTGCACCTGATGCAACTGCAGCAGCATCAGTTCGTTTTCCTCGCTGCTTTCCTTCAGCTTGCTTTCAAAATCCTTGAGCGCCTGGGCGGGAACCTGATTGTCCTTGGCGGCTTTCAGTTGCGCCTGCAGATTGGCGACTTCGCTTCTGGCTTTTTCCGCCTGCTGTTGGCGTTCCATCGCCAGCTTGGTCTGTTCGTCCCGCGCTTTGATCAGCGCGGTCACCTGCACCTGGCGTTCACCGGCAAGCCTGCCTTGCGCATCGCGCTCCTTGATCAGCGTGGCCACCTGTATCTGCTTTTCACTGACCAGGCGGGCCTGGTCGTCTCGCGCTTTCACAGCCTGGCTCAGCTGCGCTTGCAAATCCTTTTCCTTTGCCGCGCCTGTTTTCTTGGTTGCTTCGTGCTGCAGGAACAGCGCCTCCAGCTCTTCCTGCACTTTGTGCAATTGCAGCAACAGCAGCTCGTTTTCTTCCTGCAGTTCCTGCTGGTGGCTGCTGAGGTTCTCCGCGGCATCTCTTTCGCTTTGGACAACGTTTGCCTGTTGCGCCAATTCCTGGGTTTGGCTGTCCAATTGGTGCTGGTTATCCGCCAGGCGGGCTTTCAGATCCTGTATCTGTTCTGCATATTCCCGTGTGCGCGTTTGAAACTCTTGATACTGCGCCTGATAGTTGTTGGTGGCCTGCTGCAGATGAGCATTCAGCCGCGCATATTGTTCCTGCAGCAGCGCAATCTTGCTTGCTTCAGCGGAACGATCCTGGAGTTGGCGATAGCTGGCCAGCAAAGGCAGCGCGGCTTCTCCTTCCAGGGCGCCCAAATCTTCCACCAATGGCGCCACCAAAGGCTCCAGTTCCCGTCCTAATTCCACCAGGGCGGGGTGCTCGGCCAAAAGCTGCCTGGCCAGGTACAGGCTCATGGCGGAGGGGCCTGCCTTGATGGGCGCGCCCGCCAATTCCGCGGCCAGCGGCAAACGCAGTCGTTTCTTCAGTAATGCAGCCAATTCCACGGGGTGCGCCAACGCTTCGTCGGATCGGACCAGCAGGCAGCGCTTGCCGTAACGCTTGAGGAAAGGGAGCAATGCCCTGTGCTGCGCCTGCCAGGCTGCCAGGTGGGCGGGCAGCGCTTCTTCGGGCGCTTGGCTCTCCATGAAGTTGGCCAATGCCACTTCCGGCGGTTGGTAGGGCAGCAGAAACATCAGGCGCGTTTCGAATTTGCGCCAATAGTCCAGCATGGCGATGCTGCGTGCATCAGCCCATCCCCAAAGAGGCTGATCCATGTTGGCCAGGAACAGCTCCGAGGCCAATTGGTCCCACAGCCGGCCGGGGGAATGGTTGTTGTGTTCGTTTTCCTCGCAACGCAGTTTTTCGATTTCCTCGTGCCAATGGGCAAAGGTGAATTTGGTGTCGCCGCGCGACGGAAGTGATGTCGCCAGCCCAGCCGGCTGAAGCTGTAACAAAAGGGATTGCAACAAATCCGGCTGCACACCGGTTATGCATAGGCATTTCATTGGATAGTTAACCCACTACTACTAAAGTTAGGATGAACGTGTTGACATTTTTTGCATGCATGCCAATCGCACCCGTTGGCGCAGCTGCGCCAGAAAGGCACGTTTTGTAACACACGGAAGAAGTTATCTGCACAGCCGGCTCTTCAATTTGGCCGGTATTTCTCGTTTTGTACGAGACTGCACACAATTCTTAATCTGTTGTCGCATAAATCTTTCGTATTCGCCCGGTATTGCTTGTGAATATGCCTAACAGTCGTATGGGTATGGCGATCACGCTGTCGCAAATTGGCATGATCTTCTTATAGATCTTCTAAATTGCAATTTGGAAATCCAACGGTTGTGGAATGCAGATTGTGGAATGTAGGCGGAGGGTGGTGGGCTGCAATCGGCTTCACCCCTGCCATATGCGCCCCAATACGGGGCATCAGCGGGAGAATTGCCTGGTCTTGGCGCTTTTCCCGATTCCGCGCCGTTCCGAACTTCTCGTCTAACCCCCCATAATCTCCAGAGTGTGAAAACCCGTGCAAAAATTGTGATCGGCGTTTTGCCTGCCGCCAACCCATTGCTAGTATCCACGCCCGAGCCCTACCCACCAGCAATAAGCGGAGCACAACAATGGCAACCGTACCCGGCGGCGAAATCGATACCTCGCCCGACCTCTCCCAAATTCAAAAAGATCTCATCAACAAAGTTTTTGAGTTTGTCGGCATCGATGAAGGCGATCTGGACGTCACCGAGAATTCCGACGGCTCCCTCACCCTGCACCAGGAAAGCGACGAAAAAGTCGTAACCGACCCCAGTACCGGCGATGACATAACCATCGACGGCGCGGTGGACACCGGCGCTTTCATCTTCAATGGCGAACAAACCGGCCAGATTCCCACCGCGAGCGGGAACATCGAAGTCACCGTTGCGGACGACGACGCTGGCGTGGTGGGCCAGTTCGAATTCCTCAGCCCCACCCAGGGCATCAGCGCCTCGGTCGATGAGGCTCCCACCATCAGCGACGACCAGAAAGCGTATCTGCTGGGCGCCGCGCTGGACAACAATGCCGATCCGGTAACCCTGGCCAGCATCAGCAAAGCCATTGATTTGCTTTCGCAAAATGGCGATGGCGCCCCTGACGACCTGATGGTCGGCTACGTGCGCTTTGCCCTGAACCCGGAAGACAGCACCGAAGTACGCGTGGACGCTTCCAGTGTCGATAGCGACGTGCTGCTGGCCGCCCGCCTGCTCGACATGACCAACGACTCCACGCTGGTGCTTTCCGGCATGGAGAAAGTGATCCTGGTGGGCGCCGGCAATGCCCGCGTGGATGACAGCAACGGCATGATGATCGTGGGCGACACCACCAACCAGAACATCACCGGCGGCGACGGCGCGGATACTCTGGTGGGCGGTGGCGGAGAAGACACCCTGACTGGCGGCGCTGGCGAAGACGAATTCGGCTTCATCGCCAAAGGCCACTACACCGTTACCGACTTCACCGTGGGTGAAGACATGCTGGCCTTCGGTATCGATGGTGTGGACAGCGTGGACGACCTCCTCGACGGTCTGGTCAATGTCATCCAGAACGATGGCAACACCACGTTCGACTTCGGCGAAAACGGCTCCATCACCCTGGTGGGTGTGGATGCCTCCCAGCTGACGGAAGACATGGTGAAATTCACCATCGGCTGAGCCGGGTGAATGCAGGCAGTATCGAAACGGGCGCCTCAGGGCGCCCGTTTTGTTTATAGATCATCCGTTGTTAGGATGGATTCCGCGACTGCGCGCGGAATGACACGAATCTCTCCCCTGTCATTCTGCGCGGAGCGCAGCGGAGTCGCAGAATCCAGTTCACGATTTACCGTGCTCGCCCTTGTTAGTTCGACAAGCGGGCGCCTATCATGCACGGCGCCTGTTTGTTATGGAAACCAACAATTCCAATCACGTTCCCATCCATGAAAAAAACCACTTCGCAGCGACTGCAACAAGCCACCCAACTCATGCAAGCCGGCGACCTGCCACAAGCCCAGGCGGCATTCGAGGCCGTGCTTGCCGCCGAACCCAATTCGGCGGTGGCCAACCTGGGGATTGCCACCCTCTTCAACCGCAGCGGCCGCGTGTTGCACGCCCGGCAGATACTGGAAGCCATGCTGCAGCAGTTGAATCAGTTGCCCCAGGGAAAGGTTCCCGTAGCGATGAAGGCCGAGGTATTGGCGCAATTGGGGCTGTCGCTGGAAGGCATGCAACAACTGCCCGAAGCCAAGACACGCTACGCCGAGGCGCTTGCGCTGGTACCTTCCGATGCGCTGCGCCACCGCCTCACCAATGTTGACACGCGGCTGACCCTGCGCGGCGAGCCCGTGCCCATCCTGCACGAAGTGGCACGCCATCACCTGAACCAGCAGAATCCGCAAGGGGCGGAAAAAATCTACAAGGCACTGCTACGTCATGACCCCAATGATGGCGTGGCGCTGCATGGGCTGGCTATTCTGCTATCCCAGCGTGGCCTTCTGGAACAGGCCACGGTGTTGATCCAGCGCGCGATTTCGCTGTTTCCCAATAACGCGGACTACTTCCTGACCTTGGCGGACATCTTCGTACGGCAGGAAGACCTGGCCAAAGCCATTACCTTCTACAAACGGGCACTCGCGCTCAAGCCGGGCCATGAAGCCGTGCTGCACGCGCTGAGCGAAACGCTTGCCCGTGCCGGTAATGCAGAGGAAGCCGCCCACTATTTGGCTGCCGCCAAAGCCCTGGCAGTGGATCTGGAACCCGAAACGCCCGAACCCACCGCAGAGCCTGCGCCGCGTGCGCGTGCTAAGGCTAAGGCTAAAGCTACGGCCAAGGCAAACCCGAAGGCAAAAGCAAAAGCCCGGCAAGGCGAAGTAAAGACAAAGGCCAAAGCCAAGCCGGTCAAGGCCGCCGCCAAGGGCAAAGCGCCTGCCAAGGGTAAAGCCCCGGCCAAAGCCCAGCCCAAAACCAAGGCAGCAGCTCCTGCCAAGGGCAAAGCCAAGGCAGCGCTTCCGGTTAAAGCCAAAGCGAAAACCAAGGCCAAGATCACCGCTGCCTCCAAAGCTAAAGTGAAAGCCAAGGCCACCACCAAAGCCCAGGCCAGACCCAAAGCGAAAGCCAAGGCCACGCCCAAGGTTGCTCCCAAAACCAGCAAGACCAGGACACCCGCTCCCAAAGCAGCCACCAAAGCCAGGACACCCACCCGCAAGGTCGCTCCAAAAACCAGGACATCCACTGCCAAAGCGAGCTCCAAGGACAGGACACCCACCCGCAAGGCTCGCGTGCCCGCCAAAACCAAGACCCCGCTGACTAGAGTGCGTCGCTAGTGGCAGCACGTGCTCCGCGCAGCGGGTCGTTCGTGTTCCAGGTGGAACTGGCCCTGCCGCTGGGCAAGGGCACGGTCCTGTGCGGCTGGGCCGAGGATCGGCAGCAGCCACTGAGCGCGCTTACCCTGTTTTTCGACGACGGCAGCGATCTGCAGTTTCGCAGCAGCAGCGACGACGTAAGCCTGCTGCGCGGCCCGCGCCAGGAAGGCAGCTCCCGCCAGGATTTCCTACTGTGGGTACTCTGGCAACCGGCTCCCCACCAGGCGCCCATGTTCACCCTGAACCATCAGGTGGCTTACCTGGAACCGCTGCCAAAACCCGGCCTGACGGAATTGCTGGCGTCCACTCCCTTGCTGGGGCGTTTCGGCCAGCTGCTGCGCACCCTGGCGCAGGATCATCAGGATCACGTGCTGTTGCACAAGCTGGAACCCAAGCTGAGTCCGCGCGACGAAAGCCGGGCGGCAATCAGCAAACAATGGGCGGCAGCTACTGATAGCTGCCGTCACAAAGACCTCTTTGCCGCTGCCATCACCCGCAGCTTTGCGCTCGACGAGGCGGGCTTGCTGATCTTTGGCGTGCTGGTGCTGCCGCCGCACACGCCGGTGCAGATATGGCTGCACCGCCCCGAACAGGAACCGCTGGATGTCACGCCGCAGTTGTTCCGCCTGCCGGCCGGCAAGCTGGCATCCGACATGCTCAAGGAAAAATTTCCCGACGCGGCCGGCTCGTTGATGTTCATGCTGCACGCGCCCTGCCCCACGCCCAGCAATGCCCCGCGCGCACTGCGCCTGTGCCTGCCAGGCCTGCCCGATTTCTGGCTGAAGCTGGACACCACGCCCTCTCCACTGAGCGGCGCCGCGTTGGCGCGGCAGATGCTCAAGCCGCTGGTGCCCGCCCACGAATATCGCGGCCGCATGCTCGAACTGCTGGACAGCGGCCTTGGCGAGGCCATTGCCTGGGCCACGCGCGTGAATGGCAGTGACGAGGCCGCCGAGCGGATCGTGGAATTCGGCACGCCGCCGGAAAAACCCACCTGCACGGTGATCGTGCCGCTTTATGGGCGCTGCGATTTCATGCGCCATCAACTGGCGCAGTTCTGCGACGACCCCGAGTTCGCCAAGGTGGATCTGTTGTACGTGGTGGACGACCCCACCCTGCTGCAGGACGCCCTCGACACTGCAGGCAAATTTCAGCCGCTGTTCAAGGTGCCGCTGCGAGTGCTCAGCTATGGCGAAAACCGCGGCTTTGCCCGTGCCAACAACAGTGCCGTGCGTCATGCGCGCTCACCGCTGCTGCTGTTGATGAATTCCGACGTGCTGCCGCAGGCGCCCGGCTGGCTGGGTGTGTTGCGCCGCGCACTTTCCACGCTGAAAGGCGCGGTGATGGTGGGGCCTCTGCTACAGTTCGCCGATGGTTCAGTGCAGCATGGAGGCATGGCGCCGATGCGGCAGTTTGCCTACCCCGGTTTCGTGTTCAGCCACCATCCCGGCAAGGGCGTGGCCTGGAGCGGCGGCGATACGCCGGTTGCCGCGCCGATGCTTACCGGGGCTTGCCTGCTGCTGAAAAAGGCCGACTACCTGGCGGTGGGCGGTTTCGACGAAGGTTACGTAGTGGGCGATTTCGAGGACAGCCACTTTTCCCTGGCCCTGCGCGCACGCGGCGGCAAGCTGTTCGTGGTGCCCGCGGCGCGGCTGTGGCACCTGGAACGCAAGTCGCAATACCTGGGTGACAACCAGGTGGACGAGCGCGATCTCCTGACGCTGTACAACGCCTGGCGCTACCGCAACCACATTCGCAGCGGCGCCCTGCCTGATCCTGAAACGCTGGTGGAGGCCTGAGCATGCGTGTAGTCGTGATCAGCCATGGACACCCACGCTTCGGCAAGGGCGGCGGCGAAATCGCTGCCTACAACCTGTACCGGGGGCTGGACGCGCTGCCCGGCGTGGACGCGTGGTTCATCGCCCGCGCGCCGCAAAAGCTGCTGCATCTGGGCACGCCGCTGGCCATGGTGGCGCCGCGTGAATACCTGATTGCCGGCGAAGCCAGCGAGGAACAGCTGGTGGCCACGGTGGAGCTTGGCCCCGACCATGACGTAGCGCGGCTGCTGCGCCAGATAAACCCGGACGTGGTCCACTTTCACCACTACTACAAGCTGGGCGTGGAGCTGCTGCGGGTGGCGCGCAACGCCTGCCCCAACGCCAAGCTGTTGCTGACCCTGCACGAATACATGGCCATCTGCCTGAACCACGGCACCATGGTGAAAACCGACGGTCGGCTTTGCTACCGCTACGAACCGCGCGAATGCCTCAACTGCCTGCCCGAGCTGGACGACGCGGACGTTTTCTTTTTGCGCGAACAGTACCTCAAGAGCTTCTTCAAGCTGGTGGATCGGTTCGTAGCGCCCAGTAATTTCCTGGCGCAGCGCTATCAGGACTGGGGGTTGCCCGCGCCGTGTATCACAGTGCTGGAAAACGGCATCGTTGCCGGCCAGCGTCTGCCGCCCAGGCCTTTGGCCGCTGGCGAAAGCCGCTCCCGCCTGGCCTTTTTTGGCCAGATGCACCCATTCAAGGGGCTGGACCTGATCATCGAATCCCTGGCCGGTCTGCCAAAAGCACTGCGTCGGCAGCTGTCCCTGGACGTGTACGGCCATGGGCTGGAACTGATGCAGGGCGAATACCCCAAGCGGCTCAAGCAGTTATTGGAAGACCACACGGATTTCGTGCACTACCACGGCAGCTACGACCAGGAGGAACTGCCGCGCCTGATGGCGGAAACCGATTGGGTGGTGCTGGGTTCCACTTGGTGGGAAAACTCGCCGCTGGTGATCCAGGAAGCCTACAAGTTCGGCCGCCCGGTGTTGTGCCCCGACCTCGGCGGCATGGCCGAGAAAGTGCCCGACGGCCAGGGCGGCCTGCATTACCGCGCCCGCGATCCCATCTCGCTGCGCCGGCTGGTGCAGCGGCTGCTACAGGAGAGGACACCCACTCTCAACCCAGGCGATCCGCAGGACAGCCACCTTCCGGCCGAGGACACCCACTCTACAAAAGGGACACCCGCTTTCCAGAAAACCAAACGGGACACCCACTCTAAAGGGGACACCCACCCGCCACAGGGGACACCCACCCCGCAACATGGGACACCCACTTTCGATCAACTGATTGCCCGGCTGCCGGACTACACCACCGTGGAGGCCGCCGCCGCGGCCCATCATGCGCTTTACCGCAGCCTCGGCGGCAGCAGGCCGGCGCCGGTCGCCAGAGCTTCGCGTCGCCGCTGAGCCCTACCGCAGGACACGCACCTTGGACGTACTTTTCATTCATCAGCATTTCCCCGGCCAGTTCCTCCGTCTGGCGCAGGCCTACGTGGCGCGCGGCTTCGGGGTGTATTCACTTGGCGACGAACGTTGGCTGCACGAATCCCCCGCGCTGCCCGGCACCACGCATTGGACCTATCCGCTGCCTGAGCCAGCCGGCGAGGCCACGCACCATTACGTGAAGAGCTTCGAGGCGGCAGTGCGCCGCGCGCAGCAGGTGGTGCGCGTGCTGCTGGAACACAAGATGCAGGAGGGCTTCGAGCCGGACGTGATCTACGTGCATCCGGGCTGGGGCGATGGCCTGTTTCTGCGCGAGGTGTTCCCTAACGCACGCATCATCGCCCTGTTCGAGTACTACTATCAGTCGCGCGGTGCCGACGTGGGCTTCGATCCCGAATTTCCCATGTCGTTCAACGATCTGTTCCGCATCCGCATGCTCAACACGGTGCAGTTACATGCCCTGGACGCCTGCGACGTGCGGCTGGCGGCCACCCACTGGCAGCGTTCGCGCTATCCCGAGATCTACCATAATCATATCGAGGTACTGCACGAGGGCATCGACACCAATCTGGTACAGCCTGATCCGCAGGCGGCGGTAACGCTGCCCGACGGCACCACGCTGATGCGCGGCGACGAAGTGCTCACCTACGTCAGCCGCGGCCTGGAACCCTATCGCGGCTTCCATTGCCTGATGCGCGCCCTGCCCGAGATTCAGGCAGCGCGACCAAACTGCCGCACAGTAATCGTGGGCGGGCTGGACGCTCACTACGGGCCGCGCCCCACCAACTTTCCCAACTGGATGGCGCAATATCTGCAGGAGCTGGAAGGCAAACTGGATTTGAGCCGCATCCACTTTACCGGCTCGCTGTCCTATGGCGAATACCTGAAGGTGTTGCAGGTGTCGCGCCTGCATGTGTACCTGACCTACCCCTTCGTGCTGTCGTGGTCCATGCTCGAGGCCATGGCCGCCGGCTGCGTGGTGCTTGGCTCCGACACCGAGCCCGTGCGCGAATTCATCGAGCACGAACACAATGGGCTGCTGGTCCCATTTTTCGATTTGAAGGCTCTCGCCCAAAGCGCGGTTTCGGTATTATCCCGCCCTGATGCCTATCAGACGCTGGGCAAGCGCGCACGCGCGGGCATCGTCGAGGATTTCGACTTCGAGAAGGTGATATTGCCCCGTCACCTCGCATTGTTGGACGGATTGGACTACTACTAAAGGCGGCTTATGAGCGCTTCCATGCAAGACATCCTGGATATGGCCGGCAAGCAGTTGCAAGCCTTCGAATTCGAGAAAGCCTTCGGCCTGTATTCGCAAGTGCTCAAGGAGATGCCGAACAACGGCGCGGCGCTGCTTGGCCTGGCCCTCATTTACAACCGCACGGGCAACAACGCCCAGGCGCTGGAGCTGCTCGGCAAGATATGGAAAGCCGTGCAGCAGGCTCCCGACAGCGTGCAAACCGGGACCCGCGCCGAAATTCTGGCGCAGATGGGACTGGCACTGCAGATTCTCGGACACAGTGAGGAAGCCGTGCGCTGCTACACGGAAGCCGACCGGATGATGCCAAGCGAAGGGCTGCGGGCGCGCATCAAGGCGCTGGGCGGCGGCACGGGCCAGAAACACCCGATCGCCAGCCACATGCAGAAAGCTGAACGTTCACTGCGGGAACGCCGTGTGGACGACGCCGTCAAACACCTGAAATCCGTGCTCAAGATTCATCCCGACCACGACGGCGCCCAGCACGCGCTCGGCAACATCTATCGGCAGATGGGGCAGTTCCAGCAGGCCATGCCGCTGATCCAGCAGGCGATCATCATGCAGCCGCGCAATGCCGAATATCAGAACACGCTTGGCATGCTGTTCCAGCAGCGTGGCGAAATCGAGAAAGCAGCCACCTTCTATAAACGTGCCATTGCCTTCGATCCCAACTACGCCGCCCCGCACTGCAACCTGGGCGTGGCGATGAAGGCGCTCAATCGCTTGGACGAAGCTGTGCTTGCCTATCAATCCGCTCTGCGCATCGACCGCAACCTGGCCGAAGCCCACAACAACCTCGGCAACCTGCTGCGCATTCGCGGCGACCTGCAGGCCGCCCGTACCTGCCTGGAACAGGCACTGCGGCTGCGTCCCAACTACCCCGACGCGCTGAAAAACCTCGAATCGCTCAAGCAGAACGAAGCCGCTGCCGGCACTCGGGCCAAGGCAGCGCCCTCCGCCAAAAAATCCTCTCCCCGCATCGCGCCTGCCGGCAAAGGCAAGGCACCAGCCAAAGGGAAGGTCAAGACGGCGGCAAAAGGTAAGGCAGTGGTCAAAGGCAAAGCCATAGCCAAACCGGTCGGCAAGGCCAAGGCCAAAAGCAAAGCAAGCCCGGCCGCTGCTACAAGTAAGACCAAGAAAGCCAAAGCGGCAAGCCAAGGAGTTTCCGGCAAAGCCAAGGTAGCCAGCCGGTCAGCTTCGACTGGCAAGGCCAGACCCTCCAGCAAAGCCAAGCCCGCCGGAAAAGCCAAACCGGCAACGAGCAAAGCCAGCGCCGACAAACGCAAAGCGGTCACCAAAGCGAAGCCCGCCAAGGCAAGCCCCAAAGCCACCGCCAAACTCCAGCCGCGAAGCAAACTCAAAGCCCGCGCCAAAGCATCGGCGACCACAAAAGCCAAAACCAAAGCCAAAACCGCCCGCGCAAGATAAACCCCCTCGAGGCTTCGCCTGGCCTCCGTGCACCTTCGCAGGGGGCATCCACTTTCAAACCTCATGGGACACCCACTGCTTTTTCGGGTGGGTGTCCCAAATTCCCCACGTTTAAAAGTGCGTTTAAAAGTGGGTGTCCTTTCCAGTCTTCCCTTCCAGTCTAGTGGTGGGTGTCCCAGCCCATCCCCTCCTGAAGGTGGATGTCCCAAATTCACCTCATCCAAAAGTGGGTGTCCCTTTTCGGGTGGGTGTCCTGCATTCATCCGCATTTTTGAACGTCGTTTTTTGGGAGTGAGTGCTTCCTTCCGGTATCATCAGCTTCGGTCTTGCCGTTCGTGAAACTGGCAGGGCTGCAGCTACCCGATTCCACCGAGGTGAAGCCTGCCATGAATCCTTCCATCCAGCGTTCGCTCGACCAGGCCGGCCTGTTGCTCCGAGCCTTCGATTTCGAGCACGCTCAGGCGCTCTACCGCGCCGTTCTCGACCACATGCCGAACAACGCCGCGGCACTGCTTGGGCAGGCGCTGATTCTCAACCGCAGCGGGCGCAACCGCGACGCGCTCGGTCTGCTGCAGCGGCTCTGGCACTTGTTGGACCACGACCCGGGGCAGTCGCCCACCCTGCGCGCGGCGACTCGGGGCGAGGTATTGGCGCAGATGGGGCTGGCGCAGCAGATACTCGGCAACCCGCTGCGGGCGCTGCGCTGTTATCGCAGCGCGCTCAACTACCACCCCAATTCACACCTGGAGCGGCGCATCGACCAGCTCGAAGAGGAGCAAACGGGTGTGAATCCTACCGAGGCCGGCATTGCCAACGCGCACGAGGCCTGGCAGCAGGGTCACCTGAACCAGGCCGCCCATGCCTTTCAGCAGGTATTGGTGCGCTACCCGGATACGCCGGCGGCGCTGTACGGACTCGGGGAACTGCACCGGCTGCAGGGCAAACTCGACACCGCGCAGCCGCTGTTGCAGCAGGCCATCATCATGGCGCCGACCACGCCCGTGCATCAGAACGCGCTTGGCATGCTGCTACAGCAGCGCGGCGAGGTGGACCGGGCACGCTGGTTCTATGAATGCGCCCTGCAGCTCAACCCCCGCTATCCGGAAGCCCACTGCAACCTCGGCTTTGCCTGTCGCCTGCTCGACCGCTGCGATGAGGCACTGCTGCACTACCGCACGGCACTCAAGCTGCGCACGCGCTTCCCCGAAGCGCTCAACAACCTCGGCAACCTGCTGCGGGTAATGGGACGCTACCAGGAAGCGCGGCAAACACTGGATCAAGCGCTGAAACAGCGCCCTGACTACCCGGACGCGCAACACAATCTGGAAATACTCATGGCCACGCTGGAAGAGATCGACCAGCCGGACGAACGCAAGCCGCGCACCGCCACGCGCAAGCGCGGCAAGACCCGCGGCGAAGCCAGCGCCGCTCCCTGATTGCAGAAAAAAGCAAACGGGAGAAGGTTGCCCCTCTCCCGCCGCATTGATGTAACGATTACCTGGAAGCCGTAATTAAAAGCTGTAATCGAAGTTGAGGTTGTAACGGCGCCCGTAGGTGTCGCCCGCCAGGCCCTGGATGGCAAAACGGGTGCTGACGTTCGGCACGGCGACAGGCCGCTTGTCGAACACGTTCTGCACGTTCAGGCCCACCCGCCAGGTGCTGCCGCTGTCGGTTTCCCCGGTATAGCCAAGACGTGCGCTCCACCAGGTGATGGAAGGCAACTTGTTCTTGTCCACGTCGATGCCTTCGATCCAGGTGCCAGTAATCGTCACCGAATCGGTATAGCGCCCCTGCATCTGGAACGAATAAGGCCCCACGTTGTAGTTGGCGGTGACCACGGCCGTCAGGTCCGGCGAACCGTTGTTACCTGAGCGATCGGTGGCCGAACCACCAAGCGGCGTATCCGTACGCTCGCGCACGTAGCCGGCAAGGCCGCGAAAGCTGAACGATTCCGACAGATCGCCGAAGAAGTTCGGCTCGTACCGATAGGCCAGCTCCAGGTCCGTGCCTTCCACGGTGGCCTGTGCCACGTTGAGGAAGGTGTTGTACACCCGGGTGACCTGACTGGTGGCCGGATCGAGGTCGAGCTGCTCGCACAAGCTCTGCACGTTGTTGATGAAGCATTCATCGACGATGCGCTGCGCACCAAGCTGGCCTACCGCGCCTTCGATGGTTACGTCGTACCAGTCGACGGACGCCTGCAGGCCTTCGAGGAAGCCGCCAGGTGTCCACACGATGCCGGCGGTGACGGTGTCGCCTTCCTCCGGGCTCAGGTTGGGGTTGCCGCCGTTGAGCATGGTGGTCTGCACTTCGACGTTGCCGAAGCGCGGATCACGGAATGCGCCATTGATGCCCTGGGCGTCGTACAACTCGGAGAACGTGGGCTCGCGCACGTCGGTACTGGTGGTAAAGCGCAAACGCACGCTGTTGAGCACCTGGTAGTCCAGGCCCACTTTCCAGCTTTCCACCGGGCCGCTGCGTTCGTAGTCCGATTCGCGGTAGGCGAGGTCCACGCTGAAATGTTGGTCCTGCCCAAGCACCGTGCCTTCCCACACGGGAATGTTCAGCTCGCCGAAGTATTCCCACACCGACATGTCGCCGCTGAGTATCGGCAGCGTGGCGATGTAGTGCAGGTTGGGGCTGCCGCTGGTGTAGCCCACCGGAATGCCCTGGATGCCGAGATTGGGATCATTGAGCGGCGGCCCGAATTCCAGCACTTCCTTGGGATGAGCGTCATCCCAGAACGATTGTTCACGCCAGGTGAGACCGAACGCGTAGTTGATCGCACCATAGCCCCAGCCTTCGAACAGTTCGCCATCGAGCAGGATTTCGGCGAAATCCTGTTTCACCTCGCCCGTGCCGATCTTGGGCGACGGCCCGTTCACGTAATCCAGCGCTGCCTGGCTGATGTTGCCCGAGCCCATGACGTTGAACGGTATGCAGTCACGAATCGTGTTGTCGAGTCCGATCGGCGAGCGTAGCGGAATGGCGCCCGGATCGCCCGGCTTGGTGGCGCCCTGCGTGCTGAGGCCGGAAATGCGCCCCTGCACCGCCGGCGAATTGGCCAGTTGTTCCTCGGTGGGGTTGTACAGCTGCACCCGGCACACGATGGCGCCCGTGCTCGGATCGCGCACGGCGTCCATCGCCAGGAAGGCGCGATCCATGCGCCAGCGGCTGCCGAAGGAATTGAAGCGCCGGCTCACGCCTTTTTGCGCCACGCCACGCAGATGCCAGTTCTTGATCGGCACGTCCCAATCGAAGCCTGCGCTGTAGGAGCGCGTATGGAAGGCCTTGCTGTCTTCCGTGCCGATGCCAAGTTCCGGCACGCCAAGAAAACTGCCGTTTTTCTGCAGCTTGAAGGACGCGAGATCGTAATCCGACATGATCTGCCGCACGTTGTCCGGCAGGTAGGCGTTGTCGGCATAGACCGTGGGCGCCCAGTTGCCGTACAACAGGATACCGCCGCGATCGAGCACGTCGGCGGCGCGGGTGTTGCCGATCATGGCCTGGCCGAACACGGTGAAGCTATCGCTCAGTTCATACTGCAAGCCGAGAAAGCCGGAACGGCTTTCCGCCTGGGTGCCACCGATGCCGCCGTTGGCACGATTGTAGATTTCCGCATCCGGGCCGCCTGCGAAACTCTGCGTGCTGTTGGCGCCGCTGACCGATGAGGGACTGCCAAGCACGAACGGCGTGATATTCGACGCATCGGGCGTGAAGCGATGCCAATCCAGCGGCGTGCCCGTGCCGAGAATGAGGCCATAAGGCGAGTTGGCGGTGGTGGCCACGTGCGGCAACGTAAGGCGGATGGGATTGGTGCCCGGCGGATCGCTGGCCTTCCACGCGGGGTTGGTCACGAGACCGATGCGCTGCTGCTCGGGCACTTGCTCCGCGGAGCGGCTGAAGCCATCGATCCATCTGGCGTCGAACGAGGCGATCACGTTGAAGCGCTCGCCGAACTTGCGGCCACCGGCCATCGAAAGGCTCCAGCGGTCGCCGTCGCCGAATTCATTTCTGCCGGCGCTGGTATTCAGCTTGAAACCCTGAAATTGCCGGTCGATCACAAAGTTGGTCACACCGCCCACGGCGTCCGCGCCATAGGCCGCCGAGGCACCGCCGGTCACCACGTCCACACTGCGCACCAGCGCGGTGGGGAAGAAATCCACGTTGACGGTCCCTTCCTTCGAAGACGGCACCACACGCATGCCGTCGAACAGCACCAGGGTGCGCTTGCCTTCGAGGTTGCGCAGATCCAATGACGTGGAGCCCGAGCTCGAGGTGAGCCCCGTGGGCACGCTTTCCAACGATACGTTGCCGAAGAATTGCGGCAATACGTCCAACTGCTCCGCCACGCTGCTGCCCGGCGCGAAGTCGAACAGTTCGGCGTTGGTCATGGTGGTGAGTGGTACCGGGTTGGTGAACCCATCCGACTGGCGAATGCGGGAACCGGTAACGGTAAGCTCTTCCACCGCGCTGGCATTGCTTTGCGCCAAGGCGGGTGCTGACTGAACAGCCAGGAGGGAAGAGATGGTAGCGGCAAGTACGGCGGAATACCGGCGTGCGAAAACGCCGGTACATGACGACATATGCATGTCTGACCCCTCTTATATTTTTTATATTTTTATTTTTTCTAATTATGTCTTTTTGTTATTAGCAGCTGGCAGGGAGATGCCACAGCGTAATTCGAAATCTACCCATGAGGATGTGGTTGGTCGAACACCTCCTGAACGAATGGTTTGAGTCGGGCACTTTTATAGAGGAACAATGCGCGGAGAGTCAACTGCCATCCCGCGATTTTTCCCCACACCTGCACAAAACGGAACAATCCTTCTAGGAATCTACGTTCTAAAAACAAATCAGAGCGCCAGACGTTCCAATGCGCGCAATGCGTCGAGCCGTGGCGTGATGTCAGGCACATGGCAGCGACCTTCGATCGTCAACAACTCCTTGTGCGTACTGCCCAGTTCGGCAAAGAGTGCCTGTCCCGATGCGTAGGGCACCACGCGATCATTGCGGCAATGCCACACCAGCGCCGGCACGCGCACGTGTGGCGCGAGGGCAAGACTGTCGAAGCGGTCGCGCAACAACCAGTTCACCGGCAGCCAGGGGTATTGCTCGTATGCCACCGCGGCAATAGAGCTGTAGGGAGAATCGAGCACCAGGGCGCGGCTTGGCACGGTGGCGGCAAGCTCCACGGCGGGACCGGTGCCGAGCGATTCGCCGAAGATGATGATGTCGGCTGGATCCACCCGCTGGGACAGCCACCCATACGCGGTATGCGCATCGAGCCGCAGGCCGGCCTCGGACGGGCTGCCGCTGGAACCGCCGTAGCCGCGCCAGCTGAGCGCCAGCAATCCTTCACCTTCCGCCACCAGCAGACCGAGCCGTTCGGCACGATCCACCAGGTTGCGGGCATTGCCATGCAGATAAAGATAAACGGGAGCGCCCGGGCGGGTCGGGGACACCCACCAGCTGTTGAGCGTTTCGCCATCGGGCGTGAGCAGTTGTTGCAGCGTGGCGCCGGGCACGCGTTGCGCTTGCGCGCCGATATCGTGGGTGTCCGGGTGATAAAGCAGCTGGCGTTGCAGCACGAACAGCAGCGCGCACAACGCACCGTAAGCACCCACGGCCAGCAGCAGAAGGCGCCACAGAAGCCGGGACAGCCGCAGGCTCATGGCCCCGCCACCGCCGCCTGTGCCAGCTGCTGCTGTGCCGCGATGCCCTGTGCCTGTTCGAAAATGCTGCGCGGGGTGAGACGGAATGCGCTGCGCACCGGCAATCCCGCGGTGGACAGCGCTTCGCCGGTCCAGGTGTTGCAGTTGTTGAAGAGGCCATAGGCCTTGCTGGACTCGAAGAACACGCCGGCATTCTCGACATAGGCGGGCATGTAGCGCAGCGCAGCGCCGTCGTTGGTGGCCAGCGAGGCATCGATATAGGCCACCAGCGCCGCCAGGCCTTCCCGGCTGACGCGCAAGCTTACGCGGGTGTCCTCGGGAATCACGGCAAGCGGATCGCGTTCGTAGCCGATGAACTGCATGGCGGAGTGGCGCGAGGCGAAGAGCGCCCGGGTGGCTGTCCCGGCGGTTTTGCTCTTGCCGGTGAAGTAGTCGCCGTCGCCCCAACCCACGCGTACCACCAATGCCGGGGCGAGCTCCCGTGCCAGCCGTGGATCGTGCTGCAGTTGACGGCTGTACTGACGGAACTCTTCGCCGTCGATCAGCAGGCTGGTGTGCCAGTCGCGGTAGACCAGCCAAATGGTGCTGGCCGGCTCGCCCGGGTCCAATACCGCTGTTTGCGGCAGCGAACTGGCACAGCCGCCCAACAACAGAAACATCAGCAGGCAAAGGAAGCGGGCGTGGGGCATGGCGAAGGCCTGAAATCCGGGCGGTGGGGGAAACTGCCCGCGATTCTACCCCGATACCACGCCGGGGTCAGAGCGCGAAGGATTCCACGTGACTGTTGAGCAGGCCGGCCTGTTCGCGCAACTGTTCGCCGCTGGCGGCCAGTTCTTCCACCAGGGTGGCGTTGTGCTGGGTGTTGCCGTCCATGTTCTGCACCGTTTGATTGATCATCTCGATGCCGTTGCTCTGTTCCAGCGTGGCCGCCATGATTTCGCTCACGGTGGCGCTGACGCGCTTGACCGCGCCCACGATGGCATCGAGCGTTTCGCCGGAACGGTTCACCTGCAGCGAGCCCTGCTCCACCTTGCGGGTACTGTCGGCGATCAGCCCCTTGATTTCCTTGGCCGCCACCGCGCTGCGGCCGGCGAGGTTGCGCACTTCGTCGGCCACCACGGCAAAACCGCGGCCCTGGTCGCCGGCGCGTGCGGCTTCGACGGCGGCATTGAGCGCAAGCAGGTTGGTCTGGAACGCGATCTCGTCGATTACCGTGATGATGTCGGAGATCTTGCGGCTGGAGGCGTTGATTTCCGCCATGGCGCCGATGGCTTCGCGCACCACCTCGCCCCCGGCCACCGCCTTGGTGCTGGCTTCGCGCGCCAGTTCCTCGGCAAGCCGCGCGTTGGCGGCGTTCTGTTCCACCGTGGTGGACAGCTCTTCCATCGCCGCGGCGGTTTCTTCCAGGCTGGCGGCCTGTTCCTCGGAGCGGCTGCCGAGAGTCTGGCTGGCCTGTGCCAGTTCCTCCGCGCTGTGCCGCACCAGGGAAGCGCTGCCCTGCACCTGCAGCATGAAATCGTTGAGCTGGCGCACAGCCAGGTTCACGTGCTGCTTCATCATTTCCATGCTGCCCTGGTAGTCGCCGCGCACCTGCGTCGACAGATCGCGCTGGCCAAGCGCGGCCATGACCTGGCTCACTTCGTCGAGCGGCGTCTTGATGGCGTCCAGCATGCGGTTGATGTTTTGCCGCAGGCGCAGGTTGTCGCCGGTGGCGCCAGTGAGGTCGGCGCGCTGGTCCAGATCGCCCTGCCCCACGGCGGCGATGATGCGGTCCAGTTCCAGCAGAGTGTGCTTGCTGGCGGTGATGTCGGTGGCGTATTTGACCACTTTGCATACATGCCCACGGCTGTCGCGGATCGGCGTGTAGGTGGCCTGGATCCATATTTCCCGGCCTTGTGCGCCGATGCGGCGGAATTCGCCGGCTTGCGCCTCGCCGCGCGCCAGTGCCTGCCAGAAACGGGCGTAGTCGAGGTGGTCGGCCTCGATGGGATCGACCAGGAAGCGGTGGTGGCGGCCCTGGATCTGTTCCAGCGTGTAGCCGACCACGTTGAGGAAACGCGGGTTGACTTCCAGAACGGTGCCATCCACGCCGAACTGGATCACGGCCTGGCTGGCGCGGATGGCGTCTATCTGGCCCTTGTTGTCGACGTTGATGCGCAGCTGTTCGCTGATATCGCGCGCATATTCGACCACCTTGCACACCTTGCCATCGGGGCCTCGGATCGGCGTGTAGGAGGCTGTGATCCACACATCCTGCCCAGCGGCGTCGATACGGCGGAAGGTGCCGTTTTGCGCTTCGCCGCGTGCGAGCGCCGCCCAGAATTCACGATAGGCGGGCTGCGCTGCCTCGACACGATCCACGAATGTTTCGTGGGGACACCCACCCGCGGTCTCGAGTGTAT
>Ga0182739_1000343_pt1 | contig 68160 bp, 64 predicted proteins | sample eDN5th30CBELigBY_FD_128873 | JGI IMG/M metagenome (GOLD analysis project Ga0182739, IMG submission 128873) | Enriched backyard soil microbial communities from Emeryville, California, USA - eDNA 5th pass 30_C BE-Lig BY (version 2) (version 2) | ecosystem: Environmental > Terrestrial > Soil >... | reverse complement strand
GCGGTGCTCACGTAGGTCTATCTACGCTGCGCTCCTCAATTTCTAAGCTTCGCATCAGCTGCTCGGTCCTGAAAGTCCATCGAGATGGACTTTGATGACGGTATCACGCTGTAGCGTAGTCGACGTCGCATCTATTTATTGTTTTTATGAAAAGTTTAAGGAGTGTTATCGTTGGACTCAAAAATATTGACAACACTTGAGTACGCTAAAATTATAGACAGGCTGAAGCAGCATGCAGCTACTTCACTCGGCAAAGCAAGAGCTGAAGCGCTTGCTCCAGTAACTGAGCTGGAACAGGTTAAAGATTTATTGCGACTAACTGATGAAGCCTATGCGGCAGACCGACTAAAAGGATCTGCACCATTTGGTGGGATTTTCGATATATCCTCAGCTTTGCATCGTGCACGTATTCATGCCACTTTAAATGCAACTGAGTTGCTTGAGGTCGCTTCCACTTCTCGTGGAAATCGCCGTGTAAAGCGATTTACCGAGCAGGTGCATGAGGAGCATGAAATTCCATCACTGCTAAAGTTTGCTGAGCAAATTAGCGAGCATCGCCCGTTAGAGGAGGAAATCTTCTCTTGCATTGATGATCAGGGTGAAGTAATGGACAATGCAAGCGTCGAGTTAGCAAGCATCCGTCGCGAATTACGCAATGGTGAAGGTAGAATTCGAGAAAAGCTGGAAAATATGATTCGCTCATCGTCCGTGCAAAAAATGCTGCAGGAAACCATTATTACGCTTCGCAATGATCGTTTTGTAATTCCTGTAAAAGCGGAATATCGCTCCAATTTTGGCGGTATTGTGCATGATCAGTCTGGTTCAGGAGCGACATTGTTTATTGAGCCTGAAGCGATCGTAACGATGAACAATCGATTGCGTGAGCTAAAAGTTCAGGAAGTTAAAGAAATAGAGAAAATATTACAACGGCTGACAGCGCTTGTTAGCGATTGCGTTGACGATCTGTTATATGATCAGGAGCTAATTAGTCATATTGACTTCACATTTGCAAAGGCAAGACTTGCCCATCAATTAAAAGGGATATTGCCAAAAATGAATGATCGTGGCTACATAAAAATTAAACGTGGTCGACATCCATTGCTTGATCCAAGTAAAGTGGTACCGCTTGAAGTAGAGCTTGGCAATCAATATCACTCCATTATTGTGACAGGACCTAATACCGGCGGCAAAACCGTTTCCCTTAAAACCGTCGGCTTGCTTAGCCTAATGGCGATGTCTGGACTGTTCGTTCCTGCCGATGAAGGGACACAGCTATGCGTGTTCGATGCAATTTTCGCCGATATTGGAGATGAGCAAAGTATTGAGCAAAGCTTAAGTACGTTCTCTAGTCATATGACGAACATTATCCGTATTTTGAATCAGATGACTTCAAAAAGCTTAGTGCTGCTCGATGAGCTTGGTGCAGGTACTGATCCAGCGGAGGGCTCTGCTTTAGCGATCGCCATCTTAGAGCATATTCATGCTAAGGAATGTCGCGTCATTGCAACCACGCATTACTCTGAGCTAAAGGCGTATGCATTTAACCGTAAAGGTGTTATTAATGCCAGCATGGAATTTGATATTGCGACATTAAGTCCGACCTATCGCTTGCTTGTCGGTATTCCTGGACGAAGCAACGCTTTTGCAATTGCCGAACGTCTTGGACTATCTTCGAAAATTATCGAGCGTGCCAAGGGAGAAGTGAGCGACGAGGATATTAAAGTGGAAAGCATGATTGCTTCCTTGGAGCAAAATCGTATTTCTGCCGAATCTGATCGAGAAATTGCACAAAAGTTGCGACTTGAGCTTGAGCAGCAACGTATTAAGTATGAGCGTGAGCAGCAAAGGTTCGAGGAGCAGAAGCAGAAGCTGTTAGAAAAGGCACAAGCTGATGCGGATGCCGCAATCATTAAGGCACGTAAGGAAGCCGAGCAAATCATTGCCGATCTGCGTAAGCTTGCTATGGAAGAGGGAGCATCAATCAAGGAGCATAAGCTTATTGAAGCGAGACGTAAGCTTGATGAAGCTCAGCCTGAGCTAGCTACTAAGCCGAAAGCTCCACGCACTGGTAAGAAACAAAAAATCGCACCAGGTGACGAGGTTAAGGTGTACAGCCTAAATTCAAAAGGCCATGTTGTTGAGCTTCACGGTAATGAAGCGACCGTTCAGCTTGGCATTATGAAAATGAAGGTTAAGCTCGACGATCTTGAAGTGCTGCAAAGTAAGGCGCAGCAGCCGCAGCAACCGCAAAAGCAGGCGGCAAGCGTAAAGCGTACCAAAGAGGATAATGTACGAATGGAGCTTGATTTAAGGGGCGAATCATTAGAGGAAGCGCTGATCGAGGTTGATCGCTTTATCGATGAGTCTTATCTTTCAGGTATGGGGCAAGTCTACATTATACACGGTAAAGGTACAGGTGTGCTGCGATCGGGTATCCAACAATATTTGCATCGCCATAGTCTCGTGAAGTCATATCGAGATGGGGAATTCGGCGAGGGAGGACACGGAGTTACGGTCGCACAATTGAAATAACCGTGTGCAGAAGTGAGGGGAAAGGATGAATCCGCAAATCGACTGGTTGATGGGCAATGAATATTTGGCTTCAGTCGTATATGTTTCTGTTGCAATATTGACGTTAATTGTTTTTTTATCTTTTTTTGAGCTAGTGACACGATATCGTTGTTGGCACGAAATTAAAAGAGGCAATTTGGCAGTTGCAATGGCAACAGGAGGGAAAATCTTTGGAATCTGCAACATTTTCAGGTTTTCGATTTCAATAAATAGTAGTATTTATGAGCAATTAGTATGGGCGATGTTTGGCTTTATCATTTTGCTCGTTGCATACTTTTTATTCGAGTTTTTGACACCAATATTCAAAATAGATGAGGAGCTCGTAAAGGACAATCGAGCTGTCGGCTTTATCGCTATGCTTATCTCGATTTCATTATCGTATGTGATCGGAGCGACTATTTTAATTTGATGTAGGTAAGGCGGTGTGCTTGCTTTGAAGTATTTACCGAAAGTACTGACGTTAGTATCCATCCTGTTTTTTGTTGTAGGGATTATCTATGTTATGAATATGGATTAAAGCCATATTGAAGAAAGGGCGTTAATGATGAAGGAATTACAAACAGTTTGTCCATGGTGTGAATCAGATATTATTTGGGATCCGGAGATCGGACCAGAGAAGTTTTGTCCACATTGCGACAATGAAATTAGTGGTTATCGCACACTTGAGCTTGATGCTCAATTTGCTGAAGAAGAGGAAGAAGACGAATCGTATAATGATGCCGAAGGCGATGATTGGGAAGAGGAGACAAGCATTCTTCGTTCAACACGTGAAATTGCAGCCAATAGCCGTATTCAAGGCTTGCTTGATGAGCAATTTGAAATGCCTGAATGTTCGAATTGTCGTGAATATATGCTGGAGGTAGGCGAGCAAGCGATGTCAGAGCAAAGTCAGTTTGTACCGGTTACGATTAAGCAAACCGGCAAACCGCTTGTTCCACAAAATATGAAGGTAACATGGTATGTTTGTCCATCATGCTATCGTACTGACAGCTACATTAGTGTTCATGACCGTAAGCATATGCTTGATGCATTGGCTGAAGAAGAATAAGAATAGAGTGTAACATAATGGAAGTGTCAAAAGGGTATGTAAGGTAAAAGCTGAGGGCACCTTATTGTGAGCAATGAAAACTAAAAAAGGAGCGATTCTAATGAAAAGTAAGTTAGATCGTCAAGCTTGGCTCCTGCTCGCAATTTACGGCTCCTTCGGCTTTGCCAATGCATTATCAGGCACATTTATTCCAGTGTACTTATGGAAAGCAAGCGGATCGTATCTTACGGTCGCATTATTTGCACTTGCACAATACAGCTTTTCCGGACTAACCTTTTTCTTATGCGGCAAATGGATCAAGGAAGGAAATAAGTTAAACTGCCTGCGAGTAGGCTGCCTACTCTCGGGCGTTTTTTATTGCATCGTGCTTTGGCTTAAGCAATCGGCGAGCGATATGCCTTTCCTTTTAGGCGTAATTAGTGGTGTAGGGCTTGGCTGCTATTGGGTAGCATATAACATCATTTATTTTGAAATTACAGAGCCAGATACGAGAGATCGCTTTAATGGATCACAGGGCCTGCTTGCTTCAGGCACGGGCATCATCGCTCCGTGGTTATCTGGGCTGTTAATTAGCCTGCTTGCTGACGATAAGGGCTATATGTTTATATTTACTGCTTCACTCATTATATTTGCCTGCTGTGGCTTAATAAGCCTGCTTATTAAAAAGCGTCCACCGGAAGGCAGATATGACTGGCTGTACCCGATTAAGCAATGGCGACAGCGAAGTAAGCAGAGCAAGGAATGGCGTTATGCATTTGCCGCAATTACTGCGCAAGGTGTTCGCGAAGGCGTGTTTATGTTTTTAATTAATTTAATTGTTTTTATCGCTACTAAGGATGAATCCAAGGTAGGTACTTATACGTTGATTACATCGCTCACAGCTTTAGTAAGCTTCTGGCTATGCGGACGTCTATTGAAGCCAAGGCTAAGAAGCGCTGCGATGCTGATCGGTGTAATATGCATTACTTTATTTCTTATACCGTTCTTTTGGCGTATCAATTATAGTATGCTGCTCATTTATGGGATTGGAACGGCGTTGCTGTTTCCGCTTTATATCATTCCAATTACATCTAAAGTATTCGATATGATTGGAGCGAGTAAGCAGTCAGTAGAACGTCGCGAGGAGCTAATTATTTTTCGCGAACTGGGATTAACGCTAGGGCGTGTCATTGGTTTAATCCCGTTTTATATCTATATTTTTTGGATCAATAATGAAACAGGCTTAGTGTGGATGCTGTTGTTGGTCGGGGCATCGCCGATTGTTGGCTGGTTTTTTATGCGTAAGCTGTTTGCGATTCAGCACACGCGTTATGAAGATCAGTCTGTCCCCAAACAACAAATTCGGACTAAGCCTCAAACTGAGGTGTGAACAGTATGGTTAAAGTAGTAAACAATGTTCTTGAGCTTGTAGGTGATACACCTGCTGTCGTGCTGCAAAAAATAGTGCCCGCAAATTGTGCGGAAATTATCGTTAAGCTCGAATATATGAATCCAAGCGGAAGTGTGAAGGATCGTGCGGCTTATAACTTAATTGCAGAGGCTGAACGACAGGGAGTTCTGCAACCAGGTGCAACGATTATAGAGCCTACAAGCGGCAATACAGGCATAGGATTAGCTATGAATGCCGCTGCCAAAGGCTACCAGATGATATTAGTGATGCCTGACAATATGTCGAAGGAAAGAATTGCCCTGCTTAAAGCGTACGGCGCAGAGGTTGTATTAACCGAAGCCGCGAAGCGTATGCCAGGAGCGATTGCTAAGGCGGAGGAGCTCCAAGCGGAAATCCCGAATTCATTTATTCCTAATCAATTTACGAATGAAGCAAACCCTGACATTCATCGCAAGACGACGGCATTAGAAATATTGCAGCAATGTGAAGGCAGGCTGGATGGATTTGTGGCATCTGCAGGCACAGGAGGGACGATTACAGGTACAGGTGAAGTGCTTAAGCAAGAGCTGCCTTCACTTTATGTGGCAGTTGTTGAGCCAAAGGGCTCACCTGTGCTATCTGGTGGTCAGCCCGGTCCACATAAGCTTGTTGGAACGAGTCCGGGTTTTGTCCCTGAAATTCTTAACACTTCTATTTATGATGAAATTGTTGCGGTTTCCGATGATGATGCGTTAGAGACAATGAGAAGCTTAGCAAGACGTGAAGGGCTGCTGTTAGGGCCATCCTCTGGAGCTACCGTATGGGCAGCGATACAGCTTGGTAAACGTCTTGGAGCGGGGAAAAGAGTGCTCTGCATCGCGCCAGATACTGGCGAGCGCTATTTAAGCATGAATATATTTGAATAATGATTCGTCATAGTTGCCAGCATAGTTTGTTCATGAGCGAAGCATACTACAGGGGTAGTTACGTAAAATCTCTGAGGAGGAAGTCAAATGCAACCGATGACGAACAAAGAGCTTGAGTATTTGATCGACTCGATGTCCAACGAAGATTTACAGATCAAATTCTGTGCTGCTGCAATCGCAGAAGCAACCAATCCAGCAATTAAGGACTATTGTGAATCGATGCTTAAAACGCATCAAGCAAACTACCAAACATTGCTTCAAGCTTTACAGCAGCATCAATCCGTCGCTCCAATGAACTAACAATCCATGAAACGGAGGCTTTGCACAAATGGCAAATGAATCATTTAAATTATCACAAGATGATTTGGTTGGTGTAATCCTGGCAGACCTAAAGCGGTTGGTGCGTGAATATGCAACGGCTGCAACAGAATCAAATTGTGCTAACACTCGTAAAATGTTTACGGACCTGCTCATTAATACCTTAACGATGCAAGGTGAGCTATTCACTGTTATGTCGCAAAACAATCTGTATGAACAGCCAAGTGTAGCACAGCAAAAAGATATTACACAGCAAATTCAATCCTATACGCAAATGCAAATGAAAACTTCAAATTGGTTACAGCAAGGTATTCAGCAGGGAGTATTGCACGGAATTGCTTCAACGCCGCAAGGTATTCCATCGAATTATCAGCAGCAACCGATCCAGTAATGATAAAGACCCTGCGGGGTCTTTTTTTTTAGGGCGTGTCTGAGAACTCTGAGTACAGCAAATTTTGCCTAATTTACGTTCTATGCAAGGCGCGTTTGTGAAGGTGTACCGGGGTACATCAAGCAAATGGAACGAAGCAGGGGGCGAAAAGGCGGTGAAAGGTGTCACTGAACGGGTTTTCAGACAGGCCCTAGGGCACATATGTAACTTTTTTAGCTTTGCAGGATTATCATATTAGGTGTAAAATAACGTACATAGCGTATACTGCTATGCCACAAATAGTGGGAAGGGGTTATTTCATGACAGGTATATCTGATTTTCAATTAAAGGTATTGGCGCTCCTGCAAGAAGACGCCAGATTAAAGCCAGAGGTGCTGGCCACGATGCTAGGCGCCACAGTAGAGGAAGTTAAAGGCGCCATCGAGGCGATGGAGCAAAACCATGTGATCGTTAAATATGCGACAATTGTAAACTGGAGTAAAATGCATGATGAAAAAGTAACGGCCTTAATCGAGGTGCAAATTACACCTGAGCGTGGTCGTGGCTTTGACAGAATTGCTGAATCCATTTATTTATATCCGGAAGTAAAATCGTTGTACTTAATGTCAGGAGCCTACGATCTTCAAGTAGAAATCGAAGGAGATAGCTTGAAGCAGGTGGCTTCATTCGTATCTAACAAATTGTCAACGATTGAAGCAGTGCTTTCAACCAAAACATACTTTATTCTTAAAAAATATAAACAGGATGGCATTATCTTCGAAGAAAACGAAAGTGATCATCGAATGATGGTGTCCCCATAAGAAGGGTGAACAGGATGTCAAATGAATCATCGCATCAATCATCCATACCTGTGCGAACACGTCAAATGTCAGATTATCTTAATCCTACGGTACGCGACATAAAACCATCGGGTATTCGTCGATTTTTCGATCTTGTTAGCACACGCAAGGATGTTATTACATTAGGTGTTGGAGAGCCGGACTTTATTACTCCTTGGCATGTGCGTGAAGCTGCGGTAATGTCTTTGGAGCGGGGGAAAACACAATATACGTCCAATGCAGGGATGATCGAATTAAGAGAAGCAATTTGCAATTATTTACATTCAAGCTTTCATGTTGAATATAATGCTGAGAAAGAAGTTATGGTGACAATTGGCGGTAGTGAAGCGATCGATCTCGCATTGCGCGCCCTTATTTCACCAGGTGATGAGGTATTAGTGCCTGAGCCATGTTATATCTCTTACTCACCAATTACAACGATTAGCGGTGGTGTAGCAGTCGGCATTGAAACATTCGCTAAGGATAATTTCAAGCTAACAGAAGAAGCGCTTCGTAAAGTGATTACACCGCGTTCTAAAATATTAATTCTATGTTATCCAAGTAATCCAACAGGCGGCATTATGACCTATGAGGACTGGCTGCCAATTGCAAAAGTGGTCGAGGAGAACGACCTAATCGTTATTAGTGATGAGATCTATGCTGAGCTAACTTACGGCTCCAAGCATGTGAGCTTTGCGGCAATGCCAGGAATGCGTGAACGTACTATTCTAGTGAGCGGCTTTGCCAAAGCCTTTGCCATGACAGGCTGGCGTCTAGGCTATGCTTGCGGTCATCCTGATATCATTGCAGCGATGCTGAAAATCCATCAGTATACTGTCATGTGTGCACCAACAATGGCACAATATGCAGCGCTTGAGGCGCTCACGAACGGAATGGAAGAAAAGGATCGGATGGTTGAATCCTATAACCAACGTCGTCGTTTAGTGGTGCAAGGCTTTCATGATATCGGCTTAGAATGTCATGAGCCACAAGGCGCCTTCTATGCATTTCCTTCGATTAAGTCTACGGGCTTAACAAGTGAGGAGTTCGCTCAGCGTTTACTTGAGGAAGCGAATGTTGCAGCAGTGCCTGGCGATGCGTTCGGGCTAGGTGGCGAAGGTCATCTGCGTTGCTCCTATGCAACAAGCGTGGCGAATTTAACGGAAGCAATTGAGCGTATTGGACAGTTTGTCTATAAACTGAAACAAGGCTAGCTCTATTATAAATATAAATGACATTCCAGCTTACATGAGATTATAAGCAGGACGGAAACCTAACCTGTTCCCGTCCTGTTTTCATTTATTAATGATAATTAACAAGGAGGATGAGCTATGAAGCTGTATACACGTGGTGGGGATAAAGGAATGACGAGTGTAATCGGTGGAAGAGTACATAAAAACGATGCTAAAATAGAAGCATATGGCACGATCGATGAACTAAACAGCTTTGTCGGATTAGCAGCGGCTAAGGCGGCGAAGCAGCAGGAAACATTAGGTTTAGCTCAGCAGCTTGAACAGATTATGCAGGAGCTTTTTGATGCAGGCTCGGACTTAGCCTATGCAACACCTGGTCATCCCTTTAAGCTGCTAGAGGATACGGTCGATACTTTAGAGCAATGGATTGATGAGCATACTGCAGCTGCTCCTCAGTTAAGTAAATTTATACTGCCTGGCGGCTCTGAGCTGTCTGCTGAGCTGCATGTATGCCGCACAGTGTGCCGACGTGCAGAGCGTCGCACGGTGACGCTAGCGCAGCAGGAGAGTATTAACGAAGTAGTCCTCATTTATTTGAATCGTTTATCAGATTATTTCTTTGCGGCTGCGCGAATCGCTAATGTTCAGCTAGGCGTTGAGGATACGGTTTATGTTCGCAGCGCGAATGTGTTTAAGGGAAGCGAGAAGTAATGACAGAGCATATTCCATGGACAGGAAGAGTAGTGAAGCATTTGCCGGATGGGGTGCCAGTAAAGCAATTTGGCACCTCAGAAAATACGGAACTGCTCACGGATTATTATGCTCCATTAACGGTTGTTGCAACTGAAGCGGATGAAGGGAAGACAATTCGTGAGCTGCTTGAGCGAGAGTTCGCTGTTTCGAGCAAGCTATTGGCTGCTGCTCGAAAAAGTGAATATGGGTTAACGATTAACGAGGAGCGGGTTTATATCTCGGCACCTGTGAAAGCAGGGGAAGTGATTCGGCTAAGACAGCTGCGTGAGCAATCTGAAGATATACTTCCGCAGCAGATGCAGCTTAATATTGTCTACGAGGACGATTATTTGCTCATTGTTAACAAGCCAGCAGGGCAGGTTGTCCATCCGACTCATGGTCATTATACGAATACGTTAGCTAACGGGGTAGTGGCCTACTGGCAGGACAAGGGAGAGCGTTACCGATTTAGACCGATTCATCGTCTAGATGAAGAAACGTCCGGTCTTGTCGTGATCGCGAAAAACGGTTACATCCATCAGCAGCTTTCTGAGCAATTGCAGCAAGGTAAGGTGGATAAGCGTTATGTTGCGTTCGTATATGGAGCTCCAGAGCCAGCTGACGGGATCATCGAGGCACCGATCGCGCGCGATCCAGAGCAGCCGCATTTACGTACCGTGCTAGCAGATGGAGCATACGCGAAGACAGAGTATTGGAGTGAGCGCACATTTCTGATAGGCTCTGATGAAGTGGTACAAGCAAGTCTGGTGCGGGTCAAGCTGTATACGGGAAGAACTCATCAAATTCGTGTACATATGCACAGTATCGGTCATCCGTTAATTGGCGATAAGCTTTATTATCGGGAAGAGCTTCAGAGAGATCTGTTAGAAGAAGGCATCACAAGGCATGCATTACATGCAGAGAAAATATCTTTTTATCATCCAATGAGTAAGGAATATATGCAATGGTCGGCTCCACTGCCGCCAGACTTTGAAAAACTTATCCATTTATTTCAGGGAGGCAAAGAATCATCCTATGAGTAAGCTAACGATTTATGAATATCCGAAATGCGGCACTTGTCGCAGTGCAGTTAAATTATTAAAGGAGCTAGGTAATGAGCTGGATCAGCGTCACATCGTAGAAGCGCCACCAACTGTGGAGGAGCTACGAACGTTGATTGCAGGTAGCGGGCTAGAGCTGAAGAAGTTTTTTAATACATCTGGTGATTTATACCGCTCGATGGGCTTGAAGGATAAGCTAGGTAGTATGAGTGAAGAGGAGCAGCTGCAATTGCTATCTCAGCACGGCATGCTTATCAAGCGTCCGATCGTAACAGATGGAAGCAAAGTAACAGTTGGCTTTAAAGCAGAAACGTATAAGGAAGTGTGGGGATAATCGTGGTCAAGCTACTATCACAGCTGGGCTCCTCTATTTTTGCAGAGGTGGCACAGTGGAAGCGTGATGCGGTTGCTAATGGCATAGATGTCATTGATCTTGGCATCGGTAGCCCGGATCGTCCTCCTTCCTTAAAGGTTAGACAGGCACTGTCGAAAGCCGTATTAGAAGAGGATCAATATGCCTATCCTGCGTTGAAAAGCGGGCTGCCATTCCGGCAGAAGGCAGCAGAATGGATGAAGCATCGCTTTGGCGTTGAGCTAGATCCACAGCATGAAATATGCACATTATCTGGGTCGCAGGATGGCTTAGCGCATCTGGCTATGGCGATTGCAGAGCGTGGTTCAATTGCGCTCGTCCCTGATCCAGGCTATCCCATTTATACTGCAGCCTTAGCGCTCGCTGATGTTGAGCCTTACTTTATGCCGCTGGTTGAGGAGAACAACTATTTGCCGCAGCTAGAGGCTATTCCAGAGGAGGTACTTAAGCGTACCTCCTTCCTATTGTTAAATTATCCGAACAATCCACTGACCGCGGTTGCTGATTACAGCTTTTTTGAGAAATTAGTCGCATTTGCCAAGGAGAAGCAGCTGCTAATTGTGCATGATGTAGCTTATTCGGAAATGGGCTATGACGCTCTTGAGCCACCTAGTATTATGCAAGTGCCTGGTGCAAAGGAAATCGCTGTAGAATTTCATTCTCTCTCCAAAAGCTTTAATATGGCAGGCTGTCGAATCGGATTTTTAGTAGGGCAGCAGAAGGCAGTAGCTGCATTAACGACTTTAAAAGCAAATATTGATTACGGTGTATTCGATCCTATCCAGGAAGCGGGCATTGTCGCGCTCGACGAAGCGATGTTTGACCCTCAATTTGTTAAGGCTAGCGAAGTGTATCAGCGTAGACGTGATGTCTTTATTGCTGCACTGCATGCTGTCGGCTGGAAGGTTACGCCGCCCAAGGCGACAATGTTCGTATGGGCGAAGCTACCAGAGCTGCAGCTAGACAAGCTAGAGCAGCAAGCTAATGCCAGCTCACAGAATAATAGCAGCTCGCGTTTATTTGCCCAGCGTTGTCTAGAAGAAACTGGTGTTGTTGTAATTCCAGGAGATGCCTTTGGCATGCAAGGGGAAGGCTATGTTAGAATAGCATTAGTGGGTAATGAAGCACGTCTTGAGGAAGCTGCCAAACGACTAGGGCAGTTTGTAGATAAGTACAAGAAGGTATAGGAAGGGAGAGGGGAAGCTTGAGTAATCGTCGATATTTGTTAGTAGACGGAATGGCTATATTATTCCGCGCATATTTTGCGACTTCCTTTACAGGGAAAATAAGAAGAACTAGCAGTGGAGTCCCTGTGAATGGGGTCCATGGCTTTGTTCGTTATTTTGTTGATGCAATTTCAACCTATCAACCTACGCATGTGATCTGTTGTTGGGATATGGGATCTAGTACTTTCCGAACAGAGGAATTTAGTGACTATAAAGGGAATCGTCCTGCTGCACCAGAGGATCTCATTCCTCAATTCGATCTAGTAAAAGAGGTTGTTAGTAGTTTCAGTGTACCGAATATAGGACTTGTCGGCTATGAGGCGGATGACTGCATGGGCACGCTGGCTAACACGCTTGGCAAGGAGCATGAGGTTGTTATTGTAACAGGCGACCATGATATGCTGCAGCTAGTAAACGAGCAGGTTAATGTAGCCATTATGAAAAAAGGTATCGGAAACTATCAACTCTATACGCCACAATTTTTGCTAGAGGAGAAAGGCTTAACTCCAGCGCAAATTATTGATGTCAAGGGATTGATGGGAGATACGGCTGATAACTATCCAGGTGTCAAAGGAATTGGTGAGAAGACCGCGCATAAGCTTATTCAGCAATTTGGTTCCATTGACGAGCTGCTGCTAAATTTAGATCAAATCTCTCCTACGATTAAAAAGAAGATTGAAGAGAATTTAGAGATGCTGCATCTATCACGCAAGCTAGCTACGATTCATTGCGAGGCTCCGCTAGAAGAGTTAGATGATGAGGCTTGCAGATGGTGTATCGATCGCGAGCTTATTCTAACAAAATTCAACGAACTAGAGTTCGGCAGCTTAAGTAAGTTGATCGACAATCTTCACGCTGTAAATGTGTAGATATTGTCAAGCATGTAGTAAAAAGGGAATAGGTACTAAGTTCATATCTTTCTATTAATTCCAATGTAACCTAAGTCACATAAAAATGAAAAATTAGTATACTTGACCTAACTCATACTGTATAATACTAATTAACAAGCAGAACGTACATTGCAGAGGGGGAGGTAAAGTATGAAGGCTGAATACATTAATCCATTTTTAGAATCCGCACAAACGGTTATTGAGCAAGTGGTACAAATTCGTCCCTCAACAGGAGCAATTTCTGTAAAGGATATTAAATTTGTTGAACAATATATTTGGATTCATATCGGTGTTAACGGGCAAATGAACGGGAATATCATTTTTGGTCTTAAAGAGGATGTTGCATTAAAAATGATTTCAGCAATGATGGGTGGTTATGCTATCTCTGAGCTTGATGAGATGGGTAAAAGTGCAATCTCTGAATTAAGCAATATGATCAGTGGTAACGCTAGTACGATTCTGTACAATCAAGGGATGAGCGTTGATATTACTCCACCGCGTATCGTTGAGATGGCACAAGCTGCTGGCTTTGAAAATTCTAAAGCACTTGCTGTCCCATTGATTATCGAAAGCATCGGTCAATTAGATATTCAAGTTATCGTATAATACTGAGGCTTCTGCCAGGAGCTTACTCATAAATGATCCTTACTGCTATAGAGCGAACATTCGGCTTGAATGGTGCTAATAGCAGTTTTTTTTGCGTATTGAAAGGGAATCAAGTACACTGTTGGTGGGTGATATTATTGTTAAAGGATAAAGTTATCGTAATTACTGGTGCATCTAGTGGAATTGGTGCAAAGCTTGCGGTTGAAGCTGCGAAACAAGGAGCAATTACCGTTCTGACTGGGCGAAATGAGATCAATTTACGGCAAACTGTGAAGCAAATTGGCAGCTCAGCCTCCTATTATGCTATGGACGTAGCGGATGGGGCACATATCGAGAAGGTTATCCAAGAAATTGCACATACATACGGTAGAATTGATATTCTTGTTAACAATGCTGGCTTTGGAATTTTTGCAACAATTGAGGAATTAAGCTTAGAGCAATTTGAGAAAATGATGGATACGAACTATATGGGCGTTGTACGCTGTACAAAGTCAGTGTTGCCGATTATGAAAGCAGCAGGGAAAGGGCATATTGTGAATGTAGCCTCCTTAGCTGGAATGATTGGTTCAGCAAAATCCACGTCATATTCTGCCACGAAGCATGCTGTGCTAGGGTTTACCAACTCATTGCGAATGGAGTTGAGAGGTACCTCAATTGCTGTTTCTTCTGTAAATCCAGGACCGATTGCTACTGAATTTTTTAATATTGCTGATCCTAATGGCACTTATGTTCGTAATATAAATTGGCTAATGATGAAGCCAGAATATGTTGTTAGCAAAATGATACGATTGCTGCATACGCAGCGAGCAGAATTGAATCTTCCTCCCCTATCTGCATTCGCATTAAAATTGTACGGTTTATGTCCACGCTTCATTGATAAAGTGGCTGGAAAATGGTTGAATAAAAAATAGTAACTTATAAGCAAAGGAATGAAGGCATTATGTCTAATACTACATGGTCGGAATTAGGAATTAATGAGAGCCTAACAAGTGCATTGCTGGAGCAAGGCATTAGTGAGCCTACAGAAGTACAGAAGCAGGCGATTGTTAGCTTGCTAGAAGGTAAAGATATTGGAGTTAAGTCGCAGACAGGAAGTGGTAAAACGTTAGCCTTTCTATTACCATTGCTGCAAAACATCGATGCGCAATCAAAAAATATTCAAGCGGTAGTGCTTGCTCCAACGCAAGAGCTTGCGATGCAAATTGTTCGTGTAGCGGAAACCTATGGTGCGCCACTTGGTATTAGAGTACAGCAATTAATTGGTGGTGCTGCGGTAAAGCGTCAAGTTGAAAAGCTTAAGCAAAATCCACAGCTAGTTGTTGGTACACCAGGTCGTATGAATGAGCTAGTGAAAGCGAAAAAGCTAAAGCTGCATGCTGTAAAATATTTAATTATTGACGAGGCAGATCAAACCTTTGAGCTTGGCTCACCAGCTGATATTGAAAATTTCTTGTTTTCAGTAAATAAAAAGCGCATTACTGCCTTTTTCTCAGCGACGTATCCAGAAGCAATGTCGCGTTATGAAGGTCGCTGGATGAAAGAGCCACACAGAATTGATCTTTCTCCACAGCAAAAGGTTGCCGGCACGATTGAGCACTATTATGTCGTATGTGATCAACGCTCTAAGCTTGAATATACACGACGCTTGCTACGCACAGTGGATGCTAGCCCTGCATTAATCTTCGTGAATGATAGCAGTCAAATTGCGAACTGGGAAGCGAAGCTCAAATATGAAGGCTTTAAAATCGAAGCATTGTATGGTGATGCGGACAAGCAGCGTCGTGCATCTACATTAACTGCGTTTCGTGAAGGCAAGCTAGAAGCGATTATTTCTACTGATGTCACCGCTCGCGGTATTGATATTGCGGATCTTCCGCTAGTTATTCAGATCGAGCCAGCAATTGATGCAGATCACTATGTGCACCGTGCAGGTCGTACAGGGCGTATGGGTAAAAAAGGGCTAGTGATCTCTATTATTACTCCGCATGAAAAGTTTATTATGGACAAATTTATGAAGCAGCTTGGCATTACGATTGAAGAAAGATCACTGTTTAGAGGTAAATTGCTGAATGATGAGCAAATTTCTCAAGCGGTTAACTATGTACCTGAGGAAAACAAGGCGAATAAGCCTGTAAATAGTAAACCAGTGCGTGAAATCAATCATAACACAGCTAAGCCGACTACGAGTAAACCAGTGAACAAACGTGATGAAAAGCCTTCTCGTAGTTTAAGCGCTCAGGTTGAATCTGTGCAAAAAGGACAGAGCGCTCTAGGAGCACAAGGCCAGAAGCTTAGTGTGAAAAAGGATAAAAATAAGCCGATACCACAAAAGGCTGCAGCTAATAAAAAACAAAGCAACGGCAAGAACAAGGGAGCACCAAAGTGGTTAAAGGAAAAGTGGCAGGATAAGTAATAACGAGGTGACTCAATGAAAACAGTACTGCATGTAGAACAGTTAAGTGGAGGTTATAGTCCTAATCGGGCAATTATTCATGAGCTTAATTTCGATATTAAAGCTGGTGAGATGATTGGCTTAATCGGAGTAAATGGAGCGGGAAAAAGCACAACGATTAAACATGTATTGGGGCTTATGACACCGCATCAAGGTCGTATAGAAATTAATGGGATTACGCTTAAGGATAATGTTGAGCAGTATCGTAGCGGCTATACCTATGTACCAGAGACTCCGATATTGTTCGAGGAGATGACGGTAGAGGAGCATTTACGATTGACTGCGATGGCATATGGAGTGCCTCAGGGACAATTTGAAGTACAGTCGGAGCAATTGCTTGAACGCTTCCATATGACCAAAAAGCGTAAAGCTCTTACCGCTCACCTGTCCAAAGGGATGAAGCAAAAGGTGATGATTATGAGTGCTTTGCTTGCAAAGCCCTCCTTATTCATTATTGATGAGCCATTTCTAGGGTTAGATCCACTAGCGATTCGCTCTTTACTGCAGGAGCTGGTTGAGGTAAAGCAAAGCGGTTCAGCCATTCTAATGAGCTCGCATATATTAGCTACGATTGAACACTACTGTGATCGCTTTATTATGCTTGATCAAGGTAAAATCGTAGCGCAAGGCACACTTCAGGAGATGCTTCAGCAAGCGAATGAGCGTAACAATCAAACTAGACTAGCTGTTACTGGCTTAGAGGAGGCCTTCTATGCATTGCTTAATGGAGGCGATGCGTAATGGCGGAGCAGAATGAGATTGTTGAGTTGTGGTATTCGAGAAAACGGAGCTTTACAAGGGAAATTATTCCTTATCTGCGATATATGGCGCAGAGCGGCTTTCCTGCATTTTTGTCGTTAATTAGCATTGTCAGCATCATTCAGTACATCTCACTAATTAATAATGTGCCGCCGAATTTGCCGATTGCTTGGATTGGGGCTATTATCTTAACCCCGTTTTTATCCTATAGTCCGTTGCGAACTTATCTTCAACATCCAGATCTTATCTTTCTTATGCCAGCTGAGCATCAGCTAGCACCTTATGTTAAGCTCTCGAGTAAGCGCAGCTTTCGTAATAGCTTATTGCTGTTAATGGCGTTAGTGCTGATCTTTTGGCCATTATATCGACAAAGCGAAGGTTATATCGGCTTGTGGCTAGTTGTTGTGTTAATAATACTTAAGTCATTAAATAGTTATTTTGCTTGGCAGGAACGACGTCTGAACTGGAATAGTACACGAATGTCGTTACGTATATTGCGCTGGCTGCTTATGTTTGTCGTCGTCTTGAGCTGGCTAATGCATCGCAATCTAATTGTTGAGCTTGTTCTAACTGTTGCTGTTGCAGCATTGCTGTTCGTCATTTACCGTAGACTAGGCAAATTCGATTTTCCTTGGCAACGTCTAATTGATGAGGAGAAGGCGACACTTCGACGTTTGTTCGCATTTTTCAATTGGTTTATTGATGTGAAAGGAGCACCGCCGATCGTTAAGCCAAGACGATACATGGCGTGGCTTATTAAAACGGTGAAGTATTCTCAATCTAACACATTTAGCTTCTTACATATCATCACCTTCGTAAGAACGGAGATTGGTGGCATTTGTGTGAGGCTGCTGCTGCTAGGCGGGCTAATCATCTATTTGTTTGCCGCTGAACAAGGTCTGAACGGCTGGGGAGTGGTCGTCAGCTATGTGATCGCGGGCATGCTCATCTCGCTGCAAATCGGAACTTTGCGTAAAACACATCGCCATGCGATATGGCGAGATATTTTTCCTTTGCAAACTCAGCTGCAGCATAAACAGCTGATTGCGGTTGAACGTATGCTAAATTATGTTACGTTAGCTCTGTTATTACTGCCTACAATACCGATGTGGGGAGCAGGAGGGACACAGCTTGTAGCAATGCTTGTGTTTTTAGCGCTTTACCCAATATGGCGCAGCAGAAGGCTCGCTGTACGTCTGAAAAAAGAAGACGAGGATGACTTTTAAGAAGATAAAAAAGAGCTTACCAGCTTGGTTAAGAACCAGCGGTAAGCTCTTTCTATATATTATGCTTGTGCGCTTAATGTTTTTACAGCTTCATAGATGGAATCGAATAGCTCTTCTAATTGATCAGCTTCAATACAAGAGAACGCAACGCGTAGATCAGTTTCTCCAAGTGCAATTGTACCGATACCATATTGCTCAAGCAAATGTAGGCGAACAGCATCTGCAGATACATTGTTCAGCTTCAAGCACATAAAGTAACCAGAATTGAAAGGATAGTAAGGTAATAGATCTCCGTAGCGACCGCTATCTAGCAATTCCTTAACGATGTTTGCACGCTTTTTCATAATCTCAAATTTCTCAGCCTTTTGTGCATCAAACTCAGGCGCTTGTAACGCACGAAGCACAAATGTTTGTGAAGGATGAGGTCCGCTAGAAATTGTAGAGCGAATAATCCCTAAAGTTTTTTGTTCTAAAGCAGCCAATGTTGCAGAGGATTGTGCTGCATACGTAATAAATCCAACACGGAAGCCCCACACATATTCTTCTTTAGTAGCTCCATCGACTTTAACTGCAAGCACATTGCTATGCAAGTCAGCTAGCTTGCTGAATAGAGATTCCTGCATAGAATTTTCGAAGAACAATCCGAAATACGCATCGTCAGTAACAGCAACGACCTTAATACCTTGCTCTGCCGCTTCTTTAATTGCAGCGACGATCTTTTCGCCATCCTGTTCGTCTGGTGTGTAACCAGTTGGGTTGTTCGGGAAATTAAGGATGACAATCGCTTTGCCTTTATCCTTTTGTGCAAGCAACGCTTGCTTTAAGCCTTCACTATTAAAGCGAAGCTCATCATTATATAATGGGTATTCTACAATCTGTGCATTGCGACGAACACCGAAAGTTAGTTCATAGTTTTCCCAGTTTTTATCTGGAATAATGACAGAGTCACCAACCTCAGCAAACAAGTCAGCAACGATGCTAAGACCATGTGTTAAAGCGTTAGTAACAATAGGGTTGCTAAATTGTGCTTTAATTGATGCAAGCGAAGGATTATCCTTCACCATTTTTTCACGCCATGCACTACGCAGCTCAGGCTTACCTGCTGGTGGTGCATACTCGTATATGTCTTTTGGATTGTAAGCGCTAAGCGTATTTTGAATTACTTCTAGATGCATTGGTACGCCATTCTCAGTCGCAATCCCAATCGTAGCATTGTATTTTTTTGCTTTAGCCTTAGCTTCAGCCGATTGGCTAAGAATCCCTTCTTTTGGAAAATAAATGTTTTTTCCAAGATTAGACAACATGTCATAGACAGCAGGACTTTCTTGCTGTAGCGTCTCATTTAATTGTTGAGCTAATGGGTTCATGGATTTCATTCCATCCTTCCGAAATCAATCATATTAATAGGTTAGTGCAGTCGCCCATAATTATACCACTAAACGCCCAACCATACTATTGAATAAATAAATAATTTTCATTTTCGACTTATATTTTGTAATTTGCAGTTTTTTTCTGTTGAACCTTTACACAGTTTAATTATAATGGAGTATATAGGATTCTTTTTTTTGCACAATTTGTATACTGTATTTAATTTCGCAAAAGGATGTTAGTTAAGCCTACATATTGCGATATTTTACCTGCAATAGATTTTGGGAGATTTGAGGAGGGTTCAGCAATGCTTGATATTTCGCCAGATAAGCTGACATTAAAGCCTGCTTTTGCAAAGATTGTTTGTGAGCCAGGCTGGAGATGGGCAAGACGCGAGAAGCCAATGCCTAACTTTGATTTATTTTATGTATGGAGCGGTGAAGGCGATGTCGAGGTTAACGGCGTACATCATGAGGTAGGGCCAGGAAGCTGTTTTTTGTTTCGCCCTGGGGATTTCACAAGCGCGACACATAATCCACAGAAGCCGCTTGTATTGACTTATATTCATTTTGCTACAGAAGAACCAGTTGAAGTTATTCCTAAACGCTATCGCGTATTAAAGGATACCATTGATTTTGAATTTTTATTGTCTCGTTATGTGCGTTTATTTTTAATTCAAACATACGCTGCGGAAGAGGAAGCGAAGCTCGTTCTTAAGCAAATTATGATCCATCTGCTACGTGCCGATTTCCAAACACCAACGGAAAAGAAAGCGAGCAATCAGCTTACGGAATCGATTCACGAGGTGGCAAACTTTATTAGACAAAATCCGAGTGTGGCTCATCGCGTAGAGGATTTGGCGATGCGCGCTCAGCTTTCACCGCGATATTTCTCGATGAAGTTCCGTGAAGTGCTAGGAATGTCCGTACAAACGTATATGATTCAAACGAGAATTAATCGTGCGCAATATTTGTTAACTCATGCAGGGATGAATGTAACCGAGGTTGCAGACGCTTTAGGATACCGCGACATCTTCTTCTTCAGTCGTCAGTTTAAACAATATACGGGAAAAAACCCTTCAGAAATTCGTTAAGCAACAAAAAGCAGCCATTGCAGACAGACAAGCAATGGCTGCTTTATTTTGTTGGTAGAAGCAAAGCTCATTGTGAAGAAGGAGATAGCGCACCAAGACGCTGACCCATAGTGACCTTCATGTCAGGCTGGATTGAAGCATCAGGTGTAAAGCTATTGCTCTCAGTCAGCAAAACGACGGTAGAACCAAAGGCAAAGTAGGCAAGCTCTTCACCACGCTGTAGCTGGACTTTGCTTGTATCCACGTATTGAATGCTGCTTACGTTCATCGCACCAACTTTAACGGCAGCAATAACATGCTTCTTATGCTTAATATAGGTGATCAGTCGCTCATTACGGCTAAGCACCTTCTTCATATGTGTTAAACCAAAAACATTGACGGGATACACCTTCCCTGGCAAATGAACGGTATGTACAATATCTCCTGAAACTGGTGCATGAATCCGATGATAATCTGTCGGGCTTAAATAAAGCACGAAATAATAGCCATGCTGATATGCCTGGCTGCGCTTTTCATCCGCAAGCAGCTCGGCAATGGAGTAATCCTGCCCCTTTACATTGAGAATCGTTCCTTTATGAATTTCACCGCAGCTAGCAATGACTGCATCGACCGGAGAAACAACAGCATCCTGTGTATCGTCAATGGGTCGCATATTCGGCTTTAGCCGTCTTGTGAAAAACTCATTTAGCGTGCGATATTCGTGAATTGGTTTTTCTGCTTCATCGACATTAATTTTATAGGTTTTGGAAAAGGTAGGGATTAGCGAGCGGCTTAATGTCGATTGAGCGAATGCCCCGGTTATTTTCGATATCCATTTGCGCGAACTAAGCTCAGTCATTGAGCGAAGTAGCCAAAGTTTCATGAATTGTTCATCCCTTCTTTAGTGAGAAATCTTAATATAAATGTATTACTAACACATATGCATAAGTCTGCCACATCTGTACAAGCTTTTCAATAAAAAAGTCAGCTGGCTCAAGAGTGCGGTTGAGCTGAGCTGACTTTTATGATTAGCTTCTTTGGCTATATAAATATTTTGCGTACTCTAATGGTCGGCGAATTGCTTGTAGATAGCGTTCTAACTCGCCAATTTCTCGGAAAACCTCACGAGATGGCTTAGGATTTAACTCGATAATCCAAATTTTTCCTTCACGATCGATGGCGATGTCGATCGCGATTTCACAGAGGGTGTAACGGTGTTGTTCAAGGAAATTAGCGATATTGATCGAGAGTGAATTAATTTCCTCCTGAACATGGGTGAGATTAACACCAGGTGCAACAAACTGCTCGATCAGTCTATGCATCGCCACTGCTGAACCACCGCCATGCAAATTCGCTGTAATGCTGCGTGCTGCGCCAATTCTTCCAGCACCGCCGGTAACGGTCCACTGTCCGTTGCCATCCTTTTGTACAAGAATACGATAGTCATGAACTCTGCCGTTGTTTAGCGTTAACGGAATTCCTTGTTGTATCAAATAGGAGGTCGAGTGAACATTCCAGCTATTCATAAACGAACGTAATGCGGAGAGGGACAGTAGACGTGGAGAGATGATCCGGCGCTCGTGATCGCGACCTTCTATTTTAACACTAAGCGCAGATTGACGCTCAATCCGTAGGATGCCGCGTCCACCAGTACCATTGACGGGCTTCACATAAACGACATCATAGAGCTTAAGCATCTTTACCAAATCTGCAATTTGCGTATATTTGATTGTGTGCGGCAAGTACTTACTGATATAAGGTGACTGCTGCAGCTTCTGATGAACCGTCCATTTGTTGCTAAAGGTGCGGTTCAAGTATTGAAGATGAGGGAACTGCTCTTTAAATCTTCGCAGCTCCTTCATACGATGTGTTTTTTGAATACGGCAGCGGTCAAATACGAGATTGGGGATTGGAAGCCATTGGCGATACCAGCGTTTACTTCTAATATCGTAAACATGAGCTTTTACGGTGTTTTCATAATAATTTAGATCTTGCGAAGAAGGAGTAAATACGACAACTGCAATATCTAGCTTTGCTGCTTCAATCGTCATATGCTCATATATTTTGCGCTCCTCGATTAAACCGCTGTCGTTAAGATACAGGGTTAGTATTCCTAGTTGTAGTCGAGGCATGGATGGGTCTCCTTTCAAAGCGAAGGGTAGTTTTTCCAGTTGGCCCCTTAAACATGGCAACAGCATGGAGTTCATTTTTGAAACAAAGTGCTAAGCTTGCAACATTATCGATTGCAACCTGACAAGAAAAGTTAGGGGAAGCTTCAATTAATGCCTCCATAATTTTGCTGCCAATACCTCTGCGTCGTGCATCTGAGTGTACGACAACAATGCAGTGGCCACTTCCGTCAGCGATTGTGTACCCTACGCCGAGTAATGCGCCTTGCTCTGTATAGGTAATAATTGTAGCAGGTGGAAGTTGCTCCACCTGCGGATTAAGCTGTTCATTGGCTAGTGCACGTAGGCTATGGAGTGAAGCTAATGTGATCCGTTTCTCACCATAGCGCGTAATAAAGTTTAAGATACGTGCTCTTTGCTTGCTCCATGCTTGAGAAGTAAGCTGACGAAGCATTTCGTCCACCTCCAACTGTTTGACATTGATAAATTATGAATTCAATAAATACTGACTATATTGAAAAATTCTTAGCAACGACTTTTGTCTAATATGCGGCTCATCAAATTTCATGGGCTTGGAGTTCGCTTCAAAAAACCAAACATTTCCTTTCGTATCGACGCCAATATCCATTGACATTTCACCTAGACGATATTTAGATTGCTTTTCAATTTGTGAGGCAATCGTCACCGCTGCTTTGGAAGCTTTTTCTACTATAGTATGAGAATCCTTTGTACTGAATGCGTACGTCAGCAATTTAATGGGATCATCGATACGCCCACCACGTGGTACATGGGTTGTTATACTTGTGCTACCAGCCACTCTAGCACCGAGCCCAGTAATTTCCCATTGTCCGTTACTGTTTTTTTGGATGAGTGCGCGCAGATCGAATTTTTGATTGCGATACATGGCAAGGGGTATTCCTTGCTGTACGATATATGGGTTTGTATTGCTATCCATTTCTACTAATACTCTTGCCCACAGCTTTTTGAAGTTGACACAATTATAGGTGGTCGAGCTTTGTTTTTCTTGTATATTTAAGCGGTAGGGCAGATTATTGTTTGGTTTATACGAGATCGTCATAATCCCTTTGCCTGCTTTGCCGCTTTCAGGCTTCAAATATAAGAAGTGATGCTGCTTCAGCATATTTTCTAAAACCGTTGGTCCAGTTAAACGCTGGGTTTTTGGCAAATAAGCTCTAGTTGCCGAGGACGACTTTAACCATTTGAATAATTGCCATTTATTAAAAAAGTACGGATTAAATATGGTAAGACGTGCGTCCTTTCGACAAGCAGAAAGCTTTCGACGTACTTTACGTGTTTGCTCGATTTCTCGATTAGGGATACGATTGTAAATAATGTGAGGAAGCGGCATTGTACGAGGCTGCCAGCTTCTAGTCGGTCGATGATAAACATAGCCTTGCTGCTTATTTTGATTAAGCGATAGATTTTCCACCGGCAGCACATAGACGGTAAATCCAGATTGTGAGCCTGCGTTGATGAGATCGATAAAGTTTCTACGATTTCCGCGCACCCGTCCTTTTTCGTCGAGGGATGTTAATATCGCAAAAACTTTATCGGCATTATGAGTTGTTGTTACTTCTGGTTCAACGTTAGCGGCGGTTGCCTTTGCAGTTAATGAAGGTAGCTCAGCTGCTGTTTCTGTCATGAGACACTACCTCCTTGAAAGCGACTAAGATATAAGCAATGCTCCAGTAAATAGTTTAAAGAGCGTTTTCCTTCGTTTTTAAGCTGAGGATGCTTAAAGATTGAGCGCCCAGGCTTTGCATTTGCTTCAAACATCCAAACCTTACCGTTTTGATCGATCCCGATATCTAAGCCGAGCTCACCAAGACGATAGGAGTAATTGCGTTCAATCGCTTCAGATAACTTAACTGAAACGGCTTTAGCCTGCTCCAGTATCGCTTCAGCATGATGACCAAACGTTGAACGCAGCGCTTGCTCTGGAGTTAGTAACGTGCCTCCATTTTTCATATGCGTAGTAACGCTGCCGCGGCCGGCTTTCTTAGCGCCTATCCCAACAGGCTGCCATCTATTATTGCCGTCCTTGTGCATATGAAAGCGAAAATCGACAGGGCACTTATCAATTTCTACAAGGCGAATGCCTTGCTGTGCAACATAATTTTTTAGTCCTGCGCCATGCTTGAGGGAGAGTGTGCGATACAGCTTCTCGAACGTTTGAAACTTGAGAAGTGTGTTGCTCCCATTACTGCGATAGCGAACGAAATATCCTTTCCCTGGGCGATACGTAATACGATATATGCCATAGCCTAGGCTGCCCGTCCCTGGTTTAAAATAGATGAAGGAGTATTTGTTTAGTAGCTCCTTCATCTTTTCAGGTGTTGGATTAGCCACAGATTCAGGCACATGTGCTAGTGCCTCAAGGTCATTATCTAGTAGCTTATACACATCCGCCTTGTTCAGAAAGCTCCAATTGAATATTGGAATTCCTTCAGTTACAAAGCGTTCACGCAGTTTAGTCATTTCTTCTCCAATTTCTGCTCGACGATTCGGCAAGCGATTGTAGATCACATCTGGAAAAGGAACGACGCGGCGGTACCAGCCGCCATGTGCACTAAGAAAATAGCCATTGATTGTTTTGCTGTGCCAGTCAATGTCATGTGGCGTAAACCCAAACGTATAGGCTTTGTTGTGTCCTGCTTTAATGACCTGCTTAACGATTGACGAACGAGAGCTGAAGGGTGAAGCTTCACCGGAATGATAGCTATCTGTTAATATGCCGATTAGCGGTCCCAGCTGAATTTCATTGTCGTTGTGATTGAGTATATGAATGACGCCGCTAGCAGGTACTTTTATATGATTGCGGATACCAAGCGGCAAATACAGATGCTTTCCTTGGCGTTTAAGTGGTTTTATTGTAGCTTTTATTTGACCTTGACCGAGACGTATATGAATTGGCTTACTCGTATCTAGTTTTAGCTCTTGGATGAGTAGTCCAGAAGCGAATACCGTTTGAGTTGGCTGCTGAGAGAAGTGGACATTACACGTTATAAGACTCATCAATGTACCTCCTGATAATATGAGAGCGACTTTTGGTGCATTTCGCTCGAATTTCTATATTACTTTTTGATTACGTGCTTGGCGCTGCTGCAAGTATAGGGCGTATTGCAACGGGCGTTCATGTGCGAGCAGAGGCAGTTCATTAGCTGTGTGGTTGAAAGCTTGTCGCCCAGGCTTGCTGTTACACTCCAATACCCAAATGCTGCCTTGCGGCGTAATACCAAAATCAAGTGCAAGCTCGCCGAAACGACCAAAATGACCTTCAATTTCGTTAACAGTTTGCCCACTTATCATATGGACGTTTTGTAGCAAACGTTCGGCTTTGAAGCTGCCCATTTTTGAAGTCAGCATCGGCACTGGATCGAGAGCCTCACCGCCACCGTGAAGATTGGAGGTTAGACCTGAGCTGACACCTACTCTTGCCACGCTGCCAGTAAGCTGCCATAAACCGCTTTGATCTTTTTGCATGAGCACGCGTATATCAAACGGCTTACCATCTTCTCCTGATAGCTGCAGGTATGGTTGAATAACGTAGTTCATATCCTTTTTAAAACGGTACAGCCACTTAAGCAGATTTAATTCGCTGCTAAAACTGACTTGAAAGCTTTGATTGCGCAAATTACGACCTCGGACTTCGTATTGTGACAGCTTGACGTTATGGAAGAGGTGTAATATCCCTTTTCCCTGCATGCCAGCCGCTGGCTTAAGCACGACGCCTTGCGGATAGAGCGTGAGCCATTGAGCAATGCAAGAGAGCGATTGCAGTGGCTCGGTATAAGGAAGAAAGGGGATAAGCTCTTCTACAGTTCGGAGTGCTTCATAGACGAGTAGTTTGTTAGGTAGATTGCTGTTAAAGCTAATATAGTGCTGTTTTCGTTTTAGCTCCTGTAGCATTTGCTCGCAGGCAAGCTTCTGCTTAGTGCTTGTAAAGAAGCAGCGATCGTAAATGATATCGGGCAGAGCAACAGGCTCTCGCCGCCACTGTTTGTCTTGCAAGCGATAGCCATATAATTTCTGATCAAGCCATTCGTTGCTAGAGAATACATACAGGTCTATACCATAAAGTGGAGCGAGTATCGCTAATTGCTCATAAAACTTTGGCTCAGGCAATTTAGGAGCAGTGCCATTAGAACTGTGCACATTTTCAATTTTGGCTACGAGAATTCCTAATTTTAGATTGTCCATTAGGACGTCTCCCTTCTTGGAAGCCCGTTAAATGCTTGGCATACGCCAAAAGCATACGTACAGAGGGTCTAATTTTACTTCTGTTCATTGAAGTGTTATCAATTTTTGAAGGCTTTGAATTAACTTCTAGTAGCCATACTTTTCCTTGTACATCGACAGCTAGATCAATTCCAAGCTCAGCAAAATGCTCACTTAGCTGCTCGCCGATAATGTTGGCAATTTTGACGGCAGTTGCTTTTAACGATTGAAAGACGGCTTCATGATCGATGTGTTGCAATAAATTCGTTTTTGGTAATGTTGTCATTACTGAACCGATCGAGCCACCCTTGGCAACATTGGCCACGAATTGTTCGTTGCCTGCAGTACGTGCCACGATTGAAGTAACACTCCATTCACCGCTTCCATTTTTTTGAACAAGAGCACGAAAATCTACTGGTCTGCGACCAATTTGGATTAACGATAACCCTTGCTGTAGCTGATATTTTCGTTTCTTTAGCTTAGGTCGGAGTGACGTATAAAGACCTTTAAGTGTTGTGAATTTGCTAATAAGTGTGCTGCTCGTATTCGCTCGCTCCAAACCGAAGCCTTGGTTAGGAAGCATCGTAATGCGGTAGATGCCGCGTCCCATGCTGCCATGTATCGGCTTCACATATAGAATCGAATGCTTATGAAGCATGTGCTGGAGCTGCTCGAATTGAGTAAATAGCTGAGATTCTGGCAAGTGGGAGGCTATACCCTCGTTATTCGCTAACAATTCGAACACTTCATGCTTGTCGAGAAAACGTTCATTAAATAATGCGATGTTGTAGTATCGGGCGGTTTCATGAATAAATCGTTGTACTGCTGGTTGATTTTCCGCCTTGCGCGAAGGAAGTCGATTATAAACCACTTCAGCTAGAGGTAAAATTTGTTGTCGCCATTCTCCGTCTAATATCCAGCCAGAAATTAACGTACCGTTGCCTATTAGTGAATCCGGCGTGAAGAAATAAACAAAGGCACCATGTTGAGTGCAAGCCATTGCTAATTCACTGCAGAAGGAACTAATTGAGCCAAACGGTCTCGTTTCATCATGTGGATCTTCCTTGTTAATTAAGACAGCAAGTAATGGACCTAGCTTTAGCCTTGCTTTTGTTTTGTCATAGTGCAGGGCTAATTTAAGCTCACCTCTAGTAAGTGGGATAGCGAGCTGCTGTGCTAAACGCGAATGCATGGTCAACCCTAGCTTATTTGATGCAGGCAGTACTTTAATTGTTTGCTTATATATGCCAAATTGTAGGCTAATATGCTGTGCTTGCGGTATCCCTTGCTTCTTCATCAGCTCCTCGCCCAACATGATCGTGTCAGGCAGGATCGATTGTACGACGTGGATAGGCACTATGGGTTCAGTTTTCAGCATACATGAGCTCCTTTCGGAATAGCTCCGTAATAAAGAGCGTTGAATGCTGTATCATATGTAAGCTTTTCAAAGTTGGTGAAACAGTTTGGAGACATATGTACAGGTTAGGGTGCATACTCTATTAAAGATAATGAACTTGTACAAGATGGGGAGGATGTATAGATGAAACGAAAAATATTGCCCTTTATTAATTTGGGATTAGCTGTCGTTATGTTATTTTTTGCTCTGCCTAAGCTAGGAATGTCGGCCGAGCCACTTGCCAATGCATTTTGGATCGCTTGGACGGCATTTGCTGCAGTTGCGATTGCTGCTAATGGCAATGTCATATTAATGAGTGAAGAAAAACGTCAACGTTTATTGGAAATTAAACGTCAGCGAGCGCTCCGTTTTGAACGGAAGCTAGCAAGAATTGGCTCTGGCTCAGCAGTGAAGCGCAAGAAGGAAAGAGTAAATGAAAGTGCGTAAGGCATCCTGTTACAATATAGTAAATAGGCAACATCTATAGCATCGTCCTAGCAGAGCAGGCACTCGTAAATGCCCTTTTTATGCTAGGGCGTTTTTTGTGTTAATTTAGTTTATGCATATTGATTAGGAGTAGGTTCAGTTTTTATTATGAACGAATGATATTTGTTCTCCCTAATAGGATGGCGTACAATAGTAAGAACAACGTCACTCGGAAAGGAAGATCGCTATGGATCGTTATCGCGATCAAGAGCAAGGCTCACCGCAAGACAATATTACGAAGCATGAAATGATCGTTAACTATATTCAAGAGCTGCCAGTTGGCACGCGCATCTCTGTTCGTGCAATTGCCAAAGAGCTAGAGGTAAGTGAAGGTACAGCATATAAAGCATTTAAGGAAGCAGAAGCGGCAGGGCTCGTTCAGACCAGGGAGCGGATCGGCACCGTTCGCATTGACCGTAAACGGAGAGAATCGATGGAGCAGCTTACGTTTCGTGAGGTTGCAGAAATTGTTGACGGTAGATTACATGGAGGTATTGAAGGAATTGAAAAGACACTTCAAAAATTTGTGATCGGTGCGATGGAGCTTGAAGCGATGCTTCGTTATATCGGACAATCCTCGTTGCTTATCGTTGGTAACCGAAAAAATGTTCACCGTAAGGCATTGGAGCAAGGAGCGGGTATATTAATAACTGGAGGCTTTGAGCCTGAGGCGGAAGTGATTGAGCTTGCTAATCAATTGAAGCTGCCCATTCTCTCCTCGCGCCATGATACCTTTACCGTAGCATCGATGATCAATCGTGCGATGTATGATCGTCTAATTCGTCGTAAAATTATATTGCTAGAGGATATCGTTACCTTTACTAAGCCTGCTGATGTCATGTTTGTAGGACAAACTGTTGCTCAGTACTATGAATTATTTCGTGAAACTGGCTCAGCACGTTTTCCGGTATTGGATGAACGAGGTCGTGTTGTCGGCATGATGACAGCAAAGGATGCTGCTGGTGTAGAGGATGAGGTTGGGATCGACAAGGTTATGAGTAAGCATCCGATTACTGCTGCTCCGAACATTACCGTCACGTCGGCTGTCCATACGATGGCATTAGAAGGAATAGATTTGCTGCCAATCGTTGATCGTCACCGCAAGCTGCTGGCTACCGTAACAAGGCAGGAGGTGCTTGATGCAATGCGATTCGCTGGGAAGCAGCCTGAAAGCGGGGAAACCTTTGAAGAGCTTATATGGACCGGCTTTGTTTCTCAATCAGAGCAAATTTCAGAGGAAGCGAGCATTCTTTATCGTGGAAAAATTACGCCACAAATGTCAGGCGCGCTGGGGATGGCTTCTGAAGGCTTATTAAGTACGCTGATGACTCAGGCTGCTCGAAATATGATTAGGGAAACGAATAAGCGAGACTTCTTATTAGATAATGTAAATACGTATTTTCTACATCCGATTCCAATAGAAAGCGAGATTTCCATCATTGCGAAGCCGCTAGAGCTGAGTCGGATGGTCACGAAAATCGAAGTCAATATTATGGACCAAAATGAACTAGCCGCCAAAACGATTTTGGCGGCACAGATGATTGATCCGTATTAGGAACTGCTCTAATTTTGCTGTCGCTGTTCTTGATTACGATAGAAGCTAAGGTTGCGAAGACCAGCGAATAGGTTGAAGAGACCAAGCAATAAAAATACAGCACCTAACACAATACGCAGTGTTGATTCGTTGGAATATAGCAGTTGTATAGCAGAAATAAAAATGAGCAGGGCGCCCATGCTAATGTTAAGCTTGCCAGTTAATATTCCTTTTGTAATGGGCTCCTTCGCTTGTCTTGAACGAACGCTGAAAAAGATCGAGAACATCAAGCTAGCAAATATAAGTACAGATATTATGCTAGAAATCGTTGCTTCCATTATATGTATCCCCTCTATATCCATTTTGTTTCTCGTAAATTATAGCATATTTGTAGAAGAGATATGCAAGTGAATAGGGGAGTTGATTGCAATTCGAGTAGGTTACAGTATATTGCGAGAGCTTCAAGCAGGTGGAGAGAGGCCTCTTGCCACTCACTACGGATTAACTGAGGTAGAATTCCGAAGAATGATTATGTTACTAGAGAGACAGGGGTATATTGAGCGTGTGTTACGTGTGGGGGATAGATTTTCATTAAAACCGACCAGGCTAACTGCAAAAGGGGTTGCTTTTTTATTGGAGAAGTCACATTTTGAAGTGGATTATCCCACTAGTAAAGCGGACTTGAGGACATGGGTGCAGGTTGATAAGGAGCTATATAGCAACGGTGCTGAGGATTGAGCAGCATTGAATGATTAATGGCTGGAGGTTAGAACTTTGAAGACGAAAGAGCGAAGCTTTCATGAGAAAACGGTTTTAATTACTGGAGCAGGTGCTGGAATTGGCAAGCAATTAGCTCATGGCTATGCCGAGCAAGGTGCATTCGTAATCCTTGCTGATCGAGATGAAGCAACAGTAGAGCAAGTGCTTCTGTCGATTAAAAGTGAGGGTGGCGACGGACTTGCTTATACCATCGATGTGAGCAATCCAGAACAAATATCAAGTATGATGGAGAGCATTGCAGATGTACACGGTAAGCTGGATATTTTAATTAATAACGCAGGTCTTGGCGTTTGGAAGTCTCCCTATGATTTAGAGCTAGATGAGTGGGATTATGTGATCAATACGAATTTACGAGGCACATTTTTATGCTCGAGGGAAGCCGCTAAGCTGATGCGTCATAATCCAGAGGGAGGCAGCATTATTAATATCTCCTCTACACGTGCGTTAATGTCAGAGCCAAATTCCGAGGCATATGCCGCTTCGAAAGGTGGCATATTGTCACTGACACATGCGATGGCAGTATCACTTGGAAGAGACCGAATTACAGTAAATGCAATCTGTCCTGGCTGGATTGAAACAGGAGATTATGAGGTGCTGCGAGCAATAGATCACGAGCAGCATCCCGCGATGCGTGTTGGAAGGCCACAGGATATTGTGAAAGCTTGCTTCTATTTTAGTGATCCAGATAATGACTTTGTTACTGGTACGCATTTAGTTGTCGATGGTGGTATGACGAAGCGTATGCTGTATGAGGAATAGATAAGATGTAGCAGGTGATTGGAAAAAGCATTCGGTGATGAGGCCCGGCCCGAATGCTTTTTTACTTTCTTATTTAAGAAGGAGGTGGCGTATATTTTCGTACCGTCATCCAAACTTGCAAAGTATTATCGACAAGCAGCACTGTTTTTAGCTCGATTGTAAAGTCTTGATTGAAAATATTACGATATACCTTTTTCTCAAGTATTTTTCGGGCAAACTGCGAGTTGGTATCTATATCATAAATGCTCTGGCCAATTAGGATCGATAAATCCTCTCTAACTTGCTTTAACAGCTCGCTTTGCGTAAGGGAATCTAGTCGTGGTCGGGCTGCTTCGTTGCTTTCTTCTTCAATTTTTAGCTTTAAGCTTTTAATGACGGTATGCTGGCTCTTATATTGCGATAAATTATGAATGTCCTGCTCGTATTGAATAAGCTTGCTTTGCAGCTCAAGCCGATCATGATAATAGGCTTCAAATTGCACCGTGTGTAGGCTATTAAGCACAATCGCTCCAACAATAGCACCTACAATAAAGGAGCCGCTCATTCTTAGTAAATTTACAAAACGTTCAAATGGAGGTAGGCGCATTACGTCACCGCTCCCTTACAAATAAGCTTGACCAATTCCGTTGCAGTATGTGCCCCTAAAAATGCAAAAATAATAAAGCTTACCTGCTGAATCGCTGGTGAGATGAGACCAGCGCTAATATTGCTTTCGATGACTCGAACAGGATCAATTGAACCTCCAATCGCGGCAACAATCGCCCATATTTTTAACCGAACCGCTGTATCCAATATAACTGTAGCTGGCGGCATGAGCATAAAAACAGCACCTACACCAGCAATTAGCGAGCCACCAAGCACAATGCCAAAGGCAATAAAAAAATCCAACCCAGCCTTAGATAAAAACTCATTCATCCAAGTACCCTCCAATAATGTGATCATTATGTTTCATTGTATGGGCGTGTCCATAAGGAATATGATAAAATAATTGTATGCTCACTGTTTCTTTTTTCTCCTCCACGGTCTTTATGGACCAAGTCGTCGAGAAAAAGAAACAGTTCGCTGGAAAGTTTTAAAGATGAAGTAGCGCTATGTCGCTTACTCGACGTCGAATATGACATTCATCGGGAGCCTCCGGTGCTCACGTACCAAATACGTACGCTGCGCTCCTCTGGGGCTCGCTGTTTCTTTTTTCTCCTCCACGGTCTTTTTGGACCAAGTCGTCGAGAAAAAGAAACAGTTCGCTGGTAAGTTAATAAAAATGACTTGAAGCGCTAGGGTATAATCATCTCTACATGTTTCCTTGCAAGCATAGCTACAGCGGAGCTCAACCATTCTCTAAAAGCGACCTTATTCCGCAGGAATGCCCGAGCGTTAGAGAATGGTTGACGGAGCGCTGAATAAGCTTCCTAGCAATCAAGCGTCGAAGCTGATCCTGAATGAAAAGTACAACGAAGCATTACCTACATAAATAACGCTACAGCGGAGCTCAACCATTCTCTAAAAGCGACCTTATTCCGTAGGAATGCCCGAGCGTTAGAGAATGGTTGACGGAGCGCTGAATAAGCTTCCTAGCAATCAAGCGTCGAAGCTGACCCTGAATGGAAAGAACAACGAAGCATTACCTACATAAACACGCAACAGCGGAGCTCAACCATTCTCTAAAAGCGACCTTATTCCGTAGGAATGCCCGAGCGTTAGAGAATGGTTGACGGAGCGCTGAATAAGCGATGAACATATAAATAGAGGTTAGCGAAGGGAGTGATAATGAATGTGCAATAGATTAGCTGAAGAGTTTGTGCATCTTCACGTCCATAGTGAGTATAGTTTGCTAGATGGTGCGGCGCGTATTCAGGAGTTAGTGAAAAGTGCTGCGGCCAAGGGGATGAAGGCGCTAGCACTGACTGATCATGGCGTAATGTACGGGGCGATTGCCTTCTATAAGGCTTGTAAGGAGCATGGAATTAAGCCGATTATTGGCTGCGAGATTTACTACACTGCTGGCTCTCGCTTTGAGAAGGGCAGCCGTAAGGACAATCCGATCTATCATTTAATATTGCTAGCAATGAATGAGCAGGGCTACCGCAATTTAATGAAGATCGTATCCATTGCACAATTGGAAGGTAATCATTATCGCCCGCGTGCCGATAAGGAAACGTTAGCTGCCTACAACGAAGGTATTATTTGTTTGAGCGCCTGTCTAGGCGGTGAAGTGAATCAGAAGCTGTTGCATGGAACTTGGGATGAAGCGGTTGCTGCAGCGCTTAGCTATAAGCAAATTTTTGGTGATCGTTTTTATTTGGAATTGCAGGATCATGGTTTGTTAGATCAGAAACGAGCTGGCTCGATGATGATCGAGCTAGCGGAACAGCTGCAAATTCCGCTCGTTGCTACGAATGATGTGCATTATGTAGTGCAGCCCGATTCTGAGATGCAAGAGGTGCTCATTTGCATCGGTACAGGCAAAACGCTGCGCGATGATGATCGTTTGAAAATGGAAACTGATCAGCTGTATTTAAAAAGCGGCGAAGAGATGGTTGAGCGCTTTGCCCATGTACCTCAAGCGATTGCTAATACAGCACAAATAGCCGAGCGTTGTCAGCTTGAACTCGTATTAGGCAGAGCGAAGCTACCTCAGTTTAAGCCGATACCTGAAGAATATACATCTGCAAGCTATTTGAAGCTACTCTGTGACGAAGGGTTAGCTCGTCGCTATAGTTCATCTCCGCAATGGACAAGTGAAGCAGATTTTCGTGAAAGCTTACAGCAACGGCTTGATTATGAGCTTTCGGTTATCGAGCGAATGGGCTACAGCGATTATTTTTTAATCGTTTGGGACTTCATTCGCTTTGCCAAGGAACGTAAAATCTCCGTTGGCCCTGGACGTGGTTCCAGTGCCGGCAGTCTTGTAGCCTATGTGCTAAATATTACGGATGTCGATCCGATCAAATACAACTTAATTTTTGAACGTTTTCTTAATCCAGAGCGGGTAAGCATGCCCGATATTGATATCGACTTTGATGATGAGCGGCGTGACGAGGTCATACAATATGTAGCTGCCAAGTACGGTGAAGACCATGTTGCGCAAATTATTACGTTCGGTACGATGGCAGCGAAAGCGGCAATACGTGATGTCGGTCGCGTCATGAACGTCTCGTTTCAGGAGGTCGACCGTACAGCGAAGCTCATTCCGATGGGACCTGGCGTGACGCTTGAGCAAGCGCTAGCAGCTAATGTGCAACTGCAGCAGATCTTTGAACAAAGTGCATCAGCACGACAAATGCTGCAGATGGCGATCAAGGTTGAAGGGATGCCACGCCATTCCTCAACTCATGCAGCGGGCGTTGTCATTTCGTCACAGCCACTAACTGATTTTACTCCACTGCAGCATGGCGGCGAAGGAATGACATTAACTCAATATTCCATGGAGCATTTAGAGTCGATTGGATTGCTCAAAATGGATTTCCTTGGCTTGCGGACATTATCGATATTGGAGCGAGCTCATCGCTGGGTTGAGCAGCTAGAAGGGGTCGTTGTTGATTTTACGAAAATTGCCGATGATGATCACTTAACCTACGAGCTGCTGGGCAGAGGCGATACTACTGGAGTGTTTCAGCTAGAGTCGGCTGGAATACGGCGAGTACTGAAGGAGATGAAGCCGAGCGTATTTGAGGATATTGTCTCCGTTGTTGCGCTGTATCGTCCTGGTCCAATGGAGTTTATACCGAAATATATCGATGGTAAGCATGGTAAAATTACTGTCGAATACCCTCACGACGAACTTCAGCATATTTTGCAGGACACATACGGTATTATAGTATACCAAGAGCAAATTATGCAGATTGCTTCACATATGGCTGGGTTTTCATTAGGTGAAGCAGACTTGCTTAGACGAGCAGTCTCTAAGAAAAAGCGTGAGGTGCTTGACGAAGAGCGTGCACATTTTGTAAAGGGCAGCTTGCATATGGGCTATGATGAGGATAGCGCCAACTCCGTTTACGATATGATTGTACGCTTTGCAGATTATGGCTTTCCACGTGCGCATGCGGTCGCTTATGGCGTACTGGCGTTCCGCACTGCGTGGTTTAAAGCGCATTTTCCAGTGGAATTTATGGCATCAATGCTCGCGTCAGTTGCTGGCAATCTGCAGAAGACTGCGCAGTATGTAGATGAATGCCGTCGGATGGGGATTAAGGTGCTGCCACCATCAATCAATGAAAGTGATAGCAACTTCACACCAACGGCACAAGGAGTTCGTTTTGGACTATCTGCAATTAAAAACGTAGGTACACAAGCGATTGATTCCATTATTGCAGCACGTCAGCATGGAAAGTTTGAAAGCATGATTGATTTTTGTAAACGAGTAGATTTACGAATCGTCAACAAGCGTGTGCTAGAATCATTAATTTTGGCAGGTGCACTAGATGGACTAGATGGTCATCGCGCGCAGCTAAATGCCGCACTGGACGAATGCCTCGATGTAGTTTCTCGCTGGAAGAAGGAGCGGGACGAGCTACAGCTTGAGCTCTTTGGATTTGAGGTTATTCAAAATTGGGATGTAGAGCTGCCCAATATTCGAGAGTTTACTAAGCAGGAGCAGCTGGAGCATGAGTATGAGCTACTAGGCATGTACTTGTCAGGTCATCCCATCGACGAGCTACTGCAAGGAATTTCAGGGGCGAACCTCGATCAGCTAGTTGATTTGTACGAGCATGAGGATGGCAGCTATGCTGTAGTGCCTGCAAGGTTTGTTTCACTTAAGCCGTTTACAAGTAAAAGCGGCAAGCGGATGGCATTTGCAGCGGTCGAGGATGCGCTTGTTAGGCTAGAGGCGGTTATCTTCTCAAATGTATGGGGCAAATTCGGTGAGCAGCTAAGCAAGGATAAGCTAGCGCTATTGCTAGTTGAACTGCAAAAGGGTGATGATGAGCTTAAGCTAATTATTCACGATGTAGCTGTTGCAGCCGAAGGGAATTATGAGCAACTGCTACCGATGGCTAAGGGAATGATAGCGTCCGCTAAGCGTCGTAATGAGGGCGTTCTTCGCTCGAAAGCTATGGAAGTTCGTCAAGCAGTGGCAAGCTCAGCTAATCCGGCAAAAGCTGCTGGAGAGGCACAGACATCAGCTAACAGAATTAGCCAAGCAAATTCAACAAACTACAACTCAAAAACATCACATGCTGGGAAAAATGCAGAAAATGAGCAGCGGAAAGTATTTATCAAATTAACAAAGCCGATGCAGGAACAGCATATTTTAACGAATTTACAGCAAATTTTATTGTCGCACAGCGGCAAGCAGCAAACGTTGCTTTTCTATGAAGGAAGCGGCGGAGTCGTAGCGCTCAGTGAGCAATATAGGGTCAGCTTCAGCGAACGTTTAGTAGACGAGGTAGAGCGATTACTTGGTGTTGGAACGATTGCAATGAAGTGACATGACCTAAAGTTCTTCATGGAAAGAGCATTGTAATTAAGGCAAAATGAGGCAATATCATTTGCCCGATTGTCTCTTATTATGTTATCATGAGTTCATCATATGACCGTTGACGGGAACAGTAGCTGTAACATACTAGACAGTTGCTAATGTGATGTAGTAGGAGGTAGTACCCATGTGGACTGTATTCTATATTGCTCCATCAGAGCGTACAGCAGAGAACATTAAAAATAAGCTAACACAAGAAGGATTTCTAGTTAAAATCCGTCCTGTCAATTTGTCTAAACAGCAGTTTGAAATTCTGGTTCCATCTGGCGAATTAGAGGAGATTCGAGAGGTTTTTGACAGCATTGTTCGCCCGTAAGACAGATGCTTGAATTGTGCCCAAAGAGGTGTAAAACGTGCAAATTAAAGATCTTTTTTCGAAGAAAAAGTATGCCACGATCCCAACGGAGCGTCCCAAGCGTGAAGTTCCAGAGGGACTAATGAACAAATGTGCTAAATGTGGCAATATTCAGTATAGTAAAGAGCTGGAAAAAAACCTAAAGGTATGTTCATCCTGTGGTCATCACGGGCGTTTAAACGCGCGTGAGCGAATTGCTATGACGTTGGATGACGGTATATTTGTGGAATACGACGAAACGATGGAATCCGTCGATCCATTGAACTTTCCTGGTTACAAAAGTAAGCTAGAGCAACAAAAGGCGAAATCCAAGCTTTACGATTCCGTTGTAACGGGAGAAGGGAAAATTGGAGGCTATCCTGTTGTTATAGCTGTAATGAGCTTTGACTTTTTTACAGGCAGTTTAGGATCTGTTGCTGGTGAGAAGATTACTCGCGCCATTGAAAGTGCACATCTTAAAAAGCTGCCAATTATTATTTTCTCCACTTCAGGTGGTGCGAGAATGCAGGAAAGTATACTTAGTTTAATGCAAATGGCTAAAACGAGCGCCGCGCTTGCGAAATTCCAAGGCGACGGTGGACTTTATATTTCAATATTTACTGACCCGACAACGGGTGGTGTGTCTGCTAGCTTTGCTAGCTTAGGAGATTACAATCTGGCTGAGCCAGGTGCATTAATCGGTTTTGCAGGACGCATTGTTATTGAGCAAACGATTCGTCAAAAGCTTCCAGACAATTTCCAAACAGCTGAATTCAATTTGCAGCACGGACAGCTTGATAAAGTCGTCCATCGCAAAGATATGCGAACTCTGCTAACGAAGCTGCTTGATATGCATTGTGTAAAGGAGGTTGCTTCGGATGAGTGAGCTGCCATTTGAAAAGCCGCTTAATGAGCTTCGTAACAAAATTAAAGAGCTCAAAAGCTTAAGCGATGGGAAAGGGATTGACTTTTCCGAGGAGATTGCAAGGCTTGAGGAGCGTTGTAAAGAGTTAGAGGACAATATGTATCGTGAATTGACTGCCGCGCAAAAAATGCAGCTTGCACGTCATCACCAACGTCCAACCTCATTAGATTTTATTAACGATATTTTTACCGATTTTATAGAGTTGCACGGTGACCGCTTGTTTGCTGATGACTTGGCAATCGTCGGTGGACTAGCTAAGTTCAATGGATTGCCAGTAACGGTTATTGGCCATCAACGTGGTAAGGATACTCGTGATAATATTGCTCGTTTCTTCGGAAGCCCTCACCCTGAAGGCTTCCGTAAGGCGTTACGTCTTATGCAGCAGGCTAATAAATTCAAACGTCCTATCATTACGTTTATCGATACGAAAGGCGCTTATCCCGGCAATACAGCAGAGGAGCGTGGACAATCTGAAGCGATTGCACGTAACCTGCGAGAGATGGCCGGCTTTGGTGTGCCGATCATTTGCGTAGTTATTGGCGAAGGCGGTAGTGGCGGCGCACTTGCACTTGGCGTTGGTAATCGCGTCATCATGCTGGAAAATGCGATTTATTCCGTTATTTCCCCGAATGGTGCTGCTTCGATTCTTTGGAAGGATGCATCTCGTGCTGATGAAGCTGCAGAAGCGATGAAAATTACTGCGAAAGACTTGCTGGAGATGGAAATTATTGAAGAAATCGTACCAGAACCGCAAGGCGGTGCTCACCGCAATCAAGCAGAGCAATCGGAGTCTATTAAGGGAGCTATTGCTAGACATTTGGAAGAATTATTGAAAATGTCACCGGATGAGCTGATTGAGGATCGTTATCATAAGTTCAGAAAAATCGGCCATTATCGTATGGCTGAGGCGGAATCTGGAAAAGCTGTAGAATGACATAGTTTTCTATTGCAATGAGAGAGTAAAAACGATAAAATTATAGATTGTGTTATAGTAATGAATTCAGGCATTAAAACGGAGGAACCTATCATGCGTAAAACTAAAATCGTTTGTACAATTGGACCATCTAGCGAATCGCTAGAAAATACGAAAAAACTAATCAAAGCAGGAATGAACGTTGCTCGTTTGAACTTCTCACATGGAGATTTTGAAGAGCAAGGTAATCGTATTAAAAATATTACTGCGGCGAATAAGGAGCTTGGAACTTCAGTAGCAATCCTGCTCGACACTAAAGGTCCAGAAATTCGTCTTGGCAAGCTAAAGGAAGAACCAATCGAGCTTGTGCAAGGGGATGCAATTACACTAACAACAGAAGAAATTTTAGGCGATCGTAATCGAATTCCTGTAACGTACAATAATCTTCCTAATGATTTGTCAGTTGGTTCAACAGTACTAATCGATGATGGTTTGATAGGCTTGAAGGTTGAAAGCATCGAAGGTACGGAGATTCATTGTCGTATTATTAACAGCGGCCCGATTAAAGGTAAAAAAGGCGTTAACGTACCAGGTGTTAAAATTTCACTTCCAGGTATTACAGAAAAGGATCGTAACGATATCATTTTCGGTATCGAGCAAGGCGTAGATTATATCGCTGCTTCTTTTGTTCGTAAAGCAAGCGATGTTCTTGAGATTCGTGAGCTGCTAGAACAGCACAACGGTACACATATTCAAATTATTTCTAAAATCGAAAACCAAGAGGGCGTAGACAACCTGGATGAAATCCTTGAAGTGTCTGACGGTCTAATGGTTGCACGTGGTGACCTGGGCGTTGAGATTCCAGCTGAAGAGGTACCACTTGTACAAAAACTAATGATCAAAAAATGTAATCTTGCAGGTAAGCCAGTTATTACGGCTACTCAAATGCTTGATTCCATGCAACGTAACCCACGTCCTACTCGCGCAGAAGCAAGTGACGTAGCGAATGCGATTTTCGATGGTACAGATGCAATCATGCTTTCTGGTGAAACAGCTGCTGGTAAATATCCAGTTGAATCTGTTCAAACAATGTCTCGTATTGCACAACGTGCGGAAGAAGCACTTGAGTATCGCGATATTTTCATCAAGCAAGCAAATGCACAACAAAACTCAGTTACGGAAGCAATTAGCCAAGCGGTAGCAAATGCTGCGCTTGATCTTAATGCTAAAGCGATTGTAACTTCTACACATAGTGGCTTTACGGCACGTGTTGTTTCTAAATACCGTCCGAAAGCTCCAATTATTGCTGTTACACCAGTAGACAAAGTTATGCGTGGACTAGCTCTTTGCTGGGGCGTATTCCCTGTCAAAGGTGAAGAAGCAAAAACAACAGATGAAATGTTTGAGGTTGCTGTACAAGAAGGCTTGAACACAGGATTGCTATCTCTTGGTGATACAGTAGTTATTACTGCGGGTGTTCCTGTTGGACGTGCTGGTACAACGAATCTTATGAAAATTCATCACATTGGTGAATTGCTTGCGACTGGACAAGGCGTAGGTAGCCAAAATGTAACAGGTAAAATTGTAGTAGCACGCAATGCTGAAGAAGCAAATGCGAAAGTACAAGAAGGCGATATTCTTGTTACAATTGCTACAGATAAAGAAATGATGCCTGCATTCGAGCGTGCTGCTGCTGTTGTAACAGAGCAAGGTGGTATTACAAGTCATGCCGCGGTATGTGGCATTAACTTGAGCACGCCTGTAATTTTGGGTGTAGCTAATGCAACTGAAATTTTGAAGGATGGCATGGAAGTAACGATTTATGCTGAAACTGGCTATATCTACTCTGGCCAATCTAAAGTACTATAATAATAAACGCTACCAAGCGTTAAGATGAGCGACGGTGTCTAACACGTCGCTTTTTTGCGTTTAGGAGCAGACTGTCTTATTATTCTCCAATAATCCGTAACTTTCCTACTCTATATCTCGTTTAACATATATATCCAAAAAAATGACGATAACGAATGGAGAGGTGTTCATGAAACAGAAATGCATTATCGTAAGCGCGTGTATTGCACTTATGCTTGTAAGCTCTTCATCTCAGTACACAACAGCAGCGTCTAGTAGTAATAAGCAGTCTATCGATCATCCGAAGGTGATATTGAACGGCACGGAGCTGCAGTTTCCGCATGCACCATTTATTACGAGGGGAGTTACAATGGTTCCCGGAAAAAGCTTTTTTGAAAGTATGAATTATACCGTTACTTATGATGTACATAATCAAATGCTTACAGCGGAAAAGCAAGAGGGTAGGATAACAATTAAGGCTGATGAACAATTCGCGACGATTAACGATTTGGTTAAGCAGCTTCCATTTTCAACGATGATAATTGATGATGAAATCTATATTCCTCTTCGCTTTTTTGCCGAGCTTGATAATCGAAATGTTCGATGGGACTCAACGATTAGAACGATTCGAATCAACGCTCAATCGAGTGAGCTTCTATCGGTTACATTGACGCTACCTTATCGTCAGCCTACTGAAGAGTTTTATCAGAGTAAAGGGATTGAGAAGCTGAACGAGCTTGTCAAGCGAGAGTATAATGTGAATTTAGAATGGGAAGTAGTAACGAACGATCATTATCAGGATAGATTACATGTGATGATCGCTGCCGGACAACCTCTAGATTTGACTTATATGGCTAACCCTACTATATATTCATCTGATCTATTAGAGAGCATTGCATATAAACTCGACAATAAGCTAGCTCACTATGGTGCGCTAAGCCAGCTGCCTGCGGCAAGCGTAGCTCAACTGAAGCAAACTACTAGCGGAATTTATGGTCTTCCCAAGCTTACTTCGGGTGTTGATGGAGTTTTTCCAGTAGTTAATCAGGACTGGCTAGATAAATTAGGCTTAGCATACCCTAAGACCATCGAGGAATTGTCTCTCGTCATGCAGTACTTTGTCAAGTATGATCCAGACGGTAATGGCAAGGATGATACGTATGGTCTATCGGGCTATATTAACAAGGTTGATTTAGGTTCATTGACATGGATTGAGCATGTATTTAATGAAAATGCATCACGATATGAGCAACGAGGAAATGAGGTTGTTGACTTAGCGCTGTCGCAAGGTACAAAGGAAGCTTTGCTATGGCTGAATAAGGCATATGCGGAAGGCTTAATTGATCCTGAGATCTTAATCAATACGAGCGATAAAGCAAAGCAAATGCTTAATGATGAAAAAGCAGGTATCGTTGCAATGAAGCTTGCAGAGGGGGCGAGCATTGATCAAGCTAATAAGCTAACTCCCTTAATATCGATGCAGCATCATTCTGGCTCAGCTGCAGTAACCGCTACAAGCCCAGCGTTTGATGGAATGTATTTTATTAGTCGCTTTGCTAGAAACGATGAGCTGGAGGCTTCCTTAGAGGTCATGAATGCAATGTATCAAATTGCAAACGATCCAAGTGCGGATGCCGATATTCGTGCATTAGCCATGAAAGTTGTTGGTTCAGCTGCTGTCCAGTTAGATAATGTTGAGACGCCTATAAAGGAGCGCTATTCAGCTATAGAAGCTTCTAGAGGTGAACTTGCTGCTAAGGAACTGCTTGAAGGAAAGTTATACGCCAAGCTAGATTCTCACTTGATTGCAAGCAAATCAGAGCTTGATCAGCAGATGACAGAGATGAAGGTCAAGGTCATTGTAGGAGCCATGTCAATCGAGGAATGGGATTCCTATGTAACAAAGCTATTAAAGGATAGTAACTATATTGCGATTATGGACGCATTTAATAGTTAAGCAACTTATCTCTACATTACTTAGACGCTGCACACTCTGATACTGTATACTATGAGTAGTTAATTAATGGAAGAAGGCGACAGGATGAGCATGAAGAGAGTCAGTATTGGTCTGCTGTTATTACTCATAGTTATTGCACTTGTTTTCTTTATAGCGAAAAAACAACAGTCTATTGAAGACCCTATGTTTCTTGCCAGAGGTGAATATTGGAATGCACAATTTACAGCATCCGCTTTACAGACTGATAGCATTACAATTGATTATTTTTACAAAGGAAATCTATTAGAGCTAGCTGCATCGAATGATATTGTATTCTCTTATGGAACTGCTAATGGAAATATTGCGGAAACCATACATCTTGACGAATTAGCACAAGCACATTTCAGTATACAATTTGATGGGAATTTAATTCAGGAAGAGGATAAAGTTATTAGCATTGTGAAGTGGAGCGATAAGTCAGAAACATTGCAATTCACTCCATATATAAGAAAGTAGCTAACTATTGCACTCTCACTTGAGGGTGCTTTTTTTATACGGGTAAAATTCGTCAAGGGATTGCTTGCGATAAGCTATGAGCTGTGATTGCATCTTTTCAGTGACCTTGATTATAATCGTAATATGAAGTGTGAAGGATAAGGAGAAATCATTATGTCTAATAAATGGTATGCTCATCCAATTCGTGTTAGATATCAAGAAACCGATCAAATGGGTGTTGTATTTCACGGAAATTATGTAACCTGGTTCGAAATTGGACGTACAGAATGGATAAGAAATCTTGGCTTTACCTATGCAGATATTGAAAGTAAAGGGCTGCTGTTTCCTGTAATTGATCTAGCCGTTAGTTATGTGCTGCCTGCAAAGTATGATGATACCGTCATCGTTTGTACAAAAGTGAAGGAATTTTCTTCGCTACGGATGGAATTTCAATCGCAAGTGCGTCGTGTGACAGCCGAGCACTTTGTAGGGGCAGAATATGAATCCGAGGAAAATTTACCCGGCGAATTGCTTGTTCACGGAGGAACGAAGCATGTATGGGTGAATGAGGATTTTAGGCCTGTTAGGGTTAATAAAGTACTACCAGACTTATTCAACAAACTTTAGAGGTAGAGGAAGTCAAAATATCCGAATTTGATTTCGAAGTGAAGCGCTGTAGCATATTCGACATCGAATATCGAACGCTAGCGAATGCTTTTGTCCTCACGTACCAAAAACGTACGCTGCGGGCAACGCCTTCTACTAGCGTCCGATCTTCTTGGAACTGAAAGCTGAACGTTTTGAGCTTGATTGGAAGAAGTAACTCAAAACGTCCAACTTTGATTTCGAAGTGAAGCGCTGTAGAGTATTCGGCGTCGAATATCGAACGCTAGCGAAGGATGCTTCCGAAGTATGTTTCCTGCGGAAACATTGTAGCTCACGTACTAAAAACGTACGCTGCGCGCAACACTTTCTACTAGCGTCCGATCTTCTTGGAACTGAAAGCTGAACGTTTTGAGCTTGATTGGAAGAGGTAGTCAAAATATCCGAATTTGATTTCGAAGTGAAGCGCTGTAGCGGTATTCGACATCGAATATCACACGCTCGCTAGCTCTACAGCTCCGCCCATACACACGATACAGTGACTTATTCCGTAGGAATGCGGAGCTGTATCGTGTGTATGGGCGGAGCGTTGAGTAAGCAGTAAAGGTTCGGAGCGACAGTTACAAGTTAGCAACAAAGCAAAGCCCGAACACCTCTACAGCGGAGCACATGCTCACTATACAAGCGACTTATCCAGAAGGGATGTGGAGCGGTAGAGTGAGCATGGACGGAGCGATGAATGTGGAGCTTTCTAGTGAGGCTGGGCGGAGCGATCGAAAGGAGCAGTATTATGCGAAAATGGTTGCCAGCTATATTAATATTATTTCCACTAATCGAAATTTGGGGGATTCTGCTCGTTGGTGATTGGATTGGTGGCTGGAACACGTTCTCGCTCATCATTTTATTGAGCGGAATTGGGGCGCTAGCTGCTATTTTTGAAGGAAGAAAGGTGTTAATGCAAGCAAGAATGCAGATGAACCAAGGACAGATTCCAGGGCGCTCATTTGTCAACGGTGTATGTATTTTAATCGGGGGAATCCTATTGATCATCCCAGGCTTCGTCTCTGATATTTTTGGGATTTTACTGCTGCTGCCATTCACACGTAAAATTTTCGAAGGAATTATTTTAAAGTGGATTGAAGCGGCAATGAATAATGGTAAATTTATTATGAGACGTTATTAGGGCTTTGCTGTCTTCAGAGTTCTCAGACACGCCCTAATTTTTACATTACCTTTACAATTGTAGACAATATATTTAATGATTATCGTATATAGTTTGACTATTGCATGCAGGTTGACCAATTCGGTTGACTAACAACTGCATAGGGGGAAAACTGATGTCGAAGCAAATATCGCCATACTTAAATAGAGATTTAAGCTGGGTTGAGTTTAACCGTCGAGTGCTACAAGAAGCACAGGATGGAGATAATCCACTGCTTGAGCGAGCTAAATTTCTAGCTATCGTATCAACGAACTTAGATGAATTTATGAGTGTTCGAATCGCAGGCATCCATGAACAGATCCGTGCAGGACTGACTAAAACGGATTTTACTGGCTATTCACCAGACGGCTTATGGAGAAGGCTGTTAAAGCGTACTAAGCATATGGTGAATGAGCAGTATCGTACGTATCGTGAAGTGCTCAAATGCCTACATAAGAAGGATATTTATTTAAGAGAGTTTGACGAGTTAAGTCCTACTGCACAAAAAGCAATGGAGGACTACTATAACGAAATTGTCTTCCCTGTCATTACGCCAATGGCAGTCGATCAAAGCCGTCCATTTCCTCATGTTCATACGAAGGAGCTATATTTGGCGGTAACACTTGGCAGTGAAGTTGACGATGAGGATAATGAGCCGTTATTTGCTATTATTCAAATTCCTTCAATTCTGCCGCGCTGTGTGCCTGTGCCTGGACGCAGTAATCGCAAAAAGCAGGAATTTATGTTACTTGAAGATATCATTACGACCTTTATTAATACGTTATTTACAGGCTACAAGGTATTCTCAGTTAGCCCGTTCCGACTTACACGAAATTCTGATCTGGCGATTGATGAGGAAGCAGCTGAGGATTTGCTTGAGGAAATAGAAAAGGAGCTGCGCCGTCGAAAATGGGGAATTCCTGTTCGTCTTGAAGTGGAATCCGATATTGATCCTTACGCATTAGAGCTTCTAAAGGAAGAGCTTGAAATCGATGATGGCTTATATATGATTGACGGACCGCTAGACTTAAGCTTTTTAATGAAGCTTGCTAATACGGTGAGAGGCCATGAACAGCTTCGCTACAAAAAGTTCGAGCCGCATTATCCTGATGAGTTTGAAGAAGAAAGTATTATCAGCACTATTGCCCAGCGAGATGTTCTGCTATATCATCCATATGAATCGTTTGAGCCGGTAAATGAGTTTGTGTGGGAGGCTGCGCAAGATCCTGATGTTCTGGCCATTAAAATGACGATGTATCGTGTTAGCGGTCAAAGCTCTCTTGTTAAGGCGCTAGAGTCTGCAGCGGCTGCTGGAAAGCAAGTGACGGTCATTGTTGAGCTTAAAGCACGCTTTGATGAGGAAAATAATATCGCTTGGGCGAAACGCTTGGAGAAGGCGGGCTGTCACGTTGTATACGGCTTAGTCGGATTGAAAATTCATGCGAAAATGCTGTTAGTTGTTCGTCGTGAAAAGCAAGGGCTTAAGCGTTATGTGCATGTAGGCACTGGTAATTATAATGAAAACACCGCAAAATTATATACCGACATTGGATTGATGACGAGCAACGACATCATTGGTGCTGATACCTCAGCATTATTTAACGAGATTACAGGCTATTCCGCACCTCGAGACTGGGAGGCATTTGCTGTTGCTCCAACAGGCTTGAAGACACGGCTACTAGAGCTAATCGATCGCGAAATTGAGCATGCGAAAAATGGAACGCAAGCGCGAATTGTTGCTAAAATGAATAGCTTGTCCAATCAAGAAATGATCGATAAGCTATATGAAGCTTCTTCTGCAGGTGTTAGCATTCAGTTAATCGTGCGCGGAGTGTGCAGCTTGCGTCCTGGTGTGCCAGGCATCAGTGATAATATTCAAGTGATCAGCATCGTGGATCGTTATTTAGAGCATTCGCGAATTCATTATTTCTATAACGCTGGTGAGGAAGAGCTATATTTATCCAGTGCAGATTGGATGACGCGTAATTTACAGAAGCGGGTAGAGCTTATGTGCCCAGTTTTTGATAGCAATCTGAAAAAGAGCCTCATTAACATATTGAATTTAAGCTTGGCAGATAGTGAAAAAGCTCGAGTGCTGCGTAACAATGGGCAATATGAATATTACGAATTAAATGGGGAAGTGCCTTTCCGTAGTCAATTTGCTGCACAGAAGGTTGAAAATTGGAAGGTGGAAGTGCCTGAGTAGCTAACTGAACTGTAGAAGAATTGATTAATAGCCTACAGTAGAAAATATGAGCTAGTTAGTTGCTTACAGCGCTGCGAGCGCCTTGTGCTAGGCGATCGTAGTCGCACAAGGGCCCTTTACAAGCTGCAGGCATATAATAAAGGCAACTTGATGGGACGACGCGATAAGCATGCCCAGCTCGTTGCCTTCTTTGTAATATATCTAATTTCTCAAAAGGAAAGTTTATCTCACATAGTGATCCTCGTTAAGTGGCGCAGCACCGTAGCTAAGAATTGGCTTTACGCCCCATTGCTTTTTGAAATCACCTGCGATTTCGGCTACGCTATGACCTTCAAGCTGCATGTCAGATCTGGTTGTTGTAGCGATAATATATAGCTTGTCATCCTCAAGCTTTAGCTCCATTTCGCACATTGCTTGAGCTTCGCTGCGATCTAGCGCAATGGCAAGCTGAAGCAGCGTTCCTAATCGATAGATGATCTCTAGGTCATTAGCTGTAATAATGCTTTCATAGCCCTTTAGCTCATTTTTTACTTTTCCTTTGCTGCGGAATGAAGCTATACCAGCGATCAGCAATAGCTCCCTATGATTTAGCCCGCTTAAATGAGAGTGAACAATCAAGTAAAAGGTGTGTTTAGCAAAATTACTATAATCAATGGTCGTACCAATTCGATAAAGCTTAGCGGCTGTTTGTACATAGCGCGAGTAGGTTTCTTTATTGACGTCCTTCTCCATTAGACATCTAAGAAGCTTAGTTGCGATCTCACTAATATGGGTAACATGCTCTCGCAGGGCTGGTGTGTGCAGCGCAACGATATTATCGGTACTGTAAGTAAGTGGATTTAGCTTAATCGGCTGCTCAGGAAAGGATAGCTTATGAAAAATTCCGTCACGCAGACCTGCACCACAAATAATATAATGTGTCGCGTTAATATAGTCATATATCGTAGTTAAGATGGATAAGCCAGGCACGATGACATCCACACGATCTTTACTTAAACCTGCAGTTTTTTTACGTTTGTCCTGAGGTAGCGCGCGAAGCTGAAGTAACAGGGTGTTTACTGCTTCTGCCGAAAGATGATAGTTATGCGTCTGAGCTAGCGGATAGTCGATGGCAGCCTGATGTATTTTACCTAGTGCTCGCGCAGTTCCTCCTACGGCAACTAGCGGCAGCTGTGAATAACGCGATATCCAATCATGCTGATCTAATGCCGCTCTGATCTCTGCCTTCATTCGAGCTTGTAATTCGTCAGAAAGCCCCGTTTTGCTGTCGTAACGTTTATTCATACTGACACAGCCGAAGGGGAAGGAAAAGCTATGGACGATTTTGCGGTCTAAAAACAGTGTAAGCTCAGATGAGCCGCCGCCTATATCCAGTAGAAAGCCGTCTTGTATCGAAATGGAGTTAATCATGCCTAAAAATCCATATTCTGCTTCCTCAAGTCCGGATAGGATAATGATTTCAAGTCCGGTTGCTACTCTAACCTGAGAGAGAATTTCGCTTTGATTGGTCGCATTACGTATAGCAGCTGTCGCTAGGGGAACAATTTTAGTTAGGCTATGCTGTGCAGCTACTAATTGAAAAACAGAGAGCGTTTCGATAAGCAGATCAATGCCTTCTTGGCTTAGAGCACCCTGCTCGGATACTTTACTGCTCAAACGCGCCGCTCGCTTGCTACCATCAACAACACGGTAGGCGTCTTGCTCTGTTTTTTCGTATATGACTAAGCGAATTGAGTTCGAGCCGATATCAATAATGCCATAACGTTGAGACATTTTATTCCTCCAGTATGTTATCTTGTTCAATAGTTTATCATAAGTTTTCGTGACATATTAACTTTTAAGGAGAAAAGGTGACATTTGTTTCGTCTAGTTGTTAAATTATGCTATAATAAGAGGGCTGTGGTCCCTGATATATTTTATCAATGAAGGCGATAAAGCATTTCTATCTTCGCTTATGTTCACTTTTTTGACAAAATCCTATATCATTGAGTTGGATGAGTTTAGGGTAGTATCTGAAGTTGTAAGTGGTTACGTATATACTAAATAATAAAGGAGAGGGAACGATGACAGCAACAAAAGGTCTTGAAGGTATTGTAGCAGCGCAATCCTCTATCAGTTCCATTATTGATGGAGTTTTAACATACCGTGGAATTAACATCGATGAACTTGCTGAAAATGCTTCATTCGAAGAAGTAGCTTACTTGCTATGGTATGGTAAACTGCCTAATCGTGATGAACTTGCTGATTTACAGCAAAAGCTAGATCAGTTTGCTAACCTTCCTAATGAAGTAATTGAGGCTATTAAGTTATATCCGAAAGACACGAATTCTATGGCGGCGCTTCGTACAGCAGTTTCCAGTCTTTCTCTTTATGATCCGCTTAGTGGAGACACTTCCTCTGAAGCGAACCAACTGAAAGCGATTAAATTGCAGGCACAGCTTCCAGCAGTAGTCGCAGCTTTTTCTCGCATTCGTCAAGGACTAGAGCCTATCGCTCCGAAAAAAGGCGTTTCAATCGCACATAATTTCTTGTATATGCTAACTGGTGAAGAGCCTGAATCTGTTGCTGTCAAAGCTTTGGATCAAGCGCTTGTATTACACGCTGATCATGAGCTTAATGCATCAACATTTGCAGCACGTGTAACAGTAGCAACTTTATCTGACATATATTCTGGCGTGACGTCTGCCATCGGTGCTTTGAAAGGTCCACTTCACGGTGGTGCTAACGAAGCGGTAATGGTTATGCTTGAGGAAATTGGTTCAAAAGATAATGTAGTGCCTTACATTGATAACGCTTTGGCTAACAAAGTGAAAATTATGGGCTTTGGACATCGCGTATACAAAAACGGTGACCCACGCGCGAAGCATTTGCAAAAAATGTCTTACGAGCTAGGTAAGCTGACTGGTAATCTAGAGCTTTACGAAATGTCTACACAAATCGAGGAGCTAGTTACTGGTCGTAAAGGCTTAAAGCCAAATGTTGACTTCTACTCCGCTTCTGTGTACACTGCTCTTAAAATTCCGCGTGACTTATTTACGCCGATTTTTGCAGTTAGCCGTGTATCAGGATGGACAGCTCATATTCTTGAGCAATATGAAAACAATCGCTTAATTCGTCCGCGTGCAGAATATGTTGGACCAACTTCAGCTGGATACATTCCGCTAGAGGAGCGTTAAGCGATTACAGATCTACGGTTAGTAATACTAAAGTTTTAGTTAATATAAGGAGGATAATTTTACATGTCACAATTTGAAAAATTTGCACTACCTACTGAAGGCGACAAAATTACAATCGATAACGGGGTATTGCAAGTACCTAATCAACCGATCATTCCATTCATCGAAGGTGACGGAACAGGTCGCGACATCTGGAAAGCTTCTAAGCGCGTGCTAGATGCAGCTGTTGAAAAAGCATATAACGGCGAGAAAAAAATCGCTTGGTACGAAGTATTTGCGGGTGAGAAAGCATTCAACGAATATGGCGAATGGCTACCTGCTGACACTTTGACAGCGATCCGCGAATATATCGTAGCAATTAAAGGACCTCTTACTACACCTATCGGTGGCGGTATTCGTTCTCTAAACGTTGCGCTTCGTCAAGAGCTTGATCTTTACACTTGCTTACGTCCTGTACGTTATTTTGATGGCGTACCTTCTCCAGTTAAACGTCCTGAGCTTGTTGACATGGTTATTTTCCGTGAAAATACAGAAGACATCTATGCTGGTATTGAGTATCAAGAAGGTTCTGAAGCAGTTAAGAAAGTAATCGAATTCCTACAAAAAGAAATGAACGTTAATAAAATCCGCTTCCCAGAAACTTCTGGTATCGGTATTAAACCAGTTTCTTCTGAAGGTTCTAAACGCCTTGTTCGTGCAGCGATCGAATATGCGATTAAGCATGGCAGAAAATCAGTAACACTTGTTCATAAAGGTAACATTATGAAGTTTACAGAGGGTGCATTTAAAAACTGGGGCTACGAAGTGGCTGAGCAAGAATTTGCTGAACAAACCTTCACTTGGGGTCAATATGATCGCATTAAAGAAGCTGAAGGCGTAGACGCTGCGAACAAAGCTCAAGCAGAAGCTGAAGCAGCTGGCAAAATCATCGTTAAGGATGCAATTGCTGATATCGCGTTGCAGCAAGTATTGACTCGCCCAACTGACTTTGATGTAATTGCAACACTTAACCTTAACGGTGACTACCTATCCGATGCACTAGCTGCACAAGTTGGTGGTATTGGTATCGCTCCAGGCGCAAACATCAACTACTTGACTGGACATGCGATCTTCGAAGCTACTCATGGTACTGCTCCTAAGTATGCTGACAAAGACGTTGTAAACCCAGGTTCAGTAATTCTTTCTGGCGTAATGTTGCTTGAGCACCTTGGCTGGCAAGAAGCTGCTGACTTGATCTACAAAGGTATGGAAACTGCAATTAACAACAAAACTGTAACTTATGATTTCGCTCGTCTAATGGAAGGCGCTACTGAAGTTAAATGCTCTCAGTTCGCTGATGAAATCATTAAACATTTAGCATAATAAGCACGAATATGTAACACCCTGTAAAGAGAGCCCTCAACGGCTCTCTTTATACTATCGTCTGATAAAAGGAGGATGTTGGTTTTGGCAATTACACGTAAGAAGATCTCCGTTATTGGCGCAGGTTTCACAGGGGCGACGACAGCTTTGATGCTGGCTCAGAAGGAGCTTGGTGATATTGTGCTCGTTGATATTGCACCACTAGAAAACCCTACAAAGGGGAAGGCGCTTGACATGCTGGAGGCGACTCCTGTTATCGGCGTTGACGCTAACATTATCGGTACCGCAAATTATGAGGATACGACCGATTCTGATATTGTCATCATCACTGCGGGAATTGCACGCAAGCCAGGGATGAGTCGAGATGATCTAGTGAACACCAATGCGAGTATTGTGAAATCGGTGTGCGAGCAGGTTAAAGCGACAAGTCCAAATGCTTATGTGCTTATTCTAAGTAATCCTGTCGATGCGATGACCTATGCAGCGTATCAATCATTAGGTTTTCCGAAAAATCGTGTGATTGGTCAATCTGGCGTGCTAGACACGGCTCGCTACTGCACCTTTATTGCACAGGAGCTTAATGTGTCGGTTGAAGATGTACGAGGCTTAGTGCTTGGTGGACACGGTGATGATATGGTTCCGCTAGTGCGTTATTCTAATGTTGCAGGAATTCCAATTGAGAAGCTTATTGCTGCAGATCGCATAGAGGCAATTGTACAGCGTGCTCGAGTAGGCGGAGGAGAAATTGTCAATTTACTTGGAAATGGTAGCGCTTATTACGCGCCTGCCGCATCCTTAGTGCAAATGGCAGAGGCGATTCTAAAAGATAAAAAGAGAATTATTCCTGTTATCGCATACCTAGAAGGCGAATACGGCTATGATGGGTTGTTCATGGGCGTGCCTGTCGTGCTAGGTGGCGATGGAGTAGAAAAGGTTATAGAGTTAGAGCTAACGGAAGAAGAAAAAACAGCGTTAGATAAATCCGCGTTATCAGTTAAAAATGTGATTGAAGTTGTGAAAACCGGATTAGGTATTTAAGGTACATAGGAGGCACGGATGAATCAAGCTCAGCAGTTATTAAAGAAAATATATGGCTATGATGAATTCCGTCCTGGGCAGTCCAATATTATTCATAGTCTCATGCAAGGTAGAGATACACTTGCGATACTGCCGACAGGCGGTGGGAAGTCGATCTGCTATCAAATACCTGCCATGCTGCTGGCAGGTACTACACTTGTTATTTCTCCGCTAATTTCCTTAATGAAGGATCAAGTAGATGCGCTGCAGCGACTTGGCGTTGCTGCAGCTTATCTGAATAGCTCGCTTTCGGCAGAGCAATATCGCACGACGCTCCGACAAGCCTTTAATGGAGAGTTTAAGCTGCTATATATCGCTCCGGAGCGCTTTGATGCTCCGATGTTTCAACAGCTAACCGAGCATCTACACATCCCCTTAATTGCGATTGATGAAGCACACTGTGTATCTCAGTGGGGACATGACTTTCGTCCAAGCTATCGTCATCTCGCTATTGCGATTAGTAAGCTAGATAATCGTCCAGTTGTGGCGGCCTTTACAGCTACAGCAACCGTAGAAGTAGCCGAGGACATTATTAGTAGCCTTAATTTGCACGAGCCATCCACCTTTGTTACAGGCTTTGCTAGGCCGAACTTATCCCTATCGGTTGTTACTGGAGTGGACAAGCTTAGCTTTCTAGTTAAGTTTCTGAAGGAGCGGGCACAGCAATCAGGAATTATTTATGGTGCTACTCGTAAGGAATGTGAGGCGGTGCATGAACGGATTTTGCAGCTTGGCTATCAAGCGGAGCTTTATCATGGAGGTTTGTCAGATAACGCCAGAGCAGAAGCGCAGGAGCGGTTCCGCTTCGATCAGAGCAAAATCATTGTGGCAACCAACGCATTTGGTATGGGTATTGATAAACCGAATGTTCGTTACGTACTGCATTGGCAAATTCCAAGCGATCTTGAATCGTATTATCAGGAGGCTGGACGCGCAGGGCGTGATGGCGAGGAAAGTGAATGCGTGCTGCTGTTTGAAGCAAGCGATCTTCATATCCATCGTTATTTGATCGAGCAAGGTCTAGGTGATGAAGCGCGCAAAGCAGTACAATCAGCTAAGCTTCATACGATGATGAGCTATTGTCGCACAGATCAATGCTTGCAGCAGTATATTGTTGATTATTTTGGCGAGCATGCTGTACAGCCATGCGGTAAGTGCAGCAGCTGCTTAGATACAAGCGAGGTTGTTGATCGCACGCAGGACGCGCTAATGGCAATATCCTGTGTGGTTCGCATGCGTGGACGTTTCGGAGTAACGATGGTCGCTAAAGTATTGAAGGGATCATCAGATAAGCGGTTATTAGCATCTGGACTTAATAAATTATCTACTTATGGCTTAATGAAGCAATACCCGGAGAAAGAAATCACGGATTGGTTAAACTGGCTAGTCGCTGAGCAATATTTGCAGCTTAGCGAAGGGCAGTATCCCGTTGTCACGCTTGCAGAACGCGCTCGTCATGTGATCGAGGGGAAGGAGCAAGTAAATCAACGCAGACGCAGCTCAATTAAGCAGGTGATGAGCAATACGTCGCAGGATGCATCACCAATCTTTGCTGCCTTGAAGGAATGGCGCAAGGAGCAGGCTGCAGCGGAGCGTATCCCGCCGTTTATGATCTGTTCCGACGCCACACTACGCCTTATTGCTGAAGCTCAGCCAAGCTCGCTCGAGGAGCTTATGGAGGTTAAAGGAATTGGGCAAGCGAAGGCATTAAAGTATGGTCAAGATATGATCGAGCGGGTACAGCGTTTTGCTAGTGGGAAAGATGCGGTAAAACCTGCAAAGCCAGCGGTAGCAGTCAGCAATCATGATGCAGATGAAGAGCAAGCTGTGCAGGCAAATCGCTACACTGACCAGCACAAAGGGCTGGTTGAAGTATCAGGATTAGATACTGAGACAGCGTCATCCTCTTCACTGGATGATGATAAGCAGCCTAGTCATCTCTTATCCTATCACTCCTTCCTTGCAGGTATCCCGATTGATGACATCAGCGCTGAGCGAGGGCTGAAGCGACAGACTGTGGAAAAGCATATATTACGTGCGATTGAAGATGGAGAGCATATCGAATGGTCGAGTATCTTTGATGACGAAGTGGAAGCTTTGGTTTTACAGGCTGTAGCTGAGGTGGATGCAAGCTTGTTACGCAATGTAAAGGAAGCATTACCTGAATATATTACTTATTTTCAAATTCAAGCGGTACTGCTAAAGTCAGTGCTTGCACAGCAATCATAATATCGTTGCAGAGTGTGGGAGAGCTGCTGCAGCGTTGCAGTATGCAGGATTATCATTATAAGCTGAATATGGGGGATTAAGTTATGTCTAAACAATCACCACAGGTTATTACATTTGGCGAGACGATGACATTGTTTTTGCCAACAAACCAACAATCGATTGAACGAGCAGACACATTACAGCAGCGCTTTGGCGGGGCGGAGAGCAATGTAGCGATCGGGCTTGCACGTCTAGGAGTAGATGTTGGTTGGTTTAGCGTGATGGGCACAGAACCGCTTGGCAGACGTATTGTGAAAACGATTCGTGGCGAAGGTGTTGATGTATCGCGCGTGATCTATAGCGATAAAGCACCAACAGGCATTATGCTTCGTGAACAGATTAGTGGTAAAAACGCTGTTCATTATATGCGTAAAGGTTCAGCAGCTAGTACAATGACACCAGAGCAGCTTGATGCAGAATACATTCAAGGTGCAGAAATTCTACATATTACAGGCATTACACCTGCGTTAAGTGAAAGCTGCAAAGCGACAATTTTCCGTGCGATCGAGCTAGCTAAGCAAGCGAATGTGAAAATTTGCTTCGATCCGAATTTACGTTTGAAGCTATGGAGTCTAGAAGAAGCTCGTGAGGTTATTTTTGCAATTGCTGCCGAGGCAGATTATTTCTTGCCAGGCTGGGACGAGCTGACATTGCTTTATGATACAGAGGATGCAGATGAAATTAGCAAACGTCTGAATGAGCTTAAGGCTATTAGTATTGTTAAGGGCAGAGGCAATAACAATGTCATTTATAATGGAGGCCAGCAAACAGAAGTTCCTTATGAGCTAGTAGATAATGTAGTTGACACTGTAGGTGCAGGTGATGCATTCTGTGCGGGATTCCTAGCAGGGGTATGCCAAGGCACTAGCATTGAGGAAGCGGTACGTATGGCAAGCATTAACGGAGCATTAGCGGTACAAACGCATGGCGATTGGGAAGCACTTCCTGATTGGGAGCAATTACAACAGGTTCTGCATGCGAAGGCTTGGATCGAACGATAAGAGATCGGTATACGATAAAGCTTATGTAGCTTTGCTGCTTTAGGGAAATTATTGAAGGAGCGTCTTATGAATTTATTTGGGCATGATGCTAAGCACCAAACAGTCAAGCGTAAGGATGAACATATTGCAATATGTCTTGATCAGTCGGTTCAAGGTGAAGGGATTACGACTGGATTAGAACGTTGGAGATTTAAGCATCTAGCGCTACCTGAAATAAATTTTAATGAAATAGATTTATCGACTATGATGTTTGGCAAGACCATCGCTACACCATTGCTCGTTAGCTCTATGACGGGCGGTACAGAACTGGCTAATAAAATCAATATTTCGTTAGCGCTGGCTGCCGAGCGCAGAGGCTGGGCGCTTGGTTTAGGCTCAATGCGAGTGGCAATTGAACAGCCTAAGCTTGCGTATGGCTTTCAGCTTAGGCAATATGCACCAACTATTCCGATTATCGCAAACCTTGGCTTAGTTAGTTTAAATTACGGGATCGGTATAAAGCAATGCCAGCAGATGATTGAGCTTGCCGATGCCGATGCTCTCGTATTTCATATGAATAGCATGCAGGAGGTTTTCCAACCAGAAGGAGATACAAACTTTGCTGGACTGCTAGGCAAGCTAGAAGTCATTATTAAGGGGCTACATGTACCAGTAGGGGTGAAAGAGGTCGGCTGGGGCATTGATGCTGAAGTGCGTGATGCCTTGCTTGGCATAGGCGTGCAGTTTGTTGATGTTGCAGGTGCTGGCGGTACGTCTTGGAGTCAGGTTGAGCATTATCGTACAAGCTCTGCTATTCAGCGCCAAGCGGCACTAAGCTTTGCGGATTGGGGAATTTCTACAGCTGATAGCATAGTAGAGCTAAGAGATGGTATGAAGAACAATTGTATGCTCATTGGTAGCGGTGGCTTGCAAACCGGCGTAGATGCAGCCAAGGTATTAGCTCTTGGTGCGGATGTTGCTGGCTTTGGGAGGTCGCTGCTCTCTCATGCTGTAGCAGATGCTGATGGAGCAAGCCTTGAAGAGCGTATGGCAATAGTGGAATATGAGCTGAGAGCAGCGATGTTTGGTATAGGAGCTGCTAATATTGCAGCGCTTAAGCGCAATAAACGACTTCTGCAACAATAGTCAAGTAGAATTGGAGAAGAAGATGACAGCAAATATGAGGGAAACAAAGCATGCTGCTGAAAGATTATGGAGCATGGCTACACCAACTATCATTCAAGTACGTGTTCCTGTTCCGTTCTCTTTAAAATGGATCAATAGCTACATCCTGCTGCAGCACGATGGGACATTTACGATTGTTGATCCTGGACTGCATACTGTTGAGGCGGAGGAAGCTTGGCGTACGGTGATGAGTGAGCTGTCGCTCCACTGGAAGCATTGTTCTAGTATCATTGTCACACATCAGCATCCCGATCATTATGGCTTAGCAGGCTATGTACAGCAGCTTAGTGGTGCGCCAGTGTATATGACCCGAGAGTCTAAGGCATACACTGAGAAGCTTTGGGGAGACGGTAAGGAGCAATTTCATCAACACATGATGGAGCTGCTTAATCTGCATGGTACACCGCAGGACATTATCGAGGCCATACTTGAGAACTTACATAGCTTTCAAGCGAAGGTAGAGCCTCAGCCTCAAGTGACCTATGTCGAAGCTGGTGAGACGCTGCAGGCTGGAGATATTCAGTGGCAGATCATTCATACCGAAGGGCATGCTTACGGTGGAATGATGTTATATAATGAGTATGCTAAGCTGCTATTATGTGGAGATCAGGTGTTACCCCATATTACACCGCATGTTGGTGTCGTTGCAGGAGAGCAGCGCCCAGTGCTGAAGCAATTTCTGAACAATTTGCACAGCATTCGAACGTTGGACGTCGAGCTCGTGCTGCCAGGTCATCGTCAGCCGTTTCACGAGTATTCAGAGCGGATTGGGGAGATTGTGGCACATCACGAGCGGCGTCTAGCTAGCTTACGGCAATATATCGAGCAAAATGGTGCACAGCATGCTTTCGACTGCTGTGAGTGGATGTTCGGTAAGCATCTACGTAACAATGCACATAATATGCGCTTTGCCTTAACTGAGGTGATCGCTCATTTGCAATATTTGCAGGAGCTAGAGGAATTAGTAGAGCATGCCAGTGCAGATGGCATCATACTGTATGGCGTTATGTCAGCAGCAAAGTAAGAAGGCATAGATCTTTATACGAGCATAGAGCATATGAATAAGGGCTGTCAGAATTTCGTCAGTATGTACTGACTTTTCTGAACAGCCCTTTTCTTGTTTATGTTCTTCCTCTGGCTGCCATATGCGCTCAGCTTAGCAACGGACCTCGCCTGTTAGATTAGCAAAGCACGACATAAAAGTTCAACTTCTAGTCAAGTGGTGGCGTTGTAATTCCTTCAATCTCAGCTTGCTTACGATGAGCGAGACGACTTGCAGCGGATGCAGCAATCGCACCCACAATGTCATCAAGGAAGGTATGTGTAGTCTTTCCGTTTTTCTCATTAAGCTTTACAAGAATGCCTGGCTTGACCTTATCGATGTAGCCAAAATTCGTTAAGCCAATGCTGCCATAAACGTTGACAATGGACAGAGCCAAAATCTCGTCGCAGCCGTATAACCCTTCATCATTTTCAATCATTGCTTGCAACGGTTGTACAAGCTGTTTTTGTTCTGCTAAAATATCGAGCTGAATGCCAGTTAGAATCGCATTTTGCACTTCACGCTTAGACAATACAGCCTCTACATGATGAACACAAGCCTCAACTGTCAAGCTAGGAGAATACTTTTCCTGTAAAAAATGAACAAGCTCGGCAATATCCTTTACCGTAACTCCGCGTTGCTCCAGCAATTCATAAGTAGCTCTTGCTACCTCTTTACTGTTTAAACTATATTTCACTTCATCAGACATTGTACATTCCTCCATATATTTTTCTGGACAAAACTGGTCTAAAAATTAGAAGGGCTCGTATACATATTACTACAAAAGACAAGTTGTACAAAGTTTTCAGAGAATATAGAGGAGGATTTATCGATGGTAGCAAAAACATGGTTACGTTCAACTGCAATAATGGGGGTTATGGTCATTCCGATTATGCTTACTGGTTGTGGATTATTTAGTAAATCGGTCTCAGAGCCAATTGATCCTCCGCAAACAGAAGTGATTGAAGATCAGGAGCAGCAGACAAGCAGTTGGTTAAATCAATCGCAAGATGCAGAGCAATATGTTGTGTACCTTCAAGATAAAAATGGTTATCTTGCGCCAATTTCTTTACCAATGGCGATTACGGAAGGCGAGGAGGTCGCAACCAAGCTGCTAGAGGTTATGGTCGATGGCGGTGTCTATTCAAGCTCCTTACCCGTAGATTTCCGTGCGATGCTTCCACAGGGTACTGAAATTATTGACTATAAGCTGGATGCAGAGAACGGAATTGCAACGGTAAATTTATCTGAACCATTTGTAAATTATAACGGTACTGATGAGCGTGGCATCATTGAGGCGATCACTTGGACATTAACTTCGCTTGATGGTGTGAAAGGCGTTAATATTCAAGTTAATGGTGAAAAGCTTGAAGAAATGCCGATCGCACAATACCCACTAGACCAGCCGCTTACACGTTCGATCGGAATTAATATTGAAATTGCTGAAGGAGTGAGCTACTCCCAAGCAGCACCAGTAACGTTATATTTCTCATCCGAAACGATCAGTGGTGAAGAATACTTTGTACCGATCACACGTATGATCCAGCGCAGTGAATCAATGGAAATCGCTGCACTAGAACAGCTAATAGCTGGTCCGATCAATACAAAGGCATTATCACCGGTTATTCTGCCGAATGTAGAAGTAACAGGCATTGAGGAGCTCGACGGTGTTGTTCATGTTGATTTACAGGATGATTCCTACGAGCCTGGAGTTTTCGTTCCTTCTGAGCTGCTTAAGGCAGTTATATTGGCGGTAGCTGATAATACGGGAGTTTCCACTGTACAGGTTCGAGTGAATGGTGACATTAATATTTTTGATGAAAACAATACATCCTATAGTCAGCCAGTTAGTAAGCCAGAGCATGTAAATGCGTTTAAGCTTTAGGCTATAGCAATAAGTATAGAGGGGGTTTCGAGCGAATAGCTTGGAATCCCTTGCTTGTTATTGTAACAAAATAATGCAATTGCGAATTGGCTTTGATACAATAGATAAGGTTAAAATACATATTGCCGATTAGCTCAATGCAAGCTGTTCGTAATATACAATTCAGATTAGCTTTAGGAGGCAGTTACATGACAAGAAATGATGGTCGTCAACCGAATCAGCTTCGTGAGGTGACGATTCAAAGCAATGTTAACAAGCATGCTGAAGGATCGGTGCTCATTCAGTTTGGCGATACCAAAGTAATTTGCACAGCTTCAGTTGAAGAACGTGTACCGCCATTTATGAAAGGCCAAGGCAAGGGCTGGATTACCGCTGAGTATTCGATGCTGCCAAGAGCCACACATACTCGTAACCAACGTGAAGCAAACCGCGGTAAATTGACCGGAAGAACGATGGAAATTCAACGTCTAATTGGTCGCGCATTACGTTCCGTTGTTGATTTACATGCATTAGGTGAGCGCACGATTACGTTAGATTGTGACGTTATTCAAGCTGACGGAGGTACTCGTACAACTTCAATTACTGGTGCGTTTGTCGCAATGTGCTTAGCGATTGAGCATATTGCTAAGTCCCATCCATTTAAAGTATATCCGATCAATGATTATTTGGCGTCAGTAAGTGTCGGTATTATTGATGGTAAACCAATGCTTGACTTAAATTATATTGAGGATTCCTCAGCAATTGTAGATATGAACGTTGTGATGACTGGTAGCGGTAAGTTTGTTGAGGTGCAAGGTACAGGCGAGGAATCGCCATTCTCTCGTGCAGAGCTTCAAGATTTGCTGGGTTTGGCAGAGCAGGGCATTCAAGGGCTGATCGACATTCAAAAGCAAGCCTTAGGTGCTGCTAGTGAGCGTATAAGAGGTGAACAGTAGATGCAAACGATTGTCGTTGCTACGAAAAATGCTGGTAAGGTGAAGGAATTTGCTCACGCATTTGCTAAGCTAGGAGTAGAGGTTCAAAGCTTGCTTGATTATCCTGCAATTCCCGACATCGTAGAGGATGGGGATAGCTTTATCGCGAATGCCAAAATTAAAGCGAAGGCAGCAGCTGAAGCTCTTGGTATCCCAGTGCTGGCTGATGATTCTGGACTGACGGTTGATGCATTGAACGGTGAGCCTGGTATTTATTCTGCACGTTATGCTGGTGTTGGCGCTACGGATGCACGTAATAATGAAAAGCTGCTGACAGAGCTAAAAAATGCGGGTGCTAGTCTGCATAAGCAGTTAGCTGATGGTACGTCTATATTAAGTAAAGCACAGTTTCGCTGTGCGCTTGCTCTATATATTCCTGAGAAGGAGCAATTTATTGTTGCAGAGGGCGCAGTGGAAGGTGTTATCCTGAATTCTGCACGTGGCGAAGGCGGCTTCGGCTACGACCCTCTGTTTTATGTTGAGCAGATTGGCTGCACGATGGCTGAGCTGACTAAGGAAGAAAAGGGTAAAATTAGCCATCGTGGTGAAGCATTGAAGCAATTGATTCCAGACGTTGAGCGCGTTCTTCAAGGATAAAAGATTTAGACTAGCAATGATCAGGTGAAGCTTGTGAAAAACATGATGTACAGATGCTGTAGCAAGCTAAGTATAGTTGCAGTGTTAGCGTAAAACAGGCATTTTACTATGCTTGAACAACAAGCGCAGTCTCAAGCTTTTCACATGCTTCAACTTTGCTAGCTCATTTTGGACATAGCGTGCAGAAGCGACTAAACAATTTTCACTTTATAGTGCGTAAGCCAAACATTCATTTGATACAAATAAGCATAAAGCTGAGGTCCGGACATTAGCTGACCAAACCAAGGAACAAGCGAGGAAGATTGGTCGGATTGAAGCAGCGTCTCAATTTTACTACGATTAATAATTTGAAAAATTGGGGCGGAATCATCACTCATAATGTCTTTCATCAGACCTGTAACTGCCGCTAAATAGGCAGGGTTATGCGTTTTTGGATAAGGGCTTTTTTTACGAGTAATGATTTCATCTGGTAATACGCCTTTTAATGCTCTACGTAATATTCCTTTCTCACGATCACCTGAAATTTTGAATTCCCATGGTATATTAAATACATAATCAACGAGACGATGGTCGCAAAATGGTACGCGAACCTCAAGCCCTGCTGCCATACTCATACGATCCTTACGATCAAGTAAGGTAGGCATAAAGCGAGTAATATTTAAGTAAGACATTTGACGGATCGTATGCAAATGCTCACTTTCGCTGGCAAGCGCAGGCACCTCAGCTTGAGCCTCCTCAAAGCGCTGACTAACATATTGCTCTGGGGCAATCCAATCATAAACATCCTTCTCTATTAATGAGCTGCGGAAATTGGTTGCAAGTGACCACGGAAAGTTTTGTGCTGTTAACGTCTCCTCCTTATGGAACCACGGATACCCACCGAAAATTTCATCAGCAGCCTCACCAGAAATAGCTACTGTCGCATCCTTTTTAATTTCTCGGCAAAAAAGTAGCAGGGAAGAATCAATATCAGCCATACCTGGCAAGTCACGAGCAAGTGTAGCATCATGTAGAGCGGCGATTAATTCTGGAGTATCGAATTTTAGATAATGATGCACGGTGGAGAGATTCTTCGTCATCAATTCGATAAAAGGAGCGTCCGAGTTTGGTTGGAAGGCATGTGCTTTGAAGTGTTTGTCATTGTCTACATAATCAATGGAATACGTATGAAGCGGACTAGCTGCAGCTTGACGATAATATTGAACGGCCATAGCCGTCAATGCACTGGAGTCTAATCCGCCAGATAGCAGTGTACATATCGGTACATCACTAATCATTTGGCGATTCATCGTGTCCTGCAGCAGATCTCTCACATGCAACACAGTTTCCTCAAGCGAATGTTCATGCTCGCGACTTTCTAACTGCCAGTAAGTACGAATCTGTATGCCTGCTCGAGTAACCGACATATACTGTCCAGGTCTCAGCTCAGCAAAATTTTCATATATGCCATGTCCAGGCGTTCGTGCAGGTCCAACGACGAGCACTTCAGCAAGTCCTTCTCTTCCAATGACAGGCTGAGCGACGGGATTCGCTAATATTGCTTTGAGCTCCGAGCCGAACAGAAACTGTTCGTCCTTTTCGTAATAAAAGAAAGGTTTAACCCCTAAGCGATCACGTGCTGCAAATAGCTCTTCGCCTGTTACATCCCATATCGAAAAAGCATATATCCCATTCAATCGTTCTAGACATGCTTTTCCCCAATGCATATAAGCTACAAGCAAAACCTCAGTATCACAGGTGGTCGTGAACGTCCAGCCTTGAGCTTTCAGCTCATCTCTGAGCTCAATCGCATTATAAATTTCACCATTATATACGATAACAAACTGATCATTGCCGCGGTAACGCACCATTGGCTGCGCTCCGTTGCTAGGGTCCATAACCGCAAGTCGACGATGCCCTAAAGCGCAATGTGGTGACAGCCATGTTCCTCCAGCATCTGGTCCTCTTGCTGTTAGAGTTTCTGTCATTGCTTCAAGTGTATTGCTATGCTGCAGCAGGTTTTGCCGCCAATTTATCCATCCTGTTATGCCACACATCACCATCAATCCTCTCTAATGTCGCTTTACCGTCACATATTATAACGTATATGTGCAAATGAAAATTAAAATGTCTGTCCTTAGCGTAGGAAAAGCTGTATATTAAGGGATTTTTAATTGTGTGAGGGAGAATGAATGAAAATATTATGAGCAAAACTGGGCACACTAAATGCGGCACTAGATAGCAAGAGGTTTATATAATGTTGGAGGTAGGGACGATGAATTACGATAACCATGAACAAGATCAGGATACTGCTCGTCAAACCTATTATGTAGATATACAAGGGAAGCAATTGCATTTACAGCAAGGGATTGCAGCCTATGATCTAGAAATAGTTGCAAGTGAAGCGGAAGCACAGCAAATAGAAGAACAGTTCCGCAAGCTAGATGAGCGCGATGAAGAGTCGGCACAATTTATGCTTCGCTTCAGTTTTCGAGGCGGAGAAAATGTGTTCGAAAAAAATGGAGAATACGAGCAAGAAATGCAAAAGCTATTTGCCTTGCTATATCAATGTGGCACAGATGGGACAAAGCGTCATATAGAGAGCATGAATATACTGTAGTGAGTAGTTTTATGTCGTACTATCCCTGTAAGGGTTGCAACTTAGAACACAATTTTCTATAGTATAAGAAGAATGATACTTACATATAGATGGAGGATTTTAAGTTGCAAAAATTAGTGTTTTTCGTTGGAGTGGCAGGGACCGGTAAAACTACAGTTGCTCGCATACTAAGCAAAGAGCTGCCAGCAGCTTTTTTGGATCGCGATACAGTGGGCGGACGTTTCGTTGAAGCGATTTTAGAAATGAAGGGTCTAGATAAAAACGACCGTGACTCACAGTTCTATAAAGAAAATTTACGTGATCTTGAGTATGATACGACAAAAGATATTTGTATTGAAAATTTGGCTGCTGGTCAAAATGTGTTTATGATCTCTCCGTTTACAGCAGAGCTTCGTAATAAGCAATGGATAGAGGACGTCATTGCTGCAGCTGGTTTAACGAAGGATCAAGTCGATGTGAAGGTCATTGTCGTTACACTGCAGGACATCAACTTACAGCATCAGCGTATTGTTGATCGTAAAACTGAGCGAGATCGCTGGAAGCTTGATAATTGGGGAGATTTTGAGAAGCGGGTTGATTTCGTACCGCAAATTAATTGGGATCTACCAGAGGGCAGCGTCCTTGTGTTTGACAACAGTGGCGAATTGACTGAACAGAAAAAGCAACAGCTTATCAATTTTGCACTAAATTAAATAGAATAAGCAGGAAGGGCTGTTCAGAAGTGAGCATATCGTTTGCACTCTGAACAGCCTGTTTTTACTAGTATGAATCTTTGTGGATTATTATGATGGGTTAATGTTTTTTGCATGAGGGCAGTAGCGCTGCATGAGTTCAACGGTTTGTTCATCTAATTCTTGACCACGCTGAAGTAGCTGCTCGCTGGTACTGTTCAATTTCTCCTCTTTCCAGTTTTGTCCGAATTTAAACTTTGCGTTCATTTGCTCTATATTAATCCGAATGATTGCTGTCGCTTTCACTTGCTTAACATAACCGCTATGTGCACTGCTAATCGGCTCGTAGCCACCTTCAGGCTGCAGCTTATGCATCAAATGCGTTAGAACCTCGCATTTCTCCTCAATATCCTCAACAATTTCCGCTTTTCCTGTTATATTTACCGACTTAAAGAAAACAGTCGCTGGGCAAGCGTAGATGGGATCCGACATATAGGAAGGAATGAGTGAATATTCCTTCGCTACAGCGATGCTGACATTCGGATTGTGCTTGATGCTTTTCATTTTCTCGCCAGCCTTGCTGCCATGCAAATATATCGCTTCATTATAATAGACATAATTGATTGGCAGTATGCCAGGATAGACGTCTTGTCTCCAAAAGCCGAGAAAGCCAAAGCTCATCTCCTGCAAAAACTGCTCGACATCTTCGTAGTTTTCCTCGCCCATCAGAAATTCTTTTCTTCTCAATTTCCTTCACCTCGTATCCAATATATAGTAATATTGTAGAGGGAGTATTGTCATGAAAAAAGAACCAGTTTCTATTAATTTTATTAGACCAGATGAGAATGGCGGTTGGTGTAGGTGGAGCTATTTATTAACTTTCAGCAATATGTAAATCAATATCGCTATAAAGCTGCAGCGTTATTTCATGCCTTGCGAGATGCCATATTACAAGGCAAACTGAAGCCTCACACATTACTTCCTTCTACTAGGCAGCTAGCGAAGAAATATGAAGTGTCTCGAGGAACAGCAAACACCGTTTACGACATGCTGCTTTCACAAGGATATATTTATGCGAAAGCGAGTAGCGGCACCTATGTTGCAGATATGCAGCAGATGGGGGGAGAGCATAATAAGCAGGAAGCGCAGGTGGAGCTTTCACATTGGGGCAGACGTATTCAAGAGCTGGCCTTGCAAAGCTTTTCACCACAGCAAGCTTCTGCTGATTCAAGCTCAGATGGGGTAAATGGGGAAGTCATTGAATTTGGGCTTGGCAAAGTAGATATGACTCATTTTCCAATGAAAGAATGGAATCGTCACTTATATGAGCAAGCTCGCGAGCAATACCAGTTTGAGCTGCGAGATGCATATTCTAGTGATGGTCATGATGAGCTGAAGAAGGCGATTGCTAGGCAGGTGCTGAAGGAGCGAGGGATTGAAGCGAAGCCAGAGCAAGTTATGATTGTAAACGGATCTCAGCAGGCGATAACGCTGCTAGCTCAGCTATTGCTAAATGAAGGCGATTATGTAGCAATGGAGGACCCTCATTATGTAGGCGCGCGACATGCATTTCAATCTGTTGGTGCTGCAATACATACATTTCCTGTCGACGAGCAAGGAATTTGCTTCACTGCTAATAAAATGACACAGCCTACATATAAGCTGATGCTGCTCACGCCAAGTCGCCAGTTTCCAACAGGGGTTGTGCTTAGCTTAGAGCGTAGACTGCAGCTACTCCAATGGGCCGAGGGGAGCAACAGCTATATTATCGAGGATGATTATGATAGCGAGTTCCAATATGTTGGTAGACCAATAGAACCAATGAAATCTTTAGACAAAAATGGTAGAGTTATCTATATCGGTACTTTCTCACGTACAATGCTGCAAGATTTACGTATCGGATATGCGATATTACCTGCGAGCTTAGCGACGGCATTTCGCCATGCCAAAATGGTATATGAGCGACATCCAAGCTCTATTATTCAACAGCGTGCATTGGCGGCATTTATTAATTCCGGAAAGTATGACCGTCATTTGCGTCGGTTGAAGCGTTTATACCGGCGACGAGCTGAGCTGATCCAGCAGCTGCTGCAAGAGCAGCTGTCGCATATATTTGTTGCACAGCCAGTGCAAGCGGGGCTTCACATTTATGCGGTATGGAGGAGCGATGAAGTTAGATTTGATGGATTTCTAAAGGTATGCAAAAGGCTAGGCGTGCAAGTTGTGGATGCTCGAAAGTACGGGATGAAATGCGTTCAGCCTGCGCTTTGTCTAGGATTTGCGCAATTGACCGAGGAGCAAATCGAGGAAGGGATCAGTCGGCTGAAGATTGCTTGGGAAGCTGTGGAGTAGAGGGGCTTCTTAAGCTAATAGGAAAAGAGAGTGATTTTAGAAAGGGAGAGGATATGATATGAGTTTTTATTTTACGAGTACGATTTTTACGATTATTGCGTTGTTTCTAGGCGTGCTGTCGATTGCTGCGATTGCTGTTATTTTTGTGCTGTTGATTCGTAAGCTTAGGAAAAAGGAGTAGGCGCTTATAGTTAAGGAGTCATACTATAAGCTCTTGCAACACTCCGGAATAGATAGCTCTAATCGTCGCGGTTTAAAGCAGATGTTATGAATTTAGTTTATTTGTTAACATCTGCTCTAAAAGCGACACACTTCGTTGTATAGAGCTAT
>Ga0182739_1000342_pt1 | contig 68203 bp, 49 predicted proteins | sample eDN5th30CBELigBY_FD_128873 | JGI IMG/M metagenome (GOLD analysis project Ga0182739, IMG submission 128873) | Enriched backyard soil microbial communities from Emeryville, California, USA - eDNA 5th pass 30_C BE-Lig BY (version 2) (version 2) | ecosystem: Environmental > Terrestrial > Soil >... | reverse complement strand
CGCTGGACATGCTCCAGGCGATGAACACGGGGCACGAGGGCAGCATGACGACGCTGCACGCCAACGACACCCGCGAAGCGCTCAGCCGCCTGGAAATGATGGTCGGCATGGCCGGATTTGATCTGCCGATCTGGATCATCCGTCGTCAAATCGCCTCGGCGGTCGACCTGGTGATCCAGGCCAATCGGCTGCCCGGTGGGGTGCGCAAAATCACTCAGATCTCGGAAGTCACGGGCATGGAGGGCGACATCATCAGCATGCATGATGTCTTTGCCTTCAAACAAACCGGCCTGGATGAGCAGGGCTGTGCCACCGGCCATTTTTATGCCACCGGGGTTCGCCCGCAGTGTTTGGACAAGTTGGAAGCGTGCGGGCTTCGCCTGCCCTATGAAATGTTTGAACACGGCCCGCTTTCCTTCTAAAGACACTGTTCATGTCTCCCGCACTGCTGTCGCTGCTGACGTTTATATCGATTCTGTTCGCAACGATTAGCCTCGCCTCATTGGCATCCGACCTTTTCTTCCGCGATCGCGCTCGTGTCAGCCGGCGCCTCGATGAAGAGTTTCAGAAAAATCAAAAAGAAAGCATTCGCAGGTCTTCGCTGTTCAAAGATCTGCACAAGCTTAAGTCCACTGAGTTCGACGACGCCGCTGCGCATCAACCGGATCTGCGCGAGCGTCTGGAACAATTGTTGGAGCAGTCAGGACTGACGTGGACGTTGCAAAAATTGGTCGTGCTTTCGCTGGTCAGTAGCATCGTGATGCTGCTGCCCGGAGCGGTGATTCAGCGAAGTCTCATTTTTGCCGTCGTCGGCGCCTTGCTCGGCAGCGTTCTTCCGCTGTTCTATGTCAAAATCAAACGTAAATCGCGATTGGATAAGCTCTGTGCCCAGTTGCCTGAAGCGTATGACTTGATGGCCCGCGGCTTGCGGGCCGGGCAGACGATCGCCATGACGATGAAAGGTGTGGCCGAGGAGTTTCCGCAGCCGATCGCTGGCGAGTTCGCTTATTGCTACGAGCAACAGAACCTTGGCCTGGCCGCGGACGCTTCGCTTCGCGACCTGTCGCGGCGCACGGCATTGATGGAAATCAATATCTTCGTCGTGGCGGTTGTGATTCAGAAACAGGTTGGCGGAAACCTGGCGGAAATCCTAGAAAAGCTGGCTGCATTGGTGCGGGAACGGGCGAAAATGCGTGGCACGATCAATACCCTGACCGCCGAAGGGCGGATGCAAGCCGCTTTGTTGATGGCGCTGCCACCCGGCATGTTCGTCGCCATGCTGATCTTTAACCGCGATTATGCGCTGGTGCTGTTGGAGTACCCGATGTTGCTGCTGGGCGTCGTGGTTTCGATGGGAATCGGGGCGCTATGGATCCGCAAAATCATCAACTTTGACTTCTAAGATTCGGGCTGCACATTAGGCTGATGGACAATTCGATATTATTAGTGGTCGTGTTGCTCGTGATGCTGTTGAGCTTCGTGCTGCTAGCCGGTCTGTTGATCAGTGACCGGAAGCGACGGATTCGGATTCGGCTCGAGGAACTCGCCAGTGGTGAAGCGGCGGCCAACCGTGCGCCGGCCCTGGCGGTCTCGCAAGCCATCCGCACGACGTTGCCCAAGATGGGCAAGCACCTCATGCCTGAGGATGCTGAGGAGCAAACGAAGCTCAAGGCCAGACTGATCCAAGCGGGGCTCTATCATCCGCAGGCGCTGTCGATCTTCCTCGGCGTCAAAATGTTCTTGATCATTTCGCCGACGATTTGTGGTCTGCTGCTGGGATTGCTGGGATTGATCCCGACCAATTATGGCTTGATGCTAGGTGCCTGCGCCAGCATCGGCGGTTTGATCGGGCCGAGTTTTTGGCTGGATAAGCAGAAAAGCAACCGTCAAAGCCAACTCCGCCGATCACTGCCCGACGCGCTCGATCTGCTGGTGATCTGCATGGAAGCCGGGCTGAGCCTGCGCGCCGCGTTGCAACGGATTACCAGCGAGTTGGAAGCGGTGCATCCGCTGCTGGCCTTTGAGCTGAAGATTGTGCAGCGAGAGGTGCAGATCGGGCACCCGCTCGGCGACGCCCTGCGCACCCTGGCGGCGCGAACCGATTTGGATGACATCCGTAACCTAGCTGCTGCCATCAAGAATGCTGAGCGGTTTGGGTCGAGCATGGTGAAAACCTTGCGCACCTTTGGCGACACGCTGCGTGTTCGTCGACAGCAAAAAGCTGAGGAGATGGCACAAAAGGCGGGTACTAAGATTTTATTCCCCACGTTGCTGTTCATCTTCCCCGCAATTTTCCTGATCATCCTTGGCCCGGCGGCCATTCAACTGATCGACGTCATGGGAAATATGCGGAAGTGAAAGCGATCTCATCAGTCGTAGAGCGCTGGCATGATCGAGATGGCAATGCGCGTCACCGGTGGTGTAGGTTACCACCGGTTGCCGCTGGCATGCACATCAACAGACCCATTGCCCGACGCCGGCCAGCGCGGATGGGAGCGGCAGCGTTGGAACTGGCGGTCGTGCTTCCCTTGCTGGTCTTGCTGCTCTTGGGGGCGTGCGATTTCGGCCGTTTTGCCCATACACAAGTGGCGGTTGCCAACGCTGCGCGTGCCGGCGCCGGCCAGGCCAGCCGCAGCCAACCGACGGTTGCCACCCGAGCGCGGTGGGAAGCAGCGATCCAAGCTGCCGTCCGTGAAGAACTTGAAGGGCTCGCTAACTTTCGCGCTAACCGTTTAACGGTCAGCATCACATCCGTAGCAGAAAGCGGCGGGACATCACGTGCCAGCGTTCAGGTGAGTTATCCGTTCCACACTTTGATTAGTTGGGGGGCGCTTCCCGATTTATTCGTATGCCGAGAAACCGTCGTATTTCGGATCATGGAGACTTAGACCATGATGATCGCAATCATAAGAAAGCTGAGTCCTGCGCGGCGAGCTTCAAAGCATGCACGCCGCGGAGGCGCGGCTATGGTGGAAGCGGCGATCGTGTTACCGGTGTTCCTGACGCTGGTGCTCGGACTGCTGGACCTCGCCGGTGCCGCCTACCGCTACAACCTCGTGTCGGAACTGGCCCGCCGGGGAGTGCGCGAGGCGATTGTGCATGGCAGTCAAGCGCCACCGAGGCGTGTAGCGCTGGGGCCGCAAACCTGGACAGCGACGGCGGCAGCGGCGGGCGATGTCCCTACCGCGATCCGCAGTCTGCTGGCGGGCATCGAGCCGGCTGAGGTGACGATTCGGCTGGATTGGCTCGATGGCAACAACGCGCCGGCGGACCGCGTTCGTTGTACCGTGACGCTGCCTTATCGCGGCGCAACCTATCTCCTCAGCGGCCAGCAGATGACGCTGCGCGCGACTTCTACCATGGCGATTGCGAACTAAATGAGAACTCATGGTGATTCGAGGCATCAGCACGCACGACTGCGCCGCCGTTGGCGGCGCGGGGCGGTGCTCGTGCTGACGGCGCTGCTGTTGCCGGTGCTGCTGGGAGTCACGGGGCTGGTGATCGATGCCGGCTTGCTGATGGTTTCGTCGCGCAAGGCGCAGAACGCTGCCGACGCAGCCGCAACGGCCGCCGCAGTGGATTTGCTGCTCGGCCGCTCGCTCGCTACCGCGCGCACCACCGCGACCACCTATGTGCGGACACACAATCGGCTCGCTAGGGCAAATGTAACAACGAACATTCCGCCGACGAGCGGACCCTATCAAGGCAACTCCAAATACATCGAAGTGATTGTACGAACGCCTGTTCAGACTGTTTTTATTCAGGTACTGGGAGTCAACAGTGAGCGGGGCGTTCGCCGCCGCGCGGTTGCCGGGATCCAGGGGAGCAGCACAGGTGCCGGCGTAATGATGCTCGATCCGGCGCGGCGGCCCGGATTTAGCGCCTCAGGCAACGGGTCACTCAACGTCAACGGCATGGTGGTTGTCAATTCCGATGGCGGCGGAATGAATGAACGAGGACAACCGATCAACAACGGAAACTCAGGCAGCGCGATCCGCCTCAGTGGCAACGCTCGGCTCACCGCGGTCGACATCCTTTCGGTCGGCGGAATCACGACATCGGGCAATGCGGGAACTCACGACTACAACAACACCCGCCGCAATCCGTTACGGACCGGGATGCCGATTTCGCCAGATCCGTTGTTGAATCTTCCTGTACCGACCACCGCCAACGGTGCCGTCGCCGCGTTCCATCCGGAGGTGTCGCTTTCTGGCAATCAATCGGTCGTGCTCTCCCCCGGCGTTTATCCGTCCATTCGTATGTCTGGAAATGCGGATGCGGTCTTTAGCCCTGGAATTTACATCATCACCGGCGGCGGTATGTCGCTCTCGGGCAACGGAGATGTTTCCGGCACAGGGGTGCTGATCTACAACACCGGCAGTGACTTCAATGTGTATACCGGCATGCCTGACGCCGCGGATGCAGACAACCCGCCGTCTGCCCCCAGTACCACGAAGTTTGATGATGTTTCGCTCTCGGGAAATGGCCAGGTTCGATTCACTCCGATCGACGACCCTTCCAGTCCCTTCGACGGCCTAGGGTTCTACCAACGGCGGTGGAACACCCAAGAGGTCAGCATCACTGGCAACGGCAATATCGGGGCCTTCCGAGGGACCATTTATGCGAAATGGGCCGGTATGGCGCTGTCGGGCAACGGCCGGTTTGCCGCACAATTCATTGTCCGCGACGTAACGCTCAGCGGCAATGGAGACATTACCGTGGATGCGACAGGTCAAAAATTGATTCAAGTCAACCAAGCTCGATTGGTTGAATAACAAAATATTCTTTGAGGCTAGCAACCTTATATGCAAGCGGCTGCAGAAGCATTTCACAACGTTGCTGGCAACGATTCGCTGCAGTACCGGACGCTGCCCTACCGCGGCGCAACCTTTCTCCTCAGCGGCCAGCAGATGACGCTTCGCTCTGCTTCCACCATGGCGATTGAGAACTAAATGAGAACCCATGCTGATCCGAGGCGTCATCCCGCACGACTGCGCCGCCGTTGGCGGCGCGGCGCCGTGCTCGTGCTGACGGCGCTGCTGTTGCCGGTGCTGCTGGGAATCACGGGGCTGGTGATCGATGCAGGCTTGTTGATGGTTTCGTCGCGCAAGGCCCAAAATGCCGCCGACGCCGCCGCTACGGCCGCGGCTTTTGATCTTCTGCTTGGTCGTGCGGTGGATACAGCGCGGGCCACGGCCGTGACCTACACGCGAGCCCACAATCAGCTTACTACGGCAAACGTCACCGTAAATGTTCCCCCCTCGCACGGACCCTATCAAGGCGATTCGAGCTACGTCGAAATCATCGTACAGAATCCAGTCCGCACCGTCTTCATTCAAGTGCTTGGTATCAATCGCGACCAGTCGGTTCGCAGGCGCGCTGTTGCAGGCATGAAGCCGGTGAACGTGACTCCGGGAGTGATCGCCTTGGATTCTGCCGCCCGTCCCGGGATCAGCGTTGGCGGGAACGGCTCGTTGGCTGTCAAAGGAAATATCACCGTCAACTCGGAAGGCGGGGGACTCGATGAAACCGGCCAGTCGATCAACAACGGCAATGCCGGCAATGCAATGACCGTGTCTAACAACGCGAGCATCCGTGCGACGGATATGCAAGTAGTGGGCGGCGTCAACAATCCCTCGAATTTTCGTCAATATGACCCCACCGTCTCAGGGACGCCGCTGCGTACGCGGGCGTTGCCGGTGCCCGACCCCTTCCTCTACCTGCCACCCCCCACCGTTGCTACCGGCGCCAGTTCAGCAGTTCATGCTGCCGTTTCTGTATCGGGCAACACAGCAGTTACTCTGACTCCCGGAGTTTATCCCTCGATTACGATCAGCTCGGGGACGGTGGTTTTCCAGCCAGGGATCTATGTCATCCGCGGCGGTGATTTAAAAGTCACAGAACAGAACGTTACTGCTAACGGTGTCATGTTTTACATCACTGGCAGTGACTATGATGTCCATACAGGTTTGCCGGATTCAGAAGACCTCTATCGCTCACCGCCTGCAGCAGGGAATGCAACGTTCGGTGGAGTTACTATCAACGCAGGCTTGCGTTTTTCAGGTCTCAGCGATTCCAGCAGCCAATACAATGGGATGTTGTTCTATCAACGTCGACTCAATGTGAAGGCGTTTTCTATTCAAGGCAATAGTTCAGCGGGAAATCTGGCGGGTACCATTTATGCCAAATGGGCACCGATGACCATCTCCGGCCAGGGGACGTATGGCGCTCAGTTTATCGTCAGGAGCATGAGCTTGTCCGGTAATGGCAACGTAATGGTCGATCATAGCAACCAACTGCTCGGGCGCAGCAGTCAGATTGTCCTCGTAGAATGAACACAGTCGATGCCCAGACTGCAAACGAAGCCTTGCTTCAGGAGATCACAATGTTATGCGAGCGAGTAGCGGTGCTTGAATTATCTCAAACGCCTGCGGTCCGCTCCGGGGCCGTTGGCCGGAACCACGACGTGTTTTACTCGCTGGTCGACAGTCTCGAGGAATATGCGATTTTCGTGCTCGACCCCAGCGGTTTCGTAACCACCTGGAACCGCGGCGCCCAGCGACTGTTGGGGTATACCGCCGACGAGATCCTGGGGCGACATTTTTCTTGCTTCTATACGGACGCCGATATTGCTGCCGGCTTGCCTGCCGAGGATCTGCAGCAGGCACGTGTTAATGGCAGGCACAGCGGCGATCTTTGGCGCGTCCGTAAAGGGGGCTGTCGGTTTCTGGCAAATTTTGTGACGACGGCGCTGCGCGACTCGAATGATGAGATCTACGGGTTTGCCCGCGTGCTGCGCGATGTCACGGAGCAGGAGCTCGCCAAGCATGAAATTGCTCAGTTGCATGCGGACCTGGAGCGGCGGGTGGCGGATCGCACCGCGGAACTGACAGCAACCAATGAAGAACTGGCCGCTTTCAGCTACTCCGTCTCCCACGACTTGCGGGCGCCCCTGCGCGCGATCGACGGCTTCAGCCAGGCGGTGCTTGAAGATTACGGGCTGATGCTCGATTCAGCCGGGGCGGGATATTTGCGCCGCATCCGCGGCGAAGCGCAGCGGATGGGCGAGCTGATCGACAGCCTGCTCGACCTGTCGCGGATCACGCGGACGGAGTTGACGCGGCAGAATGTCAACCTGAGCGAGATCGCTCAGGAGATTACACAGCGGTTGCAGCAGAGCGCTCCCCATCGGCAGGTCGAGTTCGCGATCGCCCCAGGCCTCTGGGGCCGGGGCGACGAACGCCTGCTGAGGATCGCACTCGAGAACCTCTTGGAGAACGCTTGGAAATTCACTGGTTTGCGCGCCACCGCGCGAATCGAATTCGGCGTCGCGGGGCACGACGATCAGCAAGAGGTCTGGTACGTAAAAGACGATGGTGTCGGCTTCGACATGGCGTATGCTGGTGAATTGTTCGGCGCGTTTCAGCGGCTGCACCCCGAGACGGAGTTTCCGGGAACCGGCATTGGGCTGGCGACGGTGCAGCGGATCATCCACCGTCACGGCGGACGCACCTGGGCTGAAGCCATCCCCGATCAGGGGGCAACCTTCTTTTTTACCCTTTAGATTTGTGAATCCAAACCTAAAAATGAACATGAGGCCTGGTGTCCTCCTTCTGGGGGCCCGTTCAGGGAGCATGACGTGATCCTGCTGGTGGAAGACAACGCCAACGATCAATTTCTGATGTTTCGCGCCTTGCGGGCAACCAATGTCAGCGATCGCGATGTGGTGGTGGTGCGCGACGGAGCAGAAATGCTCGACTACCTTCAAGCGGTTGGGCGGTTTACCGAACGCGACCGAAAGGTGCTCCCGTCGCTGATCCTGCTGGACCTGAAGATTCCCAAGGTTTCAGGGATTGAGGTGTTGCGCAGCATCCGCAACGATCAGCGGCTTCGCTTTGTACCGGTGGTGGTCCTCACGACGTCGACCGAAGAAGAAGACGTGCTTGCCGCCTATGCAGGGGGGTGTAATAGCTACGTTTATAAAGCGGTCGATTTTACAAAGTTTGTTGAATCGATCGGCGCCATCGTCAGCTATTGGTTGCGGCTCAATGCCGTGGCTCCCAGCCCGCAGCTCTAACGGCCCCCCTGGCTAACAGAGTTCGCGGGTTTGGTGCTTGATCGTGGCAATCAGTCCATCTCTTCCTGATGAAGCGGATGCCCGCGTTCTGATAGCGTTAACCGCTCCCAGCGGGGGGCAGCCGGGGAGTTGTAACACCCCTGCCGACTCTGACGCTGCCTTAGCAGTAACCTGCTGCTGGGCCGAGCGACAAACGCTTGAATTACCAGAGGTTGCCGATTAAACTCGCACGCAAATACACGTTGCTGACGGTGTACAGAGGCTTGCACAAGGCGCTTGAACGGTATCGCCCACAATTCCAGCGTGTTGGGTCCAGAGCGTTGGTAAACAGCAGGACTTCAAGACAGACACAAATCGGGCGAGCGGGCAGATGCACAAGGTTGATCTGATGGGTGAGGGCATCGCTTGTGCGGCTCGCAGTACAGGAGCGGAAGCTGCATGTGCCCTCAGCTCAGGGTTCTGATCGTCGAGGACAGGGAGAATGATGCGCTGCTGATGCTCCGCGAACTGCGGCGCGCCGGGTTCCAAGCGGTCTGGAAACGGGTCGCAGCGCGGCAAGCCTTTCTCGCAGCCATTCAGCAAGAAGTCTGGGACATCATTCTGGCCGATTACTCATTGCCGCAGTACAGCGGCGTGGAGGCATTGGCCGCTGCTCGCGACTTGATCCCTGACATCCCCTTTGTGATCGTCTCCGGTGCGATCGGCGAGGAAACGGCGGTAGCCACGATGAAGGCCGGCGCCGACGATTTCGTGCTCAAGCAGAGTCTATCGCGGTTAGGGCCGGTGGTTGCGCGCGAGCTGCGCGACGTCACGGTGCAGCGGGCCCGGCGACAGGCCGAACAGAAGCTGAAGGAACGCGATGCCCTGTTTCGCTCCGTCATCGAGAACGTTTCCGATCTGATCTTCATCCTCGATCGCGAAGGCGGCATCCGCTATCACAGTCCTTCGGTCGCCCGCGTGCTGGGGTATGGCCCCGACGAATTGATCGGCAAATCGGTGCTCGATTACCTCCCTCCCGAGCAGCGCGAGGATGCCCTGCAGGCGCTCGCCACGCCGGAGCGCAGCTTGCAAGAAGCGCCACTGATCTCCTGCCAGGTCCGCCGCCATGACGGAAGCTGGAGCGTGCTGGAGGGAACCGCCACGAATCTCTTGGCTGACCCCGTTGTCGCCGGCATCGTCTGCAACTTTCGCGACGTCACCGTGCAGCGTCAATCGCAACGGCAACTCGCCCGCGCCCAGCGGATGGAGAGCATCGGCAATCTGGCCGGAGGGATCGCTCACGACCTGAACAACATGCTGACCCCGATTCTCGTCGCGGCCGAGATGTTGCAGGAAGACTTGCCGCCGCCCGATCGTGACTCGCTGCTGCAGGGTCTGACCACCGGCGCCCACCGCGCAGCGGATTTGGTGCATCAACTGCTGTCGCTGGCCAAGGGTTTTCGCGCCGATCGCGGCAACGCTCAGGTGGCTGAATTGGTCCGAGAGACCGAGCGGTTGCTGCGGTTCGGCATCCCCAAGTCGATTTCGATCCAGACAACCTTGCCGTCGGGCCTCTGGCCGGTGCAAATCGGCGCCTCGGAACTAGCGCAGATCCTGATGAATCTGTGCGTCAACGCGCGGGATGCGATGCCCCAGGGCGGGCGGCTGAGCATTTCGGCGATGAACGTGACCGTCGGCCCCGAGGACCGCGAGATGTTCACCCGCGCGACCCCTGGGCAATACGTGGTCCTCAACGTGGTCGATACGGGCGTCGGCATCCCGCCGGAGATTCAAGAGCAAATCTTTGAGCCGTTCTTCACCACCAAGGGGAACGAAGGCGGAACCGGGCTAGGGCTCTCGACCACCTGGCGAATCGTTCATGACCTGGGCGGGTTCATCAATATGTACAGCCAGGTCAACCAGGGGACTCGGTTTGCCGTTTATATCCCCGCGGCCGTCTCCACCGACGTGCCGGCGACGATTCCGCAAAGCTCGCCGACCGGGCACGGGGAGTGGATCTTGGTGATTGACGATCAGGCGGCGATCCGTGAGATTGTCAAGGAGACGCTCGAAGCTCATCAATATCGGGTGGTGTTAGCCAACGATGGCCACGTCGGTTTACTACTCTACCGCGACCATCCCGATGCCATCGACTTGGTCATCATCGATGTCACCAATCCGGCGCTGGACGGTCCGGCAACGATCGCCGCGATTCGCAAACTCAATCCCGATGCGCGAATCATTCTTCAAGCGGGCTTTATGTCCGAAGAGAGCAGAAGCCTGTTGAACGTCCAAACGGCGGAAGCATTTTTGGAGAAGCCCTACACGACCGGCGAGTTGTTGCAAAGCATCAACGACTTGCTCCACCCGAAAAGCGAATAATGCCAACTTTGTTGATCATCGACGACGACCCAGGAATCCCGGCGATCCTGACACCGGGATTTCGCAACATGGGGATCGATGTGTTCACCGCTGGCACAGCCTCGGAAGGGCTGAGCATGGTCACCCAGCGGAAACCCGACGCCGTGCTGCTCGATATCGGCTTGCCGGATCAATCGGGTCTGGACGTGGTCAAGGAGATCATCAAGTTCGACCGCCGCATTCCGACCGTCTTGATGACCGGACAAGGGACGATCGACACGGCCATCAAGGCGATGAAGCTGGGGGCGTTCGACTATGTGCATAAGCCGTTTGCGTTCTCGCGGATGAAGGAGGTCGTCGCCCAGGCCTTCGAAGTCGCCAGGCAGATGCGCGTGCCGGTGCGGATGGCCGATGAGTTGGCGAGCGAAGAGGAATCGTCGGAAGTCATGGTCGGGCGCTGTGACGCCATGCAGGAAGTGTTCAAGATGATCGGCCGCGTCGCCCCGCAAAACGGGACGGTCCTGATCCGCGGTGAAAGCGGTACCGGCAAAGAACTCGTCGCCCGGGCGATCTACCAGCACAGTCCCCGTGCGGCCGCACCCTTTTTGGCGATCAACTGCGCAGCGATCCCCGAAAATCTGCTCGAAAGCGAGCTCTTTGGGCATGAAAAAGGGGCCTTCACCTCGGCCGACCAGCGCCGCATCGGCAAGTTCGAACAGTGTTCCGGCGGGACGTTGTTTCTCGATGAAATCGGCGATATGACGCCGCTGACTCAGACCAAGGTGCTCCGCGTGTTGCAGGATCAGCGGTTTGAGCGGGTCGGCGGGACACAGACCATCCAGACCGACACGCGGACGATCTGCGCCACCCACCGGCCGTTGGAAGAGATGGTTGCCGAAGGCACGTTTCGCGAAGATTTGTACTACCGGTTGAACGTCTTCACCATTCAGTTGCCGGCGCTGCGCGAACGCATCGACGATCTACCGCTGTTGGTCAACGCGTTCGTACGGCAGTTCAGTCGCGAGATGCGCAGCAGTGTCCGCTCGGTGGCGCCGGAAACCATGGACTTGCTGATCCAGTATCACTGGCCGGGCAACGTGCGCGAGCTGCAGATGATCTTGAAGCAGGCGCTGCTGCAGGCCTTTGGGCCGGTGCTGTTGCCGAAGTTTTTACCGCCGCAGATCCAAAAAACCGCTGCACCGCCAGAGGCGCGCCCCACGACCGCCACGGCGGCGCGGGCGGCGACCAGCGACGAGACCAGCGAGTTCATCGAAGCTCGCCTGCGGGCCAGTTCACAGAATCTCTACGCGGAATGGTTCGCCCGGGTGGAGCGACAACTGCTGGTTCAAGTGCTGCAGTTCACGGCTGGCAATCAGGTCCAGGCGTCGAAGCTGCTCGGCATCACTCGCCGCAGCCTGCGAGGCAAGATCCTCACCCATGGCATTGCGATTGAACGGTCCATTTCCCATCAGCGTCCCGAGGATGATTGAGATCGATGCGGATTTTTATCGCCAGCGATGATCCCGGAACGTCGTATCAGTTGCGGGAGCAACTGCTGGGGCTCGGACAGGAGTGCCCCGCATCCCAAGTCGTTCCGCTCGATCGCGCGGTGACTTACCTGCAATCGGTGCCACGCACGTCGTCAGCAGTGAGCGGCAGCGGCGAGGCTGCTGCCGCCGAATCCAACCGCGACCTGGTGTTCGTGATTCTCTCCCCTGCGGTCGAGCGTTCACTGGATGTGGTCCGTGACATCCGCCGCCGCGTTCATCCGCGACACCTGTTTCTCATCGGTCCCACCGATGACAGCAAGGTCGTGCTGCGGGCGATGCGTGAAGGGGCCAATGAGTACCTCGACGTGGCCGAACTCGCCCAAGAACTCCCCGCGGCCATCGAACGGCTGAGGCAGGAAGACTCGCAGCAGCGCGGCGCCAAATTGGTCGCGGTCATGGCTCCCAGCGGCGGCACAGGCTGCAGCACGTTGGCCGTGAACCTCGCCACGCTGCTGGCGCGGCAGCCAGGCGGTTGCGTGCTGCTGGACCTGGAAACCGCCTTCGGTGACTTGGCGTCGCTGCTGGATCTCAAGCCGCTGCACACTTCAGCCGACTTGTGCCGCAACGTCACCCGGATCGACCGCAGCTTGCTGGAAAAGTCGTTGGTACGGCACGACAATGGCCTGGCAATGCTGGCGGCCCCGCTGCGAATCGCTGATGCCACCCATGTGACCTGGGACGGGCTGCACCAAATCTTGTCGGTGGCCAACGACTTGGCGTCCTATGTCGTCGCCGACTTGAGCCATTCCTTTCTCGAAATCACCGCTCCGGTGCTGGCACAGGCCGACCGCATCGTCATGGTGCTCCGACTCGACTTTACTTCGCTGCGCAATACGCGGCGGGTCTTGGAACATCTGGAGCAGTCCGGAATCGCACAAGATCGCCTCGTCGTGGTTGCCAATCGCTACGGACGCCCAGGAGAATTGACCGCTTCAGAGGCTCAGTCCGCTCTGGGGATTCCGATCACGCATTACATCGCGGAAGATCCCAAAAACGTGAACCGCGCCAATAACCAGGGCGTGCCGGTCGTGCAGTACGCTCCCTCGGCCAAGGTTGCGCGGCAGCTCACCGACTTAGCGACCAGCCTTTCGGCTCGCTAATCGCCCCGGTACTGCCTCCGCTCATCGTCCGCCGCCCACCAGGGACCACCCTGGGCGCTGCAGCCCCTTGCCGATGCTGCAGAGCTCGCGTTCTCCACCCTGGAAAAGCAGCCGTGTCAGCTAGAGCGGCGTTCATTCCGCCGCCGTGCGCATTTAGCGAGGCAGTAATCACCTTTGTGGTTTTCTTGCCGCATCTGGTATTATAGCTGCTGTAGGACTGGATCTCGTGAGGCGAACAGAGCCTTCGGCTCTCGCCAGCACCGGATGTCATCACTCACTCGGCACCATGCTTCCCTTGTCTGCAGCACCCCTTCTCGTCGCGCTCCTCTCAGCGTTTGCCGCGGCAGTGACCGACTTGTGGAAGTACCGCATCTATAACGCCCTCACTTGGCCGCTGCTCGCCTCAGGATTGGCCTACCACAGCTTTGCCAACGACGGGATGGGAATCACCATCAGTGCAATCGCGGCTTGCGTCGGTCTGGTCCCGATGGCGGCTTTATACCTGCTCGGCGGGATGGGAGCGGGTGATGTGAAGCTGATGGCCGGCCTAGGGGCTTGGTTAGGGCCGGGGATGATCGCCGAAGTGTTGCTCGCAAGCTGCATCGCCGCCGGCATCTATTCGGTCGCAATCCTGCTGTACAACGCCATGGCTCCGCGGCCTGCCGAGTCCCACTCGCAGCAACAGCTCGGTGGAACGGCTGAGACGTGCGACCGCATCTCAAGCATGCTGGCGGCGGCTGACCGGCGCCGCAGGATGATCCCCTTTGGGTTGATGATTTTCTCCGGTCTGGCTTACACATTGGTCTTCGGCGCCCTTGCATGAGCTGATCTGACTCGATGGTTTTCAAGACGCCCCTGTCGACTGCGGATGGGGATCGATGTCATCTGATCGCAGTACAGGAACTGAGTTCTCATGCAGTTGCGTACCGTCCTTCTAGGATTACTAGCACTGGTCTTTAGTGTTTCTGCGGCGCTGGGCGTTTACCTGTTCACCCGCCAGCCGGCGGCAAAACCTCAAGTCGAGACGGTTACCATTGTGGTTACCGCTGACACTGTCCAGCGCGGTGTCACCTTATCAGCAGAGATATTGACACTCCGAGATTGGCCGAAAGAATTTGTGCCCAAGGACGCGATGCGCGATCTCGAAGAGGCCGTCGGCCGAACGGTTTGGATTCCAATGGTCGCCAACGATGTTGTCGTTGAGTCGAAGCTTGCTTCAAGGGGAGCTGGCCGCGGGATGGCATCACTCATCCCGCCCGGTATGCGAGCCGTAACGATTCAAACTCCTAACGTCGCCACAGGTGTCGCTGGTTTCGTTTTGCCAGGAAACAAAGTGGATGTGCTGTGGACGGTGCACCAGGCTGCGCAAAATGATCAAACCGGCGGGGGCAGCACCGCCACGTTACTGCAGAACATCGAAATCCTGGCGGTTGATCAAACCATTGAGATGCCGCATGAAAACAAAATCGATCCGCAGAACTTGCGGTCCGTGACTCTCCTGGTTTCACCAACCGATGCCGCGAAGCTCGACCTGGCGCAAAACCGCGGCACCTTGCGGCTATCGCTGCGAAACCCCGAGGACACGCGGATCGATCCGATTGCGATGACCACCTTGTCGGCCTTGCGCCGCTCCACGCCTTCCGCCCCCGAGGCTGCCGAACCGCCGGTGGATTTCAGTGCGTTGGTCGCCGATTATGCGGAACAGGATCTTGATGCCTCGACCGCCGGCACTCCGCCAGTTCCTCATGAAGTCTTGCTGCCGATCCGAACCTTGCGTGGGAACAGCAGCGGTGCCGTTCAGCTTAGGCACCAGTTCAAGCCGAGCGGCAATCGCAACAGTCGACATGATCGCTCGGCGAATCGCTCATAAGCTCCGATCCGCGGTTGGCTGCATGAATGCGTTCTTTAAGCAACTCTGGATGATTGTTTCGGTCACATCGGGTGTCGCTGTGCGGCTCATTGCTCATGATAACCGGACGCTAACGCGTGCCGGCTGATAGGATTTTGCGGAATATCATGCCCTGTGCTGCTTAACCACGGTGTAAGCCGCGTCGAATCAAGAAGCTTATAGGATTGGTCTTATGTCCGCTCACTTAAAGAGCTGGTCGGGTCTCTTGCCATTAGAACTGCTTTAGTGGCTCTAGGCGCATTCAGGCTCACCGCCTGCTTGAGTGACGGTCTGGCTTCTCCGCGCCGCTGGTTCTTTGAGTAACGCTGTTAAGCACCCGGACACAAGTTTGTTCCATGAAGAGGTTTCGCACATACGGCAAGTATCGTGCTGAGCGATCTCTCTTACGACAAATTACTTGTGTCCAGCCACTTAAACAGGTTTGGAATAAGTCTTCGGGCCTAATAGGCTGCAGCACGACCGCCAGGGACCAGCCTGATTCCGGCCTGCACGGCGTGCCGGTGCAAACCACCTGTTCTTGCGATCCAACCAGCGGCTTCGCAGTCATTAAGATCCAAGAATTGCCCTGAATTCGGACAACTGCGTCAACTGCCTGGCCATTATTGTTTTATGGAAGCTGCTGGCATCGGATCTGCTTTACGGCTTATCCACCACACCACCGGTTACTACCTGGTGGACTCATCTCGGCGGAAATGAGTTTCTCACTAAGCCATAGCGCCATCCTCAAAGGTCAGGGTAAATGAACTCGCTGTCTCAACGTTCGTCCGCCGCCGTCAACAGTGCCCCTGACTCAGATACCCCGCTGACGATCGCCAGTCAGCAGAAGCCCGCGGCCGTTCAGTCTGAAGCCAGCACCGATGTTTGGGCCATCAAGGTCAGTGAGAACCAGAGCGAGCGTGAGGCCGCCTTTCGATTGCTTCATCAGGTTTATTACCGGTCCGGCCTGACTGGCAACGATACTTGCGGGATGCGGGTGCTGAAGCACCACCTGTCGGAACAAACGGATGTGATGGTTGCTAAACGCAACGGAGAGGTCGTGTTCACCATGTCGCTGATCCGTGATGCGGAACACGGCATGCCGCTGGAGAGCCTGTTCGCCGCCGAGGTAAAAACGATGCGAGCCACAGGGATGCAACTCGCTGAGGTCTCATCGCTGGCCAGCGACAATAGCTTAGAAAGCAAGTCGGAGCAGTTCGGGCTATTGGTGAAAATGATCAGCCTGACCCTGCAGGCCGCTCGCCGCCGCGGTGTGGATCGGCTGTTGCTGGCGGTGCACCCTCGGCACGCGCGGGTCTATCAGCGCCTCTTTGGCTGCGTCATCTGTTCGGAGGTTCGAGAGTACGCGGCTGTGAAGGGGAATCCTGCCGTCCTTTGTATGCACGACTTCGCGGAACTGGATAAGACGGGTTACCCGCTGTACGAGCAGGTCTACAACCCGCAGTATGCGCCTTGGCAGCTTGACGGTGCCAAAATGAATGAAGCCGAAAAGTGGCACTTTGGCCAAGCGATCGCCGACCACCAGTCCGGCATGGTCGCCCTGGGCGCCTAAAGACGTAATGCCGCTGCGTGTTGTCGGGTTGAGGGCTCAGGTTGGTCAGGCCGGGGGCTTGCGCCCTTCCGTTCACAAGGTTAACGCCTCGGCACGAGCCGACGGCCTCTCGCCATAAGTGGATGCTGTAACCGAGCACTAAAGCCGAACAGGAACACCGGCGTCGTGCATGAACTGCTTCGTTTGCCGGATCGAGTACTGGCCAAAGTGAAAGATACTGGCCGCTAAGACCGCATCGGCCTTGCCAATCATGACGGCATCGACGAGGTGCTGCGGACCGCCGGCCCCGCCGCTGGCGACCACGGGAATGGAAACCGCTTCGCTGACCGCAGCCGTCACCGGCAGGTCGTAGCCATCGCAGGTGCCGTCAGCGTCCATGCTCGTCAGCACGATCTCGCCGGCTCCGAGCCGCTGGACTTCCTGTGCCCAGGCGACCGCCTCAAGCCCGGTCGGCACTCGGCCGCCGTTGATGTGCACTTCCCACAGTTCACGTCCGTCGCGCCACACACGCTTGGGGTCGATGTTGACCACGATGCACTGACTGCCGAACCGATCGGCAGCGCGACGGACGAAGTCGGGATCTTTACAGGCCGCCGAGTTGATCGACACCTTGTCGCAGCCGGCCGATAGCAGGCTGCGCACATCCTCGATCGTGCGGACGCCGCCGCCGACGGTCAGCGGCATAAAGACCTGTTCGGCGCAGCGACGGACAACATCCAGCATGATGTTGCGATCTTCGTGGCTGGCGGTGATGTCGAGAAAAACGAGCTCATCGGCACCTTCGTGCTGGTACCGCCGAGCAACCTCAACCGGGTCGCCAGCATCGCGAAGGTTGACGAAATTGGTTCCCTTGACGACGCGGCCTTCGCTAACGTCCAGACAGGGGATCACACGCGTGGCCAATACCACTGTTGCAACTCGGGGTTAAGGCTCGTACTTGGCAAAGATCATGCGACCGGCGTTGGTCTGCAGAATACTGGTGACCACGACGCTCAGCTCGCGGCCGATCTGGTGGCGTGCCCCTTCGATGACGACCATCGTCCCGTCGTCGAGATAGCCGACGCCCTGGTCAGGCCCCTCACCCGGCTTGATGACCTTCGTCTGAAAGCTCTCTCCGGGCAGCAGCCGCGGCTTGAGCGCGTTGGAGATCTCATTGAGATTGATCACCGGGACGTTGTGGATCTGAGCGACTTGGTTGAGGTTATAGTCGCCCGTGACCACCTTGCCCTCGAGGTGTTTGGCCAGCAGGACCAGTTTCATGTCGACCGGGTGACCGACCAGCTCGGGCAATTCGCGGTCAAAGATTTGCAAGTCCACCTTGGCATCGGCGCGGAGCCGGTTGAGGATGTCGAGCCCCCGCCGGCCACGCTGACGCCGCAACTTGTCGTTGCTGTCGGCGATCGCCTGCAGTTCAGCCAAGGCGAACCGCGGCAAGATCAATTGATTGTCAAAAATCTCGGTCGCCAGCAGGTCCTCGATGCGGCCGTCGATGATCACGCTGGTGTCGAGAATCAGCGGTTTGAATCCCTTGACCTCGCGTACGAACTCGACATAGGGGATCAGGAACCGGAAATCGTCCTTGGTCTGAATCAGCACGCTGATGCAGAGGTAGCAGGCGATCACGGCAATCACCAGCACGATGGAGCTGGCGTTGCCGGTGCGGTCCAGCAGCGGTGCCGCTGCGATGCTGAGGATATAGGTCAACAGCACACCGACGAGCAGCCCGAAGTAGACGGCCGAAATCGTGTCGATGCGCTTGCGGGGGACGTAGATGTCACCGACGATCACCAGGCCCGCCCCGCCGACAATCGCCAAAAAGACCAGCCAAGGAACGTACGCAGCCGTCCCATGGGGCAACGACGCGTTGATAATCGCCGAAACGCCGCCAGCGCAAATCAAGAAAATGCAGCGAAGAATAATCAGTGCCATGGTGCCGACAGTCTAATACAAAACTCTGGAGAGGCCCCAGGGGGGTAGTCCCTGAGAAATGGTCGTTGCGACGCCTTCGCTCGAGCTCGTGCGGCAGCGGATCGGAGCGAGCGATTGTAGTCGTTGGCTTCCCAACGTGCATCGCTCGCTGCGGCCCCCGGTAGTGGAACCGCGACAATTCGGCTAAACTTCCGCCGTTCCGTATAGGTTTTTTGCCGCATCCCCCAACCCACCACGCGCACCATGGCCCGTAAGGTCGTCAGCCGAAGAGAAAAGGCCGCTGAAATCGAAGCGGCCGCCGCCAAAGAAGCCGCCGCTCCGAAGAAGGCCACGCGAAAGAAGTCTACGACCACCACTCGCAAAGCTAAGGCCACCGAGGAAGTCCGTAAGAAACTCTACTGGGGCGTTTTTAGCCAGAATCTCAAACGCGTCGCCGTCTTCGAATATGATCAGAAGGACGAGGCGACCGCCCGTGCCGAAGAATTGAGCAAGGGCGGTAAGTCGCCGCACTTCATCCAAAAGGTGAAGGAAGAAATCCAACTGGAGTAGAGCATGGCAATGGGCAACTTTGCGATCATGTCCCGATTCTTTCTCTGCACCTGGATCGTCGCGCTGACGCTGGGGAGCAGCGCGCTACAAACCGCTCAGGCGCAGCCAGCGGAATCTCCCAGCGGCCTGGAAGGCTACACCGAGCAGACCTTCACCGACGCCGCTGGCCAAGAGCATCGCTACCGCCTCCTGTTTCCAGCCGGCTATCGCGAAGACGCTGACACTCAGTACCCGTTGGTGCTGTTGCTGCACGGGGCCGGCGAACGGGGCGACGACAATCAGGCTCAGCTTCGGCACGGCGCCGCGGAGTTCGCCCGCGCCGATCGGCAAGCGGCTCATCCCTGCTTCGTGGTTGTCCCCCAAGTGCCACGCGAGAACCGCTGGGTGGATGCGGACTGGGGCCAGGCCGGCGGACGCGGCACGTTCCCCGATCAACCCTCGGCGTCGATGACCGCAGCCCTCGGGATGGTCCGCCAGTGGATCGACACCGGCCGGGTCGAAGCGGAGCGAGTCTACGTGACCGGCCTTTCGATGGGTGGCTACGGCAGTTGGTTTGCCGGTGCCCACGCCAACGACCTGTTCGCTGCCTGCGTGCCAATCTGTGGTGGAGGCGATCCAGGCTGGGCCCAGCGGTATGGCAAGCTGCCGATCTGGGCATTCCACGGCAGCGAAGACCGGGCGGTTCCCGTCGAGCGGTCGCGCGAAATGATCGCAGCGCTCCGCGCCGCTGGACACATGCCCGAGCCAAAGTACACGGAGTACGAAGGGGGCGGCCATGACGTCTGGACGCAGACCTATCAGCGCGATGATCTGTTCGAGTGGCTCTTTTCTCAGCGGCGGGCCAAGCCGTGATGCCTGCGGTTGATCATCCTGTGGATTCGGCTTCCGCCGCACCGCGACGACGTTGGCCAGCGGAATGGGAGCCGCAGGCCGCGATGTGGTTCTCCTGGCCGCACAACCAGGAGACCTGGCCCAACCATTACCAAGCGATCCCGGCGGCCTTTGCCAAACTGGCTCAAACCGCGAGCCAGTTCGTGCCGGTGCGCGTCCTGGCCGATTACAGCGTCGCCGCCGAAGCCGCACGGCATCTGGGGCAGTCCGATCGCATCGAACTGGTCGACATCGCGACCAATGACTGTTGGATCCGCGACTATGGCCCGACCTTCGTGAGCGACGGTGGGCAAACGATCGGAATCGACTGGAAGTTCAATGCCTGGGGCGGCAAGTATGCTCCGTGGGATAGCGATGCCGCCGCGGCGGTCCAGATTTGCAAACACGCAAGCGTCCCCTGCGAGTCGAGTGCGATGTGTCTGGAAGGTGGCGCGATCGAAGGCGACGGGACCGGCCGCCTGCTGACCACGCCGGGCTGTGTGCAGACGACAACCCGCAATCCTGGCTGGCAGCGTGAGCGGATCGCTGGCGAGTTGCACAAACGGCTGGGTGTCACCGAGATCGTCTGGATCGATGGCGGCGGGCTGGCTGGCGACGACACCGATGGCCACATCGATCAGCTCGCCCGGTTTGTCAATGAACGACATGTGGTCGCAGCGGTCTGTGACGATCCTGACGACCCCAACCACGTCGGCCTGGAGCGGAACGTTCAACAGTTGCTTGCTTGGTCCAAGCAGACCTCGCCCCGAGTGACGATTCACCGTTTGCCGATCCCACCGGCGCGGACCATCGATGGTGCGCGGGTGCCGGAAAGTTACTGCAACTTCCTGATGCTCGGCGACGCGGCAGTCTTGGTCCCCACGTTCGGCCATGCCCGGTCGGACGAGCGCGCTGTAGCGTTGTTTCGCGATCTGTTGCCGCGCCGCGAGGTGATTGGCGTCGATGCGCGGGACTTTGCCTGGGGCTTGGGCGCTTGGCACTGCGCCAGCCAGCAGCAGCCCGCATAGCCCGAAAGCGGGGAAAAAATCGGCTGCCCTTCCGCTTGCATTTCGTTCGCAACCTAAGTTTTCGCAGCGTCGTCCCTGTGGGCGACGCCGAGGCCGTTTGAAAACCGGCTACGCAAACACTGCGAAACAGGAAAGCGCTCATGCGGACGACGATCTCCCGAGGGTCCGAGACCTCGCGCCAAGACCTTTTTGAAGAGATGAAACGCCGGATCCACGGCAAGCTGGTCGATAAGCTCGACCTATCACGGGTCGGCGAGCTCAAAGGCGATTCGCTCCGGCGCGAAATCCGTGGCGTGGTCGAGCATCTGTGCGACGCCGAAGAAACGCCGCTGAGCCGCATCGAGCGCGAGCGGATCGTCGATGAAGTGCTCGATGAGACCTTCGGCTTGGGGCCGCTGGAGTTGATCCTCAAGGATCCGGCGGTCAGCGACATTCTGGTCAACGGCCCCAAAAAGGTGTACGTCGAAAAAGGCGGCCGGCTGCAGAAGACCACGGTCGAGTTCCGGGACAACAAACATCTGCTGCAGATCATCGACCGGATCGTTTCGCGTGTCGGCCGCCGCGTCGACGAGACCTGCCCGATGGTCGACGCCCGTTTGGAAGACGGCTCGCGCGTCAACGCCATCATTCCGCCGCTAGCGCTGGACGGGGCGGCGATGAGTATCCGTCGCTTCGGCAGCAATCCGCTGAAGTTGAGCGACTTGCTCGATTTCCGTGCGTTCACGCCTGAGATGGTGATGTTGTTGGAAGGCTGCATCAAGGCGCGGTTGAACATGGTCATCGCCGGCGGGACCGGTTCGGGCAAGACCACGCTGCTCAACACGCTCTCGTCGTTCATCGGCCATGAAGACCGCATCGTGACGATCGAAGACGCCGCCGAATTGCAACTGCAACAGGACCATGTGGTGCGGCTGGAAACCCGGCCGGCCAACATCGAAGGGACCGGAGCGATCACCGCGACCGACTTGGTGCGCAACGCGCTGCGGATGCGCCCCGAGCGGATCATCATCGGCGAATGCCGTGGCGGCGAAACGCTCGACATGCTGCAGGCGATGAACACCGGTCACGATGGCTCGCTGACAACGATTCACGCCAACACGCCCCGCGATGCGATCGCGCGGCTGGAGACGCTGGTGATGATGGCCGGCTTCGACCTGCCGGTCAAAGCGATCCGCCAACAGATCGCCGGTGCGGTCGACGTGCTGATTCAGGCCAATCGTTTGCAAGGTGGTGCCCGCCGCGTGACGGCGATCACCGAAGTGGTCGGGATGGAAGGCGACACGATCGTGATGCAGGACATCTTCCGGTTCGTGCAACAAGGGGTTGACGAGCAGGGCAAGGCGTTCGGGCAATTCGAATGCACCGGCATCCGCCCCAAGTTCATGACCAAGCTGGAAGCCGCCGGTGTTCGCCTGCCGGCCAGTGCCTTTCGCGAACGCGCGATCATGAAGGCCTGATCGCGATGCCGCTTGCTCGCACCGGCTCGCCATCCGACTGAACCCCAACCTTTTGCCAAGCGTTCTATCATGCCGCCGATCTTGATCATCCTTGCAGTGGGCGTCGGTGTCGCCTCGCTGCTCGCGTTTGCAGCGCTGCAACTGTTTCCCGGTGCCGAGACAACGCAGGCGGAGGAGCGGCTGGAAACGCTCGTCAGCGCCCGTGGCCGCGGACGCGGGGCGTCGCCCGATTCGGCGTCGCTGTTGTTGACCGGCGGCTATGACGACGGCCGCAGTTCCTTTGAGCGCTGGGCGGCTAGCCTGCCGCAACTCCGCCCGTATCTGCAGCAGGCCGGGATGGGACTCTCGCCGGCCCAGTTCGTGTGGATCACGCTGGCGGCGTTTGCCGCCGGCACCGCGATCATCGTCGCCACGCCGCTGCCGGTGCTGTTGGCGCCGCTGGCCGGGCTGATCCTGGCGTCGGTACCGCTGCTGTGGGTGCTGCAAAAGCGCAAGTTGCGGCTGGCCAAGTTCGGCCGCCAACTTCCCGAAGCGCTCGAACTGCTCAGCCGTTCGCTCCGCGCCGGGCATTCGCTCGCCGCCGGCTTTGGGCTGGTGGGCAGCGAAATGCAGGAACCGCTCAGTCGCGAGTTCCAGCGCGTGTTTGAAGAACAGAACTTCGGGATCTCGATCGACGAAGCCTTGGAAGATCTTTCGGTGCGTGTCCCCAATCTCGATCTGCGGTTCTTCGCCACGGCGGTGATCCTGCAGCGGACCACGGGCGGCGATCTGGCGGAGATCCTGGAAAAGATCGGCTACTTGATCCGCGAACGCCTGCAGATCCTCGGCCAGGTCAATGCGCTGACCGGTGAAGGGCGGCTCAGCGGAATCGTGCTGCTGGCGATGCCGCCGGCGCTATTCTTGTTCATGCTCCAGCTCAACCCCGAATACGTGCTGCTGCTGTTCCAGGATTCGATCGGCCAGTGGATGCTGACCGGAGCGGTGAGCATGCAAGTCATCGGTGCGCTGGTGATCAAGAAGATCATCACGATCAAAGTTTGATTGTCCCCTTTCTTATTGCTCGCCCCTTAAGCTGTTGCTCAACCCACACCCCACGACACGCGACCGAGTGCCCCCATGACTGCGCCGCTGCTATTTCCGCTGGCATTCACGGTTCCCAGGCCTGAGATCATGGTCCCGCTGGCCGCCTTTTTTGGCGTGGCAGCGCTGGTGTGGTGGCTCGCCGATTCCATCGGCGGCAACTCCAACTCCGCGGTCGAGGATCGACTGGACGAGTTTCGCCGCGGCCGCCGACAAGACGCGGTGCCGGAGAGCTTGGCCGCGCGGGCGAAACTGAAAAATGAGGCGATGGCCGCAGCCTTAGAAAAAGCGACGCGGCCGCTGGCTTCAACGGTCACCGGCACCGCTGAGGAGATGGGCAAATTGCGGCAACGTCTGCTGCACGCCGGTTTCCGCCGTGAAGAAGCTCCCGTGATGTTCAAAGGGTTGCAGCTCATCTGCGGAATCGGCGGTTTATTAGCCGGGGGCGCCGGGGCCGCGGCCTTCGAGGGTTTTTCGGACGCGCTGGTGATCAAGGCAGTGTTTGTCGGCGGGATCAGCTTCTACCTGCCGGTGTTGGCGCTGGCCTGGATCGCGTCGCGGCGCAAGGAAGCAATTTTTCTCGGATTGCCCGACGCCCTGGACCTGATGGTGGTCTGCGTGGAAGCCGGCCTGGGCTTGGACCAGGCGATGCGAAAAGTCGGCGAGGAGATGGAGAAGTCGCACCCGGTGATCGCTGATGAGTACCGGATCGCCAATCAACAGTTGCAATTCGGCCGGCCGCGCAACGAGGTCCTGCAAGCGCTGGGGCAGCGGAACGGGGTGGCGGACCTGCAACAGCTCGCCTCGATCCTGATCCAAGCCGACAAGTTTGGCAGCAGCATCGGTCAGGCGCTGCGCGTGCAGAGCGACGCGATGCGCGTCCGCCGCCGGCAGCTCGCCGAAGAGCAAGCGGCCAAGACCGCAGTGAAGATGATCTTCCCGCTGGTGCTGTTCATCTTTCCAGGGATTTTCGTCGTGCTGGTCGGCCCCGCGGCGATCACGATGTACCGCAATCTGCTGACGATGTAAGCACCCGGACACAATCCATGAAAAGCTTTTGCACAGACGGCAGGTAGCGTGCTGAGCGACATCACTGACGACAAATGACTTGTGTCCGGCCACTTAAGCAACTCTGGATGATTTTTTCGGTCAAATCAGTTGCCGCTGTACGGCTCATTGTTCGTGAAAACCGGACGCTAACGCGTGCCGGCTGATCGAATTTTGCCGAATATCACGTTCTGTGCTGCTTAGGATCGAACTCGCTGTAACTGGCCAGCGCTTCGTCGATCGACGCCAGTTGTTCGCGGGCCGATTGAGAGGCGTCGAGAAACAGCGTCTTTCGGCCAGCGATTTCACAGCAGTTCGGTCGGTGCCCGCTGAGCAACTCCTGGCGGACGTGAAATCCCATCGCCCGCACCTCGCGAATGCGGAGCTTCAGCCGAACAACGACGTTCTCAATCTCGGCCGGCTGGGGAGCCGCCGCCGGGGCGGGCGCGGCAGGACCGAACCGCGCATGATTTCCATCTGGTGCTTTCATCCCCGTCACTTCAGAGAAGGTTTTCCGATTGATCTACGGAAGATGTAGTGACTACAGACCGCGGCCCGATAGATCGGTTAAGCCTCGCTCTACTCCAATGGATCGTTGAGACACGGATGAACCAGCCGACCACCCCGCTTGCCCAGTCCGGCAGCCACCTGCCGTCTGCAAGCCCCGCGCCCTTCACCACTCGGCTCGTGCCGCCCGCGGCTAGCAGTGCCACGCGGGAACTAACGCGTGCGGAACTGGATCATCTGCGCGCTCTGGCCACCTTGGGAGAATTGACCGGCACCGCAACGCACGAGTTCAACAACGTGCTGATGACGATCATGAATTACGCCAAGCTGGCGATGCGTGATCGCAGCGACGCGGGACGCGACAAGGCGCTGACGAAAATCCTCGAGGCGTCACAGCGGGCCGCACGGATCAGCGGCACGATCCTGGCTCAGGCGCGTAATCGTCGCGACTCGATGCAGCCGACCGATTTGGCGGCGTTGATCCAAGACACGCTGGAATTGCTCAGCCGCGAAATGCGCAAGTACCGCGTGGCGGTAGAAACGCAGCTCGATCCGGCTACCCCGCAGGCCGTCGTCAGCGGCAACCAAATCCAACGCGTGCTGATCAATCTGCTGATCAACGCCCGGCAAGCGATGCCAGACGGTGGCACCGTGACGATCGCCCTGGCCCCGGACGCCGTGAGCGGCGAGGTCGTGCTGAGCGTTCGCGATACCGGTTCAGGGATTCCCCGCGATCAGCTTCCGCAGATCTTCGATCCGTTCTTCTCGACCAAATCGGGCCCAGATGAATCGGGTAAGGGGGGCACCGGCCTGGGACTTTCGGCGTGCAAAGAGATCATCGACGCTCATCAGGGCCGGATCCGGGTTGAGAGCACGGTCGGCCGCGGCACCGCGTTTCTGATCCGCCTCAAGGCTGCCGCTTAATCGCCGCAGTGCCATCGCCCCGAGGCAGACAGGCAGACTCAATTGCCCGTTACGGCTTTACATCACGCCATTCATCAGCGACAATGAGGTGTCGTGACGACAGGTAGTCGTGACGACTTGAACATCGGACCTTTCTTCGGCGCAGCTTTGCTGAAGGAAGGTTTATTTTTTGCCTCCATGCAAGTTTGAATTGAAATCGAAGGTGGTGTCGTGCACGAATCAGTACCCATGACGCGTGAAGGATATGAGCGACTCAAAGCCGAGGTGACTCGTTTGGAGAGCGAAGAAATGCCGCTGGTGGCGCAGAAGCTAGCCGACGCCCGCGCCGAAGGCGACCTGAAAGAAAACGCTGAATATCACGCTCAGCGCGAAAATCAGGGGATGCTGATGACCAAGATCAATGAACTGCGCACCAAGTTGGCCAGCGCTGAGATCGTCGACATGTCCGCTCTGCCCAAAGACACCGTAGCGTTTGGCGCAACGATCAAGGTTAAAGATCTGGAGTTCGGCGACGAAGACACCTACACGCTCGTCGGCGCCGGCGATGAAGATTATGAGACTGGAAGAATTCTCATCACCAGCCCGGTCGGTCAGGGGCTGCTGGGCAAGAAAGTCGGCGAAATCGCTGAAGTGAATGCTCCGGCGGGGCTGTTAAAGTTCGAAGTGCTCGACATTTCCTTCGAGTGAACGGACTGCGATGACCGAACCGGCTGACCCACGTTCTGACGCGCACCCCACGGCCTCAGACTCCTCCGCGCAATCTGCTGGAGATCGGGCCGCTGGCGATCCGGTCGCTGGGCGCGCGGACCGGTCGGTCAGCGGGAGCGATGATGACAGCCGGAAACCGCAAGGGCCCGGCTGTTTGCCGGCCGTGCTCGCCGCGACGCTGCTGCTCGGGATGGTGCTGTTCATCACCTTCGGTTTTTCCGCCTGGCTGATCTTTCAAAAGCGGGGTGAGCTGGCGGTCCGCACACTCCGCGCGACGGTCATTCCCGAGCTCGAACAGAGCCGGTTGGCCCCGGAGGATAAGCAGGCGGTGGTCGCGGAATTATCGACGCTGGCCGACGATATCGATCAGGGAATGTACGAGAACTGGCAGGCTGGCGGGATCATGCAGCGGCTGATCACCTCGCCGTTGATGCGCTGGGCCGACCTGCTGACGGTGCAGCGCTGGGCGGTGGCAAACCTGCCGGCGGAGCAGGCCGAAGACGCAGAGCGGCAATTTTCTCGTTTTTTTCGGGCCGTTGAACTCGACCGCGTCGTCGCCCGCGACATTCACGATGTCCTCGCTCCCGTGTCGTCCAAGCAGGACGCGAATGGCTTTGTACAATTGCGCAGCGATTTGCAAGCCGAGGACGTTCTCGAAGCGGCCCAACGTGCTAAGCTGGTGGCCGATCGTGCCGAAGTCCCCGAGCAAACGTTCGCTCCGGTTGCGCTGCCCGACTACGTCCGCCGCCAGATCGAGATCGGTGGTCGCGACGGCGCGGATTGACGATTCAACCAACCAGCCCGATCGCGTGCTTGAGCTACGCCTGCATGCCCCTTTAAGGTCCGATCGGGTGCGAAATAAGAAAGTGATCATCGTCGGTGCAGGGCCCGGCGGTTTGGCTGCGGCGATGCAGCTCGCCTACGCAGGTGCTGACGTGACGGTGCTGGAGCGGCGCGATGGGGTCGGCGGCCGCACCTCGGCGATCCTCAAGGACGGCTTTCGCTTTGACTGCGGGCCGACGTTCTTTCTGTATCCCCGCATCCTGCAAGAAATCTTTCGCTCGGTCGGATACGAGCTCAGCGACGAGTTGCCGATGAAGCGGCTCGACCCGCAGTACCGGCTGACGTTCGCCGCCGGCGGCCAACTCGATTGCACCGCCGACATGGCCGAGATGGACCGGCAAATCGCTGCCATCTCGCCCGCGGACGTCGGCAAACTGCGCCGCTACATGGACGACAACCGCATCAAGCTGCAGCGGTTTCGGCCGATCCTTGAGCGTCCCTTTTCGTCGGTCATCGATCTGATGCGCCCCGCGCTGCTGGCCGCCGCACCGCACCTCAACCCCCAGCGGTCTCTGGGTGCGGAGCTGGCGCGGTACTTCAGCGACCCACGGCTGGTGATCGCGTTTGCGTTCCAAAGCAAGTATCTGGGGATGTCGCCGTTCCAGTGCCCAAGCCTGTTCAGCATCCTATCGTTCCTGGAGTATGAATACGGCGTGCATCACCCGATCGGTGGCTGCAGCCGGGTCAGCGAACGGATGGCGGAACTGGCCCGCAACCTCGGCGTCGATGTCCGGCTGGGCGAAGGCGTGACGAAACTCAAGCTCCGCGGCCGCCGAGTGGTCGGTGCCGAAACCGCGGCGGGCAGCTACGACTGCGACGCGCTGGTGATCAACGCCGACTTCGCCGAAGCGATGAAGCGGCTGATTCCCGACAACTTGCGGCGGCGCTGGAACGACCGCGGACTGGCCAGCAAACGCTACTCCTGCAGCACCTACATGCTGTATCTGGGGATCGCAGGCCGCTATGACGACCTGCCGCACCACAACATCCACATCAGCAGCGACTACGCCAAAAACCTGGCGGAAATCGAAACGCAGCACGTACTCAGCGACGACCCATCGTTCTACGTGCAAAACGCCGGTGTCACCGACGATACACTGGCCCCACCGAGACACAGCACGCTCTATGTTTTGGTACCGGTCAGCCACCAACATCCCAACATCAACTGGCGAAGCGCCGCGGCCCCGTTCCGCGAGCGGGTGCTCGACAAGCTAGCGCAGATCGGCCTGAGCGACATCCGCGACCGGATTCGTGTCGAGCACCAGATCACGCCCGACGATTGGAATCACGATCACCACATCTACCGCGGCGCTACCTTCAACTTGGCGCATAACCTTGGCCAGATGTTGCACCGCCGACCACGGAACCGTTTTGAGGAACTCGACGGTGTCTATTTGGTCGGCGGCGGGACGCATCCCGGCAGCGGTCTGCCGGTAATCTATGAATCGAGCCGCATCACCAGCCGGTTGCTGCTGGGCGATTTGGGCCTCCGCAGTGACTTTATCGACGCCGCTGCGCTGCCGTTGATCCCGACGGCTCCATGGTTGAGCCCGCAGTAATCGTGCGGTTTTGACAGGGGGAACTTCCCATCCGTTTGCTGCCTTGCACCAGCCACCTTCGCATTTAGCTGACTCCTCTGTGAACCTTCCTTCCTTGCGCAGTCGCGCGATTCCGCCGATCGAATACCCCGCTGAACTGCCGATTTCGGCACATCGCGACACGATCCTGCGGTTGATTCAAGAGCACCAAGTCGTGGTCGTGTGCGGCGAGACCGGCAGCGGCAAAAGCACGCAATTGCCCAAGCTATGCCTCGAAGCCGGGCTGGGCCTCCGCGGCATGATCGGCCACACACAGCCCCGGCGACTGGCCGCCCGCAGTGTCGCGGCGCGGCTGGCTGAGGAACTCGGGACCAGCGGCGACAGCCGCGTGGCGTACAAAATCCGCTTCGGGGACCAGACCTCGCCGGACACGCTCGTCAAGTTGATGACCGACGGCATTTTGCTCGCCGAAACGCAGTCCGATCGCGACCTGCGGGCCTACGATGCGATCCTGATCGACGAGGCGCACGAGCGCTCCCTGAACATCGATTTCCTGCTCGGTTACCTGCACCGCGTCGTCCAACGCCGTCCTGAGTTCCGCGTGATCATCACCTCGGCGACGATCGATGCCGAGCGATTTGCCGAACACTTTTCACTCGACGGCCAGCCGGCACCGATCCTGACGGCCGAGGGCCGCGGCTATCCGGTCGAAACCCGCTACCTCCCCTGGACCGATGTCAGCGCGGATGCCGAGAGCGACGACGACCACTACGACTTGGCGCGGCACGTGATCGCCGGCATCGACAACGTCTGCCGCGAAGGTGGCGGTGACATTCTGGTGTTTCTGCCGACCGAGCGTGACATCCGTGAAGTCTCCCATCGCACCGCCGGGCATTTCAAACGCCTGGGGCTGGAACGCCGCGTCGACGTGCTGCCGTTGTACGCGCGCTTGCCGCAGGCCGAACAGCAACGGATTTTTCACCCCAGCGGCAATCGGCGGCGGATCGTGTTTGCGACCAACGTAGCCGAATCGTCGTTGACCGTTCCCGGCATCCATTACGTCGTCGATTCGGGAACCGCCCGGATCAGTCGCTACAGCCCGCGAAGCCGTGTGCAGCGATTGCCGATCGAGCCGGTCAGCCGAGCCAGTTGTGACCAGCGCGCGGGCCGCTGTGGACGTGTCGCTCCAGGGATCTGCGTGCGGCTGTTCTCGCAAGAAGATTACGAGTCGCGCGACGCCTTCACCACGCCGGAAATCCGCCGCACCAACCTCGCTGCGGTCATCCTGCAGACACTGACCCTGCGACTGGGGCCGATCAACGCGTTCCCGCTGATCGATCCGCCGCGCGAAGATGCGGTCCGCCAAGGCTACCGCACGCTGCGTGAACTCGGCGCGGTCGATGAGCAGAATGAATTGACTGACATCGGCCGGCAGCTCGGCCGCATGCCGGTCGACCCGCGCGTCGGGCGGATGATCTTGGCCGGGCAGGAGTTCGGGGTACTGCCGGAAATCCTGGTGATCGCTGCGGCGATCGAAGCCCAGGATCCGCGCGAACGTCCGCCGGAGCGACGCGAGGCAGCCGACCAGGCGCACGCGCAGTTCCAGCACCCGCGCAGCGATTTTCTCAGCTACCTCAAACTCTGGCGGTTCTACCAACAGCGCCGCGAGGAGGTCGGCCGCAGTCGCTTGGATCGCATCTGCCGCAGCCACTTTCTCTCCCCACAGCGGATGCGCGAATGGAGCGACATCCATCGGCAACTGCGCGAGATGGCCGCGGCGACCACGCGTGGCAAGCACCGCAATCGAGCCGGCATCGGCAGCATTCGGTTCAGTGAAGACGAAGCAGAAGTGATCCAGCCAGGCCACTACGTCACGATCCATCAAGCGCTGCTGACCGGCTTGCTCTCGGGCGTCGCGCTGGCCGGCGACAAGAACGAATACACCGGAGCGGGCGGATTAAAACTGTTCCTGTGGCCCGGCAGCGGCGTGTTCCAGGCCAAGCCGAAGTGGATCGTCGCTGGCGAACTGGTCGAAACCGCCCGGCAATACGCTCGCACCGTTGCCGCGGTCCAGCCGGAGTGGATCGAACCGCTGGCCGGGCATCTGGTCAAACGCAACTACAGCGACCCGCACTGGAGCAGCAAATCCGGCGGCGCCTTTTGCTACGAACAGGTCTCGCTGTTCGGCCTGCCGATCGTCAGCCGACGGCGATTGCCGCTGGCGCCGATCGATCCGGCAACAGCCCGCGAACTGATGATCGAAGAAGGGTTGGTGGGCGACGCCATGCCGACGACCGCCCGCTGTGTGCGCTTCAATCGCGAGCTGGCGGCGCGGATCGCCGAGCTGGCGGCCAAGACGCGCCGCCGCGAGTTCGTAGTTGACCCTTTTGTGGTCCGAGACTTCTACGCGTCGCGACTGCCGGACTTTGTTTGCGACCGGGTGCGGCTAGAAAAGTACGATCGCGACACCACGGCTCCCGCCTGGACCAAAACGCTCGGCAGCGCCGAGGCGGTCGCCCAGTGGCTGGCTTCCCCGCCGCCGCGCGAACAAGTTGGTAATGCCTTTCCGTCTCCCTACATGCGGCCCGACGACCTCGTCCAGATTGCTGCGGCACCGCTGCCTGGCGGAGCGTTTCCCGATGAACTGGTCGTTGGCCAAACACGGCTGCCGCTGCAGTATCGCTTCGAGCCGGGGAGCGAAACCGACGGCGTGGCGGTGACGGTGCACCAAGCGGCGCTGGCTCAGGTCAGCGACGAGCGGCTCGGTTGGCTCGTCCCCGGCCTGCTGGAAGCGAAGCTCGTGGCGCTGATCAAGGCGCTGCCCAAACGGATCCGCCGCAACCTGGTACCGGCCGCCGATGTCGCGGGCAAGTTGGCAACCGAGCTGGCGCCGAAATATGGTGATGTCCCCTTTATGCCCGCGGTCTGTGAACTGATGTCGCGGCACGCCGAGATGCCGGTAACGCCCGCGGACTTTTCCGGCGAAAAGTTGGAGCCGCACCTGGAGTTCCTGGTCAATGTCGTCGACGACGCGGGGAAGGTAATCGCTCAGAGCCGCAGCGTCGAAGAGGCCAAGCGGCAAGTCGGCATCGAAGTTGCGCAAGTGACCGAGCCGACCGAAGCAGCCGATGCGGATTGGTCGCGCGCGCGGATGACGGCGTTCGAGATCGACGCGTTGCCTGAGCAAGTCGTGCGGGTTCGCGGCGGGGTGCGGGTGGCGCAGTTCCCGGGACTGGTCGACCTCGGCGATGCGGTCGCGACGCGGTTGTTCGCCGACGCGGCCTCGGCGACTGCGGCCACGCAGCGCGGCCTGATGCGGCTGTACGCGATCACCGAACTGAAGGAGCTGCGCACGCAGGTGCGGCATCTGCCCGGTTTGAACGACGCCAAATTGCGACTGGCACCGATCGTGCCCGCCGCGGAGTTCGAACGCGCGCTGATCGGGTTGCTGGCGCGCAAAGCGTTTGTCGAGGGCGAGCCGCCGGTGCGGACGCGCGCGGCGTTCGACGCGGTGCGCTCGCAGCGGGCGCGGCGAATCGCCGAAGCGGCCTGCGAGATCGCCCCCTGGCTACCAGCGCTGGCCGATGGTTATCACGCCGCCCGCCGTGGCTGGGAATCGCTCAGCCCCAAGACCGCAGGTCCGCTGCTGGCCGACGTCAAACAGCAGGTCGCCTGGCTGACCGACCACGAATTCCTGTCCAGCGTTCCCTGGCAGTGGCTGCGGCACTACCCACGCTACTTGGGCGCAATCGCGTATCGCTTGGAAAAGTTCCGCAGCGGCGCTGCGGCCAAGGACGCCGAAGCGATGCGGCTGGTGAGCGAGCTGTGGCGACGCTGGCTCAGCTCACTGCCTGAAGAACGCCGCACTCCGGCCGCAACGGCAGAGCTGGAATTGCGGTGGATGCTGGAGGAATTGCGAGTCAGCTTGTTCGCGCAGCCGCTGGGCACGAGCGTCAAGGTCTCGCCCCAACGGTGCGAAAAGCTAATCCTCGCCGGTTAAATCGGTGGCACCGCCGGGGTCCGAGCCAAAGCGAGCACTGACGGCCGCAAGCCCTTGATCTTCGCGGGAGCGTGCGTGACAACAGACCAATCCTCGGTCTGCTCAGCCACCCTATAGCACCCAGACTCGCCGTGTTCAATCGACTCACACGCCGCCGCATCGCCCAAGATCGCCGTCAGAGTTCAAGGTCACAGCGCCGCCGTCGGCTGCAACTGGAACCTCTCGAAACGCGCTTGCCGCTGGCCGCCCCGAGCGACCTGGCGATCATCGAAGGGCGGATCTTCGCTGACATTACCGGCGACGGTTACACGCCAGGTGAAGAGGTCGCCGGCGCCACCGTGAACGTCTACCGTGACAACGGTGACGGGGTGCTGGATCGCAACGTCGACGCGCTCGTCGCCAGCTTGGCCAGCGGACCGGATGGGCAATTCCGCACGGACAACTTGACCGCGGGCGATTACTTCGTCGAGCAACCGGCTCAATCGGTTGACGGACGCGAACTGATGGCCAGCGTCAGTCCGGCGATCGCCGTCACCGCCGACGACGTGCTCGGCCAACTGTTCACGGTCATCGATTCGTTCAACGCCGCCCCACAATTGGTGTTCGACGACTCCGGCGATGGCGTCCCGGTCACCTCGTCGGCTCAAGGTCCGACGTCGGAAATCATCGGCGGCGAGCGCGACGTGTTGGTCAACAAGACCTCGGTCAACGGCCGCGTGCAGATCAGCGTCAACGATCCGCTATTCCCAGGCTTTCTGAGCTTTGACTCGATCCAAACCGGTCAGGGACGACGACTGATTTCTTGGGACGGGCTCGACGGCGATGCGCTGGTGCTCGACGACGCCGGCCTGGGCGGAGTGGATTTGACCAGCAGCGCTGCGGCGACCGGGCTGCGGCTGGAGATCGGCGCCGATTCGGCTGCTGGCAATGCGACGATTCGGATCTACACCGACGACGGTGTAAGCGGGACCGCAACCCGCTTTTCCACCGCCGTGGTTGTGATTCCCGACACCGGCGGCGAAGCGTCGGCGCTGGAGTTCGTCCCGTTCAGCGCGTTTGTCCCCACCAGCGGCGGTGGCGCCGACTTCACCCAAATCGGCGCAATCGAGCTGGAAATCACCGGCGCGGCGAACGTCAACGGCGCCGCCAATCTCGTCGGTGCCACGGGGCCGACGCGTCGCAGTTTCGACTTCGCCAATTTCTCGACCGCCGACCTGTCGTTGACGCTGGCCGCCAGCACCACGACCCCGGCTGTCGGCGAAAACGTCACTTTCACGATCACCACGACCAACGCCGGGCCGGATGCTGCGACCGGAGTGACCGTGCAAAATCGGTTGCCCGCGGGGCTGACGTTCGTCTCCGCAACGCCCTCGCAAGGCAGCTTCGACAGCGCGACCGGCAACTGGACGGTCGGGACGATCGCCAACAGCGCCGCCGCCACGCTGACGGTCATCGCCACCGTCGAAACCGTCGGCGCACTCACCGCGGTCGCTGAAGTCACAGCCGCCGATCGGTTCGATCCGAACAGCACGCCGGGCAACAACGACCCGAGCGAAGATGACCAGGCCAGCGTCATGCTGTCGAGCGAACTGGCCGACCTGTCGCTTACCAAAACGGTCGACAACGCGACGCCTGATTTCGGCGATGAAGTCACCTTCACCGTGATCGTCTCCAACGCTGGCCCCTCGACCGCCACCGGCATCAGCGTCAGCGATGTGTTGCCAGAGGGACTGACATTGATCAGCGCCGAACCGAGCCAAGGCACGCTTGCCGATGGTGTCTGGACTGTCGGTACGCTGGCTGGCGAGGCGACCGCGACCCTGACGACGACCGTCCGCGTCGACGCGGTCGGTACCATCGTCAACACCGCGGAAGTGCTGACCGCCGATCAGCCCGATCCCGATTCGACACCCGGCAACAACGTCCCGGGCGAAGATGACCAGGCGAGCGTGACGCTGACCATCGCCTCAGCCGACCTCTCACTGACCAAAACCGTCTCGGACGCGGCGCCGAACGTCGGCAGCGACGTCACCTTCACGCTCTCGGTTCACAACGACGGCCCCAACGACGCGACCGGAGTCACCGTCCGCGACGCGCTGCCCGCGGGTTTGACGTTTGTCTCCGCTACACCGGCAGCCAATTACGACCCAGCTACCGGTATCTGGACGATTGGCCCAATCGCTCCGGAACAGACAGTGGCTTTGGAAGTGGTCGCGACCGCGGCCGCGGCCGGATCGCTGAGCAACACCGCCGAAGTGCTGACCTCCGACCAGCCCGACCCGGACTCCACACCCGGCAACAACGTCGAAGGCGAAGATGATCAAGCGACGCTGGTGATCGTCGCCCAGCAGGCCGATCTGTCGCTGACCAAAACCGTCGACGACGCCTCGCCCAATCCGGGACAGGTCGTAACGTTCACGATCACCCTGGCCAACGCGGGACCGAGCGCGGCGACCGGCGTAGCGGTGCGCGATCAATTGCCCGCCGGGTTGAACCTGCAGTCGGCGACACCCAGCAGCGGCGCGTTCGATGCAGCGACCGGTATCTGGACCGTCCCCACGCTCGCCGCCGACAGTGAGGCGACGTTAACGCTGACCGCTTTGGTCGCTACCGACGCGCCGGTCACCAACACGGCGGAAGTGATCGCCGCTGACCAACCCGATCCCGATTCAACTCCGGGCAATAACGACCCCGCCGAAGACGATCAGGCAAGCATCACGCTCACCGCGCAGACAGCCGATCTAGCGTTGGCTCAGCAGGTCGACAATGCGGCGCCGAACGTCGGCGACACCGTTCGCTTCACCGTGACCGTTACCAACGCCGGTCCCGACGACGCAACCGGCGTGACTGTCGAACAACGGTTGCCCGCCGGGCTGACGTTTGTCTCCTCGACACCGTCGCAAGGCACCTATGCGGCAGAGTCCGGCCAATGGACCGTTGGAAGTGTCGCTGCCGGAACGGAGGCCACGCTGGAGTTGCTCGCCCGTGTTGACTCATCCGCTGCGTCGACCGTGATCGCGCAAATCACGCAGGCCGACCAGGCGGATCCCGACAGCACTCCGGGCAACAACGACGAGTCCGAGGATGACCAACACAGCGTGGTGGTCACGCCGCAGGTCGCCGACTTGGCGCTGACGATGAACGTCGACCAGCCGCGTCCGGTCGTCGGCCAAGACGTCACCTTCACGCTCACCCTCAGCAATGCCGGCCCCGATGCCGCGACCGCAATCGCCGTCCGCGATCAATTGCCCGCCGGCTTGAGCTTCGTTTCGTCCACCGCCGATGTCGGCAGCTATTCCGAAGCCACCGGCCTGTGGACGCTCGACAGCCTCGCGCCCGATGCTACGGCGGTGCTGCAGCTCGTCGCCCGCTATGACCAACCGCTGCCGCTGACGAACACTGCCCAGGTCGTGGCGGTTGACCAGTTCGATCCTGATTCGACCCCCGACAACAACTTGCCGGATGAAGATGACCAGGCTGCGGTAACGCTCGATCCGGCTACGGCTGACCTGAGCCTGACCAAGACCGTTTCCAACGCCACGCCGAACCTCGGGGACAGCGTGACGTTCACGATCACGGTGGCCAACGCCGGCCCCGACAACGCGACCGGCGTCAGCATCCTCGATGTGCTGCCGGCCGGTTTGGCGTTTGTCTCAGCAACGCCCTCGGCCGGGACTTATACCGCAGCTACCGGCATCTGGACGATCGGCGAATTGGCGACCGACAGCGATGCGACGCTGCAGTTGACGGTCACTCCAACTGGCGCCGAAGAATTGACCAACACCGCCGAGATCTTGACCGCTGATCAGTTCGATCCCGACAGCACGCCGGGCAACAACGTCCCCGGTGAAGACGACCAGGCCGTGGTGATCGTCAGCCCACAGTTGATCGATCTGTCGCTGACCAAAACCGTCAGCACCACCACGCCCAACGTCGGCGAGAACGTGACCTTTGTGCTCACGCTGGCCAACGACGGCCCGAGCACCGCCACCGAGATTCAAGTCCTCGATCAACTGCCCGCCGGCGTGACGTTCGTCTCCTCGACAACGGCCAGCGGCCAGTACGATGCCGCCACCGGCATTTGGACCCCGCAACCGGTGGCCGCCGGAGCAACCGCCTCGCTGACGATCATCGCCCGCGTGGCCGAAGCCGGAGTGACGACGAATGCTGCCGAAGTGATCGCGGCCGGCCAACCGGATGTCGACAGCACGCCGGGCAATGGAGATCCGACCGAAGATGATTACGCCGCGGTCAGCTTCAACACGCCGATTGCCGATTTGTCGCTGACTCAGACCGTTGACAACCCGTCACCCAACCGCAATGAACTGGTGACCTTCACGATCATCGTCACCAACAGCGGCCCCGATGACGCCACTGGCATCGTCGTCGCCAGCCCGATTCCAACCAACTTTAGCTTCGCCAGTTCGAGCGCCACCACGGGCGTGTTCACACCGACAACCGGCCGCTGGACGATCCCAACTCTGGCCAGCGGCGAAACGGCGACGCTGATCGTCTCGGGCCGCGCGACGAACACCACCCCCGTGATCAGCACTTCGGAAATCATTGAAGCCGACCAGGTTGACCCCAACAGCGTGCCGGGCAACGCCGATCCGAGCGAAGACGATTTTGCTCGCGTCGTCGTCACGCCCAACGTGATCGACCTGTCAGTAACCGGCACGATCGACAATCTCAAGCCGGAGATCGGCGACGTGATCACGCTCACGTTCACCGTCGACAACGCTGGCCCAGCCACTGCGACCGGCGTGGCGCTGGCGCTGACGATTCCGCCTGGCATCACGCCGCTGTTCAACGGCGCGACGCAAGGTGTGTTCGACCCCGCGTCAGGACTGTGGATCGTCGGCTCGCTGGCACCGCTACAAACCGAAACGCTCTCGGTCCAGTACCGCGTCGACGCCGCCGGCATCAAGCTGGCGACGCTGCAAGTCACCGCCGCCGACCAGTTCGACCTCGACTCCACCCCGGCCAACGGTGTCGAAGGGGAAGACGATCAAGCCACCGTCGTGATCAAAGCTCCACGAATTTTAGGGCTGCGAATGTTCCTGGCGCGATAGCTCGACAGCCCGCCCTGCAATCCATTGTCGAACAATTGGCTCAATGGTTCGGCAGCCTCATAAGATGGTTCTTCCGCCAATTTCGCGGCTCATCACGTTGGACATAGACGCTGATCCTCTGGGTAGCACGTCCCTGCTGGGTGGAATGTCCCCGCTGGGTGGCACGCCGCTCGCGAACGAAGGACGTGTTGCGGCTTGGGTGGCACGCCCCTGAGGAACGAAGGGCGTGTTGCGGAGAGTTGTAGGGAGCTCACCGAATGTCGCGTCGACTCAATCGACCACGCCCATCGCTGGACGGATTGTTGATTGAATCTTCAGTCCGCATTTTAGAATGTCACAAATCGCCTCAACAGGGCATAAAAGGTGGACAACCGGACGCTAACGCGTTGCGGCTGATTAAATCAACAAGCCGCAGGGCTCTGGGCATGCCACCCCAGCCCTAAGCGGAGATGAGCGGCCACTAGATTCGCGGAAGCCCCCTTCACCTGAGGAGACTCCACACTGACCCAAAAACGACGTTCGTTGCAGTGGTCTGTTACAGCATAAGTTTAGGGTCGGAGGCCGCACGGCTTGCGCCGTTGCGTTAACAATGGTAACGGCAGGGCGCCAGCCCCCGGCCCTACCAGCCCGAAGTTTTAACTGTAACAGACCACTAGGTTGCCAAAAAGACAGCCGCTATTCGCAAGTGTTTTTGTTTTGCCCTCCAGGCTGTTGGCGGATCCAGACCGGAGGTCGGCAGATTCCTGCCGGCGGCGTCAGCCGCCGGTCATTTGTGCGCGTTGGATCATTAGCCCGCAGGGCGGCACAGCCGTCAAACCCGTCCCGACTTTGGACTGTTTTGTTGCCCTCTGGGCTGTTAGCAGCGGCTGCATGGGGTCCGGCGGTTGACGCCGCCAGCAAGGAACTTTCCACCTAGAACCAAGTCTCAAGCGCGTCCGGATTTTGCTCACCACTTCACTCAGTTCTGAGGCGGTTCACCCCAATCAGCAGGTCCGGGAAAGTCCTGCGGCCAAATCGATCGTCGCTACTCGTTGCAGCGTTCGTGAGAACCGGAGGCTAATGCCTGCCGGCTGATAGAATTTTGCCGAATACCATGACCGGTGCTGCTTAAGCAGCTCTGTTCAAAATGAAATGTCCCATTGCACCCAATAGCGCTGTTCAGACCTGCTGCGTGCATCTTCGGGGGTGAGGGTCAAATCGCTGACCTGGAAGTTAATCTTATTGTTGTGTCCGTTGATAAAATAGGTCACTACCCCGCTGGCCTCTTGCTGCTCGATGTTGCCCACCGCGAGATTGGGGTCGACCACAGCATATCGTCCAGCGAACTCCAACTTCCTAGGAATGATCGGCAGGATATAATAAGGAAAATAACCCGCCTGAATGTAGCCGCCGAGCATGGTGGTTTCTTTGAACGGGCTGGCCGCCGCAGCGAATTTGTCGATGATCTCCTTCACGTGCGCCTCATGCTGAAATGAGAACCCGCGCCATTTGAACCGCACCTCTCCCATCATCTGGTTGATGCGATACTGACCGGGATCACCGATTTCGTCATACGGTGCCCACGGCAAGGGCAAACCGCTTCTGTCGCCCGTCGCATACGCGAGGTAGGGGCTGCGGTTGGTATTGGCTGCAATCGCAAAACTGAGCGCTGGTTGTTGGTGATATTCGATATCTGACTGGGAAAACGGCATCTCTCCGCCCAGCGCGTTCCACTGCCAACGAGCGTTGTACATCAAATGGTCATCATCATTGTCTCGCTCGCCGACTCCTAAACCTGTAAAGACGCCCAGGTAGTAGGTCGTATCGTACCAGGTATCTGGATACAGATTGCCGAACAGTTGCACGCCCTGTTGGCGATCGACGGTAAAAAGATCGTTGACGATCGAGCGATTGACGAACTGTTGCCGACCGGACGACGTTTTTCGTTCGTCGTTGTAGACCACCTTCCCCCGGCCGATCTCTAAGGAAGCCCACTTGTATTTGGAAATGGTCACGTTCAGGTCGCGCAGGATCGGATCAGACCAGTCGTACTGGAGATAGTATTCGAGCCAGGGGTAGTAGGCATGCCCCGCCAGCTTGGTGCGGGCTCGGCGAATCATGAAGGAACTCTCGTCGCGGTCCAGATCACTCAGCACGCGCGGATCGCTGTCGAACGGGTAGGCATAGCGGGCTTGCATCCGATTTTGGATCGCCAGCGAAAAATTTCCGTCCGCGCTCTCGAACTCGAATCCGTCGCTGCCATACGTGACGCTGCCTTTGGGTTCCTCCGCTTCGGCGTCGGGCTTGCAGTCGTCGGGCGACGGCAGCTCATCTTCTGATTCATCGCCCTCGAGTTCCTCCAGCCGCTCTTCGGCGCGTTGCAGCCGCTTGAGCACCGCTTCCAGCGACGGGTCTGCTTGCTCATCCTCGCCGAGATCGTCGACAACGACCCAGCGGAGCAGTTCCGGCTCAGCGTGGTGGACCACCTGCGCGGCCAGCGGATCGCTGGCCAAGAGAGCGAAGCAGAACGCTACCAGCGCCACCGCGACGCGCTGGCCGTGTGGCCGGCGGCGCGAGGGCAACCACCGCGCAGCTCCAGACAAGCGGCTGAAAGCGTTCCGGCCGTAAAGCAGCATACAGGGAGGTCCTCGCGGGAAGAAGCGTCTGCGGCGTGACGGTTACATCGTCCAGGCGGTCGCGCTTCAATGACCGGATTTTGACGATTTTGCGGCATCGGCCGATCGTGGCTATTGGCGCCCAGCCAAGCCGCGGCGGAGCCCCGCGGTCGCCGCTGCGTCAGCAACACGTTCAGAAGCTACCGCCCGCCACCTTGGCGGCGATGCGACGCCCTGTCCACTGCTCCAGAGCTGCAGCGGCTCGCCTGGACCGGCGAGTTCCTGCCGATCAGCACACCGCCGCACAACACGACCATCTCAAACCAGCGAACCGACCTGCGCCATCAGCCCAAACCCATAGTGCCTTCCAGCGCCTACGACAATCGGCCCAGAGACTTCGGCATCTGAAAACCGCAGCGTGAGATGCACCGCCGTTTGCGACAGCAGGTGGTCGGGACGTAGATATCCGGTTGGTCGTTTTTGACGATCGTATTTATGAGCCGAATACGATTTTCGAAATCGGGACACCGCACTCCATTCATATTCGCAGGGATTGACAATTCCTGAATCACCCAGCGCACGTTCGATCAGCTTTCGTGTCTTAGCCGGTTTGTGATCGTCGTGCCCTGGCAGAATCACGGGCGTAACGCTGTGCCAAATCTGGCTACGGCGGGTGTAGTGGCGTGTCACGCTATCAGTTGTAATATGAATTAGGCGAGGAATCTCATCTGATTCAAACTCGCCGTCACTCTCAGGGCTTAGCGTTTCCCCATTCAGCCGGCCGGCCAAGTGCTGGAGCCACGAGTCGCTCCCGATTGGCGCAGCGATCATGACGCGGCGAATCAACTGGTCGCCGTGTCGGTGACCAATTGTCGGCAACGGAATATAAGAAAATTGCTGGTGAGCATCCTTGGTTGGCAGCGTGTGCCCGGCAACGTGTTGCTCCGCCCACTGAGAGTCACATCCTGGGGGTGGACACATCCGCATCGCCTCGATTGCTAGATGACGTACCATCCCTGCCATTTTCATGAGCTTGCGCTGAGGGTAAGCCACCCAGGAGCCGTCAGCAGCAATTAATTCAAAGATTGCGTACGGTCGAGCCGGCGCATCCGTCGCTCGGCCGTAGGATGCTTTACCAAACTGCGTGAACGCGTCGCTTGGCAGAAAGCCTTGCCCACTAATGCGCTGTAGGAACGCCTGATGGCGAGCCTGCAGTGCCGGCAGAGTGCCGACAATCGGAACGCGGAGCGCCGTATCTGTAGACAGGGCTGATGGGCGCCATACTTCACCCTGAGACGCGACCGAGTCTTCAGAATCCACGATGATGCTCGCGCTTCCCACGACAAGATCGATTCCCCAGCCCAATGCAATGAGACGTCGGGCGGCTGACTGCAGAGCGGCAACCACTCGTTCTGCAGGATAATTCTGCTCATCGAGTCCCCAAAGATACTGCACCGTTTCCCCATCGAGCAGGCACTGCGGAACCACAGTTTTCATCGCTCGGTGTGTCGCAGGGCTGGCATCGCCTCCGCCAAAGTAATTGCCACGGGACCAACTTCGGGCGACCACGTCGAGCGAATTATTGGGGACCGACAGGCGATACGGCGCGGCTTGCCGTACCCGCGGAGCAACAATGATCGGCGGATTGAGTTGCTCTAGCCAGCGCAGTGCTTCGGTGAACTCCGATGCTTCCGTAACTTGATCCGCATTCGCCGCAATCAGTGCCTGAAAAACTCGAAGCGGAGATGGAGGCCACTCGGCCTCACCTCCATCTCCACGTCCGTGATACTGCGGATCTAAAAAAGTCACCGCGATGCAAAATGATGTCGCCATTGTTGTCAATGCTCTCGACTAATCTTTCTTTTTGACATCGTTGGTGGCTTTTTTCTTATTAAATTCGACGGTACGATCTTCGCCCACACCGAAGCTTGCAGCAGCGACTGAAGCAAACGCCAAAGCATCTTGATGACTCAGATCGGCCGGTGTACGCAGTCCGTCGCCATGGACCACCTCGAACCGTGACTCCTTTTCGGTATCGCGGACGAGTTGGCATCCTTGCCGGAGATAGGTGGCGGGCCTAGCGGTAAAGGCGACCAGAGCCAGCCCCAAAATGTATCGCCGCAACGTTAAAGTTCTCTCTGCATCATTGCCTGCCTTGACAGACTGCAAAGCGGCCAGACTTAGGGAGGCGTCACGGCGAACTCCGCCATCGGCAATGACCCCGCCATGCGCAGCAGAGGCTGGATTGTGAACGAACCCACGTTGTGCCAGCGGGCTCTTCCCTTGTCCTTCGGCCTTTGCCTTTTCGGCCTCGCTGAAAACTTGAAGCGACGAATAATCGACAGGTGGAATATAAACCGCGCCACGGGTCATTTTCCGCACGTCGAAGGCACGGATCGTTGACGACACCAGCCGAGGTAACTTCGCCTGGGTATCTCGCGAATCCCACACGCCGAATACCAGCGACGTCGGTGCGATTCTCGCCAGTGGCTCGGCATTTCCTCTCAAAACATCGTAGAACGCATTTTGAACCGTCTCCTGCAATTCAGAACACCGAACCAGCGCGTCACCGGCACGGTGTCCAGCATCGAGAATGTTAATCTCTTTCTCACCAGCCCGGATGATCACCTGAGGGACGAGATGGCGATACTCAGCTTCGGCAAAAATCGGTTCGATCCGGTTCGCCTGTGAGCCAACGCTATCAATTAAGCAGACATTACGACTGCCCTGCTCCCCATCAATGGGGTCGATGTTGTAACCACCGGGAAATTTATCCCCAGGAGCAAACGTTGGAGGAAAGAGCGCACCATCAGGGCCATCAATCGGTGTTAGGTGCTCTCGAATCACCAACGCCGCAGGTGCATTGAATGCGAGCCAGGAGTCAAATTGTTCAACGGAACTACTCATCAGGAACCTGCGTAAGGAGTCGAGGGCAGAAAAGACTTAAGGTACTTTGTGCGGTATAACAAACGAAATGCCATGCAGCGGGAGACAGGAAAGCTTAAACTAGCTGCCGCACCGGCTGCTTGAATGGGGAGCGGGTCCTGCCAAATCCCGTAGGCATAACACTTCCTAGCAACGATTGATTTGGGGCGGAACCTTTGCAAACCGATAAACGAGGCAAGCTCGAGTAAAGGCCGCGTTTGCTGAGCCATTTTTAAGACATCGAGGCTAAATCCGACGTCAAGGCTGGATGATTGTAGGCCTAATGTTGCGTCAAAATTAAATGGAAGTCCCGCCCCTACAACCCCTCGGGACAACCAATCTCGACAATCGCCAGTCGCGTAACCTCCAGCAACGATTCCCGCCTGCATTGCCCGAGCGATCGCGAGCGTCGTCTGTTGTCCGGCCCAAGTTTTAAAATCGCTGCCGCCCGATGCACCATCGAGGAACCAATCAACCGTCAGTTTTTCTCCCCAATCTAGCAGCACAGGTGCCTCCCGAATCATTGACACCAATTCTTTTTTGCGCGCTCTTTCGCCAACCGACAATTCATTCGGTTTCCTGTCATTCAATTGCCGAAACTCGTCGGCATCACGATCATCGAGTTTGCTTTCGATCCCACACCGCTTTAGTAAATCGATCAGCACCTCAGGTGTCAGGGGGCTACACTCGCTGCCATCGGTAAGGTGAAAGGTGCTGTCGGTGAACCACGCCAATGCTCCGCGTGACTGTCGGCTCGCCAGTTCAAAGAGACCACAGCAAGCGAAATATTGACCGGGATTGCGCAGGTCGACGGGGAGCGAAATGACTGGCGGAAAACTCATCGTGCAACCTCCTTTGCCGATGCCGCGACAACCTCATTAGCACTTGTGTTCCAGTCCGCAGCTCGCAGTAACGACTCAAGATAGGCCAGACCCCATCGTCCATAGCGTCGCTGCAGGCGAGTGAACCGTCGGGTTGCCTCCAGTGAAATCGCTGCCGCTTCACCGGAGTCGCTCAGCTCGGGATCCTGAGTGCCTTCGGCAGTAAAATGCGGGCGAGCAAGGCCGTGATGGGCAGCGATCAGGTGCAGGACCACATCTTGCATTTCATCACTTAACGAGTCGAGTTCGGCGCGATACGCTTGCTCGTTGTCCAGCACATCCCGCAGCGAGCCGAACTCGTGCCGATAAGGCAAGCGAAAACCAGTCGCCCACCGTTTGTCTTTCTTGCGATCTACTGACTTCGCAACGAACTGCCATGGCTCCGGATTTCCTATACTTCGTTGCCAGCGCTCGCGGCGTTTGCCAAGGTCGTGCCAAGCGGCCGCTAGAATGATAGCCTGCTTCAAATCCTCTGGCAGCCCCAGTGACGTGACGATCTGTTCGGCTACTTCTTGCACCGCATTACTGTGATCGCCCAAGGAGATCGGGACGGTCGATGAACCAGGTGACTCTTCCGAGGATTTTGGCTGTACATACCATCGCCAGAAGTGCGGCGCGTCTTGATTCTCATCATCCTCTTCCGGCAATCCATCGGTCACTTCCGATCCCGTTTCTGATCGAGATTTACCTTGCCAGCTTTTCGGAAGCTCCTCCCGATCGAACCGAATCGTGCGAACCAGTGCCATCCCTTCGGGCGGACCTCCGTCCTCAATGCGCTGCCGTGGTCGAACCGTCTTGTCTTTTAGACTTGCGCTGCCATCTAGCGAAGTTTGAGAGGTCTGCCATTCATCGGCAACGTCATAATTGTGACGCTTCTCGTCATAGGTGGATTTGCCATCGAGCATGCCATCAATGCTCAGGCCGCCTGCGGTTGGCGGCAACAAGATGGTGGCACCAGCAAGATCGCTCACGAACTTGGTTTTACTTAGTTTGGCTAAGGTCTGTAGGCTTTGCCTCGTGTCAACCTGCTGCTGCCGGTCAACAATCCATACTGGAACTTCATGGCTGGCCGCTTTGGCTAAGGTTTGTAAATGGCTTTGCACCCGTTCACACGTGTCATTGAGCAGTTCATGCGGCTTGAGCGGATAGACTTCGAGCAAACCTTGCACAAAATCTTGGCCTTCTTGAATGATTCGCCATTGCGGTAGCCATTCCACTTCCTTCCGCCAAGCGACAGAAACTCGCGGAGGATCCCATTCCGTAACCCCGTGCAGATAGGGTTCAACCGGGGGACGCCCTGGCAGAGCACCGCGGATACTGGTCATCGCCCAGTTGTCTAACAAGATGTCGGTGATTCGCGGGATTTTTGGCGGAGGCGCATACGCCGCCTCGCATCGTGTGCGATCGAGCGTTTCGATCTTGCATGGGCTCGCGTCTCCACTGAGTTCTCGAAGCAACTCAAGTGTTCGCCCTAAATAGGGTGCGAACGCACTACTGTCGGCGAAGTCGTCTGAGTAGACCACGTCAATCAGCGTATCGGTCTGCTTTCCGAAGCGATTGACGCGGCCAAACCGCTGCACCATGCTCTCCCAGGTTGACAAATCGCATACCAGGTGATCAGCCGAAAGATTTACCCCCACCTCTCCAGCGGATGTGCATACAAGGTACGCCGGCGAGTCGTGGCCTTCCGAAGCATGCTCCGGGAAAAATCGGCGAAAGGTAGCTTTATTGCACAACTGGTCACGCTCATGCCCACGCATGGTCCCTGTCAGCGAAAGCACAGTTTCTGGCGAAAGCTTTCGCTTTGCTAGTTCCTTTTGCAACTCAGCAACGACAACCACGGCATCATCCACTCGGCGGACGAAGACGATCACATTGCTGTTTTCCGAAGCGTGGGTGAGCGCCAACTCCACGATTCGGCTGCGTTGCTTTTTTCGATCAGCAACGTGTAAATGTAACTGCTTCTTCGCGCTCAGTCGCCGCCAAGCTGTTGTAAGGGCGGAACCATCGTCAGGAAACGCCTTTGGTACAGCTTTTTCCTGCGCGGTTAATTCGAGGATTCGCCCAGGCGCAACGCCTTCGCTGAGGCGACTGGTGGCCGATAAGGCCATTGTCTGTAGATTTGGCCAAGGGACGGCGCTGCCGTCGAGTCGCGCATCGTTTTGGATCCGCTCAATATCGCTGATCAGCGTCTGAAAGGCCGGCTCCAAATGGGCTTCGTCGTGCACCAATAAGGCATCTTGCCCGAGAAACCCGGCGTGCAATGGCCGACTCTTAAAGCCGATGCGATAGCCGCTAAACAAAAGTCGTGAACCGATCATGTCGACGGTGCCGCAAATCACCGACGGTCGTGACGGATCCGTTAGCCACTCACGGTTGTCGGCGAACTGGCCTCGCAACGTGCTAATACCGAGGTGCGGTGTCGCTTCGAACTGGCGAAGTGCCTGACGCAACCGCTCGACCTCCTCGGTCGTTTGATCAACAACGGTGCGGCGGTTGACGACATACACCAGCCGCCTCGGCAGGGTCGGCTCGCGGCGCAACGCAATCAACCAGACGGCGATCAAGCTCGTTTTGCCCAGCCCGGTTGGAATGCGGCAGACCGAGGGGATTCGATTTTGCTCATCGTCCGCCGTAAAGCGGCGGTACAACTCGGTCTGCCAGGGAAACGGATCGTGCCCAGTAAGCTGCTGGAAGGCGATGGCGAAGTCGTCGGATAGCTTCAATGGCATGGACGAGCCTGTGCAAGCGGCCACTAGTGGTCTGTTACAGCTTAATTTTAGGGTAGATCGATTGGAGCTTGATGCGAGCGTCATCGATCTTCATTTGCCAGTCCACGCCGCGTTGGCACGCGTTGATCTCGCGGCACCACGCGGCCGTTTCCGCGCGGAGTTCTGCCTCGCTACCGATCCGGCGCCCCGAGACACACTGGCTGGTCAGGCAGCTTAATTCATTCTCGGCGATGTTCAGCCAACTGCCGTGCTTGGGGGTGTAATGAAATTCAATCCGGCTGACCAGCGCTCGTGCACGCGACGGTTCAAATGCTTCATAGAAGGCACCCATCGTATGCGTGCTGAGGTTATCGCAAACCAGAATCACCTTGAGGCAATCGGCATAGCGGCCCTCCAGCAAGGCCCCCATCTCCAAGGCCCAATCGACTTTGGTCTTCAGCGCTCGGATCGATACCTGACGCCAACTAGCCAACGGTTCGGCAAACATAAAAATGTTGGCGACACCGGCGCGTTGGTATTCGTAGTCGACGCGTTTGGGGTGTTCGGCGGTCGCCGCGATCGGCTCGCGGGTTTCCTGTACAAGCTGAACAGGCTGTTCGTCCATGCACAGCACCGGCACTTGGGCGTCGTAAGGGCGTGAATACACGTCCAAAACGTCTTCCATGTGCGCGGCAAACTCGGCGTTGGCTTTCGGGGGAATGACCCAGTATTCGAGGTGCCGCTTGGTGTTCATCTTGTTTTTTTTAGCGTCCGCCTGACGGTCTGGTAGCTGACCACCGGGGCGATTTCCAGCTCGACAACCTTGCGTGCCAACAGACGCAAAGTCCACTTTCCAAAGCCCGTAGGCGGATCACCCAATCGCATCGCAATGATTTTAGCCTCTTGCTCGCCATCGAGTAACTTCGCGGTGGGTGGCGACTGACGCGGCTTCCGCTCCAGCGTCTCCTGGAAGCCGCATTCGACAAATCGTTTGCGAACGTTTTCAACCGTCTTGGTGCGACAGTCCAGGGCTTCGGCGATTTTCGCGTCGGACCAACCGCTGTCGGCTTTGAGCAGAATATTGGCTCGCTTGACTTTTTGGCTGGTCCCTTTGAGTTTCTTGACGACCTCCTGGCAAAGCTGGCGTTCCTGTTCGGACAGGTCCACGATAAACTTTTTGAGACTCACGGCGACTCCTTTGGCGAGAGAACGAGAACATGCATCGTTCAGAATCGCAGGAAATCGAAATCGCAGGAACCCTAATTTTTAGCTGTCCCAGACCACTAGGGTGGAAACGATACGCCCCAAGGGCAGGAATGGTAACGCCCTCCCCGGTAGCGTGCTACCGCAGAGGGCCATGCCCGAATGAAACATCATGCTGTGACACGTTTGGTCAAGAAAACAGTGTCAAAGCAAAAAAATCACCGGCGTTCGTCTTTCGTGGCGAGCCCGGTGAAAGAGACAGGCGGTGTGCTACACAGCGCACCGCCAGTAGGGCCAGTTGTCGCCCTTGCTCCGATTGTTTCGCCATTGCAGCGGCTGCAGGTTATCGAGCCAGTCACATCCTCTCCTAGAAACAGGGCAAATATGATCGATCTCCCAGCCATAGTCGCCCATTTTGCCGTAGTCCCCAAAACGGATGAGCGAGCCGCATGCGTCGCTCCGCCATACGCCTGGGTCGCAGCCGGGTAGGACTCTGCCTCGGCGCCACACGAGAATTCTCATCGCGTCATCCCATGATCCGCCGTCTGTCCGGCTTCCTTGTCTTCGCTGCGTGTACATAGCGTTCTCCACGGCCAGCAAACCATTGACACCGGAGGTGCGACGCCTGATCATGAGATCGTCGGCGCTGGCTTCCTCGGACGCCGCCCCGGCAAAACCGCGGCCGGCCCCGTCCTCTGCCAAAAGTTCTGGGCCGGCCTGCTTCACAGCGGGCAATATACGGTTCGTTTTCAGTTCCTTCAAGTCCCTTTAAACCGGAGGAGAGCTAAACTACTAGCATAAAGTTTGTCGAATCGTTTCTGGGTAGGTACTGGGCTCGTATAGGCCGGAATGGGTGTTCGGTGAGGGCAGGTTCAATCCCCGGTTTGCTGAGAAGAGGTAGCCGACTAGCATGAACTTCATCAGGAGCTTCATTGAAGCATGCTGGTTGTCTATCTTTCTCCTGACGGCGTAGAGATTGCCTGCAGTGCCGGCGATGCAGCTAGCTGCATCGCCGACAACTGCCGGTTGAGCTGCGCAATTCCGCAGGCGGACTTCTGCCAATGCCTCGTATATCGGCGGAAGTCCGCACTGCGGCTACTTTGCCGTTATCGCTTTTGACAAAACCGACGGGCAAATGATGCATTGCTGCGACGGCAGTACGCTCCGTGGGGCTGGCACGTATCCCGCATCAAAGCTTAGCCAGCTTACGCCACCACATCGCTGATGTTTGTCGGGCTGGCTTGTTAAAATGCAACCGCGACCGGTCCCGCTCACGCCGGAACTCCGATCGGCGGAGCGATCGGCGACGCTGTGTCGGTTGCTGGCTTGCTGTTTGTCAATTTGGTTGTTCTAGGGTATTATTTCCGCCACCCCTGCCGGAAGCGGGGTCGACGACTGCTTTTCGGCGGGGTTGGCGTGAAGTTGAGCCATCGGCTCCGCTGGACCCCCGCACCGCAAACGGTAAGGCGCAATGCGAAGAATTTATCTCGTCACCTACGATATCCGCGACGACAAACGGCTGCGCAAGGTCTTTCGCACGATGCGCAACTGGGGCGACCACCTGCAGTACTCCGTGTTCGAGTGCCAGCTCAACGCCGTCGATCTGCTGCGACTCAAGGCCCAACTGAAGGACCTCATCCATGCCGCCCACGACCAAGTGCTGCTGATCGATCTCGGCCCCGCCGCCGGTCGCGGCGACCGGGTGATTGAAGCGCTGGGGCAGCCCTACACGCGGATGGATAGCCCCTGCGTGATTGTTTGAGGGCGATCGCGATGTACGGCGCAAGCCGCGCCGCATGACGCAGGCCATGCCGTACGGCGCAGGCCACGCCGCACGGTGCAGGCTGAAGCCTGAACTCCAACAGTTCCTGTCGGTGACAAACTGCGCAGGCTGAAGCCTGAACTCCAACTGTTCCTGTCGGTGACGCACGGTGCAGGCTGAAGCCTGAACTCCAACAGTTCCTGTCGGTGACAAACTGCGCAGGCTGAAGCCTGAACTCCAACTGTTCCTGTCGGTGACGCACGGCGCAGGCTGAAGCCTGAACTCCAACGAAAGACTGGTGATGATTCGCTACGCTGATGATTCTTCTGAAAACGATGGGCCGGTCGAAGTCGCTGAGCCGGAACTGCGTTACCTACCCGCCCGCATGATCAACGAAGCGGCGTACTGCCCGCGGCTGTTCTACCTGATGCACGTCGAAGGGCAGTTCGAACACAATCGCGATACCGCCCAGGGCATCGATGTCCACCGCCGTGTCGATCGTAAAACCGATCGCCTCGCCGCTCCCGCCGCTCAAACCGCGCCGCTGGAGTTTGGCGATGATGCGGAAACCTTGCCATCAGCAGGTGCCCCGGCCGCCGATACGCTACACGTCAGCGAGCGGCTTGAGACGCCGCCATCTCCGCCCGATACGATCCACGCCCGCAGCGTCACCTTGGCCAGCGATACCCTCGGTGTCGTCGCTAAGTTGGATCTGATCGAAGCGGTCGGCGATCGCGCCACACCGGTCGATTATAAGAAGGGCAGCCCGCGTTATAACGATGACGGCTCGTTATCGGCCTGGAAACCTGAACGGATCCAGGTCTGCCTGCAGGCGCTGGTGCTGCGTGAAAACGGTTTTACTTGCGATGAGGCGATTCTGTACTTCAACGAAACCCGCCAGCGCGTGCGGATCGCGATCGATGACGAGCTGATCGGCCTGACCCAGGCGACCGTCCAGCAGGCCCGCGAGCTGGAATCGCTCAGCAGTCCGCCTCCGCCGTTGATGGCCAGTCCCAAGTGTCCGCGTTGTTCGTTAGTTGCAATTTGTTTGCCTGATGAAACCAATCGCTGTCGAGCGCGCGACCAATTAGCTCCGGACCTGCCGGTCGTCCGTCTGCCCGCGACGCCGCGCGATGATCTCAAACCGCTGTATCTCAATACGCAAGGCCTGTTCGTGGGCCGCAAGTCGGAGGTTTTAGAAGTCAAGGACAATGGCAAGGTGGTCCAGGAGGTACGGCTGCGAGAAATCAATCAAGTGAACCTGTTTGGCAACATCCAGGTCAGCACTCAAGTGCTGCAGAAACTTTGCGAACTGGATGTCCCCTTGGTGATGCATTCCCAGGGCGGCTACTTCCAAGGGATGGTGCAGGGCACCGGCCTGAAGAATATCCTGTTGCGGCGCGAGCAGTTTCGCTTGGCCGATGACTCGCAGCGGTCACTGCGGATCGCTCAGGAATTGATCGCCGGCAAGATTCGCAACCAGCGCGTGTTGCTGATGCGCAATCATGTCGATCCGCCGGCCGTGGCCATCGCCGAACTGAAACGCTACGTGGCCAAGGCGCAGCGGGCCAGCTCCGCTCAAACGCTGCTGGGCATCGAAGGCACCGCCGCGCGGATCTACTTCCAGCATTTTGCCGGGATGCTCAAACCGGGTGACGAACCGCTGGACCCGCTGAACGCCGTGGGCCAACCACCGCGGTTCAGCTTCGACTTTCGCGGCCGCAACCGCCGGCCACCACGCGATCCGGTCAATGCCCTGCTGTCACTGGCCTACGCGCTGCTGTCCAAGGATCGGACCGTCGTTGCCGCCAGCGTCGGTTTTGATCCTTACCTCGGCTTCTTTCACCTGCCGCGGCCCGGCCGACCAGCGTTGTCGCTGGACCTGATGGAACCGTTTCGCCCCCTGATCGCCGATTCCGTAGTGTTGTCGGCGATCAACAATCGGATGGTCTACCCGGAGCATTTTTATGAGGCGGGCCGCGGCGTGACGATGACCGAGGCGGGGCGGAAGGCGTTGTTCCGAGCGTATGAGCAGCGGATGGATCAGTTGGTAACGCATCCGTTGTTCGACTACCGCGTCAGCTATCGACGGTTGTTGGAGATCCAAACGCGGTTGCTGGCGCGCGTGGTCAGCGGCGAGTTGGAGACCTACCCGGTGTTTGTGACCCGTTGAACATCGTTGACCTTTCTTTGAGCGATCCGCCGCCTTGCGAGCGGCGAGGTGGTGCCAGATTCCTGGGGACCGCTCGCAGGCGAGAAAACACGGAGAAAACCGGCAAATGAAGCGTTCACCATCGTTTCCTCAGCAGCGCAAGTCCGTCTGGCGACCGAGGCACTCGCAAACCGCTGCAGAAACGTCTAAAATCACGCCCTCCCGGCCACACCCCCTTTCCGCGCTCATCAAAGCGCGGCCTCATTGAAGCGCAGCCCTGGCGGCTATCGCTGTCGCAGCGACGACTCTTTCCGCGCTCATCAAAGCGCGGCCTCATTGAAGCTGCGACAAAACGCTTGGTACCCTTCCTGCCGTCACGCTTTCCGCGCTCATCAAAGCGCGGCCTCATTGAAGCACTGCCACGCCATTCAACTCACGCAACATCTGATTCCTTTCCGCGCTCATCAAAGCGCGGCCTCATTGAAGCCTGCACGCGTGAAACAGGCCGGATCGGCGATCGAGTCTTTCCGCGCTCATCAAAGCGCGGCCTCATTGAAGCAACTCGGGGATCACTTGAACGTCGCTGTCGATCGCTGCCTTTCCGCGCTCATCAAAGCGCGGCCTCATTGAGGACTGGGCTGCTAGGGTGACCGCCGGCCGATTTTTAGTGCCGCTGAAGGAGTTGGGCAGGGTGGTCCCGACCCGCTAACGGCGCCGGGACGCGGGTGGCTAGCCACCGACGGAATTGCCTGCTGCGGTCCTGGCGACCACAAGGCGGGGCGGCCGATCGGTCAGGAGATGAGCGGGGGCCGCAATCTGCTTGACATGCAAATAGATGATGTGTAAACTATTCGCAGTGGAGGAGTCGAAATGACCAGAAGCAGCTTGCAGCGTGAACTGAAGAAGAAACGGCCGTTTGATTCGCCGGAGCAAGAAGCGGCGCTCCAAATCCTGCGCACCAACGATCAGCTCCAGAATCGGCTGGGGAGATTCTTTCGCGGCTATGGGCTGACGTCGTCACAGTACAACGTGCTGCGGATCCTGCGGGGCGAAGGCAAACCGCTGCCGTCGCTCGAAATCGCCGAGCGGATGATCCAGGTCGTGCCGGCGATTACCGGGTTGATCGATCGCCTGGAGAAACAAGGTCTCGTCGAACGCAAACGCTGCGAAGAAGATCGGCGGATCGTCTACGTCGAGCTGACCACAAAGGCGGGAAAGCTGCTCGAGCAGATCGACAGCCCACTGAGTGCACTGCACAAAGCATTGCTGGGACACCTGACGCGCACGGAACTAAACGACCTGTCGCGGCTGCTGGAACAGGCGCGGGCAAACATGCTGACCTAAGGTCAGACGTTTTTTTAACCAATTGGTTTACATATCAACTATTAGCACGAAAAGAACAGGAGGAGATCATGATTCGCATCCGCCGAGCCGCAGAACGCGGCCATGCCGACCATGGCTGGCTGGACACCTACCACACCTTTTCCTTCGCGTCCTACCACGACCCGGACCAGATGGGATTCCGGTCGCTGCGGGTGATGAACGAAGATCGCGTCGCTGCTGGGCAGGGGTTTGGTACGCACGCCCACAAGGACATGGAGATCGTCAGCTATGTGCTGGCCGGTGCGCTGGAGCACCGGGACTCGATGGGCAACGGGGAGACGCTTCGTCCAGGCGAGTTCCAGCGGATCAGCGCAGGGACGGGTATCACGCATAGCGAATTCAATCCGTCAACGACCGAACCGACCCATTTCTATCAGATCTGGCTGCTGCCTGAGAGTAAAGGGTTGCCGCCCAGTTATGAGCAAAAGCGTTTCGACCCGACCGAGCTGCGCGGGCGTTTGCGGCTCGTCGCTTCGCCCGCTGGGGAGCACGATTCATTGACGATCCATCAGGATGCTCGCATTTACCTGGCGAGACTTGATGCTGCGACGCAGCTGCCCGTCGACCTGCCGCCTGGTCGGCATGCTTGGCTGCAAGTGCTTCGCGGCAGCGTCACGCTCAACGGCCAGGCCTTGAACACCAGCGACGGCGCTGCGGTCAGCGATGAGTCGCAACTCGTCATCGAAGCGACAGCAGAGGCTGAGCTCATGCTGTTTGATCTCGCCTAACCCTTCCTCAGGAGAAAACCTATGCCGACTCAAAACAAGCTGGCGTCCGTGGGACTGCTGGCGCTGCGCATCGCCATCGGCGGTCTGATGTTGGTCCACGGCCTGCAGAAGCTGATGAACTTCAGCGAACTGGCGGGACAATTTCCCGATCCGCTTGGAATGGGCAGCCAATTGAGCCTGATCGCCGCCATCGGCGCGGAAGTCGGCTGTTCGTTGCTCGTGATGCTGGGACTGGGAACCCGTTTGGCCGCGTTGCCGCTCGCCTTCACCATGTTTGTGGCCCTGTTTCTCGTCCACGCCAGTGACCCTTGGCAGATGAAGGAACTGGCGGCGGTCTACCTGTGCGTCTACCTGTCGCTGATCCTGACCGGCGGCGGCGAATTTTCAATCGACCAGTGGATCTTGAAGCACAAGCGGCAAGAACCTGCGGAGGCCGCCGTGTCAACCGGCTGAAGGCTCACGTGCCTGCGGCGGGGCGGTCGTGGGCACGGTTCCACCAGCGATGAATGATCAGCCACAGGACCAAGCCGATCGCGACCGCCCCCAGGCCCCAGTAATGCGCCCGATCGCGGAGGTTGAGAATCTCTTCCATTTTGTCGGTGAAGTAATAGCCGATCCAGAAGCACAGCGGGATGCTCAGCAGGGCGGCGGAACCGTTCATGGCAAAGAACAACCAATAAGGGACGCGCATCATGCCGACGGTCATAAACAGCGGCGCGCGAATCCCGGGCAAAAACCGCGCGACGAAGATAATCCGCGCTCCGTAGCGATCGAAGTACTGCATGATCTTTTGTTGACGGTCCGCGTTTAACAGCTTTCGCGCCAGGCGATGTTCGAGCACACGCGGGCCCCAGCGGCGGCCCAGGTAATAGATGAACGAATCGCCGGCCATGATGCCAAACAAGCACGTCCCCAACGCCCACCCCGGCCGCAGGTGACCGGAATTGGCCAGCACGCCTGCCGTCAGCACCGGGATTTCCTCGGGCAGTGGAAGCCCCATGCCGCATAGCAGTAGCACGCCAAAAATGGCGACATAGGTAAATCGCTCAATCAATTGCCCGACACGCGTGCTTTCCAGCCGCCGCCGCTCGCTGATTCGCTCATCCGTTGTCGGTCCTGTCACCGGGGCCGCTACCGCACTGGCTTCGTTATCGGCAGGTAATTCGATGGAACGAGGCGCGGGGGACTGAGCCATGGCCAACGGATTGCATCCCCACCCCAGCAGGGCGCAGGCGAGGACGATCCAGTTCGGTAATCGATTCATGATAGCGATCAGGTACGAGAAAGATGCCTGATGGAGTTTACCGCTTCACCGTAACGCCCGAGGTGCTCCGGTGTCGAGCGGCGACGCGGTCCGTCTGCTCGCTCGTTGGCATTTAGCGGACCGTTACAGCGCTTTAAGCAGCGACGCTGTGGCGATGGGTAAGGTGGTCGACCGCTCCGTCGGTCGAACTGCTGGCCGCTACAGCGGCTTAAGCAGTGACGCTGCGTTGATGGAGCCGCTTCTCGACCATGATCACGGGCAGGATGACAGCCCCGACGGCTGCTGAAAGCAGCCATTCCTGAGCCGATAGCGGGGCTGAACCGAACACCCGGTGGAAGAACGGCAGGTAGGTGTAGGCCGCCTGCAGCAGCAACAGCACGCCGATGCCGATGAAGATCGTTTTGTTGCTCAGCAGCCCCATCTCGAGCAACGAATTGTGGAGCGAACGGCAATTGAGCAGATAAAAGCACTGGAACAGGATGATGGTCGTGACGGTCAGCGTCTGCGCTTCGGCCAGGGCCGCTGCGGGCGTGAAGTGATCTGCCAGGCGAGTTTGATAGGCGTACAAAAACATGCCGACGCCGCCGGCGGTCATCAGCAGCGCCACGATCGCGGTCCGCAGCAGCACAAACGCGCTGAGGACCGGAGCGCCGGGTCGCCGCGGCGGGCGGCGCATGATGTCGGGTTCGGCCGCTTCGAACGCTAGCGGCAGCGCCAGCGAGACCGCTGCGACGAGGTTGATCCACAGCAACTGTACCGGTGACATCGCCAACAGCAGTTCGCCGCTGGTGGCGCTGAAGGGAAAGAAGGCCACCGCGCAGAGCAAGATCAGCGCCAGGCCTAGGTTGGTCGGCAGCACGAAGACGAGCGACTTGATGAGGTTGTCGTAAACCTTTCGGCCTTCTTCGACCGCCGCAGCGATCGAGGCAAAATTGTCATCCGTCAAGACGATGTCGGCGGCCTGCTTGGAGACCGCGGTGCCCGCAATCCCCATCGCCACGCCGATGTTGGCTTGCTTGAGCGCCGGCGCATCGTTCACACCATCGCCGGTCATGGCGACGACCTCATTGTCGCTCTGCAGCGCTTTGACCAGTCGCAGTTTTTGTTCGGGAGCCATCCGGGCAAACACGTTCACCCGCCGGGCCGTTTCACGGAACTCCGTGTCGCTCAAGGCTGCGAGCTGCGGGCCGCTGATCGCTCCGGCGTCGGTGAGAATTCCCAGCTCCGCGGCGATGGCCACGGACGTCCGGGGATGATCGCCGGTGATCATTTTCACCGTGATGCCGGCGGTGTGGCAAAGCTCGATCGCCTGGATCGCTTCCTGTCGCGGCGGGTCGATCATGCCGACAATCCCGATCAACGTCAGTCCGGCTTGCACATCCACCAGGTCAAGCTGTTGTTGATCTGCCGCGGGTTTGGTCGCTACTGCCAGGACGCGCATCCCTTCGGCGGCGAGCAACTCGACCTGACGCAACACCTGCTCCGCGTCGACATCGACGCACCGCTGCAAGACGACTTCCGGGGCGCCTTTGAGGATGATCCGCTGTTGATCGGCGAACCGGTGCAGGGTCGCCATGAACTGGTTATCGGAATCGAACGCGATGGCGTCCAGTCGCGGGTGGTTGCGCCGCAGCGGCTCGACCGCCACGCCGAGTTTCTCGGCCGCCACGACCAAGGCGCCTTCGGTCGGATCGCCGGTCAGCGTCCACTGGTCCGCTTCTTTTCGAAGTGAGACGTCATTGCACAGCGCAGCGGCTTGGACCAGGTTCAAGACGGCTGCAGGAACCGTCGGCAGCACCTGACCGTCCTGAGACAGTTCACCGCGCGGTTCATAACCGCCGCCCGACAGGGTGTAGCTTTCCTGCGGCAGCGCCAGCGCCTGGACCGTCATCTCGTTGCGAGTCAGCGTGCCGGTTTTGTCCGAACAGATGATCGTGGTACTGCCCAGGGTTTCGACGGCCGGCAATTTACGAATCACGGCCCGCCGCCAAGTCATTCGCTGCACGCCGATGGCTAGCGAAATCGTCACGATCGCCGGCAGCCCCTCAGGAATCGCACCGACCGCCAGCGCGATTGCGAAAATGATCGTTTCTCGTAACGCGTCCACCAACGCCGTGTCGGTCGAGAGCATGGTCCGCGTCACCCCGACCACAATCATCAGCGCAGCGGCGACCAAAATAGCGATCGTGATGTACTTGGCGATCACCGCCAAGGCTTTGGTCATCGGCGTTTCAAGATCGACGACTTCTTTGAGCAGCGTGGAGATTTTTCCCAGCTCGGTGTTCTCTCCGGTGGCGACCACGACGGCCTGAGCGGTGCCGTAGGTGACTAAGGTGCCACCGAACATCATGCACGCGCGGTCACCGAGGGCGACTTCAGCGGCAACCGGCTGAGTCTGTTTTTGCACCGGTACCGATTCGCCCGTCAGCGCCGCCTCGTCGATCCGCAAGCCTTTGCAATGCAACAATCGCGCATCGGCCGGCACGCGGTCACCTGCCGCCAGGACGACAACATCGCCGGGCACGACCTCGCTGGCGGCGAGCTTGACTTGCAGGCCATCGCGGAGGGCCGTCACGTATTCGGGCACCATCCGGCTGAGCGACTCAATCGCCTTGCCGGCCTTGTACTCCTGCACAAAGCCGATCACCGAATTGCAGATCACCACCGCCAGGATCACCAGTCCGTTTTTGAGCCCCTGGCCGCTCCAATCGACGAGCATCGCCACGACGCCCGAGGCGATCAGCACCAGGATCAGTGGGCTCTTGATCTGGCGCCACAGCAACAGCAGCGCGCTGTCGGGTTTGCCCCGCGGCAACAGATTGGCGCCGTACTGCTCCAGCCGCCCAGTCGCTTCCTCGTGGGTGAGTCCGCTAGGAGACGTCTCCAGTTGCGTCAGCACCTCTTCCGACGGCAAAGCATGCGCGGTAGCCGAGTACAATTTGCTCACAATCTGTAGCATCCATCTCTAAAATTGAAATGCCGTGACGCAGATCGCGCAGCGCTCTGGGAGCGGTCAAATCGGCGGTGAGACATCTTGTTCTAGTGGCGGTGTTCAGTCCAGCCCAGCACGCGGCAGCGGTTCGTCAAGGCAGGCCAGCGGAGTTGAGCTCGCCGCCCTCCGCAGAGCTATTCGCCGCTGCTGCTTGGAACGAGCCATAATTGCAAAGCACGACAAAGGTTGCGACAATCGCCGCTCCGGCTCGCTAAGCCGGTCTGGACAAGTTTTTCGGACAGATCAGACACCGCTGTGCGGCCCATGGTTCTCTGTCACCGCTGTGCGGCCCACGGTTCGTGAGAATCGGATGTTAACGGGTTCTGGCTGATTGACGGTGCCCAATCGCACGCTCTGTGTCGCTTAGCTGTCGGTGACCGGTGCTTTGAGTTAGCTGAGACATCTAAAAGGTGAGTCGTTGACATCTCGTTTCCAGTTGGTTGCATGCCCTTCCACGTACACCCAGCGGCCGATCGTGGGAGGGGTTAGATGAGTGAAATCTATCTGATTGGCCCGATCATTCTCATCTCCGTCGTTTTAGTGTCTGCACTGCTCGATCGCTGGAGTGTCCCAGTGATCCTGATCGCACTGGGCGCAGGGATTTTGTTCGGCAGCGACGTCTTGAACCTATGGGATTTCAGCGATGTCGAACTGACCAACCAAATGGCGAATATGGCGTTGGTGTTCATTCTCTTTCAAGGAGGATTCGGCACCCGGCGTGAGGACTTCAGGTCAGTCGCCTTGGTTGCTGGCGGCCTGGCGACCTGGGGCGTGGTGTTAACGGCACTGGTGACGTTTGTATGCCTGTGGGGTGTGCTGCAGTGGCCGCTTGAAAAAGCGATGCTGTTGGCGGTGATTATTTCCTCCACCGACGCTGCCGCCACCTTCTCGATCCTGCGCCGTCAAGCACTTCCGACGACCTTGTCATCCACGGTTGAGATCGAAAGCGCAGCCAATGACCCGATGGCGATTTTGTTGACCTTGGCGGCCATTCAAGCGTTTACGGTTGGCGAGGCGCAGTGGTACATGGTGGTCCTGTCGTTCGCGTGGAAGTTTGCCGCGGGAATCGGTATCGGTTTGGGTCTCGGGCGACTGGCGGTTTGGGCGCTCAATCGGCTCAAGCCGCAGGATCGCGGGCATTACTATGTTCTTGCCTTAGGGATCATCCTGCTGATTTACGGCATCGGCGAGCTCGCTCAGAGCAGTGCGATGTTGGCGGTGTTTGTCGCCGGATACATCATGGGGAATCAGCCCTTTGTTCATAAGCAAGGGGTGACGAACTTCGTGTCGGCGCTGTCGACGATTGCCGATACCAGTATGTTCGTGCTGATGGGGCTGTTGGTCTCACCGCGGCAGTGGTCGGGGCTATGGGTGGAAGGCATCATCCTGTTCCTGATCTTGACGTTCATCGCTAGGCCGATCGCGGTATGGGTCGGCACCGCGTTTATGAATCTGAAGGTGAAGAATCGGCTCTTTATCTCATGGGCAGGATTGCGGGGGGCGGTGCCGATCATTCTCGCCACCTACCCGATGGCCGCGGGCATGGAGGTCGGCCAGGAGGTCTTCAATCTCGTCTTTTTCGCCGTGATTTTGTCGGTCGCGATCCAGGGATCGACCCTCGGCGTCGTGGCCACGTGGCTCAACTTGGCCACGCGCTCGCGGCCCAAGCCGCTCTATAACCTGGAGTTGGTGACGATGGCCAAGAGCGACATGGACTTGATCGTTATCGACTTGCCGGGCCCGCAAGGTGCACCAGGCCCGCGGATCGCCGATCTTAAACTCCCGCCGGGTTCCGTCATCACCTTGATCACCCGTGGCGAGCAGGTCGTGGTTCCCAAGGGAGGGACGCATCTGCAAGGTTGGGATCAACTGACGGTGTTGGCCCACGTGTCGGACGAAGCAGCGATCCGGGCGGCAATCCTCGATGGCCACCGTCCAGCTCCTGACGCTGGCGATGCTTTGCCCGTAGGCGGTGACTCAGCGCTGCACCAGCACCCCGATGCGGACCCCACCCCGCGATGAAGTCAACTACGGTGGTCACTCGCCAGACCGTAGGAAATGCTCGAAGAATGCGTAGATCACCGCGTTGGACTGCACATCGGGGCTGTGCTGCGGCCGATTGGTCATCAGCACCCGGTCGCTGTGGCCGAGCAGGCGGTTGACGTCACGGCTGTGGTTGAGCGCCTCCCAGCGCTCGACCGGATCTTCGGCACCGCCGGAGACGAGGAACGGTCGCGGCGCCATCAGCGCATGCAGTTCATGCAGGTCGCGACCGGCGGCGCGGAGTTGCGGGTAGAGGCCACGCGCCGGATTGTCCGGCGTGATCAATCCACGTGGTCGCCAAGGCTTGGGGTGATAGCCCAGGTACCAGGGTTCCCAGTAATTGATGCTGGAGCGCGTGTCGTCAAAGACGATGCCGGGGTCGGACCAGGCGGCGCAGGCAAACTTGTCGAAGAGGCAGGAGGCGAACATCGCCCACTTGCCGCCGAAGGAATGACCGACGATTCCGATCCGTGAAGCGTCGACTTCGGGACGCGCGGCCAGAACATGCCAGGCATTGGCGGCGGCATATCCGAGCATCGACAACGGCTGCACCTCGGCTTGTTCGATGCTCGGGTGATACAAGCTGTAAGTCCGCGCCGCGCTCGCTTCGGTCGTGCCGATCGACAGAGCGACAAAGCCGCGACGAGCGAGCTGGTAGGCGAAATCGCGCTGCTCGCCCTTGAGCCCGACCGCTGACTCCGGTTCATAGAACACGGTCACCACGGCCGGGCGCTGGCCGTCGCCGTCGGGGATCAGCAGGTAGCCGGTGGTCAATTCGTTGGGTGTCCAGCGAAAGCGGATCTGGTGCTGGGTGAAGTTTTCACGCCGCTCCGAGCTAAGGATCTCCACTTCCGGCTGGGTGATCAGCGGCGGCCACTGGCCCAAGAGCTCCGTCCACTGGTCGAGAATCTGCTCGCGCCGCAATTGCCATTGCTGCGGTGATTCGACCTGCGTGCCATCGTCCAGCAGCAGCGGTGAACGGTAGTCGCCGCGGCGGTCGGCCAACTCTGGTGGTGGAGTTGCAAACGGTGCCAGCGCCGGCGGCAACTCCGCTTCGTTGCCTGCAGAAGTGACTGCGGGCCGATCGGCGGCGGTTGCCGTGAGTGGTCGCGGCAGCCCGGTGAACAAGGTCAGCGACAGTGCGCAGAGCAGGCTAAGCGGCCGGCAGGACGAAAAAGGTTGTATCGGTGAGCCGTAAAAAGCGGAGCTAAAATTGTTGGAAACCATGGTGTTTTTCTGAAAAGTGCTCGTCTTGGGACTAGCAGCGGGGCGTGCCACGCTCCATCTTATTCTCAAGCTGCTCGCGTCTCTACAGAGGCCTGAGCCCCCACGCCTGGCAACACCACTGTTTCACCCGATGGCCGTCTAACTCCATGTTTTTTGTCGATCAACTGATTCTTGTTGCAGGTGTCCTCCTGTTGATCGGGATCCTGTCGAGCAAGATTTCGGCGCGGGTCGGCGTTCCGGTGTTGGTGTTGTTTCTGCTGCTGGGGATGCTTGCCGGATCGGAGGGAGTCGGCGGACTAGCGTTTGAAGATTACAAGCTCGCGCACGGAATCGGCACGTTGGCGCTGGCGCTGATTCTGTTTGACGGTGGTTTGAGCACGCACATCGCGGATGTTCGCGCCGTTTGGAAACCGGCGATGCTGTTGGCCACGGTGGGCGTGTTGCTCACCGCCGTCGTCACCGGACTGGCGGCCTATTGGGTGCTGGACATCACCTTGCTCGAAGGGATGTTGCTGGGCAGTATCGTTGGCTCAACCGATGCGGCAGCGGTGTTCTCCATTTTGCGTTCTGGCGGAACCGGCTTACCGAAGCGGCTGCAAGCCACGCTCGAGATCGAAAGCGGTTCCAACGACCCGATGGCGATTTTCTTGACCATTGGATGTATCGAGGCGATCGCACAGCCGACGGCCGATTGGTCGGCGCTGCTGACGTTGTTTCTGATGCAGATGGTGCTTGGCGGGATCTTCGGGATCGGGATGGGGTATGCCGGTGCGAAGCTGGTCAATCGAGTGGAACTGGGGGCTTCAGGCCTGTATCCGGTGCTGACCTGCACGATCTGCTTGTTGACCTTTGGGATCACCGCCCAGATCGGTGGCAGCGGTTTCTTAGCCGTCTATTTGGCTGGGGTCACCATGGGCAATTCGCGGTTGGTCTACCGCAGCGGTATTTTAGGGTACCACGATGCCGCCGCCTGGCTTTGCCAAATCACGATGTTCGTGGTGCTGGGGTTGCTGTGTTATCCGAGCCAATTGATGAGCGTCGGCGTGCAGTCGTTGATTATCTGTGTGGTGCTGGTTTTCATTGCGCGCCCCGTCGCGGTGTTGGTCACCCTGTTGCCATTTTTCCGCATGCGTTGGCAGGAGCTGACGTTTCTTTCCTGGGTCGGGCTCAAGGGGGCGGTGCCGATCACCTTGGCAACCTTCCCCTTGATGCTCGGCACCCCGCAAGCACCGCTGCTGTTCAACGTCGTGTTCTTCATTGTGGTGGTGTCGGCTTTGGTGCAAGGCTCCTCGTTGTCGATGGTCGCACGCTGGTTAGGGCTGAGCACACCGATGATTCCCACGCCTGCGGCGACGCTGGAGATCAGTTCGCTGCGGCACGTCGATGGTGAAGTCGTCGATTACTTGGTCGACAGCGCCAGCCGCGCCGCGGGCCGCAAGGTACGCGAACTGGCGATGCCCGATGGCGTCGTGATCGCCATGGTCGTCCGCGATGACCAAATCATCCCACCGCAGGGGCGAACCGAAATTCGTGCCGGTGACCATGTCATTGTCGTGCTCCGCCCGGGCTCGCGGCCGCTGGTCGATCAGGTTTTTGGCGGTCACGAAGAGGGCTGTGGCGAGTTGCCGATGTCGATTGAGTTCCCGCTGCGAGGCTCCACGACCATCGGCGAAATGCAAGAGTTCTATGGGCTGCAGCTCGACGTTCCCGCCGATACCACGCTCGACGAAGTGCTCCGCCGCCGGGTTGATCGCCACCGTCCGGCCACCAATCAGGCGATGCGGTTTGGCCCGCTAGTCCTGCGGATCCGGTCGATCAATGAAGATGGCGAGATCGAACGGGTCGGGATGACGATCCTTCCCGAGCACGAGATCGCGAACTATGAACACGAGGTCAATGCCGCAGACCACGCCCAGGTTGCGGAAATCGCTGCTACGGCCCCGGTTGTCGCTCCGCCTAAAGCGTCTTAGGAAATTGGTGGACGCCGCCAGTGTAGAGCGATTGTCCTCAATCGCTCCGCCGTAATTGGTGGACGGTGGACGGTGGCGGTTAGGAGCTGATGGCGCTGGCCGGGGAGGGCTCGGGCGCGGTCGTCGGCGCTGCGGGCCAGAGGCTGATCAGGTTGGCTGCAATGATCAACGCGCCGCCGGCCAACATGGAGAGGCTGAGCTGCTCATTGGCGTAGTCAACCCCTGCGGCCAGCGTCAGCCAGCCTGGAAGCAGCATGGCGGCTGCGGAGGCACAGACCGGTTCGAGCGTGTAGACGATGCCGGCCTGGGACGCCGAAATGTAGTGCTGAAAACTGTTCATCAAGCCGAACGCCAGCACCGATGAAAACACGCTCAGCACCACGATCAGTCCCCAAAACCGCGGTTGACTGGCCAGTGCCCACCAGTCGCTTGACGAAGCCGCTTCGGGTGCCAGCGGATGGACGATGGCGAAGGTGATCGCCGCCAGGATCGCGGTCCCGGCAAACATGCCCGGCGTCAGCGCCGCGCCGTCGAGCCGTTTTCCATAATGATCGACCAGCATGATCTGGCCGGCAAAGAACACCGCCCCGATCGTCGTCAAGCTATCGCCCCAGGTCCAAGCCTGCCAGGCATCGGCCGCTAAGTGCACGCCGGAATCGGACCAGACCAGCAACCCGGTCAGCACCGATACGCCCAACAGCGCTACGCAGACGCCGATCACGATCGGCAGCCGCAATCGCATCCGCAGCAAAATCGCCGTCAGCAGCGGAGTGAACACCGCCACCAAACTCGTTAAAAATCCGCTTCGCGATGCCGGGATCGTCGCCAGTGCCATGACCTGCAGCACCAACCCGATGAAGAACAACGCGGCGATTCGCATCCCGGCTTGCCATTCCGCAGCCCCGGCGCGGCGGACAATGCGATGGAAGCAGACCGAAAACAGCAACAGCGCCAGGCTGAATCGCAGCAAGATCAACCACAGAGCGCCGGAAAGCCGCAGCAGCGATGACGCGCCTTCGGGACCGATCCCAAAATGCTGATCCATTTGCAGGCTGAGCGTTTTGGTCAGCGGAAACGACAGCCCCCACAGAATGTTCACCACCACCAGCACACCGACCGCGACCGTTTCCGGACCACGACGACGCATCAGACGATCCATAGTTGCTCAGCTAACTCTGTTTCAATTACCGAAAGACGACGGGAGCCTGGCTTGGTGACCGCTTGATTGTCCCGATCGTAACGACGCCGTTTTGCTCGGCGGTCGACGGTGTTGGGGCGTCCCTTGGCGACCGATTTTATTGCTCGGGGTGATATCCGTCACCGCGTCACCGTGATCCGCCGGCGGACCGCGTTGCTTAATGACGCGTTTTATTGCTCGGGGTGATATCCGTCACCGCGTCACCGTGATCCGCCGGCGGACCGCGTTGCTTGATGACGCGTTTTATTGCTCGGGGTAATAACGTTCAAAGTATTCCGACCAGCGTTTGCGGATCAGCGCCTCGTCCTCGGCCGGCAACTGATGCTGGTTGGTCTTGTACTCGCGATGAGCCGTCTGGGCCCATTGGCTGAGCGTCTGGCGAACATGCTCGAAGTCGCCCAGGCGGAGCCTGCGATAGATCGATTCCACTTGGCCGACCGGGTCGGCGATCAAATCTTCGTAGCGGATGTCGATCAGGTTTGCCGGATCGATTTCGTCCCGCTGCCGATGGAACGCCGTGTACATCGTTTCCAGGCAATCGAGCACATAGCTGTCGAGGCCTTCGCCGGTGGGCTTTTGTAACGCCTGCACCTCGTCGAGGCTCCGCCACAAGCGGACGGTTGAGGGGAACAGCGCTCGCGGGTCGCGGGTGATGTGGATGAACTTCGCGCCGGGGAATGTCTCGGCCAAGGTCGCTACGCGACCGGTGTGTGTCGGACTCTTCACCACCAGTGGCCGTTCGGTGCGATAGCTGACGGCGCGGAGGAACGTTGCCAGTGTCGTCGACCAGCGCCGCCGCTGCTCTTCGGGCAGCGACTGCGTATCAAAATATTCGGTGTCTGGCGGCGGGGCGTTGGGGAAGGCGATGCGGCGATAGGGCGACGGCAGGCCGAGGTTCACCAGCGCGAACTCGTCCTCCTGTGGCCGGTCCCAGCCAGCGGCCATGTTGTCCATCGGACGCTGCCCCGGCAACAGCCAGCTACAGAATCCGCGGAAAAACCATTCGGTCAGCAGAAAGTGGTGCGGCGCAAAGCACTGGAACGTCGACGGACTGCTCAGCCGCTCGTCGAGCACCAGCAATTCATGCAACAGCGTGGTGCCGCTGCGCCAATGGCCGATGATGAAAATCGGTGGTCCATGCAGGCTGCAGGTTTGCAGACGCCGTCCCCAGACCCAGTTCTGGGTCAGCCCCATCACGGCGTTGAACGGGGTGGCGAACGTGACAGCCGCGGCCATCGGCAGCCGCGAGGGATGAACCGCAAAGCGGCCCAGGCGGAGCAATTTCCACCACGCGACCGGCCCCATCCCGTGCCAAAAGCGCGGGGAGTAAAACGGATAACGGTGATAGGATTCGCTCGCCACGGCGTGGTTTTAGCAATTCCTGCGGCATTCTCCTAGTGGAGCGTTGTTGGGGCGCCGGTTACAATCGCCCCTCACGACGGAGCCGTTGGCGATCTGGGGATTCCTCACGAACCGCCAAGGAGTCGGTCCGCGTAGAAGTTGTTCCCACGCCGTTCTCTCCAGCACCCCGAAATCGCATGCCGCCCGATGTTCCCGCCGACTTATCGATCGCCGATTTGCAGCGGCACATTCGACAGATGTATTTCGAAAAGGATGTGGCCCGCGGCGTCGATGGGACGTTCATGTGGCTGATGGAAGAGATCGGCGAATTGGCCTCGGCACTGCGCGGCAACGACCGGCAGAACTTGGCCGAAGAGTTCGCCGATGTGATCGCTTGGCTGGTGACGATCGCCAATGTTGCCGAGATCGACTTGGCCGCGGCACTGTCGGCTAAATATGGCAGCGGTTGTCCCGGATGCTCACGGTTGGTCTGTGTCTGTCCCAACGAAGAGAAACCGTGACCGTGACGCAGCGATGTTTTTACTCCCTGACCGCGATCACCTTGCTCGTGGCTGCCTGGCTGGCGAATCCGCTGGCCGCAGCAGCAACTGACGCTGAGCCGGCCGCGTTACCAGGCGGCACAGCGGAAATCGGCATCGGCGGGATCTACCGCCCCGGCTATTGGACCGGAGTGCGGTTGACACCGAGTGCGAGCGACTTGGGGCCGGTGCATGCCGTGGAGACGCTCGACAGCGACGGCGTCCGCGTCCGCTACCAGCAACCTCAGGCCACTGGATCGGCCGCAACGAGCAACTTGCAGCGGTGGAGCTACTTTGTTGCCGGCGCCGCCGCGGTGCCGCTGCAACTCTACGGCCATAGCGAGGAGCTGTTGTGGCAAGGGCGGCTGACCGGCTCGGCGCTCGCTCCAGCGACACCGTGGGTGGTGGTCATCGGCGATACGCTGGGCTTGGAATCGATCGGCCGCAGCGCGTTGCTGGGCCGCGATTCGAGTCTCGCTGTCGTGCAGGTCGAAACGGCGCAGACGCTGCCCGATGAGGCCGCCGGCTGGGACGGGGTCGACCTGTTGATCATCAACGCCGCCGGTGCAGCAGTTCTGAGCCAATTGAACGAGCGTCAAGTTGCGGCCGTGGCCGACTGGGTCAGCAGCGGAGGCCGGTTGTTCCTGTCGCTCGGTAAAGAAGGAGCGGCGCTGCTTTCGCAGTCACCGTGGCTAGCGGAATTAGCGAGCCTGCCGCGCGCTGCGGAAACGCTTCGGCTCGATCCGGCGGCTCTAGAAACCTACACCTCGTCGCAGTCTCCGCTGGCGCCGCTCGATGGATACGCGTTGCCAGAGCAGGGCGGCCGCACGGTGGTCTCGGGACGCACCACTGCCCGCCAGCCGGCACGCCTGGTGATCGAGCAATTGGTCGGGCTGGGGCGCGTGGTGATCTCAGCATTCGCGCCCGACTCTGCGGAAATGGCTCAGTGGCCGCAGCGAACAACCCTCATCGCTCGCCTGCACCCGGGCTTGCTTGACGGCGAGACGCAGCGGCGTCGTGATGCACGGACGATGGGCGCAGTGGCTTACGACGACTTGGCCGGCCAAGTCCGCTCAGCGCTGGACCGATTTGAATCGCATCGCCGCATGCCGTTCTCGATCGTGTCGCTGATCCTGTTGGCGGTCGCGGCGTTGATCGGACCACTCGACTATTGGCTGATCAACCGCGTGCTCGGTAAACCGCTGCTCGGCTG
>Ga0182739_1000341_pt1 | contig 68413 bp, 63 predicted proteins | sample eDN5th30CBELigBY_FD_128873 | JGI IMG/M metagenome (GOLD analysis project Ga0182739, IMG submission 128873) | Enriched backyard soil microbial communities from Emeryville, California, USA - eDNA 5th pass 30_C BE-Lig BY (version 2) (version 2) | ecosystem: Environmental > Terrestrial > Soil >... | reverse complement strand
TGACCCGCTCTATGACGTGCCTTTCACCACCGGCCATGTCGGCATGATCGAGGGCGGCATCGCGCTCAATGTCGTGCCCGACCTCTGCACGTTCGTCTACGAGTTCCGGGCGCTGGGCGAAGACGACGCGGGCCTGCTCGCGGCGGAGGTGGAGGCCTATGCGCGCGAGGAACTCGAACCCGCAATGAAGGCGGTCGCCCCCGAGGCCGGATTCGAATTTGTCCCGCGGCCGTATCAGGCCGGGCTCGATACCGATCCCGCCGCGGAGGTCGTCGCGCTCGCGAAGCAGTTCGCCGGCCGCAACGGCCACAGCAAGGTCGCCTACGGTACCGAGGCCGGGCTGTACCAGGCCGCGGACGTTCCCTCGGTCGTCATCGGCCCCGGCTCGATCGGGCAGGCCCACAAGGCCGACGAATTCATCGCCATTGCGGAACTGGAGAAATGCGGGCTATTCCTCGACCGCCTGATCGAGCACTGCAGACGATGAACCAGCCTGTTACCCGTATTCCGCGCGTTTTTCACCACGTCGAGACCTGGGTGTTCGACCTCGACAACACCCTCTACTCGCATCACCTCAACCTGTGGCATCAGGTCGACGAGCGTATCCGCGACTACATCGCGAATTTCCTCAACTGCACGCATGACGACGCGTTCCGCCTGCAGAAGGACTATTACAAGCGCTACGGCACGACGATGCGGGGCATGATGACCGAGCACGGCATGAGCCCGGACGACTTCCTCGATTATGTGCACGAGATCGACCATTCGCCGCTCGAACCGAACCCGGCGCTGGGCACGGCGATCGAGAAACTGCCCGGCCGCAAGCTGGTGCTGACCAACGGCACGCGACGCCACGCCGAAGCGGTCATGCAGAAGCTGGACATTCATTCGCATTTCGAGGACGTGTTCGACATCGTGGCCGCCGAACTCGAGCCGAAGCCTTCGGCGCTGACCTATGACCGCTTTCTGGAGCGCCACGGCGTCGACCCCGCCAAGGCGGCGATGTTCGAAGACCTCGCGCGCAATCTCACCGTGCCGCATGCTCTCGGCATGACGACGGTGCTGGTGGTGCCAGACGGGACGCGCGAAGTCTTCCGCGAGGGCTGGGAGATGGAAGGCCGGGACGAGCCCCATGTCGACCACGTCACCGACGACCTGACGGCATTTCTCAAGCAGATCGAGCGCTGATCTTCCCTACTCTGCTGCGGCCATGCGCTGCATGCGCCATTGCGTCAGCAACGCACGCAGGGCCGCCGGGCGGACAGGCTTGTTGATGATCGGAATATCGTGCGCCCGCGCCTCCTCCCGCACCGCCGCGCCGCGGTCGGCGGTGATGAGGATCGCCGGCAGGTCCGCGCCATAGCGCTGCCGCAGCGCGATGATCGCGGCGACGCCCTCACCGTCGTCGAGGTGATAGTCGACGGGCAGCGGTCCGCCCGGCCAGCCCGTCGCCTCGATCTGCCCGATCGCACCGGATACGTCAGGAGCGGTGATCACGCGGCAACCCCATCCGGTCAGCAGCGCTTCCATGCCGGCAAGGATTTTCGCGTCGTTGTCGATGCAAAGGACCGACATGCCGTCCAGCCGGCCCGCCTCGAGCGCGCGTATCGGCGGCACGAAGCTGCGGCTCGGCACCGCCTCCGTGAGCGGAACATCGACCATGAAATGGGAGCCGCGGCCGAGGGTGGAACGTACCTCGACGCCGTGATCGAGCACCTTCGCGATGCGCTCCACGATCGACAGTCCGAGCCCGAGGCCCCGCGCGACATTGCTTCCCTGATCGAGCCGGTGAAACTCGCGGAAGATGGCGCGCTCCTGCGATGACGGAATGCCGACGCCGGTGTCATAGACGCCGATCTCCAGCCTGCCGCCGCGCCGCCGCGCGCCGACCAGCACGCGGCCATGCGGCGTGTATTTCACCGCGTTCGATACGAGGTTCTGCAGCAGCCGGCGCAGCAGGCGCCGGTCCGACGCGACGCTGAGCGAACACGGCACGAAATCCATACGGAGGCCCTTGGCGCGCGCCAGCGGCGCGAACTCGACCTCGAGCTGGCGGAACAGTTCACCGATCGGAAACGCGCTGATCTCCGGCTTCATCGCGCCCGCATCGAGACGCGAAATATCGAGCAGCGCGCCGAGGATTTCCTCCACCGCTTCGAGCGAAGCATCGACATTGGCGACCAGCCGATTTTCGTCGCGCCCCTCCTCGCGCTCGCCCTGCCGCTCCATCAGGCTGGTGACATAGAGGCGCGCGGCGTTGAGCGGCTGCAGGATGTCGTGGCTCGCGGCGGCGAGAAACCGGGTCTTCGAAAGGTTGGCCTCGTCGGCCTCCGCCTTGGCGAGTTCGAGCGCGCCGTTGAGACGCGTGAGTTCCTCGGTGCGCTCGCGCACCCGCCGCTCCAGCGTTTCGTTGGCGCGCTCCAGCGCCTCGGCCGCCTCGACGCTTTCCGTGATGTCGGTGAAGGTGGTCACGATGCCGCCGTCCGGCATCCGGTTGGCGCGCACCTCGACGATCAGCCCGCGGTTCGCAAGCCGCTCCTGAAACGGCTCGCCGCCGGCGGCATAGCGCTGCAGCCGCTGGCGGATGAAGGCGGCCATCCCCTCCGGTTCAACGCCCGCACCGCCCGCCGTCTCATGCAGAATGTCCGCAAGCGTGACGCCGACGCGCACGCGCTCTGGCGGCAGGTCCATGATCTCGCCGAACTGCCGGTTCCAGCAAACCAGTTGCAACTCCTTGTCGAACACCGCGATGCCTTCGGTCACGTGGTCGAGCGCGGTCTGCAGGATCTCCCGGTTGTAGTGGATGGCGGCGCTCGCCTCGTCGAGCAGCTTGAAGGCGGCCTCCGACGAAACGGTGCGCTTACGCAACAGCAGCGACAGGACGAGGCGCGACGAAGCGGCCCCGATCGCCGATGCAAGCAGATGCTCGGCATAGCGCAGAAGCTGGATGTCGGCCTCGTGGCGCGGATCGACGCTGATGCGGCGCACGGCGGCGAAGCTCGCAAACGAGTTGCGTGTACGCTCCGCGCCGAGATAGCGGGCAACCGTTGCCGTGAGTTCCTCGACCGTGACCGAAGAGCGCCACAGCCGGAAGCTCGGCGCGCTCGGCGCAAGGGCGGTGGGAACGAAGAAGCTCGCCTGCACGCGCTCGATCGAGGCCGGCTCGCGGCCGAAGGAGAACACCACATAGGCGAGCACATTCAGCGCAAGGCTGCAGATCACGCCATGCATCAGCGGCGGCATGTCGAGCCCGAACAGCGCCTGCGGCCGCAGCATGGCGAGGCCCAAGGGGCCTTCGCGCAGAATGTCGGGTGCGAAGATTCCCGCCTCTACGAAACTCGGGAGCAGCAGCGTATAGGCCCAGGTCGCCGTCCCTGCGATCATGCCCGCCAGCGCGCCGCGCGCCGTGCCGCGCCGCCAGAACAGGCCGCCGAAGAAGGCCGGAGCAAGCTGCGCCACCGCGGCGAATGCCAGCAGGCCGATGGCCGCGAGCTGAGCGTCGCCCGCCGAGCGGTAATAGACGTAGGCGAGAATGAGGATGGCGAAGATCGCGATGCGGCGTATCCGCAGCAGTAGCGCGCCGACATCGGCGCTGCCGCTCACCAGCGCCTCGCGCCGCTTCAGCACGAACGGCATCACGATGTCGTTCGACACCATGATCGCCAGCGCGACCGACTCCACGATCACCATCGCGGTTGCCGCCGACAGTCCGCCGATGAACACGAACAGCGTCAGCGCTTCCCAGCCGGCCGCCAGTGGCAGCGCCAGCACGAACATGTCCGTATCGACGTTGCGGCCAGGGAAGAGAAGAAGTCCGGCGAGCGCAATCGGCACCACGAAAATGTTGATCGCGACGAGGTACAGCGGAAACAGCCACGCGGCGCGCTTGATCTCCGCTTCGCCATTGTTCTCCACGACCATGACGTGGAACTGGCGCGGCAGCAGGATGATCGCCATGGCCGAGAGCACGGTCATGGTGATGAGATTGCCGATGTGCGATGGGCCCAGAAGAACCGTTGCCGTTTCGGGATGATCGAGCGCCTGCGTCAACAGCGCGCGCGGACCATCGAACAGCGCAAAAGTCACCAGAAAGCCGACCGCAAGGAAGGCGAACAGTTTGACGATCGATTCAGTGGCGATGGCCAGCATCAGGCCATCCTGATGCTCGGTCGCATCGGTATGACGCGTCCCGAACAGGACCGCGAAGGCAGCCATCGACAAAGCGACGAACAGCGGCAGGTCCCCGAACACCAGGTTCGCGGCGGCTGTCGCCTGCGATTGGCCGAGAATGGTCGAGAGCGAACTCGACACCGCCTTGAGCTGGAGCGCGATGTAGGGAACCGTGCCGACGATCGCGATCAATGCCACCGTCGCCGCCACCGCCTGCCCCTTGCCGTAGCGCGCGGCGATGAAGTCGGCGATCGAGGTGATGTTGTGCGCTTTCGCGAGGCGCACGATCCGCATCACCAGCGGGAAGCACAGCCCGATCATCAGCATCGGACCGATATAGATCGTGATGAAATCGAAGCCGGTGCGGGACGCGAGGCCGACCGAGCCGAAGAACGTCCACGAGGTGCAGTAGATCGCCAGCGAGAGCGGATAGATCATCATCCGCGACCGGCTGCCGCGCGCGCGCCGCATCCGGTCGCCATAGCTCGCTATGGCGAACAGCAGGCCGATATAGGCCAGCGCGACCGCGATGACGACCCAGCCTTGCAGCATCCGCGTCGGCGTCCGTTAGAGCCTTTTCCGATGGGGGACGCGGTCCGGCCCGACACGGCCGAATATTGCGTCGCCGTCAGAAGATGCGATCAGACAATAACTTCTGGAGCTTGATCCGAACTTCTACGTCGCGGCCCGATCCGGCTTGAGCGGATCAGGCCTTGGCCTGCGCAGGGCGCTTCGCCTCTGTAACCGGATCATTGCTTCCTCCCTTATGTCGTTATTCTTTCAGACGCCGTTGTTCAGGCGCCGCTTATGGCAGCTTCTATGTTTCGCACCATGTTGACCAGACGCGGCCCGATGTCGGTCTCCAGCCGTTCGCGCGAAATCTGGAACGCCGGCGCTCCGCAATTGAACGCGAACACACCTGTGCGGTCGGAGGGAACGATCGGCACGGCAACGCTGGTCACGTCGCGATGCCACTCGCCGATCGCGACCGTGAAGCCGCGGCTGTTCACCTCCTCGATCGCCTGTTCGATGGCGGCCTGCGCCTGCGGCCACGCGTCACCCTCGCGCCGGGCGAGATGTTCCATCAGCCAGAGCCGCTCCTGCTCGGGCAGCGCGGCGAGCAGCGCCCGCCCTATGGCCGTCGTCGCGATCGGGATGCGGGAGCCGAGATCGAGCCGCAACAGCACGCTGGCGGGACTGCGGACGTGCTCGACATACATGACGTTGAGCCGGTCCCGCGCTCCCAGTGCGACCGAGGCGCTCGCATATTGTGCAAGCTCCTGCATGAAGGGCCGCGCCACCTGCCGGATGCGCATGTTGGCGAGCGTCGAGTAGCCGATGGCCAGCGCCCCGGGGGCAAGCTGATACTTGCCGATCCGCTCGTCGTGCATCAGGTAGCCGAGCTTGGTCAGCGTATAGGTGAGGCGCGAGACGGTCGGCTTCGGCAGTCCGGTGCGCTGCGCGATGTCGCGATTGCCCAGCAGCCCTTCGTTCGGCGTGAAGGCACGGAGCACCTCCAGCCCGCGGGCCAGCGCCGCCACAAACTTCCGGTCTTCCTGCTCGGGGCCCAGATCGCCCTTGGCAAAAGCGGGGCTCCAGGCCTCATATCCAGTGTCGAGCGCCATGCCGCGCGCACCTCCCGAATTTGCTTTTGTACAAATGATCCAGGGCTGCCGCGGGTAAGTCAACTCGGCAAAATGTCGTTCCGCGCAGCGAAATTCACCATCGCTGACTCCGGGCGCTCGCCATCAGGCAGAGCGATGACGGGCATTAGAGAGCTTTGGTGGACTTGGCCTGGTCGGTCGGGTAAGCGGCGGGCGAATTTGTCGTTCCCTGTCCGATGTGCGAACACCGCGCGCTGCGACGGCTTTCTTCGCCCTCGCTGCACCCAGGAGTAGAAATTCCGTGAAACAGGTTGAAGTGGCCGTCATCGGCACCGGCTGGGTCGGCGGCACCCGCGCCGAGACGCTGTCGCGCTCGGCGCTGGTCGACAAGCTGCACATCTGCGAGATCCGCCCGGACCGGTTGGCCGAGATGGTGGAACTGACCAAGCCGGCGACCGCTACGGCCGACTACCAGGACATCATCAAGAACGACGCCATCAGCGTCGTCTATATCTGCACCACGCCGGAAAACACCCACTTCCCGATCGCGCGCGACTGCCTCAAAGCCGGCAAGCATGTGCTGCTGGAAAAGCCGATCGCGATGGAGTTCTGGGAGGCCGACGAACTCATCACGCTGGCCAAGCGCGCGGGCGTGAAATTCACCATCGGCTATTCGCAGCGCTTCAACACCAAGGTCGCCTTCGCCAAGAAGAAGATCGCCGAGGGCACGCTCGGCAAGGTCGTCAACGTGATGGTGAGCCGCCACCTGTCGCGCAGCCTGGGCACGCGCATCGCCAAGCGCGTCCGGCTGTCGCCGGCGGCGATGGAATCCACCCACGACCTCGACTTCGTGTTCTGGCTGCTGGAGCCGGCGAAGCCGGTGAAGGTCTATTCGCAGGGCGCCTACGGCTACATGCAGCCGGTGAACGGCTCCTACGACGTGATGTGGACCACGGTGACGATGGACGACGGCACGCTGGTCGTCGTCGGCGGCGGCTGGAACCTCCCCCCGAGCTTCCCGAATTACTGCGCCACCTGGATCGAGATCACCGGCACCGAGGGCTCGCTGTTCCTCGACGACACGCAGCGCGACAACTGGCTCAACACCGTCTCGGGCGGCCAGGTGTTCCCGATGTCGACGATGCCCGGCGAGCAGGTAGACCATGTGTTCGCCGGCGGCATGGGCCCCGAGACCCTGCACTTCCTCGAAAGCTGCATCCTCGACCGGCCGGTGATGGTTGAGCCCGACCATGCCCGCCTGGTGATGGCGGCTTATTGCGCCGCAGACCTTTCGGCGGAAATCGGCGAGCCGGTCGACCTGCCGCTCTCCAACAGTTCCATTGCAGCCATTGCAGACATGAAGGCACGCAACATTGAGAAAGCAAGCTAAGAAGCTCGGCCTCGCCATCATCGGCGCGGGCCGCGTCGGCCTGTTCCGCGGCGAAGTCGCCGCCCGCCACCCGGCGGTGGAATGGATCGGGATCGCGGAGAAGAGTCAGAACCGCGCCGGCGACGTCGCCGCGCGCATCGGCGCCGATTACGTCACCAATGACTTCCGCGAACTGCTGAAGCGGCCGGAAGTCAATTGCGTGATCATCGCGACCGACGAGCACCTGCACGTCGAGCCGATCATGGCGGCGGTCGAACGCGGCATTCCGATGCTGATCGAGAAGCCGCTGGCGACCAACCTCGCCGAATCCGCCCGCGTGATGCGCGCGATCGAAGAGGCGAAGATCGACGCGGTCGTCGGTTACACCCAGCGCTTCCGGCGCAAGTGGCTGGCGACCAAGGAAAAGGTACGCTGCGGCGCGCTCGGCGACGTGACGCTGGTGACGAGCCGCGCGTTCATGAACCGCCTGGTCGCGATCGACAATTACAAGCGCACCGACAAGCCGGAAACCATCTCGCCGCTGGTTATCTCCGGCACGCACGCGCTCGACATCGTGATGTGGTGCATGGAGGCCAAGACCCCGGTCGAGTGCTGGGCGCGCTCGGTCGATAAGGTGCTGGGTCCGACCTACAAGGGCATCGACGCCACCGCGGGCGCGATCACCTTCTCCGACGGCAGCATCTATCACCTGTCGATCTCGTGGGCGCTGCCGGTCACCTGGCCGGGCGCGGTCTACAGCCTCGAAGTCGGCATCAACGGCACCGACGGCGTGCTGACCGTGGACGACACCCATCGCGACATGGTGATGGCAGTTTCCGCGCCGCAGGGCGAGGGCTATGCCCCCGACTCGACCCGGCTCGTCGACTTCCTCGGCAGCTATCCGCCGGGCGACATCGCGCTCGGCGAGTTGCGCGGCCCGATGCGCGAGGAAACCGACTCCTGGCTCAACCGCGTCTCGCTCGATCTCGATACGCCGGCGGCGACGGCCGCCGAGGCGCATCGCAATCTGATGCTCACCAAAGCGCTCGACCTGTCGGCGCGCCTCAAGCGTCCGGTGAAGCTGCCGCTGGACCCGGAAGACGAGCGCGCGGTCGCGTAATACTGCAAAGGCGGGCGGCCACAGCGCCGCCCGCCACTTTGACCAGACCGGCTTGACGGAAGCCGGCAGGCGTATATCTGGCGGGCATGGCAACGCCCACAACCCAGAAGCCCTGCCCGATCTGCAGCAAGCCCTCGGAACTGGCCTTTCGGCCGTTCTGCTCCCAGCGCTGCAAGAATATCGACCTCCACCGCTGGCTCGCCGGCTCCTATGCCTTGCCGGCGGTCGAAAGCGAGGACGACGAAGTCTCGCTGCTGCCACCCGAGCCCCGTTCGCAGGCGGACTGAACACATCCGGTCGCGGCGGCCTTTCAGCGAGCCCTCCCCCAATCCAGGGACGTTTGGCGGAATATAATACCGTCAGCCTCCAGTTTTTCCCTATACCATCGCGCTCTGGTTGAGTCGGGGGACGGTTCGGGGCCGTAGCGCGCGAGGCCGGCGCAGCCATTGTCTCGCTTGCGTCGCCTCGCTTGCATTGCCTCGTTTGGCCCTTGGCCGATTTCAGATTTCGTCGTCAGCAAGCGCGTTCCATCGGCGCGGTCTGCGCCGGGTCGCGGCCGTAGCGGAGCAGATCCAATGCCGACAGCAACGTGGGCTCAAGGCCGCATGCCCGTGGCATGGGCGACCGGCGCGCTCCCGGGAGCGCAAACCCGCCGCGCAGGCCGGTTGTTACTTGCAGCATCGGCTGCACTCGGCCTGACCTTGATCGTGACGCCACCGGCTTCCGCGCAGCGGGTGATCCACGACGTCAACCGCACGGTCGGATTCGCGAAGACCGAATGCACCGGCCACAACGCGCAGAACTGCATCGCCGTCCGGTCGAAGCTGACGACGATCCCTGTCGACGAACCCGTCCTCATCCACCTTTCCTGCCCGCAATCGCATCCGCATGTCGTCGGTTGGGACGCACGGCACCACGAGCACATCTCGCTCAGGGTGGTCAGCGTCGGGCAGATGAAACCGGGTTCTTCCGAAGCCAAGCCCAGAACGGGCGATCTGCGTGTTGCCGCCCGCAACGACGCGCATCGGCCGGGCGAGGTGCGGATTGTCGCCGGGTGCTCCACCCAGCCGTATCAGGGACACCCGTTCATGCACTCCCGACGTTCCGTTCCGAGCAAGCAGCCGGGCATGCGCCGCTGAGCAATGCGAGAACAACGATGACCACGATCACGATGAACGCGAAAGGAGCCGTTCGGCTGGCGCTCCGTGCGGCGGCGCTCGGTCTTGTCCTGATGCTGCTGCCGGAACCCGCGAAGGCGGATCCGTGCCAGACGGGCGCCTATGAGCCGATCCCGGACTGCGTGCTCCAGCAGCAGGCGCCGGTCAACTACAAGGGGTGGCAGACCAGCGGCTGGGCCTATTACTGCACCGGCGACCATCCTTACTTCTATGGGCTGCAGCAGGGCTACATTGACTCCTACACGTGGGACAACAGTTGCTTCACCGTCACGGAGGACATCTTCGTCGACGGCCCGAACAAGCTCGACGTCACCATTACCAACTGGTGCCTCAAGGAAGAGACAATTACCGTCACCCTCGGCTGTTCATCGAAGCCGCCGCCCGGCGTCGCTTCATGCACGACGGTCGGGGGTCCCGTCAGCGATCCCGGATGTCCGCAGTCCAACGTCAAAAACTACTGCAGCCGCGGTCCGGTGCCGGTCTGTTTCCAGACCTATCAGGAAACCTGCGCCAACAAGACGTCCTATTTCTGCACCATGACCTTTGGCGTCGCCTACTGTCTCCAGTGCGGATCGACCGGCTCGCAGGACCAGAAGCGTGCGTCCGGAACGCTGTCCCCGGTGCTGCAAGCCCTGTCCGCCCGCCGATAGCCTTGACTCCCGGCTGTTGACGCCCTAGGGAAATCGGCCGGCGCGGAGACTTCCGCGCCGGATTGTTTTGCACGTCTACGCCACATTGGCGGGTTCCGGCTGGCGGGCTCCGGGCAGATGTCCGGGCCACCACGACGCGAGCGGACGTGCAGAAACCACCAAGCGACTGCCAAAAAGCCCGGTCCGGACATCCCGTCCGAGCGCCGGGGCTGAACACGGGAGAAGAACGATGTTCGCAGTCATCAAGACCGGCGGCAAGCAGTACAAGGTCGCCGCCAATGACAAGGTTACGGTCGAGCGGCTGGCCGGCGAGCCGGGCGACAAGGTCGAACTGGCCGAGGTGCTGATGATCGGCGGCGACAGCGTGACGGTCGGCAGCCCGACGGTCGCGGGCGCCGTGGTGGCCTGCGAGATCGTCGAGCAGAGCCGCGGCGACAAGGTCATCGCCTTCAAGAAGCGCCGCCGGCAGAACTCGCGCCGCAAGCGCGGCCACCGGCAGGAATACACCGTCCTCAAGGTCACGGGGATCTCGGGCGGGAAGTAAACCGGCAGCGCCGGGATGTCCGCGCGGCAACGCGCGGCGCTGAAATGAGACGTGATGCCGGTCTTGCGAAATGCACGGGTGCATTCGCGCCGGAATCATTGTATGGGATAACTCGAAGGCTTCGGAAGGCGAGCAATGGCTCATAAGAAAGCAGGCGGGTCCTCACGCAACGGTCGCGACAGCGCGGGCCGGCGTCTGGGCATCAAGAAGTACGGCGGCGAGATCGTGATCGCGGGCAACATCCTCGCGCGTCAGCGCGGCACGCAATGGCATCCTGGCGAGAACGTCGGTCTCGGTCGGGACCATACGCTTTTTGCTCTTACGGATGGTCGCGTGGAGTTTCGTACGAAAGCCAAAGGCCGCACATTCGTATCGGTTATTCCGAATGCGGAGGCTGCGGCCGAATAGACGGTGGTACCAAAATGAGGTCCCGCCGGCATCCAGTCAAACCGGTGGGCTCCTGCACAAAGCGCGGGTTCAAGCCAAGGGGAGACCGGATAGCCGGCTCCCCTTGATGCTTTTAAGGAGCCCGTGTGATGACGCTGCTGGAGGAGAGGCCCACCCAGAGCCTGAGAGAGGCCAGTATCCCCGTCCTCGAGACGGCGCGGCTCATTTTGCGCCGCCCGCTGCTCGGGGACGCTAAAGCGATCGCGACGCTCGCCAACGACCGCCGCATCGCCGAAAACACACGCCGCGTCCCGCATCCCTACAACGTCGAGGATGCCGAGGACTTCATCGCCGGCACCGGCGGCGGCAGCGAGATCGCCTTTACCATCACCCAGCGGCACGGCGCGCTGATCGGCGGCTGCAGCATTTCCCTTGGCGACGGCGTCGCCCCGGAGATCGGCTACTGGCTGGGCGTTTCCTACTGGGGCCACGGCTATGCGACGGAAGCCGTGCGCGCCCTCATCGATTACGCCTTCACCGAATGCGACCATGAGGTGCTGCAGGCCGGCGCGCGCGTCACCAATCCGGCCTCGCGCCGGATCCTGGAGAAGTGCGGGTTCCAGTGGACCGGCGTCGGCCTGGTCCGCATCCGCGCGATCGCCAGTTCCGCGCCGATCGACATGTTCCGCCTCGACCGCGGCCTGTGGAACTCGCTGCGCAACTGGGGCGCGGTGAACCGGGTGGCGTGAATGTTGGGTCCGCACGGTGGGGCATGAGGCCGTGAATCGGCCCGTGCCTGCTGTTTGGGGCTGACCCGCGTGGCGGATCGCTTTATCAATCGCCCATGCACCCTGTTCTGATCGCCGACATCGGCGCCACCAACAGCCGCTTCGCCCTCACCGGGCCGGATGGCCGCCCGGACCGCATGGTGAAGTATCGCGGCGACGACGTCGCGAGTTTCGAAGCCGGAATCGCCCGCTACCTCGAGGAGGTCGGCGAGCGCCCGCAGGCCGCGGTGCTCGCCATCGCCGCGCCGGTCGAAGGCGACGCCATCTCCATGACCAACCGCAACTGGTCGTTCAGCCTCAGCGACCTCGCCAGGCGCTTCGGCTGGCGCGCGGTGCGCGGGCTCAACGATTTCGAAGCCGTCGCCTGGGCGCTGACCAAATTGCAGTCCGACGACGCGCGCCCCATCGGACCGGCTATGCCCGCAGGCAAAGGCCCGCGCGCAGTGTTCGGCCCCGGCACCGGGCTCGGAGTCGCCGCGCTCATCCCGGTCGGGGATGGCTGGCGGGCGCTGCCGACCGAAGGCGGGCACGTCCTGTTCGGCCCCGCCTCCGACGACGAACAGCCAATCTTCGCCAATCTGCGCGCAGCCGAAGGTATGGTCTCGGCCGAGAAGGTGCTTTCCGGTCCGGGCATTCCCCGGCTCCACCGCGCCATGCACGGCGGAACCGAAAAACTGTCCCCGGCCGAGATCACGGCGGCGGCGCATGCCGGCGACAAGGCCGCGGGCGAGACGATCGCGATGTTCGTGCGCCTGTTCGGGCGCTTCGCCGGCGACCTCGCCCTCACCTTCCGCGCGCTCGGCGGCATCTATATCGGGGGTGGCGTGGCGCGACGGCTGGGCGATCTTCTCGAAGCCGATGCGTTTCGCGCTGCATTCGAGAACCACCCGCCCTATGCCGGCATGCTGCGGAAAGTACCGACCACGCTCATCACCTTCGACGAGCCGGGCCTGATCGGCTGCGCGGCGCTGGCGGAGGAACTGGTGCGCGGTCAGGCAGGCTGAACTTACGCGATCCCGAGATCGCCGAAGGCATCGACGTGATGCTGCGCGGCATCCTGCGCGAAGCAGCAGAAGACCACATGCTCGATGCCGAGGCCGGCGGCGGCCAGTTCGCTGACGACGGTGCCGACCGCGACCCGCGCCGCAAGGTCTGCCGGGAAGCGGTAGCGGCCGGTCGAGATGGACGGGAATGCAAGCGACGAAAGCCGGTTCCCGCGCGCGAGCGCCATCGAAGCGCGATAGCAGGACGCGAGCAGCGTCTCCTCGTCGCCGGCGCCGCCCTGCCACACCGGACCCACGGTATGGATCACATGCCGGGCCGGCAGACGGTAGCCGCGCGTGATCCTGGCCTGCCCGACACGGCAGCCGCCAAGATTACGGCATTCGGCCACCAGTTCCGATCCCGCCGCACGATGGATCGCGCCGTCGACCCCGCCGCCGCCCAGCAGCGAGGAATTCGCCGCATTCACGATGGCATCGACCGGAAGCGTCGTGATGTCGGCGACCAGAATGTCGAGCCGCGCGGCGCCGACTTCGGCGGTCAGGATCGGTTCAGGGATGTTTGACATGACTCAATGGCTCACGCCCGCTCCGCACGCACCTCGGCCTTGAGGTCGACGCTCGAGCGCACGCCGAGTTCATCATAATGCGCGTCGAGGAACCGGCGCGCGGCACGCACGCCCATGCGGAACAGCATCTGAAAGAAGTCGAAGTCGTTGTTGAGCTTGCTGCCGGCGTCGACGCCATTGGCATTGCCGAGTACGATGCGATGCACGTTGATGTGGCGATATTCATTCGCGCCCTTGCCGCGCACCAGCCTGCCCTGCTCGATCAGCCGCGCGACGAACTCGATCGCGCGCAACTCGCCCATCAGCGACGAGTTGAACGTGATCTCGTTGATGCGGTTCATGATCTCGCGCGGGCCGGTCGGCGTCGCCCGCCGCTCGAGCGGGTTGATCTGCACGATCACGATGTCTTCGGTCTCGGTCGCGCGGAACAGCGGGAACAGCGTCGGGTTGCCCATGTAGCCGCCGTCCCAATAGGGCACGCCGTCGATCTCGACGGCGCGGAAAAGCTGCGGCAGGCAGGTGGAGGCGAGGATGACGTCCACCGAGATCTTTTCGCGCGGAAACACCCGCAGCTTGCCCGTATGGACATTGGTGGCCGAGACGAAAAGCGGATTGGGACAGGCGCGCACGCGATCGAAGTCGACGAAGCCCTCGAGCAGTTCGCGCAGCGGATTGATGTTCAGCGGATTGATGTCATAGGGCGAGAGATAGCTCGAGAACATCTCGAACCAGGCCTGCACCGGCGAGCCCGCCATGGGCAGAAACCAGAGCAGGCGATCGAGCACACCGCGCTGCGCGGTGGAAAGATTGCCGTCGCGGCTGACGGCGCGCCAGAACGCCGCCAGTTGCTGACGCGCGCCCTCACGGCCGCCACGCACCAGCCCATCCGCGAGAACGACGGCATTGACCGCGCCGGCGGACGCGCCCGAAATGCCCTCGATCTCGATGCGGTCGTCGGAGAGCAGAAGATCGAGCACGCCCCAGGTGAACGCGCCATGCGCGCCGCCACCCTGGAGGGCAAGGTTGATCTTCTTGCGCGCGGGCTCGCTCACTACTGCGCGACCCAGCCGCCGTCGATCGAATAGGCCGAGCCGGTCATGGTCTCCGCCGCGTCGCTGCAAAGAAATACCGTGAGCGCACCGATATGTTCCGGGGTCGAGAACTTGAGCATCGGCTGCTTCTCGGAGAGCAGGAGCTTCTTTGCCTCCTCCACGCTCTGACCGTTCTCTTTCGCGCGCGCGGCGATCTGCTTCTCGACCAGCGGGGTCAACACCCAGCCGGGACAGATCGCATTGCAGGTGATGCCGTCATTCGCGGTCTCGATCGCCACCACCTTGGTGAGGCCGACGAGCCCGTGCTTCGCGGCGACATAGGCCACCTTCTCCTCGCTGGCCACGAGACCATGCGCGGAGGCGATGTTGACGATGCGGCCCCATTTGCGCTGCTTCATGCCCGGCACGGCAGCGCGGATTGCATGAAACGACGAGGAGAGATTGATGGCGATGATGGCGTCCCACTTCTCGATCGGAAAATTCTCGATCGGGGCGACGTGCTGGATGCCGGCATTGTTCACGAGCACGTCGACGGAACCGAGTTCCTTCTCCGCCATCGCCACCATGCCCGCGATCTCGGCAGGCTTGGTCATGTCGGCCGGTGAATAGAGCGCCTTCACGCCGAACTCGGAGGCGATGCCGGCGCGCTCCTTTTCGATCGCGTCCTTCTCGCCGAAGCCGTTGATCACCACATTCGCGCCTTCACCCGCGAGCGCGCGGGCGATGCCAAGACCGATCCCCGAGGTGGAGCCGGTGACGATGGCGGTCTTTCCGTTCAGCATGGGGGCATCCCTTTCACGGATTTGCCTTTCACGGATTTGCTGCACCGCAAAATATCCATCCCCACGGCGAATTTCCACCCCGCCTCGTGCCTGATTTCACCCCCTCCGGGATTCTACGCCTATGCAGAACACGCCGACGGCTGCCGCGGCCTGAACGATCCGCTCAGGCCGCATAGCGGCGAAGGCGACGCTGACGATCATCGCGCCCGAAGGGAGTGTGCGGCGGCCCTAAGAACGGCGGCCGGCTTCGTACAGGAACCAGATGCGCCTTTCGGCCTCGTCGATCCAGTTCTCCAGAAGGCTGGCGGTCGCGACGTCGTTATGCTCATCGCAGAGTTCATGCACTTCGCGCATCTCCGCGACGAGCTGCAAATTGTCCTCGCGCAGCTCGGCGAGCATATCGAGCGGCGTCACAAAATCGGCATCGTTGTCGCTGATCCGCTGCAGGCGGGCGATATGGCCGACAGAGCGCAGCGTCGTGCCGCCGATCTTGCGGCAACGCTCCGCAATGTCGTCCGTCATCGCGAATATCTGCTCGGCCTGTTCGTCGAGCAAAAGGTGGTAGTCGCGGAAGTGCGGACCCGAGACGTGCCAGTGAAAATTCTTGGTCTTCAGATAAACGGCGAACACGTCCGCCAAAAGCGCCGTGAGCGACGCAGAAATATCCTTTGTTGCGTTGGCTCCAAGGCTGGTCGGCGTTTCAAGCGGCGCTTTCCGTCTCGCTTTGGCTTCCGTCTGGCTCATCGCGGCCTCCTCGCTCTCCTGAGACAATCCACAGTGGCCAATAATTGGATACCTGGTCAGTGAATGTCCAGTGAGGGAAACGCCTCACAAAGCGCATGCAGTTACCCGGAAATGCGAAGTTTTCGCAGAGAAATGCGAAAACTTGGCCGAAAACTTTCTTTGGCTAAGGCCTTCCCCTGATGCGGGAGCAGGGTCGCGCGCCCGACATGGCTAGCCGAGCGCAAAAACCGCGTCGACTTCGACCGAGGCATTGGCCGGAAGACCGGCAACGCCGACCGCCGTCCGCGCGTGCCGCCCCTTTTCACCGAGCAGTGCGATGAACAGGTCGGACGCTGCGTTGATGACGGCAGGTGCAGAGCCGAACCCCGGCAGGCAATTGACAAAGCCGCCGAGCCGCACGACGCAACGGATCGCTTCGAGATCGCCCTTGCACGCATCGCGAAGGTGAAACAGCAGATTGAGCGCGCACATCTGCGCGGCCTTCTGCGCCGTCGCGATGTCGATATATGGGCGCGACACCGGCGCTGCGCCGCCATCCTCGATCACCGGACCGACGAAGGGGACTTCGCCGTTCCATTCGCAGATCTGGCCGGCCATGAAGATCAGGCTGCCCTCGATCCGGTAGGGAAGGAAGTTGGCGCGCGGCGCGCAGTAGTCGGGCAAGGACAGCCCCAGCGATTTCAGCCGCGTCTCGATCTGTCCGCCCATGGCCGTCACCTCTTGAGGTCGCCGCTGAATCGTTACCTACGCCGCCCTCGCTCCGCGGACAAGATGCGTGTGTCGCCGGTTCAGTGCTTGCCGTGGCGACCCAGATAGGCGTCGAGCACGCGCGGGTCGTCGGCCAGAACCTCCGAGTCGCCATGCATGAGAACGCGCCCGTTCTCCATCACATAGGTCCGGTGCGTGACCTGCAGCGCATAGGACGCCATCTGCTCGACCAGAAGGATCGAGAGACCCTCGCGGTTGAGGTCGACCAGCACGGGGAACAAGAGGTCGAGAATCTTCGGCGCCAGCCCGAGCGAGAGTTCATCGACCACCAGCAGCGTCGGGCGCGACAGCAGCCCGCGCGCGATCGCCAGCATCTGCTGCTCGCCGCCCGAGAGCGAACCCGCCGCCTGCGCCAGTCGCTCCTTGAGCACCGGAAACAGGCCGAGCACGCGCGCCATATCGGCCTCGACGCCGGCCTTGTCGCTGCCGCTGCGCAGATAGGCGCCGAGGATCAGATTGTCCCCGACGGTCTGGTCCGCGAATATCTGCCGGCCCTCCGGCACCATCGCGAGCCCGCGCGCGACCACCGCATAGCTCGGCATGCCGGTGATGTTCTGGCCGTCGAACACGATCGAACCTCCGGCCGGCGCCTTCACGCCGGTGATGGCGCGCATGACGGAGGTCTTGCCCGCACCGTTCGAGCCGATGATGCCGACGAACTCGCCGCGGCGCACTTCGAGGTCCACCTGTCGGACCGCTTCGATGCGGCCATAGGCGACCTTCAGGTTCTCCACCTTGAGCAGCACGTCGCTCATTCCGCTGCACCCCGTTGCGCCATCGCCGCCAGCGGCTCGGGCCGCTTGAGCGCGAGATTGCCGGCGCCGAAATATGCTTCGATCACCAGCGGATTGTCCTGCACCTCGGCCGCCGGACCGGAGGCGATCACCTTGCCGTAGTCGAGCACCGTGACGTTGTCGGAGACCGTCATCACCATGTCCACGTGATGCTCGACCAGGATGACGGTGACGCCGTTGTCGGCCAGCAGCCGGATCAGCGCCTTGAGATCCTCGATTTCGCCGTGGGTGAGACCCGCAGCCGGCTCGTCGAGCAGCAACAGCCGCGGGCGCAGCGCGAGCGCGCGGGCGATCTCCAGCCGCCGCTGATGGCCGAAGGGGAGATTGCGCGCCTCCTCTCCCGCATAGTCGGCAAGGCCGACGAAGCGCAGCAGGTCCTGCGCCTGCTTGAGGAATTCGCGCTCCTCGCGCCCGAAGCGCGGCAGCCGCAGCAGCGTCTCGGCAAGGTTGCTGGCATAATGCGGATGAAAGCCGACCAGCACGTTCTCGAGCACCGTCATCTGGCCGAACAGTTCGGTGTTCTGGAAGGTGCGGGCCATGCCGCGCCGCGCCAGTTCGTAGCTCGGCCGCCCGCCGACCTTCTCGCCGAAGAAAATCACGTCGCCGGCGGTCGGCTGATAGAAGCCGGAAATGAGGTTGAGCAGGCTCGACTTGCCTGCGCCGTTCGGGCCGATCAGCGCATGCACGCTGCCGGCCTTCACCGTCAGCCGCACATCGTCGACCGCGGTCAGGCCGCCGAAGCGCACCGTGAGCCCTTCGGTCACCAGCGCCATGTCGGTCTGATGCGTGTCAGCGCGCGCCGCCGGCGCGATCGAGATCTCGCGGTTCGGCCACGGATTCGACTCGCGCCCGCGCGGTTTGACAGCGAAGCGCGTATAGAGGCTGTGGACCGTGCCGACGATGCCGCGCGGCATGACGAACATCACCAGTGCCAGCAGCACGCCATAGGCGAAGATCTGCCACTCCCGCAGGTCCTGCAGCACCTCCGCGATATAGGTCAGGACGGACGCGCCGAGCACAGGCCCGAGCATGGTGCCAATGCCGCCCAGAATGACCATCAACAGGAAGGTGATCGAGTGGAAGAAGGTGAACGTCTCGTAGTTCACGAACAGATTGAGGAAGGTGTAGAGCCCGCCCGCGAGCCCGGCCAGCGCGGCCGAAATCACGAAAGCCAGCGTACGCATGCCGGCGAGATTGATGCCGAGGGCGCGCGCCGCATTCTCGCTCTGCGCGGTCGCCCGCATGGCGCGGCCGTAGCGCGAATGCATGATGTTGTACTGCATCACGAACGCGAAGACGAGGCAGCCGGCGACGACCCAGAAATAGATCGGCCGCGTCAGCGAAATGCCGAACACATTGCCACGCGGAATCCCGATCAGGCCTTGCGAGCCGCCGGTGACGCTGAGCCACTCCACCAGGATGTTCTGGAACACCAGCCCGAACGCGATCGTGATGACGGCGAGATAGACCCCGCGCACCCGCACCGTGGGATAGGCGAGGATCGCGCCGCAGAGAGCGGCCGCCAGCGTGCCGGCCGCCACCGCGGGCAGGAACTGCACGCCCTGCTTCACCGCCAGCCACGCCGCCACATAGGCGCCGAGCCCGTAGATCGCCGCCTGACCCAGCGAAACCAGCCCGGCCTGGCCGATCAGGATGTTGAGCCCGATCGCCACGATCATCAGGATCATGGTGCGCATCAGCAGGCCAAGCTGATAGTTCGACGGCCCCGACTCGCGGAACAGCACCAGAAAGACGATGCCGAGCGCGAGAATGATCAGGAATTGCGCGCGCGCCGCGTTCATACTTTCACCACTTCGCGTCGGCCGAAGATGCCCTGCGGGAACATCAGGAGCACGAGGATCATGAGGGTGAAGCCGACGGCATCGCGCGCCCCGGTCGAGACATACCCCTCGATGAACTTCTCGATCACGCCATAGGTCAGCGCCACGATGACGACGCCGCGGGCGCTCGAAATGCCGGCGACGATGGCGATGCCGAAGGCCTTGAGACCGACCAGCGCGCCCATGGTCGGCAGCGCCGGCACCACCGGCGCAATCAGGATGCCGGCCAGCGCACCGATCGCGGCGGCCAGCGCAAAGGCGATCAGCGCCACGCGGTTCGGGTTAATACCCATCAGGCCCGCGGCCGAGCGGTTGGTCGCGACGGCGCGCATCGCGCGGCCGAGCGTGGTCCGGCTATAGAACGCCTGCAGGGCGAACATCGCCAGGATGGCGACAATGGGAAGCAGCAGTTCCTGCGCATAGATGCCCGCACCACCGATGCGTATCGGCGTATCGGCGAGAGGGGACGGCAGCGGCTTGCCAAACGAGCCATAGGTCTGGGTCGCGCCACTTTCGAGCATGATGCCGACCGCGATCGTCGTCAGCATCCAGCCGATCGCATGCGGGTCGGTATTGAAGGGCCTCACGAAGAAGCGCTCGATAATGGCGCCCACGACGGCTGCGACGGCAATGGCGACGACAGCGGCAGCGATCAGCGGCAATCCCTTCTCGACCAGCACCACCGCGACGATGACGCCGAGCATGTATATGTCGCCATGGGTGAAGTTCGCGGCCTTGCACGCCTCCCACATGATGTAGAAGCCGAGTGCCAGCAGCGCATAGATGCCGCCGAGCGTGAGCCCGTTGAGCAGGTACTGGATGATTTCACCCATAGGAGGCCTTGGCTTTCTTGGGAGAACGACATTCTTGCGGGAAGGCGGAGCGGAACGGCCGTGAAGGGGACGCGTGGAGACCGCCGAAGCAAACGCTTGGCTGCAGTGCGCCGCTTCCCATGAAGCGTCCGCCGAACCGACGACCACGCCGGTCCGACGGAAGTTCACATCCTCACATCACTTCTTGACGGCATAAGGCGTCTGGTCGACGGCCATCAGGTGGCCCTTGTGATAAGCCAGCAGTCGGTACTGCGTCGGCAGGATGGAGTCGTGGCGCTCCACGGTCTTTTCGAAGGCCGGATCGAAGTTCGCGGTGATCCCCTTGTACTTCACCTTGTAGAGCGCATCGCGCATCTTGGTGCGATCGAAGGAGCCGGCCATCTTGAGTGCTTCCGCGATGATGTAGATCGCGTCATAGGCGTTGGCGGTGCCGCTCGGCAGCGCGATCTGGCCGGGATTGTCGAGCTTGAACTTCGTCTTCATCCGGTCCCAGGCTTTCTGGGCGCGCGGATCGAGATCGCCGGTCCAGGCGAATGTGCCGGCGACCAGCACGCCGTCGGACAATGCCCCGGCGGTCTCGCCGAGCTTGGCGCTGATGCCCCAGGCACTCACGATCGTCGGCTTGTAGCCGATGCGGTCCATGCTGCGCAGCAGCGCCTGCGCTTCCGGATCGACGCCGTAATAGATGATCGTGTCGGCGCCGGCGTCACGCAGGCGGATAAGCTGCGCGCTCAGGTCCTGATCCTTGAGGTTAAAGGTCTCCTTGCCGACGAGCGGGACGTTGATCGCCTTGGCAGCGGCCTCGACATCCGGCACCGCGCCCTGGCCCCATCCGGTCGCCTCGAACATCAGCGCGACCTTCTTGCTCTTGCTGCGCTCGAGCGCCTTTTCGAGCAGGAATGGCGCGACCCAGCGATCCTTCATGGAAGTACGGAACATCCATTCGTTGGTTCCGTTCTCCCATTCGATCACGCGCGTGCCGGCCGAGATGACGCCCATCCAAGGCAGGCCCATCTCCGTGAGCACGGGACGGATCGCCAGTGCGTTCGGCGTGCGGAAGCCGCCGATCATCACGATGCAGTTGTCGCGTTCGCCGATGCGCCGCGCATTGTCGACCGCGCGCGACGGCTCGCCCTGATCGTCATAGGCGATGACGCGCAGCTTCTGGCCGAGGATGCCGCCTGCCTCGTTGATCTCGTCAACGGCGGTCTCGACACCCATGCGCACGGCGGCGCCGGTATGGGCGATCGGCCCGCTCAACTCCCAGGAGCCCGCAATGCAGGGCTCGGCCTTCTGCGCCGTGGCGGGCGAAGCCGCGAGCATGGCCGACATCGCGACGCCGGCGAAAGCCAGCGCGGTACGCGAGACGGAACTTTTAAACGTCACGACCATACGATCCTCCTGTTTGACATGAATACATTCCCTGACATCTGCCTTGATGCCCGCCGCTGAAGGAGCGCACTGAATTTCGACTCCCGTGCCGCGACTGACCTGAGCGATTAACCGAGACCTGCTTCGACCTCCGCTGGTATCGAGCGCGACTCAAAGCAAGTTCCATACCCACTTCACGAAAGTGCGCGGCACGCGCGCGAGAGCGCGGGATCACAGACGCGTGTCATTCGCCGCGACGCTTCACCGCGGCAGGGACAAACCTCCCGCCGAGACCGTTTCGCGTGCGACGCTACTGTCCGGCTAGCTCTCGCTTTGACGGACTCAACGCCGGAGTTCTAATTGTTTGCAGTAATGCGTTTTCTTGACGCGAACCGGTATCCATCCCGGACCAACTCCGGGGCAGGCATTCGCGCGAAAGCGCTTTAGATCGCGAAATCGCCGGCAAGAAATCGCCGCAGGGACGGCTCGATACGCGCCATCTCCAGTCCCTGCGCGATGAACACCAGACGCGACACGCGCGGCCCCGCCGGCCATCCGTCAAGATGAACCGGCGGATGGATCATGTGGTGAATGCCGTGGATCGCGACCGGGTTCTCCCATCCCGCGACCTTCATAAACGCCTTGAACCGCAGCATCTTCTCGCCATGGGCGTGAAGCAGCAGCGTGAGCCAGACGGCGAATGCCGACCACTCGACAGGCTCATCCAGCGTGATCGCCACACTGGCGATGTCGGGCGTATGCTCTGCAACGTCCTCGGCGACAAACTGCTCAGAAAGCGATCTTTTGCCGCCCAGCTTCTCGGCACCAGATAATATAGGCTGATTGTTGAAGTGGCGCGCGATGTTTTTGCTTCCCGTCGGGTTCGACTTATCTGCCTCATAAGTATCATTTGAGAGCGCAGAGAAAGCATTGCCCTGCTTATGAGTCTCATAAGATCGAATGGCCTCATCATCTGACTTATGTGAATCATAAGCATCGTTCGGCCAGACATTCTTTCGATGTCCATCGTCGAGAAAGTCTGAAAGCACTGCAGTATTCCGCGCATCGGAGAGAATTGCGGCGGGATTGATGCGTCCGATCGCGTTTGAGAGCTGGCTGCGGGAATGGCTTTCTTCGAGATCGGTCTTGGTCAGCGTGACGTAGTCAGCGACCGCGATCTGCTTGCGCGACTCAGGGTACCGCGCGAGTTGCGCGATGCCATGCACGGCATCGAACGTCGCCACGACGTTTCCGGGTTCGAACTTGTGGCGTAATGCCGCATCGGCCCGGATCGTGAACAGCACCGGCGCCGGATCGGCAAGACCCGTCGTCTCCAGCACGACGCGCGCGAAGCGCGGCACGGTCCCGTCAGCGCGACGCTGATAGAGCTCCCGCAACGCCGCCACCATGTCGCCGCGCAGCGCACAGCAGGTGCAGCCGCCCTGCAGCACGACGACATCGAGATCGTCGCCGGTTTCGATGCTGTCCACCAGATGATGGTCGATTGACACCGCGCCGATCTCGTTGATCAGCACCGCGCTGTCGGACCAAACCGGCTCGCGCAGGATACGATTGAGCAGCGTGGTCTTCCCGCTGCCCAGGAAGCCCGTGATGACGTGCAATGGGATGCGGCCGGACATTCTAGCCGCCTTCGCGATCCCCGGCAGCGAGCGGATCGAGCGGACGCTTACCGAGCCTCTCTGCGGCCCGCCACAGGTCGAACAGGTTGCTGCAGATCTCGGTGGCCCCGGTGGGGCCACGCACGACGAAGCTCGCGCCTTCGAAGTCGTCGACCTTCACGCGCGATAGCGCAACAACGGCGCGCACGATGGCTAGCCGGCGCATGCGCTCGCGCCGCATCGCCGCCGGATCGAGCGTCGCCGCCGCTTCCAGCCAGCGGCGGCCGTCTTCGAACATGCCGCAGAGGCCGCACATCGCAAGCGCCCGTCAGGTCTTGCGCGGGAAGCGGCGCGCAAAATCGTCCGCCATCTCGCCGAGCGGCATGAAGCGCACGCCGGGATGCCGGCTCATATGCGCGAACAGCCGCTCCAGCATCAGCAGCACCTGCGGGCGGCCGGCGACGTCCGGATGCAGCGTGAGCGGCAGCACGCCGTAATCCATCTCGCGATAGACCCAGTCGAACTGATCCCGCCAGAGGTCTTCGATATCGCGCGGATTGACGAAGCCGTGGCTGTTCGGCGCCTTCTTGATGAACATCATCGGCGGCAGGTCATCGAGATACCAGCTCGCGGGCATCTCGATGAGGTCGGTGACTTCGCCGCGCACCAGCGGCTTCATCCACGTATCGGGATGCTTGGAATAGTCGATCACCGTCCAGCTGTCGCCGACCCGCACATAATACGGCGTATAGTCGTTGTGGAACATCGAGTGGTCGTAGACGAAGCCGTGCTTGAGCAGCAGGCCGGCGGTGGCGCTGCTGAGTTCCCACCACGGCGCGACATAGCCGCGCGGGCGCTTGCCCGAAAGTTTCTCGATCACCTCGATGCACTTGACCAGGATCGCCTCCTCCTGATCCGGCGTCATCGCGATCGGGTTCTCGTGGCTGTAGCCATGTACGCCGATCTCGTGGCCCGCATCCGCCACCTTCTGCATCTGCTCGGGAAAGGTCTCGACCGAGTGGCCGGGAATGAACCAGCTGGTCTTGATGCCCCAGCGCCGGAACAGTTCGAGCAGCCGCAGGCTGCCGACCTCGCCGGCAAAGATGCCGCGCGAAATATCGGCCGGAGAGTCCTCGCCGCCATATGAGCCGAGCCAGCCGGCCACCGCGTCCACATGCACGCCGAAGCAGATCTGAATGTCTTTCGCCACGGGATTCCTCCGATTGCTGGATGGATTTTCTCCATGCTACCCGACTTCGTTGCGCCCGCGCCATCGCTGCCGCGCCGGCCGACGATCGAGAGCCCCAGCGGACAGCCGTCTAGTGTGGCAATCGGCCGGCTCGCTTGCCCACCGGGTCTGCGACTGGAGCGCAACGTGATTGTCGCGGCAAAAGACCCCGGCGGGGTCTTCAGGCAGCGCGACAACTGGCTTCGTCACGGCCGGTGAATCTCGACCGGCGGCCGCGTGAAAGTCTGTCGCCCTCTTTTGAAGCCGTAAAGCGGCGAGACCACCTGCGCCACGGCGCTCTCGATGTCCGCACAGTCGAACACCAGCAGGTCAGCGGGGTTGCCGACGCCAACGCCATAGTTCTTGAGCCGCATTAGCTTCGCCGAGCGCTCGGTGATCATGTTGAAGCACTCGCGCACATCCGCCCGCGCGCCGACATGCGCGACATTGGCGTAGAGATTGGCGATGCGGATCGGCGAGCAATCGCCGAACGGCGTGAACGGGTTCAGCACATTGTTGGTCGAGAGCGAGCAATTGACCCCGCAATGGAGCAGCTTGTGCGCGGGCGTCAGGCCGCGCATCACGCTGTGCTCCATGTGCCGGCCCATGAGGTAGAGATCGGTCGACGGCAGCACGGTGAGCGCGACGCCGGCATCAGCCATCCGCTGCGCCCGCGCACGGAAGAGTTCCGGCGTCGCCGCCGACAGCTTGGTGACGTGGCCGATGGCGGTGCGGCCGCCATATTTATACTTGTCGGCCAGTTCGCAGACATAGACGAGGTCCATGTCCTCTGCGGTCGGCGCGAAATCGAGATGCATGTCGATGTCGGCGTCGAACGCGCGCGCCATCTCGAAAACGCGGTCCATCTGCCCCCTGGGGCTGGAATCGGTGTAGGGCGCCGCCCCCACGACGGCCCCGCCGCGTTTGAGCGCCGCGACCATCAGCTCGTCAGTGCCGGGATTATTGAGCAGGCCCTCCTGCGGGAAAATGCACAGCTCGATGTCGATCGCCCACTTGTACTCCTCGATCAACGGCAGCACGCCTTCCAGGCCGCGCAGGCCGACGACGGGATCGACCTCGAGATGGGTGCGCATATGCATTGTGCCATGCGCGATGCAGCGATCGAGCGTCTGCCTGGCGCGGTTGTAGACATCCTCTGCCGTGAACGCCTTCTTCGCTTTCGCCACCTCGCTGATCGCCTCGTCGAGATCGCCCTTTTCGGACGTGCAGCGATCGAGGATATTCGACTTGTCGAGGTGGATGTGGGTCTCGATGAATGGCGGCGTCACCAGCCGGCCGGCGAGATCCATCTCGCGGCCCTCGGCCGCCAGCTTCGGCTCGACCGCGGCGATGCGCCCCGCTTCGATCCCGATGTCGAATGTCTGGCCGGCGTCGCGCCCGGCGATGCGCGCATTCCGGAGGATGAGATCCATGCTGTCTCCCTATTCCGCTGCGACCTTGCGCGTCGTAGCGAGTTTTTTGCGCCGGGCGGCGGTGGCGGCAGCATCGACCGCGAGGCTGTCGTCCTCGATCGCGCCGGTGAACACGACGCCATAGACGTCGCGTGCCTTCTCCCTCGACTCCCAGCCTTCCAGCACGTCGGTCAGCACGCGTTGCGGATCGCGCGTGAGTGGATCGCCGTAGCCGCCGCCCGAGGAGTCGCGCCCGCGAAGTTTCTGGTCCTTCTGCAGGTGCACGATGACGACATTCGGCAGCTTGGTCTCGTCGCCGTTGTGGCCGACGAGATGGGTGGAGCCGGGCGTGCCGCTGTGCCCGCCATTGACCCCGCGCGGCGGCGCGAACTGCCCGTCGCACGGGATCACCGCCTGCACCGGATTCTCAAGCGGCGTGTAGACCAGTTCCTGCGCCGGCGCGCCACGATAGCGGCCCGCCCCAGCGGAGTCGGTGACGAGGCCCAGCGACTCGACGCGGAACGGATGCTTGAGTTCGTCGATCTCGACGCTGTCGCGATACATCAGGCCCGCGATGACGGGGATCGCGTAGTTCACCCAGCCGTCCGCCGTCGGGCTCGCCGGGCCGCCATTGGTCGAAAGCATCATGCGGTTGACATAGCGCCCGTTGGCGCGGCGATGGTCCTGGCCCGACAGCACCGCCATGCCGGTGCCGAGCCCCGTGCCGCCCTCGGCAAGCCCGTGTCCATCGCCGAGTTTCGCAAACGCCGACTGGGTGATGTTCACCAGCCGCTCGGACACGTTGGTCGTCGCGGTCGAGCAGCTATGCGGGAAGACCGGCGAGGCCACCACGCTGTCTTCGGCATATTCGAACGACAGCCTGCGGAACGAACCGGCATTGCGCGGAATGTCGCGCTCGAGGCTGTTGAAGATCGCGCCGACCACCGAACTCGTCGCCGCCGCGCGCGAGGTATTCATCCCGCAGGGAACGCAGGGCGGATTATCCGTCAGGTCGACATGGATCATGCCGTCCTTCGGGTCGATGTCGATGCCGACTTTAAGCGTCAGCCCGTCGGGGAGGATGCCTTCCAGCGGGTCCGACCAGCCGATGTTCTCGATCTTGGCTTTCGGCAGCTTGCGGATCGACTCCGCCATCCGCCGCTCCGAATAGTCGAACCAGTCCTTGATGAATGTCTTGATCGTCGCCCTGCCGTACTTCGCGCATAGCTCCTTGAGTCGCCGCTCGGCGATGCGCGCAGACCCGAGCGCCGCCAGCGCGTCGCCGTACCACTGGTCCGGCACGCGGATGCGCGCCCGGCACATGCGTATGACGTCGGGTTCGTTCTTGAAGTCGCGCTGGATGCGCACGCCGGGAAACACCAGCGCCCCTTCTTCGTACACGTCGAGCGCCCGCGCAAAATAGCTCGACGGGATCGAGTTGCCGATGTCGGCCATATGGCACTTGGCGACGGTGGTGAAGAGATGCTCGCCCTCGATGAATACCGGCACCAGGAAGGTGTGGTCGGCCGGATGCGTGTTGCCGCCGTAAGGGTCGTTGTCGAGATAGGCGTCGCCCTCGCGGATGTCGCCTCTATGGTATTCGCACATATTGGCGCCCTGCAGATGCGCGCCGAAGATGTGGACGGGCAACCCTTCCGCGGACGCCAGCAGGTGATTGTCGCCGGTGATGATGCAGCAGGAGAAGTCGCGCGCGGATGAAATCACCGCCGAGCGCGCGGCGCGCAGCAGCGTGTTCGTCATCTCGCGCACGATGCCGTCGAGCCGGTTGGCGATCACCGTCATGATCACCGGATCGAGCTTCGCGGCTGCGGGCTTGCGCGCGCGTGCGGGCGCCTTCTTCGCGAGCGTCTTGCTGGTCTTCTTCCTGGCCGGGGCCATGATGCTCTGTTCCTTTGGCGTGCGTCGCAACGATCGGCGCTAGGACTTGAGGATGTAATGGCCGGAGGGGCTGACCTCGGCGCTCATCGTCGGATAGACCACGATGGTCGTTGTCGGCTCCTCGATGATCGCGGGGCCTGAGATTTCCGCACCCGGTTTGAGATCAAGGCCCCGGTACACCGGCGTCCGCCGCGGTTTGCCGTTGCCGAAATAGGCCGAGCGTGTCGCGGCCTGCTTCGGCTCGTGGCGTCTGCGTCGCGCGGAAACCGGCTGCGGCGGGGCGGCAATGCGGATAGAGATCGCGCCGCGCCAGTTCACGCACTCGACCTCGCTCGCCTCATCGCGCACCGCATAGACGCGATCGTGTACTGCGTGGAACGCCTCGACCAGCTTGGCCACGTCCTTCTGCGAGCGGAAGCGCTTCACCGGCAGCGGCGTGTCGAGTTCCCAGACCTGCGATTTGTAGCGGGCCTCGGCGAAGAACTCCTTCTTCACGCTCGCGCGTGCCGCGCCGTGCAACTCTTTACGGAAGCGCTCCAGTTCTGCTTCGATCTCGTCAAGGGCGGCGTTCACGCCATCGAGATCGAAGCTGCCGGACAGCGTGACGCGGCTGCGCGTCTGCTCGAACACGATGTCGGAAAACTGCATGCCGCAGGCCGACATGGCACTCGCCGTCTTGGGCAGGATGGTCGTCGTGCAGCCAAGCTCGCGCGCGATCGGCATGATGTTGAGCCCGGCCGCGCCGCCGCCGGCGACGATCACGCTCTCGCGCGGATTGAGCCCCTCGCTGACCGTGATCTCGTGGATCGCCTTGATCATCAACTCGTTGGCGATGGTGATGATGGCGAAGGCGGTATCGAGCGGGCTGCGCCCGATCTCGTCCGCGAGCTTTCCTATCACGCGCTCGGCCGCGGCGCGGTCCAGCGCCATGCGGCCGCCGTTGAAATAGTCCGGGTCGATATAGCCGAGCACCACGCAAGCGTCGGTGACGGTCGGGGCGTCGCCGCCGCGGCCATAGCACGCCGCGCCGGGCATCGATCCCGCGCTCTGCGGGCCGACGCGCAGGAGGCCGCCGGCATCGACCCAGGCGATCGAGCCGCCACCGGCGCCGATCGAGCGCACATCGACCGTCGACATCGCGACCATGTGGCCGATCCAGCGGCGGCCGATCCAGGAGTCGCGCGAGAACACGAGATTGCCGTCACGCACCAGCCCGACATCGAAGGTCGTGCCGCCGGTGTCGCAGACAATGGCGTCGCCGCCGAGTTTCTCAATGGTGGTGTAGGCGCGGCCCGCGACCGGCGCCATCGCCGGTCCGGACTTGAGCATGGTGACCGGCCGCGTCGCGACCTCGCTTACGTGCTGGCAGCCGCCGCCCGAGGTGCTGATCAGAAGTTCGCCGGAGAAACCGGAGGCGCGCAGGTCGCTCTCCATCTGCCGCAGGTGTTCCTGCATCAGCGGCTTGAGCGAAGCATCGACTGCCGTGGTCGAAGCGCGGCGATATTCGCGCACGATCGGGATCAGTTCATGCGACAGCGTATAGGGCACGCCCGGCAGTCCTGCGTCGAGCAGCGCTGCCAGCGCCTTCTCATGCACGCCGTTGGCGATCGACCACATCAGGCAGATCGAGACGGCCTCGAAGCCGCGCTCCTTGAGCGTGGCGATGACCGAGCGTGCCTGCGCCTCGTCGAGCGCGCGCACGACGCTGCCCTGCGCGTCCATCCGCTCGTCGATCTCGAACGTGTAGCGGCGCGGGATATAGGGCGCCGGATAGTCGTAGGAGTAGTCGTGCGGGTCGTATTTGCCGCCTTCCTTCAGCACCAGCGTATCGCGAAAGCCTTTGGTGCAGAGAAACGCCGTCTTCGCGGTGTTGCCCGTGACGACCGCGTTGGTCGCGCGCGTGGTGCCGTAGATCAGCATCTCGGCTTCGCCCAGAAGCTGATCGCCGGTGAGCCCGCACTCGCCCGCCGCCACCTCGATGGCGCCGCGCATGCCATCGAAGATGCGCTGCGGCGTGGTGAGCGACTTGCCGATGGCGCGAATGCCTTTGGCGTCCGCCACCACGACGTCCGTGAATGTCCCGCCGGTATCGACCGAAATCCGAAATCCCATGGAAGTTACGCCGCGTCCTCTCGTTCAACGACGAGCGCCATTGCAATTCGGATGCCGGTTCGACCTTCGGGCTTCGCCGGATCAACGCGGCGTCTCGATCAGAGGCGCAAATCTTTCGGCGATACCGAGCAGCGTGAGATCCGATCCCGGCACACCGGCCAGCATGATACCGAGCGGCAATCCCTGATCGAAACCCGCCGGCACCGAAGCGATCGGTCCACCGAGCGCCGTAAAGGGCACGATGAAGCTGGCGTCGCCGGTTGGCATCCCGACCGGCGCGATGTCGGGAGCCGCGGGGAAAATCACAGCGTCGAACCCGGCCATGACCTGCCAGAACTGCTGGTGCGCGGCCGCCATGGCTGATACCGCGTCGAGATAGCGCTGCGGTTCGATCGCGCTCCCGCGCGCAACGGCTTCGCGTAGCGAAGGCGTGACCTCGCCTTCCGGCGCATCGAGCAGGCTCACATGGGCGCGGCCGAGTTCGTGCTCGCGCATCGTCAGATGCAGGTCGCCAATCATGGCCAGGCTGACCGGCGAAGCAAATGGCGTGACCACAATGCCTGCGTCCTTCAGTCTGCTGACGACATCAACGCTCACACGCGCAACACCGTCGCTGGCTGCTGCCAGCACGGCATCTTCAAGAACGGCGATGCGCAATTCCTCGGCACGACGCGGCGCGGCGAACGGCAGGAATTCCGGCATCAGGGCTCGCGCGGCCAATGCCGCATCCGCCGTACGGTAGCCGAAAACCCCGACGGTATCGAAACTTGGCGCGAACGGAACAACGCCGAAGCTCGACCAGGCGCGCGTGCTCGGTTTGAAGGCGGCAATGCCGCAATAGGCGGCAGGCCGGGAGACAGAACCGGCCGTCTGAGTGCCGAGGCTGAGCGGCACCATGCCGGCAGCGACCACGGCGGCGGGACCGGCACTCGATCCGCCCGGCGTGCGCGATAGATCGTGCGGATTGCGCGTCGGCGGAGGCCCGTCGAAGAAGGCGAACTCGGTCGTATGCACCTTGCCGAGCACCACGGCGCCCGCGGCCCGCAGCAGCGTAACCACATGCGCATCGATGCTGCATGGCGGCGCCTGCGCCCGCGTCCGGCTGCCGGCGCGGGTCGGCAGACCCGCGACGTCGATCACGTCCTTCACCGCGACCGGAACGCCGCAAAGCGGCCCCGGCGACTGGCCAGCGGCCAGTGCGGCTTTCAGCCGCCGGACCTGTGCACACGCGCCGTCGCGATCGACAACCCGCCATCCCTGCACCGCCGGATCGACGGCATCGATGCGCGCCAGCGCGGCGTCCAGCACAGCTTCTGGATCGAGATCGCCGCGCGCGACGGCGGCGCTGAGCGCGCCGACCGCACCGGGATCAGCCACGAATGTCTCACGTTCCGCTGCCACGCCACCCTCGCTCGACATCCAGCAACATCCAGACTTGAATGAAACCGCCAAGCCTGCCCTTTGGCAACAACACTGCTTTTGGCAATCCGCGTGCCGCCGCAGGACGGTTTGTTACGGCTCTGGCGCGTTTCATGCTTTTCCAATTCGAAGTTATAGTTGTCCTCGCGTGAAGGGAGACGCCTTTCGGATGCTGGTCAGCCTCGACGTGCGTATGCTCCGGTCGTTTGTGTCGGTGGTGGAAACGGGGAGCGTGACGGAGACCGCGCGCCGGCTGGGACGCACGCAACCCGCGATCTCGCTTCAGATCAGCCGCCTCGAAGAACTCACCGGCAAGACGCTGCTGCGTCACGAGAGCCGGGGTCCCGTCCTCACCAGCGACGGCGACATCGTGCTGTCCTATGCGCGTTCCATCCTTCGCTTGCATGACGAATTGCTGTCGCGGCTCGCTTCGCCGGACATCGAAGGGCGGGTGGTGCTCGGCACGCCCGACCTCTATGCGGCGTTCCTGCTGCCCTCGATCCTGAAACTTTTCCGCGCCGCGTTCCCGCGCATCCAGATCGAACTGCGCTGCGCACTTTCGACGCCGATGGTCGGGCTCGTCCACAAGGGCGATGTCGATGTCGCGCTGGTGACGCGGATGCACGGCATGGCCGGCGGCGACGTTGTCGGGCAGGAGCAGCTTGTCTGGGCGATGGGCGTCGATGCCGATGTGCACCGGCAGAATCCCGTGCCGCTCGCGTTGCTGCCGCCCGGCAATGTCTATCGCGACTACGCCATCGAGGGTCTGGAGCGCATGGGCCGCCAATGGCGCATCGCCTGCGTCAGCGAAAGCATTTCCGGCCTGCAGGCCGCCGTCTTTGCCAACATGGCGGTGACCGTCATCGGCCGCAGCGCCATGGTGCAGGGCATGCGCGAGATCGGCGTCGGCGAATATTTTCCGCCATTGCCGAAGGTCGATCTGCTGCTCTACCGCGCGGTCGGCCGCAACTCTCCTGCGGTCGATGCGCTGCATAACTACCTCATGCACTCGCTCAAGGCGCATAATCCGATGCCGGCGCCGACCGTCAACGGCGGAGGAGCCGAGAGCGTCTGGTCGTGACCGGGCGCGGATTCCGTCATCCCTTGCAGCACCTCAAGCGGACGCGGCAGCGACGGCACGCTGCGCCATGACGGTGGCCAGGTGCGCGCGATACTCGGCATCGGCATGGATGTCGCTCGACAGCGGCGCAGGGTCGATGCTGATCCGCTCGATCGCCGCTGGCGAGAAGTCCGCCGTCAGCGCGTCCTCGATCAGCGTCGCACGGAACACGCCCGGCCCTGCCCCGGTGACGGCGACGCGCACACCCTCGGCGAACTTCGCAACGAACACGCCGACGATGGCATAGCGTGACGCGGGATTCGGATGCTTCGAATAGCCGGCCGCCAGCGGCAGCGGGAAGCGGATCGCGGTCACGATCTCGCCTGGCTTCAAGGCTGTTTCGAACAGACCGGTGAAGAAGTCGTCGGCCGCGATCTCGCGCCGGTCCGTGATGATCGTCGCGCCGAGCGCCAGCACGGCGGCGGGATAATCGGCGCTCGGATCATGATTGGCGACCGACCCGCCGATGGTGCCGCGGTTGCGTACCTGCGGATCGCCGATCATGCCGGCCAAAGCCGCCAGCGCCGGAATGGCGCCGCGCACATCGGCAGAGCGGCTGACAGTATCGTGCGTCGTCATCGCGCCGATCGTCAGGTAACCGTCCGCGAGGCTGATGCCCGACAGCGCGCCCACGCCTGAGAGATCCACCAGCGCTGCCGGCGCGGCCAGCCGCAGTTTCAGCGTCGGCAGCAGGGTCATGCCGCCGGCCAGCGGCCGCACCTGATCCGATGCCGACAGCAGTTCCACCGCCTGCGGCAGCGTTTCCGGTTTGTGATAGGCGAACGGCCTCATGGCATTACTCCCGTCAGACCGGCCGCGCGGCGCGCGCGCTGTTCATGATGCGCCAGATGCGATTGGGGCTTGCGGGCATGTCGACATGGCTGACGCCGAGATGCGCGAGCGCGTCGACGACCGCGTTGATGACCGTCGCCGGCGAGCCGATCGTGCCGACTTCGCCGCAGCCCTTCACGCCGAGCCCGTTATGGGTGCAGAGCGTCGAGGCGGTCTCGATCACCATGTTCGGGAGCCGGTCGGCGCGCGGCATCGCGTAATCCATGAACGAACCCGACAGAAGCTGGCCGGACTGCTCGTCATAGACGCAGTTCTCGAACAGCGCCTGGCCGACGCCCTGAACGATGCCGCCATGCAACTGGCCGCGCACGATCATCGGGTTGATGACGCGGCCGATGTCATCGACCGCCACGTAGGACAGGAGGTCGACGACGCCGGTCGCGGGGTCGATCTCGACTTCCGCGATATGCGCGCCGCCGGGATAGGTGAAATTCACCGGGTCGTAGAACGCCTGTTCTTCCAGACCGGGCTCCAGCACTTCGAGCGGATAGTTCACCGGCGTATAGGCCGCGCCGGCGATCTCGCCGAATGACTTCGCACGGTCGGTGCCGGAGACGCGGAACTCGCCGGCCTCGAACTCGATGTCGCCCTCGCTGGCTTCGAGCAGATGCGCGGCGATCTTCTTGCCCTTCGCGATCACCTTGTCGGTGGCCTTGGCGAGCGCCGGCCCGCCGACGGCGAGCGAGCGCGAACCATAGGTGCCGAGGCCGAACTGCACCTTGTCGGTATCGCCGAACACGATCTCGATCCTGTCGACCGGCACGCTGAGCTTTTCCGAGACGATCTGCGCGAAGGTCGTCTCGTGACCCTGCCCGTGATTATGCGTACCGATCAGCACCGTGATGTCGCCGGTCGGATGCACGCGCACGGTCGCGCTCTCGAACAGTCCGCCGCGCGCGCCGAGGCGGCCGGCGATGCGCGAGGGCGCAAGACCGCAGGCTTCGACATAGGTGCAGAGACCGACGCCGCGCAGCTTGCCGCGCGCGGAGGACTCCGCCTTGCGGGCGGCGAAGCCGTCCCAGTCGGCAACCTCGAGCGCCTTGTCGAGACAGGTTCCCGGGTCGCCGCTATCATATTCCAGCATCACCGGGGTCTGGTACGGATAGGCTTCCTTGGCGATCAGGTTGCGGCGGCGGATGTCGACCTTGCTGATCCCCATTTCCTGCGCGGCGACATCGACGAGACGCTCGAGCAGGAACGTCGCCTCCGGCCGCCCGGCGCCGCGATAGGCGTCAACCGGCAGCGTGTTGGTGAACACGCCACGGACCCGGCAATAGATCTGCGGCGTCGTGTAGACGCCGGCCAGCAGCAGGCCGTAGAGGTTCGTCGGAATGTTCGGGCCGAAGGTCGAGAGGTAGCCGCCCATATTGGCGACCGTATCGACCTTGAGCCCGAGGAACTTGCCGGTCTCATCCAGCGCCAGTTCGGCCTCGCTGACATGGTCGCGGCCATGCGCATCGGAGATGAACCCCTCGCTGCGGTCGCACACCCATTTCACCGGCCGGGCGAGCTTGCGCGAGGCCCAGCTGACGAGCGTCTCTTCCGGGTAGTGGAACTGCTTGACGCCGAAGCCGCCGCCGACATCGGGCGCGATCACGCGCAGCTTGTGCTGCGGGATGTTCAGCACGAACACGCCCATCAGCACCTTGACGATGTGCGGGAACTGGCTCGTGGTCCAGAGCGTGTATTGCCCGGTCGCCGGCTCGTATTCGGCGATTGCCGCGCGCGGCTCCATCGGGTTGCCGACAAGGCGGTTGTTGACAAGGCTGATGCGCGCGACATGCGCCGCGTCCCGGAATGCCGCCTCGGTCGCTGCGGCGTCGCCGACATCCCAGTCGAAGCAGAGATTGTTCGGCACGTCGTCGTAAAGCTGGGGCGCGCCCGGCCGCAGCGTATCGAGCAATCCCACGACCGCCGGCAGCGGCTCGTAATCGATCGACAGCGCCTCGACGCCCTGCAGCGCGGCTTCGCGGGTCTCGGCCACCACCATCGCGACGCCATCGCCGACATAGCGGACCGTGCCCTGCGCCAGCGCCGGATGCGGCGGCTCCTTCATCGGCTGGCCGTCGCGGCCGGTGATGCCCCAGCCGCAGGGAATGCCGCCGACGCCGTCGGCCTTGAGGTCTTCCCCGGTCAGCACCATCAGCACGCCCGGCACCTGCATCGCGGCCGACGAGTCGATCCCGTTCAGCCTGGCGTGTGCATGTGGCGAGCGGGCGAAGGCCGCCCAGGTCATGTTCGGGCGCTTGACGTCCGAGACATAGGTGCCGCGGCCCGAAAGGAACCGCCGGTCTTCCTTGCGCAGGATGGCTGCGCCGATGCCGGTGTCACTCGCCATGTCACTGCCCCTGCCTGCTTGCGTGGATGGCGGCGGCGCCCGCCAGAACGGACGCCACGATGTTCTGATAGCCGGTGCAGCGGCAGATGTTCCCTTCCAGCCAGTGGCGCACATCGCCCTCGCTCGGCTGCGGGTTGCGCGCGACAAGATCGAGCGCGCTCATGATCATGCCGGGGGTACAGAAGCCGCATTGCAGGCCGTGGTTCTCGTGGAAGGCCTGCTGCATCGCATGCAGCGCGCCGGACGTCGCACCGGACAGGCCCTCGACTGTCGTCACGGCGTGGTCATTGGCGGCGACAGCGAGCAGCGTGCAGCTTTTCACGGAGACGCCGTCGAGATGCACGACGCAGGCCCCGCACTGGCTGGTGTCGCAGCCGACATGCGTGCCGGTGAGACTGAGCGTTTCGCGCAGGAAATCGGACAACAGCGTCGCGGGCTCCACCTCCGCCGAGATGGGCTTGCCGTTGAGCACGAGGCTGATCTTCATGAGCTACCCCGGGGTCGTCGAACGCTCCCACGATCGAACATCGCGGAAATCGCGTTCGATAATCGAACATTGGACTCAACCGCCCCCGCTGCCCCAGGCAAATACAGCGCGACCGGCTTCGGCGTTTCGCCATTTGCGACACCGCCTCCCGCATCAGGGCTCTCGTTCCGGGCGCTCGGCGCGCGGGCGGATCGACCTGCTGCATTACAAAAATTCTAACATCGCGATTTCCGCAGCCGGAAATGAATAGTTTTTATGATTCTAATAAGGGGGTGCCGGGAGGCTTGAACTCCCGCACAGCGGCCCGTTGGCGTGCGGCGGCAAGGTCCGCTAGATAGCGCTACAGTCTGTTTCTGGACGTCTCTCTCCAGACGCCGCCCCCATGAAAGGCATCGCCATGGTTCTTGAAATCGCGCAGATCGACGTCGCCCCCGGCAAGGAAGCCGCCTTCGAGCAGGGCTTCGCGAAAGCCAAGCCGCTGTTCGATCGCGCCAAGGGCTGCCGCAGCGCCGCGATCCACCGTTCGCTCGAGAAGCCCGGCCGCTACCGGCTGTTCGTCGAATGGGAGACGCTGGAGAACCACACGGTGGATTTCAGGGGTTCGGCGGACTTTCAGGAGTGGCGCAGCCTGGTCGGCCACTGCTTTGCCAGCCCGCCGGAAGTCGAGCACGTCGTTCTGGTGGCCTCGGCGTCGTGATGCCGCCGGTGCGGGTACCGGAAGGCCCTGCCGGCAACGGGGCCGCGCATGGCTGACGTCTTCATCTCCTACAAGAAGGAAGATGCCGGCCGCGTCATCCGCCTCGTGGAGGCGTTGCGCGCGGAAGGCTTCAGCGTGTGGTGGGACCACGGCATCCGCGCCGGCACGGAATGGGACCGCACGATCCGGGACGAACTCGAAGCGGCGCGGATCGTGATCGCGGTCTGGTCGCGGGCGTCGGTCGATGCGCCTTGGGTCAAGGAAGAAGCCGGGGTCGGCAAGGCGCGCGGCAAGCTGGTCCCGGTCAAGATCGACAACATCGACCCGCCGCTGGGCTTCACCCTGATCCAGGCCGCCGACCTTGTCGGCTGGTCCGGGAACCGCGACGACGCCCGCTGGAGCTTTTTCCTCGACGCCTTGCGCGCGACCTTGCGCGGCGAAGCGCTCGCCGGGCTCGAGCGGCCGTTGCGGATTGAACCACAGCCTGCGCGACGCCCGCTTTTCCCGCTCCTCGCCGGCGCTGCCGTGGTCGCAGCGCTGATCGCGGGCGTCGGCGCCTTCCTTCTCATGGGGAGCCAGCGAGCGGCGGCTCCCCCGCCGCCGGCGCCGCAGGTCGCAACGCCGCCGGCACCGCCGGTCCCGGAGCCGGTCAAGATCAGCGCCGGCGAGCAGCAGCTCTGGGACCAGGCGATGACTGAAAAGCGCCGGCCGGGGTTCCAGTCTTATCTCCTGGCTTATCCGAACGGCGCCTATGCCCAACGCGCGCGCGACATCCTCCTGACCTGCCGCACCGAGACCCATGAAAGCTGGAAGCCCGGCCCGGCGGTCGCCAATCAGATGATCCGCGGCGTCGGCAATACCGGCGGGGGGCGAAGCACCGCGCAGGCCTGCGAGAGCGCCAAGTCGGAGGTGCACGGCCGTGCCAAGCTGATGTGCGAAACCATCGTCACCAATGGCGGCTTCCGGAACGCGCGCTGGACCGTCGCTGACCGCGATTGCGATTGCGAAAGGACGAGCCCCGCGGTGACGGTCTGCATCGCCGACCTCGCCTATTCCTGCGTATGGGAGCAGAAGATGACCGAGCGGATCGAGATCTGCGGCTGAATCACTGTCTCCAGCACAGTTTTTTGTGCCTTGCCTCTGGACCCGCCCACGGCGGCGGGATAACCGCAACGTCAAGCCACAAAAAACAATAGTCGCGTCCGTTCTCAAACCCATCCTGCCCAACCAACAACATTCGAAAGAGACCCCATGGCTGTCCAGAAAGCGCCCAAGCCGCGCCTCACGCCTCCTGCCGATGACAAGCTCAACCCCGCCCAGAAGGAACTGCGCGACTCGATCGCCTCCGGTCCGCGCGGGCGCTTCACCATGGGCGGTCCGTTCGCGATCTACATGGACGCGCCGGAATACGGCATGCTGGCGCAGAAGCTCGGCGGCTATGTGCGGCTGCAGACCACCGTTCCGCCGCGTCTTTCCGAACTGGCGATCCTGTGCGTCGCGCGCCACTGGAAGGCGCAGTACGAATGGTTCGCCCATGCGCCGATCGCCGAGAAGCAGGGCGTGAAGCCGGAAACGATCAAGGCCGTCAAGGCCGGCCGCCGCCCCGAAGGGGCCAAGCGCGACGAACTGGCGATCTACGATTTCGTGCAGGAACTCAACAAGTCCAAGCGCGTGAGCGACCCGACCTACAAGAAGGTCCAGAAGCTGCTCGGCGACCAGGGCACAGTCGAACTCGTCGGCATCCTCGGCTACTACACGACGGTCTCGCTGCTCCTGAACACTTTCCGCTCGCCGCTCCCCGAAGGACAGGCACTGCCGTTCAAGGAGCCGTAAGCGTGTTCCCGCGGGCCATCGGACCGGTCCGGTGGCCCGCCTTTTCGCTCTCGGCAGGCTCGCGCGGGAGCCCGACTGCTGCTTAAATCGCCTCCTGCCGAAGGAGGCCGGGCATGGTCGAAAATCTCCCCCGCGTCACCTATTCCAACATCCGCGCGGATTTCTCCGGCGTACACGCGCTGCTCGACCGGCACATCCCGAAGTTCCGCAGCGAGCGGCTGGGCGCGATCTGGCCGAACCGCATCGGCGGCGTGAACAATGCGAGCGGCGAGGTCTACGCAGCCCCCTGCCCCATCGACCGCCGCGTCACGCTAGGCCATTTCCACGCCGCCGACGCGCATGCGGTGAGCCTCGCTGTAACGACGGCGCGCGAAGCCTTCCACGTCTGGAGCCGCGAATCCTGGCAAGATCGCGTCGCGGTCATGCGCCGGCTTGCCGAGGAACTCGAAGCGCGCAAGCACGACCTCGCCGTCGCCTGTCTGCTGGAAGTCGGCAAGTCGCGCATGGAGGCGATGGGCGAGGCCGAGGAGGCAATCGACCTCGTGCGCTACTACGCCGACGAGATGGAGGCGAATGCCGGCTTCGTCCGGCCACTGCGGCAGGCATTCCCGCAGGAGGAAACCGGCGACGTGCTCCGGCCATTCGGCGTGTTCGCAGTGATTTCGCCGTTCAACTTTCCGCTCGCGCTCTCGGTCAACATGATCTCGGCCGCGCTGCTGGCCGGCAATACCGTGGTCTACAAGCCGAGCCCGCTCGCGGGGCTCACCGGCATGCTTCTGACGCAGGCGATCGAAGCCGCGAGCGTGCCGCCCGGCGCGATCAACCTCGTCTGCGGCGGCGCGGAGACCGGCGCATTGCTGGCGCGGCACCCGCGCATTGACGGCATCGCCTTTACCGGCTCGCACCGCGTCGGCATGGACCTCCTGCGCGCTGTCGCGGGTGGCGACACCAATCGGCCGGTGATCGTCGAGATGGGCGGCAAGAACCCGACCTATGTCACCGCCTCTGCCGACCTCGACATGGCCGCCGAGGGCGTGATGCGCTCGGCTTTCGGCCTGCAGGGCCAGAAATGCTCCGCCGGTTCCAAGGTCTATGTGCACGCAGCCGTGCACGAAGGCTTCATGGCACGGCTGAAGGCGCTCACTGAGAAGATCGTCGTCGGCGATCCGGCCGAGCGCAATGTGTTCATGGGGCCGCTGATCGACGAAAGCGCGCTCGAGCGCTTCCGCAGCGTGGTGCGCGCGGCGAGCGAGGCCGGCCACGTCGTCGCCGGCGGCGATGTCCTGAGCGGCGGGCCCTTCGACCACGGCGCCTATGTCGCGCCGACGATCGTCGCCGGCATCAACCCGCACCACCGCATCAACAAGGACGAACTGTTCCTGCCGTTGCTCTCTGTGCTCACCTTCACCGATCTCGCCACGGCGATCGCCGACGGCAATGACGTGCTCTATGGCCTCACCGCCGGCTGCTACGCGCAGGACGAAGACGAGCTTGCGATCTTCCTCGAACATGCCGAGGCAGGCGTGCTCTATGCCAACCGCGCGAGCGGCGCGACCACCGGCGCATGGCCGGGCATCCAGAGCTTCTGCGGATGGAAGGGCTCGGGGGTGAGCGGCAAAGGCGGCCTCGGCCCCTATTACCTGCCGCAATTCATGCGCGAGCAGAGCCGCACGATCTGGCGGGGCTGATAGGAAGCCGGGGATTTCGTCACCGCGGATGCGATGGACTATCCGAACGCGAGGCGCAGCACTGTTCCGAAAGCGAGCAGGCCGGCAAAGCTGATGAAGACCATCCGCAGCGTCGAGTTATCGGAGCCCTCGGGCTCGCTCGCTTCGCTCGCCGTCAGTGGCATCGAGGTGGCCGCGGCTATGGCGGTCTCTGCCGGTCTCTCCGATGGCGCTGCCGCCGGCGCTGAGGCTGCCCGCTCCTGGGCGACCGGTGAAGAAGGAACCGGGGGCGACGAACTGGAGGCTGGCCGCCCATTGAATGCTGCCGGGGGCGGGGATGCGCCGCGGTCCGGCAACGGCTTCGTCGCCTTTTCAGAGGTCCCGTGCGCGCCGTAAGCCATCTTCGCCGATCCACGGTCGGGCTGTTGGGGATCGTCCGGCACGAAGAAGGACGGCACCGGCGTGTCGGCCGGCGCCGAGCCCATCAACGAACGTGGCCCCGGCCGCACCGGCGGCATCGGGATCGCCACCTCCTCGTCGACATACTCTTCAAAGCGCGGCGCGGAGCGCTGGCGCCGGGAACCCGACGAAGACCCGGAGGCAGTGTCGCGCCGCGGTCTCGCAGACCGCTTGCCGCTCGAATCCGGCGTGGCCGCGGGCTTGTCCACGATCAGAGGTTCAGCGGCGGGGGCCGCTTCCGTCACCGGCGCGGGCGCGCAGGAGCCGGCGATGCGCTCATCGCACGCCGATGCTGGCACCGCCGACGCGCAAATCACGCCAGCCACAAGGAGAGCGGACGCCAACCGCCGCAGATTTTCCATGAACCCTCCCGTCCCGGATCCCGCTTTATACAGCCACCGCATCGTGACCGCACCTTGACCGGAAAAGGGCAAGCCGCCCCCGACCCACAAGTTAATTTTCAGGCTAAGTTCCCGCTCTGTTTCACTTTTCGCCCCTCACCACAGCCTCGTCCCGGTATTCATGCAGCGTGCCGGCGTGATCGCAAATGTGATAGGCCGGCGCATCCGCGCCATCAGCCTCCGCTGCGCTCCAATAGCAAGGCCCCACCGGGGCTTTGCCGTATCCGCCGGGAATATCGAGCACATAGGCGGGCTGGCAAAGACCCGAGACGCGCCCCTGCAGGTTGCGCATGAGCGCCTGCCCCTCCGCGATCGTGGTGCGAAAATGAGCAGTGCCGGGCGCGAGATCGGCATGATGCAGGTAGTAGGGCTTGATGCGGCACTCGACGAAGGTGCGCATCAACGCTTCCAGCGTCGCCGCATCATCGTTAACGCCGCGCAGCAGCACCGACTGGCTCAGCATGGGAATACCGGCATCGACGAAACGCGCACATGCCTGACGTGCGGCCTCGCTCAGTTCGCGCGGATGGTTGGCGTGCAGCACCACATAGGTCGCCTTGCCCTCCGCACGCAGCGCGCGCACCAGCGACGGCGTGATCTTTTCCGGATCGGCAACCGGAAGCCGCGTGTGCACGCGGATGACCTTCACATGCGGAATGTCAGCCAGTTCGCGCACGACGGCGCGCAGCCGCCGGGGTGAAAGCACTAGCGGATCGCCGCCGGTGAGGATCACCTCCCATATCGCCGGCCGCACACGGATGTAATCGAGCGCGGCAGCGAGCGCCGAAGGTGACAACGTCTGCCGCTTGCCGGGCCCGACCATCTCGCGCCGGAAGCAGAAGCGGCAATAGACCGCACAGACATGCACAGGCTTCAGCAGCACGCGGTCGGGGTAGCGATGCACGATGCCTTCGACCGGGCTGTGCGCATCGTCGCCGATCGGGTCGGCGCGTTCCTCCGGCCGCGTCTCGAGTTCCGCTGCCGCGGGCACGAACTGCCGCGCGATCGGGTCGTGCGGGTCGTGCGGATCGATCAGATCGGTCAGCGCAGGCGTAATGCCGACGGCATAACGCGCCGCCACCTGTTCGAGCGCCGGCAGCGCATCGGCCGGCACAAGATCGGCGCGCGCGAGGTCGGCCGCGCTGCGCAGGGTCTTTGAGGACTCCGCCATGGCGGCTTGGCTTACAGCATCGTCCGCATGATGAAAATGGATTGCAAACGCGATTATCCGGCCACCGGCGTCCAGATCACCTGTTCGATCCGCGGAGCGCCGGTCGCGAGCATCACCAGACGATCGAAGCCGAGCGCACAGCCGGACGCCTCCGGCATCGCGGCCAGCGCGTTCAGAAAATCCTCGTCGACCGGATAGCGCTCGCCATACACGCGCTGCTTCTCCTGCATCTCCGCCTCGAAGCGACGCCGCTGCTCGGCCGGATCGGTCAGTTCTCCGAACGCATTCGCGAGTTCGACGCCGCAGGCGTAAAGCTCGAAACGCTCCGCCACGCGCGGATCGCGGGGACAAGGCCGCGCCAGCGCCGCCTCCGCCACCGGATATTCGTACAGAACCGTTGGTCGCCCGAGACCGAGATTGGGTTCGATCTTCTCGGTCAGCACGCGGCTGAACACGTCTGCCCAGGTGTCGTCGTCCGCGACCCGGACGCCCTGCCCGCGCGCAGCCGCAGCGAGCGCCTCGCAATCCGTCGCGTCCGCGGATACCGAGGCGAGGAGATCGACCCCCGCAAAGCGGGCGAAGGCCTCGGCCACCGTGACCCGCTCGGGCTCGGCAAAGGGATCGGCCGTCCGGCCCCGAAACGTCAGGGCCGATGCCCCCGCCGATTCGGCGGCGCGACGCAGCAGGGACGCGCAGTCCTGCATCAGAGCCTCGTAGGGCTCTTCGGCGCGATACCATTCCAGCAGCGTGAACTCCGGGTGGTGCAGCGCGCCCCGCTCCCGGTTGCGGAAGACGCGGGCGAAATCGACGATGCGCCGCTCCCCCGCCGCCAGCAGCTTTTTGCAGGCGAATTCCGGCGACGTGTGCAGGAACAGGGGGGATTTCTCCCCGCCCGGGGTCAGGATTTCGGTTGCAAAAGCATGCAGATGCGCCTCGTTGCCGGGGGAGCGCTGGAGCACGGCCGCCTCGACCTCCGTGAACCCGTTTCCGGCAAAATACCGGCGCAGGGCGGCCTTGATCCGCCCGCGCACGGCCAGGAACGGCCGCCGGTCGGCATGCACGTCTTTGTCCCACCAGGGCGATGCGCCCGGATCGCTCATCTTGGCCGTCCTCTTGCAAAATTGCTGGCGAATGGGCTCAGGATCGGTATGTTGCGCCCCAATTCACACCCCATCCGCCCTTTGCGACGGCGCCTGCGCCGCTGCCCAAGCCCGAGGCCATAGCCCGTGAAAGTCATCGCCAGTTCGCTCCGCAAGGGAAACATCGTCGAGATCGAGGGCAAGCTTTACGCCGTGGTGAGCGCGGAGAACATCCACCCCGGCAAGGGTACGCCGGTCACCCAGATGGACCTGCGCCGCCTCAGCGACGCGGTGAAGATCTCCGTGCGCTACCGTACCACCGAGCAGGTCGAGCGCGCCCATGTCGAGGATCGCGAACACACCTTCCTCTACAGCGACGGCGACGGCTTTCACTTCATGAACTCCGAGAGCTACGACCAGATCACGCTGCCGGAGGACCTCATCGGCGACCAGGCGCCCTATCTGCAGCCGGAAATGAAGGTAATGCTGAGCCTGCATGAGGGAACGGCGGTCGGCATCGACCTGCCGCAGCGCGTGACGCTCGAAGTCGTCGAAACCGAGCCGACCGTGAAGGGCCAGACGGCGTCGTCGTCCTACAAGCCGGCGATGCTGGAAAACGGCGTGCGCACCATGGTCCCGCCGCACATCGCGACCGGCACCCGCATCGTGGTGATGACGGTTGACGGCTCCTACGTCGAGCGCGCGAAGGACTGAGCGCGTCCAAAGGACATATGCCTTCGACGTACCAGCCTTCGCCGCATCATCTCAGCCGCAACCACAATCTCCCATCCCTCCCCTTGAGGGGAGGGATGGAGCCTGGCGCAACGCCCGGACAACCGACCGGCCCACAATGCCGACTTCGGAGGTCACTCCGAAAAGGACTGAGTGTGTTCGAAGAGCTAAGTGCGTCCGAAGGGCTCAGTGTGTCTAACGGACATCTGCCTTCGACTGCCTTCGACGCATCGCCGTGACACCGCCCCGATCTCCCATCCCTCCCCTCAAGGGGAGGGTGGCGACCCCGGCCTCAAGCCGGGGGAGCCGGGTGGGGTCAGGTGGCACGCGTCAATCACCCCACCCCGCCGCCTTCGGCGGCGACCCTCCCCTTAGGGGAGGGATGGAGCTTGGCGCAACGTCGGAGAAACCGACCGGCTCACTGACTTACAGCATCGCAACGACCGAAAGCCGGCAACCACCCCGGATCAAGTCCGGGGCAGGCTTTTTCGGAGCGATGCTTTAGCGAGACATCCCTAACCACACGTCCTCGCGGGACGTCCTTGGCACGATCTCCTCAACGAGAGATCGCTACCGCCCCGGGCCGAACAGGCCGGGCATCTGGTCCGGCGCGGTCGGGTTGTAGCGGTTCTCGACCAGCGACACGCGGCCCATATACTGGTTGCGGGCGATGAAGGCCCGGCCGAGTTCAAGCTGTTCCGGTTCCCAGGCTTTGAGCGCCGCATCGACATCGCCATTCGCGGCGACGAGACAGTCGGCCAGCGCCCAGGCATTGACGGACGCCTTCGCGGTCGCCGCGCCGGCATGCGGGCGGGTGGCAAACGCGGCATCCCCGACGAGGCAGGCGCGGCCATAGGCCATGCGCGGCGCGGACAGATCGTAAAGCACCTGCAGGAACGGCTCGCCAGTGTTGAGCACGATGTCGGCGGCCATCTCCGGCAGCAGGCGCCGGGCGTCCGCCCGCATCTCGTCGATGAAGCGCTGCTGCGGACCGCCCGCAGGCAATGAAATCGGACGGCGGACACCGCCGCGGTCGGTCATCAATTCGTCGAGCGGCGCGCCCTCGGCGACATTGCGATACCAGACGAAGTTGAAATAACGCGCGGCCGCGTCCCGGTTGGTCGGATCGGGGATCGGATACATGCCGATATGGCTGTAGGGGATGGTCGCGTAGCAGATCGAGTCTTCCATCACCGCGCGGGTCGCCGCGCTCACGGCATGCGAAGGCGCGTAGCCGCGCCAGGTGATGTAGCCGGCATAGGCAAGCTGCGCTTCCGGCGCGAGTTGCCGGCGGCCGGTCGAGAGAATGCCGTCGGCGAACACGACAAGGTCCGCGCGCTCGCTGCGCCCGTCCGCAAACCGCACGGTCGCGCCCGTCGCGTCGAGCGCAACGTCGATGCATTCCATGCCGAGATGATAGCGCTCCGTATCGAACCTCGCCGTGAGCGCGCGGTGCAGCGACCCCCATGAGGTAAACTGCCCCGGCGTCTCGACCTCCGAGATGATGCGGTTGCCGGCGCCGATGTGACGGAACCGACGCACGAAGGTGCTCACCGCCTCGAGGTCGTCGACCCCGGCGCGCTCGCGCAGCAGGCGCGCCATTTCCGGCACGATCCGCAAACCCGCGCCATGGCCTTCCAGCCGGCGCGGCACCCGTTCGAAAACATCGACCGCGCAGCCGACCTCGCGCAAAGCCAGCGCCGCCATCATGCCGCCGAGCGATCCGCCAATGACGATCACGCGCGGCGCGGAAGAAGGATTGATCATCGCATTCCCAGGTTCACCCTGCCTGCATAGCATGTCCCCGGCCCGTGAGGCTCCCCCTCGACACGCAATTTGCCGACAAGCGGTCCGCGCGCTAAGTCAGCGCTGAACAGTAATTTCACACTCCGCCACGGCCGCGCGTAATGATCCGCTTCATTCTCCGATTTCTCGGCCTGTTCCTCATGGCGGGCGGATTCGTGGCCCTGATCTACGACGGCACCAAGAGCATCGCCGGCAATGCGCTGGTCATGACGCCGTTCGGGGACCTGTGGCGGCAGGTCCACCCGGAAACGCTGGCCTGGACCCAGGCTACGATCGAGAAACAGGCCCCTGCCTGGGTCTGGGACCCGGTGACGGTCACGCTGCTGACGGCGCCGGCCTGGGCCGTGCTGGGCGTGCTCGGCACGCTCCTGATGCTGGCGGGCCGCCGCAAGCAGGCCCCTGCCCGCTTCGGCGTCGAGCGGTAACGAAACCGCCCGGCGGTGCGAATATGTTCCCGTCTGACTATATTGGGGACACCGAACCGGAGAGCCGAAACATGTTCAGCTTCAGGAAGCCGCTGTCGATACCGTCCGCGGGCGAGGCCTTGGCGGGCCGGCCCGACCCGATCCCCACCGCGGACAAGCACCACATAAACGGCCGGGCGCTTAAAGGGCCCTACCCGGAAGGGCTGGAGATGGCGGCTTTCGGCATGGGCTGCTTCTGGGGTGCGGAGCGCAAGTTCTGGGAGCTCGGCGACGGCATCCACATCACCGCCGCCGGCTATGCCGCGGGCGTGACGCCCAATCCGACCTATGAGGAAGTCTGCTCCGGCATGACCGGCCACAATGAGGTGGTGCTGGTCGTGTTCGACCCGAAGAAGATTTCCTATGAGCGCCTGCTCAAGACGTTCTGGGAAAACCATGACCCGACGCAGGGCATGCGTCAGGGCAACGACGTCGGTACGCAGTATCGCTCCGGCATCTACGTCTATTCGCCGGAGCAGCGGCGCGCCGCCGAGGCATCGAAGGCTGACTACGGCAAGGAACTCGCACGGCAGCGCTTTGGCGCGATCACGACCGAGATCCTCGACGCGCCCACGTTCTACTTCGCGGAGGACTATCACCAGCAGTACCTCGCGAAGAACCCGTGGGGCTATTGCGGGCTCGGCGGCACCGGCGTGAGCTGCCCGGTCGGTGTAGCTGCGGCGAGCTGACATTAACCGTCCGCACTGCGGACGCGCGTGACGCCGTGGACCCCATGTCCACGGCGTTTTCTTTTGTCACCTTCTTTTGATCGCTGCCGCTTCCTTCCCTTTCGACGCAGATCCCTTCGACGCATTCGCGCAAAGCATGGCGCGCATGCAGGTTCGCGTGCCATAGTGCGGATACGCGCACAGGGCTCGAATTCCTGGCGCTGATCTAGGGAGTTGAACTTGAAGATCTCACGACGAACTTTTTCTACGCTGCTCGCTGCAACGGCTGTCGCCGCACCGCGTATCGCATTCGCCCAGAACTTTCCTACACGACCGATCAACCTCGTCATTCCGTTCGCACCGGGCGGAGGAACCGACGTCGTCGCGCGCGCGATGTCCAACGTCTTCGCCGCCAAGCTCGGCCAGCCGGTCGTGGTGGAGAATGTCAGCGGCGCCGCCGGAAGCATCGCGTCCAGCCGCGTCGCGCGCGCCAAGCCTGACGGCTACACGCTGATCATGCAGAACCTCGCCTTCGCGCTGAATCCTGGCCTCTATTCGAACCTTCCCTACGATACCGAGAAGGATTTCGTGCCGATCGCGATGGTCAATGAGACGCCGCTCGTCTACGTCGCGCGCAAGGACCTGCCGCCGAGCACGGTCCCCGAACTCGTGGACTGGATGAAGAAGAACAACGCCAAGCTCGCGCATCCGGGCGTCGGCAGTTCGGGCCATATCGCGGTCGCGATGCTGGCGCAGACGATCGGCGTCACGGCCTCGTCGATCCCCTATCGCGGCGGCGGACCGATGCTGGTGGACATCATCGGCGGGCACGTCGATATCGGCACGGTGACGCTCGGCAACGCTATCGAGCCCATGCGCAGCGGCCAGGTAAAGGCGCTGGGCATCAGTTCGCCGCAGGCAGCAAAGCTGCTGCCGAAAGTGCCGAGCCTCGTAAAGGAACTCGGACCCAACCTCAACATTTCGTTCTGGAACGCGCTGCTTGCGCCCGCCGGCACACCAAAGCCGGTGGTCGACAAAATCACCGCTGCCTTCGAGGAGACGTTGAAGGACAAGGATCTGATCGACCGCTGGGCGCAGCAGGGCATCGATCTGTTCCCGCAGGAACAGCGCACGCCGGAAGGAACCGCCAAGTTCCTGCGCGACGAAACGGCTGTCTGGAGAAAGCGGATCAAAGCCGCCGGCATCGAAGCGAAGACGCTGTAACCGGCGCATTTACTTGCTTGTTTGAAGAAGCCCCGCACCGCGCGAGCGATGCGGGGCTTTCTTTTATGCCCTCATGGAATGCTTTTATGCCTTCATGGAATGCAACGGCCGTCCGCAGCGACTGGCCGGCATGTCCGCAAGCCCGCCGCGGGCCACCGATCACGGCGTTGTCATCGTCGCGGCTGCGGTGCGGCCATGAATCCGGGCCATATTGTACCGTCGGCGCTGTCAGGGCGGCGTAACCCACTCTTGCTGTCTGCGCGCATTCCGTGCCAGACATTTGCCCTGAAGCAGCGGGGACTTTCGTCGCACGACGGCTTTCGCGCTGCCAACAAACAGAATGATGTCGCCCAGCCAAAAAATCGGGCGTCCATGTGGAGGACTATGATGACAGCAACCGCTCGTCGCCGACCCTAGACTCTTGCCTGCCGGCAGGCCGCCGCTCGCGCGATAGCTCGCGTGGGCTCGCGCGTCTACCGGCTGTTCGACCGTGTCTGACCGCGCTCAGGAGGATACGTTCCTGTGACCGCACAAGATGTCGCTCGCGTTGACGCCGCGCTCCCTGTCCCGGCCGCCCGCAAGGGCGAGGAATGGTGGCGCATTGTCTGGCGCAACGCCTTCCCCTTCATCGTCGTCGGCGCGATCTGGGAAATCATCGCCCATCTCGGGCTGTTCAATCCGCGGCTGTTTCCGCCGCTGGAGGATATCGCTGCCGCGTTCATTCGCCTGACGCTCGACGGCATCCTGCCCTACCACGCCTTCGAAACCATCCTGCGCCTCATCAGCGGGTTCCTGATCGCGGCCGTCGTCGGCCTCGCGATCGGCTTCGCGATGGGGCGCTGGCGACTCGCGGAAGACATGCTGCTGCCGCCGGTCGCAATCACGGCGCCCATTCCCGGCTTCGCCTATGCACCGCTGTTTCTCCTGTGGTTCGGGCTCGGCAATTTTCCGACCATCCTGCTGGTCGCTTTCGTGTCGATGTTCCCGATCATCTTCAACACCTGGACCGGCGTGAAGGCGGTTAAGGAGATCTGGCTGCGCGCCGCCGGCGCGATGGGCGCCGACAATCAGCAGATGTTCCGCCACGTCATCCTGCCCGGCGCCCTGCCCTATATCCTCACCGGCATGCGGCTCGGCCTCGCGCAGGCGTGGCGCGTGCTGGTCGGCGTCGAGATGCTGGCCGCGGTGTCGTGGGGACTCGGCTGGCTGATCTTCGGCGCGCGTGAATTCCTCAACACCGACGTGATGCTCGCCGGCGTCGCGGTGATCGGCATCATCGGCCTCGCGCTCGAGAAACTCGTGTTCCAGAATCTCGAGAACTACACGGTCGTGCGCTGGGGGATGATGAAATGACCTTCTCCCTCTCGCCCGACCAGTTCCGTTCGCTCTGGCGCGGCGCGCTATCGCTCTGCCTGATCGCGGCGCTCTACGAGACCATCGCCCGCAGTGGCTACTTTCCGACGGTGCTGATGCCGCCGATCCCGGTGGTCGCCTCGACGTTCTGGACCGTCATGACCGACGGCACCATGATCCACCACGCGGCCTCGACGCTCTACCGCGTGCTGATCGGCTTCGGGATGGCGGTCGTGGTCGGCATCCCGCTCGGCATCCTGATGGCGCGCTACCAGCGGGTGGAGAACTTCGTCCTGCCGCTCGCCAGCGCGCTGATGCCGATCCCCTCGCTCGCCTGGGTGCCGGTGTTCATCCTCTGGTTCGGGCTCGGCAACACGGTGTCGATCCTGGTGGTGTTCTACGCAGCGACATTCCCGATGCTGCTTAACACCTGGTCGGGCGTGCGCTCGGTCAATCCGCTGTGGCTGCGCGCAGCCGGCGCGATGGGCGCGAACGAGAACGCGCTGTTCTGGAAGGTCATCATCCCCGGCGCCTCGCCCTTCATCATCACCGGCGTGCGGCAGGCGTTCCTGCGCGCATGGATCGCGGTGGTCGGCGCGGAGGCGCTGGCCGCCTCCGACTGGGGCCTCGGCTGGGTGATCTTCGACGCCAAGGAATTCCTCAATGCCGACCTGATGCTCGCCTCGCTCGCGGTGATCGGCATCATCGGCTTCGCGTTCGAGCGGCTGGTGTTCGGCACGCTGGAGCGCCAAACCGTGCTGCGCTGGGGCATGGTGAAGGCCGCGAAGGGATAGAACAAGATCGCGCGTGACGCGGCGACGGGAGACGAACGACGCAAGGGAGTGGGAATGCCTGAAATCGAAGTCAAGGACGTCAGCCTCGTCTACGACACGCCGATGGGCCGCGTGGTCGGCGTGCAGAATGCCAACTTCGTGCTGGAGAAGTCGCAGTTCCTTTGCCTGCTCGGTCCGAGCGGCTGCGGCAAGTCCACGCTGCTCAACATCATTGCGGGCTTTCTCACCCCGACCACCGGCCAGATCCTCATCGGCGGCAAGCCGGTGAGAGGCCAGGGCACTGACCGCGGCGTCGTGTTCCAGGACTTCGCGCAACTGTTTCCGTGGCGCACCGCGCTCGGCAACGTCGCCTTCGGGCTGGAGATGAAGGGCGTGCCGAAGGCCGAGCGCGAAGAGATCGCGCTGAAGCAGCTGGAGTTGGTCAAGCTCGCCAAGTTCGCCAACTCCTATCCGCACCATCTCTCCGGCGGCATGCAGCAGCGCGTCGCGATCGCGCGTGCGCTCGCCTACAATCCCGCGGTACTCCTGATGGACGAGCCCTTCGCCGCACTCGACGCGATGACGCGCGACGACATGCAGCGGCTGCTGGCCGATGTGTGGAAGGAGACCGGCAAGACCATCGTCTATGTCACGCACAACGTCGCCGAGGCCGTCTATCTCGGCGACCGGGTGATTGTGATGACGCCGCATCCCGGCACGGTGAAGGCCGAGATCCCGATCACGCTGCAACGGCCGCGCGAGGCCTTGAGCGTGCAGTTTCTCGACCAGCAGAAGCATCTGCTGAGCCAGCTTGGGCAGCACGCCGAGGCTGCGTGACGCCACGACAGGACGACGAAGGTGCACCGACGAAGGCACAACAACGAGCGGCTTGATGAACAAGGCGCGAGGAAACGACCAGCACGAACCAGTATCGGAGGAAACGTCATGAAATTCTTCGACCCGCAAATTACGCGCAGGCATTACCTGATGGCGACGGGCGCCCTGCTGACCGTCGGTCTCGCGCCGATGGCGCGAGCACAGGGGCTCGCGACCATCCGGCAAGGCTTCCAGACCAATATGTGGGGCATGCCGACCTATTATCTCATGCGGTCGGGACTGCTTGAGAAGGCGGGCATCAAGTTCGAGGAATTCGCGGTTCCTTCCGGCAATCTGACGATGCAGCAGATGGTCGCCCGCCAGGTCGACCTCGGCACCTATGCCGGCCCCTCGCTGCTGATCGGCCATGCGCGCGGCGGCATGGCCGGCGTGGCGGTGATCGAGCACGTCGGCAAGAGCATCCGCGTGATGGGGCGAAAGGATCTGAACCTGAAGAAGATCGAGGACCTGCGCGGCAAGAAGGTCGCCAACCAGACCGGTTCGTCGGTCGGCAACATCTTCGTCGACCAGCTTGCACCCAAGCACGGGCTCAAGAAGGGCGACTTCCAGGAAGTCCGCATGAACGTCAACGACATGGTCGCCGCCATGGCGGCCAAGACGGTCGACGCGATGGTCTGCACCGAGCCTTACAACGCGATCGCGGAGGACGACGGCATCGGCACCACCATCGTCAGCTTCTTCGACGTGGACAAGCTGCCGGTGTTCATGGCCGCGACGCCCGAGTTCATCGACAAGAACGGGCCCACGCTGACCGCCTACCTCAAGACCTGGCTCGCCGTGACCAGCGATTTCAAGCAGAGCCCCGACAAGATCGCCAAGGTGGTGCACGACTTCTACACGTCGAAGGGCTACAAGATGTCGCTCCCGACACTGACGAAGGCGCTCGCCACCGTCGAAGTCGATCCCGGCTTCCCCAGCGACCTGCGTCCCTACATGGAGTATCACGCCAAGGTGCTGGTCGCAGAGAAGAAGATCCCGGCCATGCCCGACTGGGCGAAGGTTCTGCGCCCCGAATTTCTCGAAAAGGCGCGCGCCACGGGCTGAGCATCGCTCCGAAAAAGCCTGCCCCGGACTTGATCCGGGGTGGATGCCGGTTTTCGGAAATAGCGATGCTCAAACAAGATCCTACAGCATCGTGCCGATTCATCGAATTGGCACGATGCTGTAGGCCTGTCGCGCACGATCTGATCGGGCATCCGCCCGGATGACGGCTTGCGAAGCCTCGGTTCTGATCCAGAGCCGAGGCTTTTTCTTATTGTGTCACGCGCGCCCGCGACCAAGGGGCCGTCAGCTTCCCCCCGCAAACTCCCCGCAGAAAAAACTGCCGACGCACCATTGATTCCGGCGGCGGGAGGGTCGATGCTGCCCGGAGAATAATACCGCGAGCTGGGAATTCAGGAATGTGATCGACGGAAAGCGCACGCAAGGGAGTGGACTATGGCCCTGTGGCAACCCGATCCGAGTTTCTATCCCTCACCGCGTCAAGCCGCCAATGCCCCGCCCGAGACGATCGCCTATGTGGCGGCGTTTGATCCCGACCGCAAACGGCCCGACGCGATCGCAGTCGTTGACGTAGACCCCGCATCATCTTCGTTCTCGAAAATCATCGGCGAGGTCGCGGCCACCGCGCCCGGCGACGAGTTTCATCATTTCGGCTGGAACGCCTGCTCGTCCTGCCTGTGTCCGAACGCGCCGCATCCGCATGTCGAGCGGCGCTATCTCGTCGTGCCGGGCCTGCGTTCGTCGCGCATCTACATCATGGACACCAAGCCCGATCCGCGCGCGCCGAAGATCGTCAAGGTGATCGAGCCGGAAGAGATCGCCGAGAAGACCGGCTACACGCGGCCGCACACCGTGCATTGCGGACCGGGCGGCATCTATGTCGCCGCGCTCGGCAACAAGGAAGGCAAGGCGCCCGGCGGCGTGTTCGTGATGGATCACGAGAGCTTCGAGCCGCTCGGCCAGTGGGAGGTCGACCGCGGGCCACAGCAACTCGGCTACGACATGTGGTGGCACCTTGGCTACGACACCGTGGTCACCAGCGAGTGGGGCACACCCGACACATTCGAGGACGGGCTGGTGCCCGAAATTCTTCTCGGCAGCAAATATGGACGCAAGCTGCACTTCTGGGACTTCGCCAAACGCAAGCATCTGCAGGAGATCGACTTCGGCGAGGAACACCAGCTCGTGTTCGAGCTGCGGCCCGCGCACGACCCGCGCAAGGCGTATGGCTTCGTCAATTGCGTCATCAGCCTGAAGGATCTCTCGTCCTCGGTCTGGACCTGGTACCGCGACGGCGACAAGTGGGCGGTCAAAAAGATCATCTCGATCCCGGCCGAGCCGGCCGATCCCGATCTGCTGCCGCCAGTGCTGAAAGGTTTCAAGGCGGTGCCGCCGCTCGTCACCGACATCGACCTCTCGATGGACGACCGCTTTCTCTATGTATCGTGCTGGGGAACCGGCGACCTGCTGCAATACGACGTCTCGGACCCGTTCGAACCGAAACTCACCGGCAAGGTGCGCATCGGCGGCATCGTTGCGCGCGCCACGCATCCCGGCGCAACCAACGGCGCGCTCAATGGCGGCCCGCAAATGGTGGAGATCAGCCGCGACGGGCGGCGCGTCTACTTCACCAATTCGCTCTATGGCGCGATCGACCCGCAATTCTATCCCGAAGGGATCGACGGCTGGATGGTGAAGCTCGATGTCGGCGAGAATGGCGGCATCGCGCTCGATCCGAAATTCTTCATCGACTGGCCGAACGGCCACCGGCCGCATCAGGTGCGCCTGCAGGGCGGCGACTGCTCATCGGACTCCTACTGCTATCCGTGAGGTGAGCGTGCGGTGATGACCGGCAGCGCCGAAATCTGGCCGTGGCTCACGCTCGCGAGCCTCGGCCTGTTCCACGGGATCAATCCCGCGATGGGCTGGCTGTTCGCGGTCGCGCTCGGGCTCCAGCGCGGCAGTCAGCGCGTCGTGCTCCTGTCGCTGGTTCCGATCGCGGCCGGCCACGCCGCGGCGGTCGCCGTGGTGCTGATCGTGGTGCTGGCGCTCGGCCGCGCGGTCGATCACGCCGCCTTCGTGAAGCTGACCGGCGTGGTGCTAATCGCCTGGGCGCTCTGGCATGCGCTCTACGGCCATCGCCAGCGCCTCCGCGTCGGCATGCAGACCGGCCTTGCGGGCCTCGCGCTCTGGTCGTTCCTGATGGCGAGCGGGCACGGCGCCGGTCTGATGCTGATCCCCGCGCTCGGTCCGATCTGCGGCACCTCGGCGCCCGGCTCCGATGCGATGGTCCCGGCGGCGCTCGCCGCCCTCGGCGTGCATTCGGCCGCCATGCTGCTGACCATCGCGGCGGTATCGGTCCTCGTCTACAACTGGCTCGGGGTCGATTTCCTGCGGCGCGGCTGGATCAATCTCGACCTCGTCTGGATCGCCGCGCTCGGCCTCTGCGGGATCGCCTTACTGGCCGCGTGACGCCTGTCCGCTTCCATGATGCGGACACCACAAGCAGACCCGGCCCGCTTTTACCGCAACCGGGCACCGCATCCTTGTCGAACCCGACCGACCTCACTATTGTGCCCGCGCATCCCAGAGATCGCTGTTTCCCGGCTGTCTCGCCGCGCCGTTGAGCACTCCCGCAATAGCCAGTAGTCATTTGCGGAAGCGCAGCAGCCGGCCCTTTTCGACCATCCTGCAAGAAGACTGGAGACGTCCATGTCCGCAAATGACCAGAGCCCGCTTGCCAGCGGCGCCAACGAATCGATCGAATGGAATTTCAAGCTCATCGGCCATCACGAACTCGGCGGCTTCGGCGGCATGGGCGAAGGCATGGCGGTGCAGGTCGCGCCGGACGGCCGCCGCATCATCTGGCTGGCGCATGAGAGCGCACCGAAGAACTTCACCGGCGTCGACGTCTCCGACCCGCGCAACCCGAAGATGGTCGTGCAGACCGCGCTGCCGCACAACAATGTGCGCTCGAACTCGCTGGAACTGACCGGCAACATCCTCGCGGTCGCCTACCAGACCAAGCAGCACGGCCAGACCCCGGCCGGTTTCGAACTGTTCGACGTGTCGAAGCCGGAAGAGCCGAAGTCGATCTCGTTCTTCGACTGCTCGGGCCCGAAGTCGCGCGGCGTGCACCAGCTCTGGTTCGCCGACGGCGAATACGTCCACATGGCTGCCGGCGCCGCCGACTTCATCCCCAACAACGACCTCGACGACCAGTGCTACCGCATCATCGACGTGCGCAACCCGTCGAAGCCGGAAGAAGTCGGTCGCTGGTGGCTGCCGGGCACGCGCCAGGGCGACAACGTGCCGCCGCCGGTGCGTCACCAGAAGCCGCTGCCGGACATGGGCTTCCGCGCCCACAACACCAACGTCTATCCGCAGCGTCCCGACCGCGCCTATCTCGGCTATCTCGACGGCGGCATGCTGATCCTCGACATCTCCAACAAGGCGCAGCCGCAGCTCATCAGCCGCTGGGACCACTCCCCGCCCTATTCCGGCTTCACCCACACGCTGGTGCCGTTCTTCAACCGCAACCTGCTCATCATGACCGACGAGTCGACGGTCGATCGCGCGGCGGACTGGCCGAAGCTCGTCTGGGTTCTCGATAACCGCGACGAGACCAACCCGATCCCGATCGCCACCTGCCCGATGCCGCCGGTCGACACCTGGGGCAATCGCGGCGGCCGCTTCGGCGCCCACAATCTGCACGAGAACACGCCGTCGCCGCACTGCTGGTACTCGGAGGACGTGATCGTCGGCACCTTCTTCAACGGTGGCCTGCGCGCTTACGACCTTTCGAACCCCTACCAGCCGAAGGAAATCGCCGCTTTCGTGCCGCCGGCCCCGCCGCTGTCGCGTGCCGGCGCGATCCAGCTCAACGACCTGTTCATCGACGAGCGCAAGATCGTCTACACTGTCGACCGCATCATCGGCGGCCTCTACATCCTCGAGATGGGCTTCTGAGATACGAGGCGACTGCCAAGCCTTCACCTCTCCCCGCTTGCGGGGAGAGGGAGCGCGAACGCAGAATTTTTGAGTGACTGACCGCAAGTAGGACCGTGCAGCAGCTAACCGACCTCTTTCCTTCGCCGAGCATCGGCCCCTTCGGCCGGCGCCTGCGCCAGCCGCGCGGCGGGCGCATTCCGGTGACGGTCGTCACCGGCTTCCTGGGCGCGGGCAAGACCACGCTGGTGCGCAATTTTCTTGGGCGGCCGGAAGGCTATGGCACCGCGCTGGTCGTCAACGAATTCGGTGAAGTCGGCGTCGATGACGCGCTGCTGCGCGCCTCCACCGACGAGACCGTGCTGCTCGGCAATGGCTGCGTCTGCTGCACCACGCGCTCGGACCTGCAGGTCGCGCTGCGCGGCCTTGTCGCCGACCGCGAGCGCGGCATCATCCCGCATTTCCGGCGCGTGCTGATCGAGACCTCCGGGCTCGCCGATCCCGGCCCCGTGCTGCAGACCTTCGCAACCGACCGCGCGCTGGGCGGCGAGTTCTATCTCGAAGTGGCGGTAACGGTGGCCGATGCCGTCAACGGCGCGGACACGCTCGACTGGTCGGCGGAAGCCCGCAAGCAGGCGATCCTCGCCGACCGGCTGATCGTGACCAAGATCGACATCGCCGAGGCGAGCGCGCTCGAAAAGCTGACGGCGCGCCTGCGCGAACTCAATCCGCGCGCCGAGATCGTCACCGCCGTCAAGGGCGAAGCCGATCCGGCGCTGCTCACCGAAGCCCCCGCCCCTTCGCTCGGCGGCGTGGACAATGAGGGCGCGCGCGGCTTTCTGGCCGAAGCGGCCGAGGCCGAGCATTCCGACGGCATCGGCAGCTTCGTCCTGCGCCAGAAGACACCGATGGCATGGGCGACGTTCGCGCGCACGATGGAAGTGCTCACCAGCCTGCGGGGCGAGGACCTGCTGCGCGTGAAGGGCTTCCTCGACGTGGAGGGCTGCCGCGGTCCGGTGCTCGTGCAGTTCGTGCAGCACCTTGCCGACCCGCCGGTCGAACTCGAATCCTGGCCCGGCGGCACACGCGAAACCCGCCTTGTCTTCATCACCCGCAACCTGCCGGAGAAAGCCGTGCGCGATCTGTTCGCGGCGGTGAGTGCGGTCAGCACGGCCTAGCGCGTAGGGTGGGCAAAGCGAAGCGTGCCCACCGAGCGCCGCAACATGCGATGCCGAGACCCGCGTGGGCACGGCGCGGTCCGCGCCTTTGCCCAGCCTACGCGACTGTAGGCCAGTTCACTCTACGGGATCGAAAGGACTTCAATAGTGGAGTGGACCCGCTCAAATGGCGGCCCTTTGATCTGCCTTGAAGAACAGCTTTGTCCTCACTGGCTGGGGACGACAGGGCTGGACGGACATGAAGTCTCCAGCCCCGGAGACCTGACCGATTACGAACGGGCGTGCCAAGTCCGTGACTATCTTGGGACCATCAATTTGGTCAGCGGTCGCGTGCTGATCTTGGGCGACATGCCTTTGGAGACTTCCGTCTGGCAGGCCGCTTCCGGCACAGTCCATATCGTAAGGCTTTTTTATGCAGATCCGCACACCGATTTCGCCCGGCTTCTGCGAGAAATCGATCCTCGACTGTTTGATACTCCAGATGAACTTCTTCAGTTCGAGGTCTCATTAGGCCGGATGGTACTTTTTGATTCTGCCTTCCGGGGTGCAGAACCGAGAAAACGGGCGCTCTCCTTTCATATCCCTCCGGGCAAGTTTCGGATTGCAACCAAAACGATTGATCCCGACGACCGAACGTCGATGGTGCTGCACAAATTTTACCCCTTGATGTAGATGGGCTGCACGGGAGGGCCGGCATCCCTTGCCAATCGCGCGCGCCGCACTACGGTGCGCGCCGGATTTCATCGGAGTTGAACGACAATGAAGATCATCGGTTTTGAAACCAGCGAGGGGCTGCGCATCGGCGTGGTCGAGGGTCAGGAGGTCATCGACCTGCAGGCGGTCGACAACCGGCTGCCGACCAACCTCGCCGACGTGCTTGCGGCCAACAATGGCGACCTGTCGCCGCTGGCGGCGCTCGCCAAGAAGGCCCCCGCTTCCGCCCGCCGGCCGCTCGCCGGCATCAAATACGCCTTCCCGGTCGCCAAGCCCGGCAAGATCGTCTGCCTCGGCCTCAACTATCTCGACCACGTGAAGGAAGGCCCGCAGCGCGACAATGTGCCCAAGTATCCGAGCCTGTTCTTCCGCGTGCAGACCTCGATGACGCCGCACGAGACGCCGCTGATCCGCCCGAAGGCCTCCGAGCAGCTCGACTACGAGGCCGAAATGGTGGCCGTGGTCGGCCGCACCGTCAAGAACCTCACGATGGAGAACGCGCTCGACTGCATCGTCGGCTATTCCGTCTTCAACGAGGGTTCGGTGCGCGAATTCCAGCGCCACACGACGCAGTGGACGATGGGCAAGAACTTCGACAAGACCGCCGGCTTCGGCCCCTGGATGGTGACGGCGGACGAACTGCCGAAGGGCGGCGCGGGCCTCTCGATCCAGACCCGGCTCAACGGCGAGGTCATGCAGTCGGACAATACCGCCAACATGATGTTCCCGCTGCCGGAGACGCTGGTCTATCTCACCAAGGGCATCACGCTGGAGCCCGGCGACATCATCGTCACCGGCACGCCGTCCGGCGTCGGCCATGCGCGCCGGCCGCAGGTGTGGATGAAGGCAGGCGACACCGTCGAAGTTGAAGTCGAGAAGGTCGGCGTTCTGCGCAACACGATCGCCAACGAGGCGTAACGCGGCTCTCCGGTTGATTAGATCGGCGGCGTCATTCCGGGACGCGAGCAAAGCTCGCGGGCCCGGAATCCATAACCCCGGTCTGTGTTCATGGATTCCGGACTTGCCGCTTCGCGGCAATCCGGAACGACGGACGAGAGGCTGAAGTCACCAGCCGGATTTCGTACAGTTCGTCTCGCGGCTGCTGCCGGCGCGCGTATCAGAGATTGGCGGCAATCTCGGCATGCGCCGGCGAACCCCATGAGGGCGCGTCCGCGCCGTTACCCCAGCGGTGCGGACGATAGAAGGTATGCAGGCCGATGCGGCGCAGCCGCCGCATCGACCGCACCCAGTAAGGGTTGACGTAGCTGGCGTGGTAATGCGTCGCCTTGCCGACATCCGCCAGCCACAGCTTGCCGTCGAGCGCCGCCTTGGCGATGCGCTGGGCGCGCCGCCACGGCTCGGGCTCCGTCACAACGTCCGGAATGCCGTCGCAGGCGAAGGTGAACTGGCACGAGAGGTGGCGGTTCGCGTTCTGGTAGACGACCCCGCACACATCGTCCGGATAGTAGCCGGAGAAGGCGCGGTTGAGCACGACCTGCGCCACCGCGATCTGCCCGCGCACCGGCTCGCTACGCGCTTCGAAATAGACCGCATTGGCGAGGCACCGCTCGGCGCGGGTACGGGAGCGCCCCTCAAGTCCCAACAGCGAAGCCGGTATGACGCGGGTGCGCGCGGGCGGCAGGGGCACTTCCGCGAGACGGGGCAGCGTAGCCTCCGGCTTCGGGGCAGCTTCCGGAGCCACAGCGACAGCCTGCTCCACAACAACCGGCGCATCGACGATCGGCGCTTCGCCCTCGGCCCAGCGCTCGATGGTGCCCGGCGTGGCATTCATGTGTGTGCTGCCGAAATAGAGCCAGGCGGTTCCGAACGGACCTTCGGCATCCTGCGGCTCGGCGGCGGGCTCGGCTGCCGCCGCCGCAATCTCGGCCTCGCCCTCCTGCGCCGACGAACCCGACGCTTCCGCGGCAAACGACATCGCTGCGGTATGGAACGGCAATCCGCTGGCGATGGAAGCGAACGCGCTTGGCGCGCCCGGCGCGGCCTCGGCGGCAGCATCCGCAACAGCTTCGCGACGCTCGGCCTTCATGGCCGCAGAGGAGACGGTGCGGTCGCCCTTGGCAGAGCGGTCCACCCAGCCTGACGCAATCAACTGCTCGGCGCCGTCATCGCCTGCCGCTGCGAGACGCGAATGCTTTCCGGAGCGGGCGCGGGTGCCGCCGGAGCGGCCCGCATCGGCGGTCTGCAGCGGCCGCAGCGTGCGCTCCTCGCCGCCCGATCTGTCCGCGACCGGCCAGTGGATCCGCAGGGTCATGCGGTCCTGGTCGCCGGCCTTGCCGGAGCCCACGAGGAAGAAGACGGCCGCCAGCGCATAGGGGCCAAGGCCGTACAGCCAAGAGACGCGACGCAACACCGCCATGATACGCTCGCAACGCTCTCGATACGCCACAACACAGGCCACGCTCCGCCCGACTGGCAGAAGTGACTAAAATGCAACAAATGCAGTTTATGCCGCATTAATCTTGCGGGCGGGTTAATGCCGTCGCTTTCGGGAGCGGGCGCCCCCGCGCAAGACCGGACCGCGGGCCACAAAAAGCGCCAAACTTGGTAACATCGGCCTTGGCCGTCGCGAATATCGCAAGGAACAGCGGATGCTTCGCCCGTCGCGGGCTGGCGGCATCTAGGCTTCGCTTGGGAGAACAGCCATGCACATTTTTCGCCGCCGCGGTTGGGAACTGCCGGAGCACCTTGCAACGCCGGAGCATGTCTACATGAACCGCCGCACGCTCATGGGCGCAGCGGCCGCCGCCGGCATCGCCGCGGTGACACCGACGATTGCGCGGGCGCAGCGCGCCAGCGACATGCCGGACCCGAGCGCATCGCTCTATCCGTTCAAGCGCAACGAGAAATACGTGCTCGACCGTCCGCCGACCGACGAGCATCACAATGCGAACTACAACAACTTCTTCGAGTTCGGTCAGTCGAAATACATCGCGCGCGCCGCGCAGGCCCTGCCGATCCGGCCATGGACGGTGAAGATCGACGGCATGGTGGAGAAGCCGCGCGAGATCGGCATCGACGAGTTGATGAAGCAGATGCCGCTGGAGGAGAGGCTCTACCGCATGCGCTGCGTGGAAGCCTGGTCGATGGCGATCCCGTGGTCGGGCTTCGCCTTTGCCAGCCTCGTCAAACTCGCGCAGCCGCTCGGTTCGGCGAAGTACATCCGGATGGAGACGTTCCTGAACCCCAAGGTCGCGCCGGGACAGCGCCAGAGCTGGTATCCGTGGCCTTATGTCGAGGGACTAACCATCGCCGAAGCGATGAACGAACTGTCGTTCCTCGTCACGGGCACCTACGGCAAGCCGGCGCCCAAGCAGCACGGCGCGCCGCTGCGGCTCGCGGTACCGTGGAAATACGGCTTCAAATCCATCAAGTCGATCGTGCGCTTCACCTTCACCGACCAGCGGCCGAAGAGTTATTGGGAAGCCGCGCAGGGTGCCGAGTACGGCTTCTGGGCCAACGTCAATCCGGCTGTGTCGCATCCGCGCTGGAGTCAGGCGAGCGAACAGATCCTCGGCACCTCGGAGCGGCGGCCGACGCTGCTATTCAACGGCTACGGCGAATACGTCACCGATCTCTACAAGGGGCTGGAGAAGGAACGTCTCTGGGCCTGAGACACGACGTCGCAGCCGCGCTTTGCGCATGCCACAAAAAAATCCGGGCCCTTGCGGGCCCGGTTAGTTCGGTCGGCACAAAGCACCGACACCACTTCAGAGGGGAACAGCTGTCCGCCTGCGGACCTCGCTTGGGAGGATGCGAAAAAATCACCGCCGACGAGACTTCACGACTATGACGGTGTGTGATGCGTGGAGCAATCCGACCCACCGCATGTCAGCCATGAGGCTCGTGCAGGCTTACGGTGTCTTGCATTTCCTGTAAGCGCATAAATGCGCCCTATGCGGAAAAACCGCGCCAAATAACGCTAAAACGCGCCAAAGTTCCTCAATATTGCCAGCGTTGCGCTTTCGCGACCAGAAAGTCGCGGAAGACCTGAATTCGCGCAACCGACTTCATCTCCTCCGGATAAACGAAGAAGGCGTCGTAGGCGAAGCTGTCGGTCTCCGTGAACAGTTGCACGACGCCGCCGTCCTCTTCGACGATGTAATCGGGCAGCATCGCGACACCGACGCCGCGCTGACACGCGCGCAGCAGGCCAAGAATATTGTTGATCATGAGCCGCGGCGTTCTCGCCTCGCGCCCGGCGCGGCCCGCCGACAAAAGCCAGCGCACACTCTGCAGATAGTTCGGCGTCGCTCCGCCGAGCGTGAGGATGCTGTGCTTGTCGAGGTCTTCGGGCGAGCGCGGGGTGCCGTAGCGCTTGAGATAGTCGGGCGAAGCGTAGGCGTGGAACTTCACCGAGAACAGCTTGCGCTGAATCAGGTCGGGCTGCGTCGGCTGCCGCAACCAGATCGCGACGTCGGCTTCGCGCATCGCAAGATCGAGCTGTTCGTCGGTCGTGATCAGCGTGATGCGGACATCCGGATAGAGGTCGAGGAACTCGCCGAGCCGGGGCGTGAGCCAATTGATGCCGAGCCCGACGGTGGTGGTGACGCGCAACTCTCCGTTCGGCTTCTCGCGGCTGTCCGTGAGCTTGGCGCGCGCCGCCTCGAGCTTCATCAGCACTTCATGCGCGGTCCGGAACAGCAGATCGCCCTGCTCAGTCAGGATCAGCCCGCGGGCGTGGCGGTGGAACAAAGGAACCTTGAGTTCCTGCTCCAGCGCGCTCACCTGGCGCGAGACGGCCGACTGCGAGAGCCCAAGCTGCTCGCCGGCATGCGTGAAGCTGCCCGCCTCGGCGGCGGCGTGGAAAACTTTGAGCTTGTCCCAATCCATCGAAAAAGCTGCGTCCCGCGGCATCCCCACCCCTTACTCCGCAGCGGCCAGATGCTCCGTTTCCGCAGCGAGAAACCGTTCGGCTTCGAGCGCCGCCATGCAGCCCATGCCGGCTGCCGTGACGGCCTGACGATAGACATCGTCGGTGACGTCGCCGGCGGCGAACACGCCGGGTATCGAGGTCGCCGTCGAATACGGCGCCGTCAGGATGTAGCCCGACGGTTTCATCTTGATCTGGCTGGAGACGAGTTCGGCCGCCGGGGCATGGCCGATGGCGATGAACACGCCGTCGGCCGCCAGCGTCTGCGTCTCACCCGTGCGTACGTTCTTGAGCGCGACGCCGGTGACCTTGACCGGATCCTCGCTGCCCAGAATCTCGCTGACCGCCGAATCCCAGATCACGGAGATCTTCGGATTCTTGAACAGGCGATCCTGCAATATCTTCTCGGCACGGAATGCGTCGCGCCGATGCACCACCGTGACCTTGGAGGCGAAGTTGGTGAGGAACAGCGCTTCCTCGACTGCGGTGTTGCCGCCGCCGACCACCACCACTTCCTTGCCGCGGTAGAAGAAGCCGTCGCAGGTCGCGCAGGCCGACACGCCATAGCCCTTGAACTTCTCTTCCGACGGCAGCCCGAGCCAGCGCGCCTGCGCGCCGGTGGCGACGATCAGCGCGTCGGCGAGATAGACGTCGCCTGAATCGCAGGTCAGTCGGAACGGCCGCTGCGACAGATCGGCGGCATTGACGTGGTCGAACACCATTTTAGTGCCGACATGCTCGGCCTGCTTCTGCATCTGCTCCATCAGCCAGGGGCCCTGGATGACGTCGGCGAAGCCGGGATAATTCTCGACATCGGTGGTGATGGTGAGTTGCCCGCCCGGCTGGATGCCCTGGATCAGCACCGGCTCGAGCATGGCGCGCGCAGCATAGATCGCAGCCGTATAGCCGGCAGGCCCCGATCCGATGATGACAACCTTGGCGCGCACAGTCGAGGACATGGGGATTTTCCGGAGCAAAACGAGGCAGGGCGGCGGCTAAATTCCGCGCCACCAGATGTATGGATATTCGTCAGCTATGCAAGATACGCAAAGCAGCGGCCCGAGACCAGTCCGGCCCGCATCGGAGCGGCCGTTCTCTTCGCGCCATTGCGTCGCAGGCTACACGACTTCGCAGGACAGACTTGCCCGATCCGGTGACTTCGTAGCCGCTTCCAACCAGCCGGAATGCGCGCTAAGCCCTTGAGATAGGCAAGAGGAGACACCCGATGGCGACGTTCAAGGCTGTTCGCATCGACAAGGCCGAACCCGGCCAGACCGTCGCGATCGCGGATTTCGACGAACGGGATCTCATGGAGGGCGACGTCACCGTCCGGGTCGAGTGGTCGACGGTGAACTACAAGGACGGACTGGCTATCACCGGCAAGGTGCCGGTCGTCCGCCGCTGGCCGATGATTCCGGGCATCGACTTCGCCGGTGTGGTCGAAACTTCCGAGCACCCGGAATGGAAAGCCGGAGACCGCGTCATCCTCAACGGCTGGGGCACCGGCGAAACGCATCTCGGCGCCTATGCTGAAAAGGCGCGGGTCAAGGGCGACTGGCTGGTGCCGCTGCCGGACGGCATGACCGGCCGCGAGGCGATGGCCATCGGCACCGCCGGCTACACCGCCATGCTCTCGCTCCTGGCGCTCGAAAAGCACGGCGTCACGCCCGCGCAGGGACCGGCCGTCGTCACCGGGGCCGCCGGCGGGGTCGGGTCGGTGGCGATCTCGCTGCTCGCAAAAGCCGGATACACCGTCATTGCCTCCACCGGCCGGCCGCAGGAGGCCGATTACCTCAAAGCTCTCGGCGCGAGCGAAATCATTGACCGCAAGGAGCTTTCCGGCCCCGGCCGGCCGCTCGGGCGGGAGCGCTGGGCCTGCGGGGTCGATGCTGTCGGCTCCCACACCCTCGCCAACCTTTTGGCGATGACCCGCTATGGCGGCGCCATCGCCGCCTGCGGCCTCGCGGGGGGAATGGATTTGCCGGCGAGTGTGGCCCCGTTCATCTTGCGCGGGGTTTCCCTTCTCGGTATCGATTCGGTGATGTGCCCGCAGCCGGTGCGGCGCGAGGCGTGGCGGCGTCTGGCCACCGATCTCGATCGCACCGCCCTGCAGGCCATGACGAACGAGATCGGGTTGGACGAAGTCGTCGAGGCTGCGCGCTCGATCGTCGAGGGACAAGTGCGCGGAAGGGTGATTGTCCGGATCGGGTGACCGGATAAGATGGTCTGGATAAGATCGCCGGGATAAACGACGTCTTAGGGATTTCTGGCCAGTATCTGGCTACGTTCACCGTGCGTTAGGGTTAAGGGGAGCACACCATGTTCGGGCGCAGCGCCATCGTGTTTGTGGGTCTCGCTTTTGCATTTCCGGCCAGCGCCCAGGAACTGAATGCGGAACAGGCCCGCCGCTTCGTCGTCGGCAAGACGTTCTCCTATTCCTGTTTCGAAGGAACCCGCGGCGCCGGACGCATCCGCGCCGACGGCTCGGTCGCGGGCACCATCCAGATGCAGGGCCGCGGACCTGCGCGCCATGCCGTTCTGCCCGCCAATACCTTACGCGTGCAGGGAGAACGGGTCTGCGCCTCGGTGCGCGGCGTGCCGTTCGAGCCGTGCTTCAACATCGTCCAGACCAGCGCCCGCAGCTTCCGCGGAACGGTTTCCGGCTTCAGCTTCGCCTATTGCGATTTCACCCGCTCCGGCGGCGGCCGTCGCGAGATCCTGCGAAGCGCCCGGCCGCGCTCGGCCTCGAACAAGCCGCTGGCACTGCGGTCGGGCTTCACGCAGTAGCCGCTCTTTCGGCGGCAGTCAGTCCGGCCGGCTTTGGCTCCTGACGCGCTCTTGACCGCTGCCATGCGCTTTCCGGCGATCTCTGCGCTGTCATCCCGGACGCGCTCTCAAGCGCGATCCGGGATCCATCTCTCAACCTGCTCTGTGCGTGCGATGTCGTGGATCCCGGCTCTCGTGCGTTCCGCACTCGGCCGGGATGACAACCGAGGGCTGCGCAAAGGTTCTGTGCGTCAAGGTTCGCAAATTAGGAAGCCATGATTGGCCATTCCGTCGGCGCTCCCGGGCCAAGCAGCTTGTCCGGGACACGGGGACGACGGGGACCCGGTTGACTGAGCGCCGCATTATCCCTTGCGCGCCGGAAAAATCATGCAGGTCGTGGTGGCGTGGGCGTAAAGCCGGCCCGACTGGTCGCGCAGATAGCCCTCCGCCGTCGCCACGCTGCGGCCGCGATGCAGGATCAGACCCTCGGCTTCGACCGGCCCGGTGTTCTGACTAATGGCGCGGACCATGTTGATCTTGAGTTCGAGCGTCGTATAGCCCTCACCCTTCTTGAGCGTCGTGTGGACGGCGCAGCCGACCGCTGAATCGAGCAGCGTGGCGGCGTAGCCGCCGTGAACGACACCGATGGGGTTATAGTGCCGGAACTCCGGCGTGCCCCGGAACAGCGCCTTGCCCTCCGACACCGAGACCAGCGTGAAACCCAGCGTCGCGGCGATGGGCGGCGCCGGCCATCGCCCGTCGATGATGCCCTGAAGGAAGCTGAGGCCGTCCTCCCCGAGCAGCGTCTCCGGGGGCACCACCCCGACATTCGCGAAGTCGTCCGCCAAAATGGCCTCCTCACAAAATGGCCTTTTCATTCGGGCTGACCGGACTCTACAGGCCGCTGCAACCACCGTCGAACCGCGACCTTGCGAATCCCCCGCGCCGGGATTGCGCTCACGACATCTTGCGGTCAAATTGAGGCGTCGCTACCTAATGCCTCACCCATTGCCCCTTTAATCGGCCCGCAGGGCCTCGTTGCGGACCTTACGCCATGGACCTGTTGAAGCTTGTAGCGTTCGACCATGACGACATCGAAGTCGTCTCTGCGCATCTGCAGGATTCACTCATCAAGGTCGCCGATGTCCATTGGCGGCCGACCGAAAACCGCCTGGTGATGGCCGTCAGCCGCTTCGACTGGGAATCGGCCTCCGGGACCAACCCGCAATACAGGCGCCGCTTTGCCGCGCTGCGCTTCGACCGCGTATTGGCGTGCAAGTGCCGCAACGTGCAGCCGCACGACAAGGACGCGGTGCTCAATCTGCTTGCCATCGAATTCAGCGAGTCGGACGCGCCGGCCGGTGTCGTGACGCTGGTGTTCTCGGGCGGCGCGGCGCTGCGGCTGGAGGTCGAGTGCCTCGAGGCCGAGCTTGCGGACCTCGGCCCGGTATGGATGGCCGACCAATGCCCCAACCATACGGTCGACGCGTCGTCGGGCGGGGTTGACGCTTCGCCGCCGCCACGCCATTGACCCTGACAGACCGGACCGCACCGCAATAAGCGACATCCACCAGGCGGCCGCTTCGGAATAACGGCATGCCTTTTCGCCTCGACTCGCGCGCCCCGGATTTTGCCGAGCAGTTCCGCGCGCTGCTGAACGCCAAGCGCGAGACGGCGGCCGACGTCGAAGCGACCGTGCGCGGCGTCATCGACGACGTGATCGCACGCGGCGACCGCGCGCTGGTCGACTATACGCAGCGCTTCGACCGCATTGATCTCGACAGCCTCGGCATCCGTGTGAGCCGCGACGACATCGAGAGCGCCGCCGCGCGCTGCGATCCCGCGGCCATCGAGGCGCTGCGCGTCGCGCGCGAGCGAATCGAGGCCTATCACCGCCGCCAGATGCCGCAGAACGACCGCTTTACCGATGCTTTGGGCGTCGAACTGGGCCACCGCTGGACGGCGATCGAGGCGGTCGGCCTCTATGTGCCGGGCGGCACCGCGGCCTATCCCTCCTCCGTCCTCATGAATGCCGTGCCGGCGAAGGTCGCCGGCGTGCCGCGGATCGCGATGGTCGTGCCCTCGCCCGGCGGCGCATTGCCGCCTTTGGTGCTGGCGGCGGCGGCGATTGCCGGCGTCGATGAGGTCTACCGCATCGGCGGCGCGCAGGCGGTGTCCGCCCTCGCCTACGGCACCGAGACGGTCGCGCCGGTGGCCAAGATCGTCGGCCCGGGCAATGCCTATGTCGCGACCGCCAAGCGTCTGGTGTTCGGCAAGGTCGGCATCGACATGATCGCCGGCCCGTCCGAGGTGCTGATCGTCGCCGACGGTGACGGAAACCCCGAATGGATCGCCGCCGACCTGCTGGCGCAGGCCGAGCATGACGCCAATGCGCAATCGATCATGATCACCGACAGCAAGATGCTGGCGGATCAGGTCGGGCAGGCGGTGTTGGGACAATTGTCCACGCTGCCGCGCGAAAAGATCGCGCGCGCCTCATGGGATGATTTCGGCGCCGTCATTCTGGTGAAAAGCCTCGATGAAAGCATCGGCCTCGCCGATGCGATTGCCGCTGAGCATCTTGAGATCATGACCCGTGATCCCGAAGCGCTGGCCGACAAAATCACCAATGCGGGCGC